>Ga0209428_1000016_pt1 | contig 113294 bp, 95 predicted proteins | sample OlaalgELextract1_2_FD_187377 | JGI IMG/M metagenome (GOLD analysis project Ga0209428, IMG submission 187377) | Olavius algarvensis symbiont microbial communities from Tuscany, Italy - Type G ELBA extract 1 (SPAdes) (version 2) | ecosystem: Host-associated > Annelida > Digestive system >...
GAATTGGGCATACCTGGTAATTTCCTTTTTGTTCATTTGAACCTCCTGGTGGCTTTGGGTTAGTGTTTGGGCACCTAACTTCTACCAGGGGGTTCTTTTTATATCTACGCGATTAATTCTTCGTTCTATTCTACCCTTAAAAATTTTTATCTGGCTGTTTTTATTATATAACTACGACCATTAGTCCCCAGTTACCTTGTTTAGTAAAAAGGCGCGGATTATCTGATATAATCCGCGCCTTTTATTGCTTTAAACACCGCCCGACCGATATCGCAAACAAAAATCGGCTGCCCGGACCCGGCCCCAATTGCCTGTTGACAAAACACCCTTTGAATGATCCGAATACAGGTTGCTTAAAGTAACAATATGGATCCTGCCACGCTGAACCTGGAGATTGTACATGACCACGCTCAAGCACCTCTTTGCGCCCATTCAGATCGGATCGATGACCGCTAAAAACCGGCTCATGATGCCGTCCATGAGCATCAATTTCGGCGTGGACGACAACGAGTACGTCAACGACCAGCTCACCGGCTATTTTATCGCCCGGGCCCGCGGCGGGGCCGGCATGATGCTGGTGGGCGGCGGCGGGGTCAGCCCGGCCGGCCTGGAACTGCCCGGGCTACCGGCCCTGTGGGGCGATGACTGTATCCCGGCCCTGGAAAAAATGGTGGCCGCGGTCAAACCGTATGATGCCCGCTTCGGGGTACAGTTGATGCACGGCGGTCGGCAATCCTATCATGATAAGAAGGTGGCCCCCTCCCCGATCCCGGCCCCAGCGGTGGTCAAGGGAATTCCCCGGGAACTGACGATCGCGGATGTCAAGGAGACGATTGCCTCCTTCGGCGATGCGGCCCGGCGGTGTTATGAGGCCGGGTTTGACTTTATCGAGGTCCACGGCGCCCACGGCTACCTGGTCAACCAGTTTCTATCGCTGAATGCCAACCAGCGCGAAGATGAATACGGCGGGTCCTTCGAGAACCGGATTCGCTTTATCCTGGAACTGCTGCATGATATCAAAGCCAAAACCGCACCTGATTTTCCGGTGGGGATGCGTATCAACGGTGATGACTACATCGAAGGCGGCTGGACCCTGGACGATGCCCTCCGCCTGGCGCCCATTTTGGAGGAAAACGGAACCGACTACCTGCATGTCTCCGCCGGCGTGTACGGTTCCCGGCAATTGACGATCCCTTCCATGTATGTCGACCACGGCTGTTTCATCCACTTGTCTGCCGCCGTGAAGGCGGTGGTCAACATTCCGGTTGTCGGGGTCGGGCGTATCAAAAGCGCCGAGTTGGCCGATCGCTTGATCAAGGAAGGCAAGGCCGATGCTATCGCCATGGGTCGTTCGCTCCTGGCCGATCCCGAGCTGCCCAACAAGGCCATCGCCGGCAACCTGGCGGATGTGCGGCCCTGCATCGGCTGCTGCCTGGGCTGCATCCATGCTGTACTGGCCCTGGAGCCGGGCTCCTGCGTGGTCAATCCCCAGGTGGGCCGTGAGTATCTGCTGAAAGAAGATGACAAAACCGGCAGTCCCAAAAAGATTCTGGTCGTGGGGGCCGGGCCGGCCGGCATGGCCCTGGCCGGTATTGCCGCGGGCCGCGGGCACCAGGTTGTGCTTTGTGAGGAGAAAGGCAACGTGGGCGGCCTTCTGCGCCTGGCCGCCATTCCACCCGGCCGATCGGAGATCAGGGACATCATCGACTTTCTCAATCGGGAGATGGAAAAACAAGACGTCAGGTTGCGGTTAAACACACCGCTCACCCTCGAACTGCTGGATGAAATCGCCCCGGACGCGGTGGTCCTGACCACCGGCAGCCTGCCTGAAATGCCCATCATCAAGGGCTTGTTCAAAACCAAGATGGATCTGTGCACCGTCACGGAAGTGCTGGAGGGTAAAATTGTAGGCGACCGGGTCCTGGTGCTGGGCGGCAACCAGGCCGGGTTGGTCCTCACGGACTACCTGGCTGAAAAAGGCAAGGACGTGGTCGTCTTGAACCGCAAACGGCACTTTGCCGAGGAGATGTCCGCCAATGATCGTTTCTACCTGCGTGAGCGCTTGAAGCGCGATACGGTCAAACTTGTCAAACAGGTCACCATTAAGCGCTTTTCCGACGACGGGGTCACCTTTGTAGCCAATGGCGAGACCGTGGTCCTCGAAGGCTATGACAGTGTGGTCGTGGCCGAAACGATGACGGCGGTCCGGGACGCAAAGAACGTGTTGAAAGGTCGCAAAATTGACATCCACATGATCGGCGATGCCAAAACGCCCCGCAATCTCATGCTGGCCATGAGCGAAGCTGAGGAATTAGGTCGGGAATTATAAGCCAATTGCCGCCTATGCCAACCGGTGTAAAGAGTCCTATCTCTGTGGGCCAGACAGTGTGTCACTTAATAGGGCTGCATTGCCAAGACACAAAGGCATAACCTTGCATCGCGCGAAGACGCAGAGGCGCAAAGAAAATCCCGAATCTTTCCGGCTTCGCCGGCTGAAACCCAGAAAACTTTTTTTTGCTTGAAGTTTAAAACGGTTTTTCGCACGATAGTGCGATATATTCTTGGTTTTGATTTTCTCCGCGCCTCTGCGTCTCTGCGCGAGACAATTGTTTTTAAGGCATCACCCGTTATCTCTGCCTTCTCGTCCGGCGGGCGGGGGCAGGCTCGACCCCTGAGGCCAAGTTTTTAAGGTCAGATAAATATGCAGCTGGTAATTTCCATGTTCATTTACCTGTCACGCGGAGGCATGCTGTTCGCAGGGTGACAGGTTTATAGATAGGCTGAGGCGTAAAAAGATATCGTTCTGATAACGCTTGAACCGGAGGTCATCACCATGGAAGAAAAAGTCTGGCACCGATTTTATCCCGAAGGTACACCCCCTGAAGTTGAACTGCAGGAAACCACCATGCCGGAGGCTCTGGAAGCTGCCGCCCGCGATTTCCCGGATCACGTGGCCTATATCTACATGGGTAAAATGATCACCTACCGGCAATTGCAAAAGCTGGTATACTGCTTTGCCAATGCGCTGGCCGACCTCGGCGTCCGACCCGGCGACAAGGTCGGCATGCTGCTGCCCAACCTGCCCCAGGCGATTATCGCCGATTATGCCGTATATTACCTGGGTGCAGTCACGGTGATGAACAACCCGCTCTACACCGAGCGCGAACTGCTGCACCAGCTGAACGATTCAGACACAACCTATATCGTCACGCTGGACCTGCTGCTGCCCCGGGTTTTGAAATTACAGCCCCAGACCGGCATCCAGAAAATCATCACCTGCCATATCAACGATTATCTGCCTTTTCCGGTCAAGCAGCTGTTTCCCTTCGTTAAAAAAGAGATGTACCGCAAGGATGAGCCCCACCAGGACGTGTATCCCTTTATGAATCTAATCAACCGGTATCCCGAAACCCCCGTGGAAAATCGGGCCCAATGGAACGAAACCGCAGCCCTGCTCTATACCGGCGGCACCACCGGGGTCAGCAAGGGCGTCGAGCTAACCCATGCCAACATTTCCGGGGCCATCCAGATATTCAGTGCCTGGTTTCCCGATATCGAACGGGGCGACCTTGAACGGCTGGTCGGGGTCTACCCAGTGTTCCACATCGCCGGCTACGAGGTCAGCCAGAACCTGATCGTCTGGAATGCCTGGAGCTGTGTCCTGGTTCCGCGCCCGGAGCCGGCGGTCATTACCAAGATGCTGAAGAAGTTTCGTCCCACCTTTTTACCCGGGGTACCTACGATCTTCGTCGGCCTTTTGAGCCTCAAGGAATTCAGAGAGATGGATCTTTCCTTTGTCAAAGGCTATTTCGGTGGGGCTGCCCCGTTGCCGGAAGACACCCTGAACCAGTTGCGGGACCTGCACGGTGCCGTGATCAATGATGTGTACGGTGCTACCGAAAACACGGCCTTTGCCACGGCCATCCCCTGGAAGGGTACCGTGAAAATAGGAACTGTGGGTGTGCCTTTGCCCAACACCGAGATCAAGATCGTCGACCTGGAAACCGGTGAAAAAGAGCTGGACCCGGGCCAAGACGGTGAAATCTGCATCCGGGGCCCCCAGGTGATGAAGGGCTATTACAAACGACCGGAAGAGACCGCCGCGGTCCTCAAAGACGGCTGGTTTTACCTCGGGGATATCGGTCATCTGGACGAAGACGGCTATCTTACGATTGCCGACCGCAAGAAAGACATGATCGTGGCGGGTGGATACAATATCTACCCGGCCGAGGTGGACCAGGTCCTCATGCTGCACCCGGATGTCCTCGAAGCCTGCGCCATCGGAGTCCCGGATGAATACCGGGGTGAAACCGTCAAGGCCTACGTCGTGCCCCAGGCCGGTAAAACCCTGGATGCAGAAACACTGAAAACCTATTGTAAGGAAAACCTGGCGGCCTATAAGGTGCCGACCGAATTTATCTACGTGGACGAACTGCCGAAAACTGCAGTGGGTAAAATTCTGCGGCGAACGGTGCGTGAGATGGAAATGGAAAGGATCAAAGCTGGATGATGGCACGATAGTTAAATGGTTTGCATCAGGGAGCCTAGCAAGAGCAGCTAATCCAAGCGTGCCCCCTAAATTCGAAATCCAAAATGCGAATATCGAAACAAATGAGAATGATTTAAATTGAAACCCGAAACAGGAACAACTATTGACCAATAGCCTGAATTCATTTTGAGTCCCTGACAGTTTTTGTCGTCTTGTCATTCGCATCTAGGATTTGTTTGCGGCGTTCGCCTTGAGAACATTCCTAAGTTCGACATTCGATATTGCGGTGTGAGCCTTGAGAACATTCCGTGCTTTGATCGGGATGTAGATTTTGAACCAAAACCCATGAAACCCAACCCAACAAAACCTGAAATTAACACGGACCGCGCCGGTGTGGTCTATCGCTCACGCAAATCCGGTGATATCGGACACATCGTCTGCCGCCATGGTGTGCTGTACGCCCAGGAATACGGTTTCGATGAAACCTTCGATCTTTATGTGGGCAAACCGCTGATTGCCTTTGCGGAAAACTTCGATCCTACCAAAGAGAATCTGTGGATGGTGGAAAGGGACGGCCAGATCGTCGGTTCCATGGCCATCGTCAATGCAGGCAACGGCCTTGCTCAGTTGCGCTGGTTGCTGGTGGAACCGGACACCCGGGGGTTGGGAATCGGACAATCCCTGGTGGACAAAGGGGTAGCCTTTTGCCGGGCGAAAAAATACGACTCGATTTTCTTATGGACGATCGATTACCTGGCAGCCGCCAAAAAGATCTACATGAATGCCGGGTTCCGGAAGACTGATCAGAAAGCCAGCCAGGTCTGGGGCCAGACGCTGACCGAAGAGTGCTGGGAATTGGATCTGCAACTTTAAATGGAGCGCCCCTTCCCAAAATGCTTAAGCGCAGGCCTTTTCCATGTCCAGTATCCGCAGATCCTTTTTAAATAACGCTTTGGAAGCATACCCCTTGACGGACTGCAATTTGCGGGTAATCTCTCCCATGCGCTCAGCCTGCTCTCGCAGGGCCTGGACGCGGCTATGGCTGCCGATATCCAACTCCAACAGATCGAGCTGCCCGGAAAGCACCATTAGCGGTTGATTCAACTCATGGCAGATGGCACCCACCGTCTCCAATACAGCGGCCAGGCGCTCTCGCTTTTTGTATTCAGTCACGTCATCCATCGTTACAATAGCGACAGTTGTATTACTGTGCCGATGTCCCCACGGCGGCATGTCAAAAAGGGTTACGGAGATCTTGAGAAAACGCGGGCGGTCCGGTTCGTTTTCAATACATGCTTCAAAGGTTGATATGTCTACTTTTTCACTGAAAGCTCTCGCTACGGCCCGGCTCAGGCCGCAAAAATTACAAAATTTTGTAAACCCGCACCCTTCCGGCGATTCAAGGGCGTGGATACAGCCCACGAGATCCCCGACACACTTACCGACCAGGTCGTCCTCTGTTTCAACAACCAGGTTCTGTGCCATTTTATTGACCATGATAGCCCGACGGTCTTTGTTGAATACCATAACCGCGCTGGGCAGATTGTCGATGATATTCTTTAAGCTTAACATCACAATACTCCTTTAAGGCCTTAGGGGCTCTGGTGCCAGGCGATGCCCTGGCTCCAGGCCCTGCCGGGTTGCCCCCCGGCCCAATCAGTGTAGGGTCACTCCTGTTTTCCGCTAAAAATCCTTAAAGTCCGCGTCTCCCAGTGGAATCACTTCTCTGGGATCGAGGTCTTGGACATGCGAATTCTGTTGCGCCGCTCTTGGTGGAATTTCAACGGGCCTTGGGGCGGCTTTGAATTTTGGCGGGTCTGTCTTTTTTCGCGAACTGGTGCCATTGCCTGCACCGCCCACCAGGGCAACCAACTGATCCACAATCATCTTCATCTGCTGCGCCTGGGCGTTCATCTCTTCAGAGGCACTGGCCGATTCTTCGGCGTTGGCCGCGTTCTGCTGGGTGATCTTGTCCATTTCGGTCACGGCCGTGTTCACCTGCCCGATACCCTGGGCCTGCTCATGCGAGGCTGCCGCAATCTCGGCCACCAGTTCGCCCACCTTGGCAGCGCTGTCGGCCACCTGGGAAAAGGCCTCGTTGGTCCGGTTGACCAGGCCGGTGCCCGCATCAACTTTTGTAACCGTGCCTTCGATCAAGTCGGCTGTGTTTTTAGCCGCATCCGCCGCCCGCATCGCCAGGTTGCGCACCTCGTCGGCCACCACGGCGAACCCTGCCCCCGCCTCCCCGGCTCGCGCTGCTTCCACCGCCGCATTGAGTGCCAGCAGATTGGTCTGAAACGCAATTTCGTCGATAGTCTTGATGATCTTGGAAGTTTCGGTGCTGGCCGCGGATATCTCTTCCATGGAGGTCGTCAGTTGGTTCATGGAATCGTTGGCTCCGCTGACCACGGTGTTGGCCTCTGTCATGAGACCATCGGCCTGGCCGGCGCTGTCCGAATTCTGATTGGTCATGGAGGACATCTCTTCCAGGGAGGCCGACGTTTCCTCGATGGAGGCCGCCTGTTCGGACGAGCCCTCGGCCAGAGACTGGCTGGCCGAAGATACCTGGCTGGCAGCTGAGGCCACCTGGGCGGCCCCTTCATCCATCTGGCCGGCGATTTTCCGCAGGACGGACACGATGCCCCTGGAGATAAGAAAGGCCAAAAGAATCCCCACGACTACCGCGACGGCCACCACGAGCAACACGTTGCGCTTTATGCCCTGGGCATGATCAAGCATCACTTCATCAGTCATGATGTGCTGCCGGGCTTCGCCTCGGATTTTACCGAGCAAGCCCTGAACTCTCTGGAGTGCGGGCAGACTCTCAGTTGCATAAATCGCATTGGCTTTTCGCATACCGTCTACCTTGGCATCATTAGCGCTGATAATTGCGTCCAATTTGGTTAGTACGGTTTCAGCCGTTGACTTAACATTGTCCATATAGAATTGAGCTGCTTCGAGACGACTGCCGGCCTGTAATAATGCATTGACGTGCCGGGCGCTTTCGTGCAGCTTTTTGTGGGGGCCGATAACCGCATCCACCCGAGCGGCAAAGTCGGAATCCTTGGCTTTCAAGGCCGCCACTTCAGCCGACACGATCCATTTCCCCAAACTGCATTTGGTCGGGTCCATCTGTACGTCCACTTTCTCAAGATTGATATCTACAAAGACCTCTTTGACCTTGTGCATCCAGGCCAGATGGTCGGTCTTCTTTTCACGCAGAAAACCACCCAGTTCGATGTCAGCCTGTTCAAAAACCGAATCAATTTTGACTGCAGAAGCATGCAGCCGGGCATGTGGTTTTTCAATGGCCTTGAGCAGGGGAGCCAGACTGGGCACCAGGGTCTCGGCATGCTTGCGTCCCTCCCCGTACAACCACTTTCCGAAACCGCACTTGTGGTCATCCGTCTGCACTTCCAATTTGGTCACGTTGGCATCGGTGAGCAGCGCGTTGACCTTCCCGGCCCAGTTGAGATGATCGACCTCTTTCTGGGCCAGGTTGCCGTCCAGCTGGTTGCCGCTGATAACTTCCTTGGCATCCCCGACAATCGTGCCCACCCCGAAATAACTCAGCAGCCCCACAGCGATCAGCAATGTCAGCACCACACCGAATCCCAGGGATATCCTTTTTCCGATTGTCATCTTTTTCCAGTTCACGGTACCGCCTCCTTTTTTTGACGTGCTGTTAATGGACCGTTTTCGATTCACCCCCACCGGCATGCGTCGCATGAAGATCAGCTGCAATCAGTACATGTCATGGTAGTGGGGCCGGGTTGGGACGGGCGGAATCTGCATTCCGTTAATCTGGTTATCGGGGAACGGAGAATTTTCTTAACATCAGAAGAATATCTATTTAATATCTATATAATATAGATATTAAAAATTTATGGAGGGACAGAGCCGAAATTATGTCAATGCGTTTAGGTAGGAATAGAGATTGACCTTTTTATTGATTAATTTCAACTTTTTACGGATACTGTTGCGATGGATTGAAACGGTGCTGGTGGACATACTCATCAGACCGGCTATGGACTTGGTCGACTCCCCCTGCCGAATGAGATCAGCCACCCTGATTTCCGTGGGCGTTAAATCCAGGTATGCCCCGCTGAGCGTTTTGGAGACCGGCGAAACCAGCTGTTCTATATTGGCCCTGACAATATTAAGATAGGTCCTGGCTTCATCCGAAATTCTCAATTCTTGCAGCTCAGTTAAATAGGGGAACACGAACCGCTTCAGATTGCCGACCATGGATTGCTCGATGGAACGTTTTTCGATCTCCCGCTGATCTAATAGCGCCTTCAGGGCCTGGTTGGCATTCTCCAGGTTATAGTTGGCTTTTTCCAGGTGAATTGTTTTGTTGATAAGGTCATGCTGCTTTTCTATGAGATTGATTTCGATCTTCTTTTGGTAAGAGATATCCCGATTGCTGACCCGCCGGCCGATATAAACGCCGTTTTCATCGTGGACCTCCCGGCAGCGATGGCCAATCCAGCGCATCTGGCCATCCCGGCGGATAATTCGAAAATCAATATGGCTGACATCACCGGCCAAGTTCTCGGCCCGTAAATGTTGGGAAAACGCTTCCTGATCGTCTGTGTGCAAGATAGATTCGATCAACCCGGGATCAGCCAAAAACTGCTTGGTAGTATACCCCGTGACCCGCTCGCAAGAAGGTGACATGTACTGAATCCGGCCATCGGCATCCATCCAATACTCCCAATCGTAAGTAAAATCGGCCACTGTCCGGTAGTGTTTCTCGTTCTCGGCCAGTTCAGCACTTTTTTGGGCAACCAGCGTTTCAAGGTGATCATGATAGCGTTGATTCTCTTTGATCAGCAGGGCTTTCTCCAAAGCTTTATCAATGGCCACCTTAATTATATCAATCTCTTCTATCGGTTTGTAGAGATAGTCCCAGGCGCCCAGGCGCAATGCCCGGATCGCATCGCCCAGTTGTCCCTGGCCGGAGAGCACAATAACAGGCAGGTCCGGTGCTTTCTCCCGGACGAACGCCAGCAGATTGAATCCGTCACCATCATCCATGTACAGATCAGTGATGACCACATCGGGATTGCCCTCTTGAATCATCTGGATACCAACACGCCCACAGCTAGCGCTGATGGGCCGGTACCCCCAGCCGGTAAGCCGAATGTTCAGAAAGGTTCGAATACTTTCCTCATCATCAATGACCAGGATGGTATGGGGTTTTTTCTCCCGGGAGTTATCCAATGGTGTGCCTCGTCGCTAGCAGTTTGAAAAAAGGCGCGGGCTTTGCCTGATGTTATCGCGCCAACTTGGTTTTAATGGCCAGTCCTATTTTTTCCAAAGTATACTGTTTTTTTTAGATAGTCGCCGGCGCCCAGGGCCTGGGCGGCTTTCACTTCCTCAGTCTCGGCAAACCCGCTGGCAATGATTGCCTTCTGATCCGCCTGCCCGACAACAGCCGGGTAAACAGGAGTGAGATGGCCAGTGCCAGAACCAACACGAAGGCAACCCCGGTAAAATCCTGTTTGAGATTTTCATTGAGGGCGGCCCGGTTCTGGGCGGCTGCCATTTCAATATCGTCCAGGTAAACTCCGGTTGCAACGACCCAGCCCCATTCAGGTAAGATTTGGGCGTAGGTGATCTTCCGGCCCGGCTCGCCGGTTGTGGGCCGGACCGAGCCCACATAGCGGACACCCCCCCCTTCCGTCTGCCGGGATACTCGCGTGGCCTCCTGGACGGCTTTGACCCCATTGGCATCTTCAAAGGCCCACATGTTTTTGCCTATATTCCGGGCTACATAGTGGGCCAGAATCGTGCCGTCCATGGTATTCACCGCGACATACTGGTTCTCACGCAACCGAATGGTGTTGATCCAATTCAACACCTCGGCCTGGGCTCGCTCGCGGGCAGATTCAAAGGTGCTGTCCAGCCGTTCAATCTTGGAATTGATCAAACTCATGACGATCCCGATTTCATCCTTGATGGCCGCTTTCTTGAACTCCGTGTATTCCTGCAAGAATGCGGCAGTCTGGCGGGACGTCCGTGTCTGCCCGTTCAGGAAAATAATAATGATGGCCAAAAAAACCGTTCCAAAGATGGCCACGATCGAACTGAGCAGGTATGTGTTTACGAAACTCTTTTGGAATTCCATTTTCAACGCTCCTCTTGTCCAGAGCCGGACATTAGCAAGCAAACTCCAAACGGGACATGCTGGCGTCTTTTTAGTTTTATCATATGATTCAAGAAGTTAAAGGAATAAATCCAGGAAAGCAAGGTCGCAGCATACATACCGCCCAGCGCAGCGCTACCTCTTGTGGCCGCATTGCACTGCGGTGATTCGGCCTTATGTTATCCACAGCCCCCTGCGGGGGATGAACTTCAGCATACGATCGAGGGATATATGAAAAGCGCCACTTTCAAAACCATATACCTGTTGGGTGTATTTATCGCTGCCACTGCTTTTTGTTTCGCGGCCGGTCCTGGTCAGCTGGACCGGCCGGTATCCGGCAAAATCATGAACGGAATCCGCATCCTGCCTGTTTCCCACACGGACGATCCGGTCATCCTCGTGGTATACCGGGGCGACTATATCAAGTTTAAGGTTGATCCATCCCTTGACGGGCTGTCCCTCTCTATTCCGGGCCTGGAGATCGAGACAAAACTTTCCCGTGACATCACCGCGGCGCCATATTTTAAAATGAAGCAAGCCGGTTCCTTTGCGTTCACACTCGGCAACGTCAGCGGCCAGATCTGGGTTGTTGATTACATACAGGAGAAATACACCGAAGTAACCTCAGCCGAGGCGCGGCAAATCATCGACACCCGCAATCCCCTGGTCCTGGATGTCCGAACACCGGCGGAATATAAGCGCGGTCATTTGGAGAATGCCGTGCTCTTACCGGTTCAAATCCTGCAGCAGAACCTGGGGAGACTGGCAGCGTATAAGGACCAGGATATACTCGTATACTGCGCCACCGGTAACCGCAGTACTGTCGCTTCCAAGATCCTCATTGATGATGGATTCAGCCGGATCATCAACCTGCGGCGCGGCATTGTGGACTGGCACAGGCAGAACCATCCCATCGTCCAGTAACCGCTCTCCCAAATATTATGTGAATTATGTGAGATGGCGCCAGTGCCGGATGGAATTGGCATAGTATGCCAGGGTTGCTTCTTCGGATGGTACGGCCTTGAAGATACGCCCGCTGGCCGTAATAAGGCGGCGTAGCCGCAGGAAAGCAACTGCATCGGCAATGGTTCGCGCCCGGGTACTGCGGGGCACCTCGAAAATGGGCGCACCCGCCGCTTTGAGTTCATCTATCATGCGGTTGCTACGCCTTTCGATTTCGAGAATATCCATCCCCGCCTCCACCGCTTCCAAAAATACGGTCGCCACCAGCGGTACCGGTAAAACCGGGACCACGGCAGCAATTCCCTCCATCAGCCGGTTGCTCAAGATTTCGACTTCCTGGAAACGTCTACCGCGCTCCAGCTGGTTGAAATCAAGCCCGGTTTCTGTACAGTAAGCCTGCATGGAGAGCGGCCGCCCAAAGTTGACACAGGCATAGCCGTATCGCCGCCAGCGGCTGAGAATCATCAGCATCAAGCTGTGGCTGATGAAGCGGGTTGTGGTCCAGACCACAAACCACCAGCTGCGCCGGTCAACATCACGGTCGAGGGCGCGCAACAGGCTGCGGTCCTCAAGGGTGCGATCGTAGTTGATCCCCACCGGGATAAAGACGATATCCCGATCCGCCGCGCGGTCGAAATCGCGCAGCATGTAATCCACCAGGCCAAGTTTCGGCACCTGCAGCCGGCCGTCTTTGCTGAGACCGCCCTCGGGAAAGACCGCCTGGCAGACGCCCTCCCGCGTGGCCATGTGGATATACCGCTCCAACACTTTGCGGTACAGCGGATTGCCGGAACGGCGCCGGACAAAAAAGGCGCCCATGGCTCGAATCAGCATTTGCAGGGGCCAGATTTTGGCCCACTCTCCGACTGCATAGGACAACGTGGTCCGTTCAGCCGCCAGAAAAGCCACCAAAATGTAATCCATATTCGAACGGTGGTTCATAACAAAAACAACCGTTGAATTGGGGTCGACACGCGCATACTCACGGCCGTCCAAGAGCCCGACACGCACCCGGTACAGCATCCGCGCAACCTTTTTGGCAATCCAGTAGCCGATTCGAAAATAGAGATAGGCGTTGAAGGAGGGGACAATTTCACGGGCATAGGTCATGACCTTGCCCTGGGCCACCTCCTGGGGCATGGCATGTTCAGCGGCATACGCCTTGATGGCGCTGATAATTTGGGGATCATAAACCAGCCTGTCGATCAGCACCTACCTCTTGGTCAGCTGGAACGGGCGTATTTCGATATCCAGGCGGGTACCGATCTCATCGAGCACCCGGTTTATCCGCCGGCGCAGGAACCAGCGGGTGCTGGGGATCAAAACTCGATCAAGCACGGCTATCCCGGCGATAACCACCAGCAGTGTAAAAAGCCAAATAGAGATAGTGATTTGCCCACCCATGCAGGTACCCCTTCAACTTTAAGAGCGTGCCAGTATCTGGTTGTCTTACGTAAATATGGCGTGGATTTGGCTAAATCCGAAATGCAAAGCACGAAAAGTCGAAACAAATTCAAAATTCAAATGACCAAAACAGAATTTTATTGATTGCAACGATAGTTTTAATTTACGTTTTTGGTCATTGAGATTTACCGTCTTATTTCGAATTTCGATATTGCCGCGTTCGCATTGAGAACGTTCCGGATTTCTGATGTTTCTCGAATTGATGGCACTATGGCGACAGCGTTATGCGCTAAAAAAAATATGGGCGCAACACTAGCAGATGTTGTCACTTAAATCCTGCTGTGCAAAACAGCGGGCTCTGATCTCGTCACAGGTCGTTTGAAAGGCCTCAAATGAAAAGGGGCTGTCCGGATCATCCGGCAGCTGTTCACGGGCATCACGGAAGATGTCCGCCAATTCAAAAGCCACTGTGCTGCCCCTTTCCGTGGTGCATTGCCGCCGGGTCGCATCATAATACCGATGGATCGTTATTTTATAACGCTCCAAAAGTTCGTCAAAGAGCACTTCCGGCTTTTTCTTTCCGAACAGGTCCATGGGGCCACTCCCAACCTGAAAATAGCGGTTAGCCGTTGGCTTCTAGCTGGTAATATAACGGATTCCTACTATTGCAGACACGTTCAATCTAACCCTGTCAGTGGTATTCGGATAGTGATGAACGCCCCCTGACCAATCCCGGCTAACAGCTAACGTCTTAGAGCTAAACGCTCAATATTGGTTCTAGAATCGTATGGCACGTTCTTCACGTATGATCAAAGGCTCATATCCAAAGATGGCGTTTAGATGATGCAGCAAGGCGTGCGCGCCTTCACGTTCCCACACCCGACTGACCTTTTTATTCAGGGCTTCGTAAAAATCGATTCGGGCTCTCAATGGGGCAGCCCCGGCCTGGAACGCCAGCTTCTTGGCCTGCTCATCGGTCAGGGTCAGCCACATTCGACTGACACCCATAATGAACCAGGGCCATGATTTCTGTAATTCCTCTGACCAGCGCGAATCACTTGTGTCTTCGATATGCCGCCCCTGGCGGTCCCCTGCTCGGCCCATAGACAGCCTTTCCAATCGGCCGGACGCCTGTAGTCCAACTATCTCCGGGGCCATCTCGATGCTTTTGAATAAATCCCCGGCGGTGTTCGCGGTCGTGAATAAAATGAAGCTAAACTGGTGACCGGCCGCGTCTCTAACCGCCCGCCGATGAAAACGCCACAGGGCAATGGCCTCACGCTGCTTCTCGAGAACCGGTGCTACCACACTATGGGCAACCATCAGATCGAGGTGCCAGGCGGGCGCCGTGTTCTCCGGCCACTTAAAAGCGAATCGGATCTGCCACCAGGAAGATTCCTTTAGGTTCTCCGTAATCGCCGGCGGCCGCTCGACCGGAACCACTGCCGGCTGCCGGGACGTTACGCAACCGGAAATAGACACTACCCATACCAGCAAAACCGATAGCCAGCCAGATTTTTGAAAAAGCCTCGTCATAGGACTTAAGCCATTGTTAAGTAATGGTTTTTCAAGGTGTGCCCCCTCTTGGCCGCCGGATCGAGAACAAGCACGGTTGCGTCCCACGGATCCAGCAAGGGACTGGGAACTTTAAAGAGCAGGGGGACCTTGATCAAGAGACCACCGGCCCCCTGGGGCAGCTTTTATCTAGCCGCCCCGCGCCGCCGCCAGCCGGCCTTCAACCCGGGTACAGGTGCAGATCAGCAACATCGGGCCGTCCGGCATGATGACATCCCTGCCAGATATGCCAGTCACAATAGCGCCTTTGCGGGCCTTTTTCAACGCACCGGTCTACCGGACGACGCTGACCAGGTCTTCGGTCACATCCGGGACCGTATAGGAATTGTGGATGTAGCGCCGGCTGGCGCTCACCACGTTGGGCTTGATGAAAACCTTGCCGGCTATCTGACTGCCGGGTTGTTGAACCGTCTCCTGGATGATGCCCGTAATCCGATCGGCATTGAAATCCGGGCACCGGCGCAGAATGATATGAGGCCGTTTTTTCACAATGAATTCAAGACGCGAATGATCCGAAAACCCAGGTTCGCGTATCCCAGCTGCCGGGGAAACAGCTTGCGAAAATCGGGGCGGCACTCATGGCGGCCCGATTTCCAACTGCCCCCACGACCGGCCTGCTTGCGGCCAACCTCATCATAGGCCGATCCATGCCGCCGGTCGTTCTGATAAATCTGTTCGGCACTGCCTTCACCGCACCACTCCATGACATTGCCCAGCATATCGTACAATCCCAGGCCGGTAGGTCGCTTCTGGCCGACCGGCTGGGTGGAAAGGCCGCTGTTGCCGTCATGCCAGGCCAAATGATCCACATGCCCGGTTGCGAAGGTCTCCGGGGCGCTGCCCCAACAGGCCGCGTGTTCCCACTGCGATTCGGTCGGCAGGCAAAAGAGAAACCGGTTCTTATTCATACCGGCCAGCCGCCGGGCAAAATCAAGGGCCTCACCCCAGGCCACGCCCTCAACGGGATAACTGCGGCCCAGGGTGAAGTGGGACGGGTTTTGTCCCATCACCCGCTGCCACTGTCCCTGGGTCACCGGGTAACGGCCCATCCAGAAACCGGCCAGGGGGTCTTCCCGGCTCGCGGAAGCATCCGCCGGGCGCCCGGGTATCCATACGAACTCGATGCCGGCAATCGGCTCGCGCCACTCCTGACCAGGACGATAAGGCTCTTTTGAGGTCGTTTGGGATGAACGCGACCCGGCATCCTCCCGCTCAGTGGACAGCTCTCCCCGATTGCCGATAGACATGGAAACCGGCGGTGTTCTAACCGGAATTTCCGCAGATTCCAGGATTTCCAGAATCTCGGCGAAATTCAACGGGCGCTTGCGCACATCGAACTGGACACACTGCTCGATGATGTAGCGAATGTTGTCCGGCAGATCGTTCCTGGAAAAGGTAACCCCGTCCGATTTGATCTGCCGGAAACGTCCGGCAAAGTCTTCATCCTCATATGGCAGGTGGCCTTCCAAGATGAAATAACTTACCATGCCGAACGAAAACACCACCGCGGGCACCTCCGGTCGGGCCCCCTGCAGAATGAATTCCGGGGACGACCAGTTGGGCGAAAACTGGGCGCCGGCCGAAGTGGAGGCGCTGCTCAACCGTTTGAGCCCGCCCAGATCGCCGATCAACACCTTTTCGTCGCTGCTGATCAACAGGTTGGACGGCTTTAAATCCGTCAAAAGGAAAATCCCCTCGGTATCGATACACAGCCGGTTTAAAACGGTGGCCAGCGAATGCATCAGCCCACACGCTTTATCGACCGACAACGGGTGATGGTCGATCACGTAATCCAACAGGTTGGACCGGCACAATTGCATCAGAATCACCAGGTAAGCCCGGGCATTGCTCTGGCTGACCGGTTTGTCCACCAGGAAGAAATCATGGATCTCCACCACGCCCGGACCCTTGATCTTCTCGTAATACTCCCGCACGGCGTGAAAATCCTGGGAAACCCGCGTATCCAGCTTCTCTTCGGTCGAGCAGGACAGTGACCGCTCGACCGTAATGGGTACAATCTTGACGGCACGCTGTTTGAAATCATCATGTACCCTGAAAACACTGCCATAAACGCCCTTGCCGATTTTTTCATCTACGGTGTAGGCCGGGAGACATTGATGTACGATCTCTTCCATGTCAGGGGATGATCTCCGCGATTATAAAACTGGTATTATCCTTCATGAATACGGCTTTCACCTGTTCCAGCAGAACAGGTCCGTTGGACACCGGGTTGTCTCCCAGCACGTCCATGATTTCACGGTCAGTCAGCACATCACAGACCCCGTCACTGCAGATAAGATACACCACCGGCTCGCTGGCCTGAGACTCCACCTGCAGATGAATGGTATCCGTGTTCCACTTGTAGGCAAAAGCGGGGCCCATACCGGCGGTGATTAAATTCCGGTAAGGATGTTCAAATGCTTCCCGCTCCGTAATCTTGCCTTCATCCAGCAAGACCTGCACGATTGAATGATCGAGGGACCGGCGTTCAATTTTTCCGCCCGTGACCTTATAAACCCGGCTGTCCCCAAGATTAAACACCAGATGTCCCGCAGGGCCGGCGATCAGGCCGGCCACGGTCGTGCCGCACTCATCCTGGAAATCATGCTCCATGGATAGCTGGATCTTATCCAGAGCCGCCCGGATATCTTCGGGCGGCCGGTCGGCGGCCCCCAGGCCCCCCAGGCGGTCACAGACATAACGACTGGCACGCTCACCGGCAGCCAACCCGCCCATGCCGTCACAGATGGCCAGGATCTCAAATGTGTCCGCCTTAAAATTACGGCTTTCTTCTATCCGCCGGTCCTGGATAGTTTGTCCCTGGACAAGGATGCAATCCTCCTGATTGTCACGCGGCCCTACATCCATTGCACAATAAACTTTTAAATCCATAGCGTTGGCACGCATCCCCTTCCCGATGATCCTACCGCCCTTGGGCGGGCCCTTTAACATGCCGATTGGCCAGCCGGCCGGTTATTTTGAAAATATGGCATTGTAAAGCTCTCTGGCCAGTTCTTCATCGAGCTTTTTTAGAATCTTGTATTGCGCAAAGGCGTCGTTTATGTCTGCCCGCGCGTTGTAGGTCATCCCCAAACAATAGTGGCCCTTGGCGTGGTTGGGGTTTTTCGCCAACACCCTGTTGATCAAGGCCATCGCCTCGTTTCTTTCCCGCAATGCGACCAGCAGCATGGCCAGGCTTAGGCTGCCGTCTATGTTGTCCGGGTTCAAATCCAGCGCTCGCCGGTAATACTTCTCGGCCTTGCCCTGGTTCCCCTGGGCCAGATAGCTGTCCGCCATCAATACCAACATATCGGCATTTTCACCCTGATTGCGGGACTCTTTTTTAACCAGGGCAATGACCTTGTCATAACGACGATCTTTGAAAAGAGACCGGGCCTCCTCCAGAGTATTGCTACCGGCTGCGGCTGGACCGCATAAAAGCCCGAAAAAAACAAGCAACCCAACGCCCAACAAGATTTGTTTTTTCATATCTTTCTCCCGCAGGCATAATCAGCATGGCCGATTTCGGCATGCATAGGATATTTCATAATTTCGGATGCATTGCAACAGGTGTTGTCCCCATCAGGCCGGCCTCTATAGTCAAAGGCTGAGGGTCGGATATCTCCTATAATCTTTTATATTCGAGGGTCTCGGAAAGCTGCCGCGATTTGCCGACGGCGGGGCATTCGGGGCCGGCCTGAAATCTCGGCCGGCCGTGGGCATATCATAGGGGCTGTTTCTAAGTAAGGATTTTGGGTCAAGGTGCGGCGGGCGTGAGGTTTCCCCGCGTTGCGGGACTTCCCGCGCATCTATTCCTTAAATGTGGGTCACAACCGGAGGTACCCGCGTAGCCAATGCCTTGCGTGGTAAATACTCACGAATTTCGAAGATAGCGCTAAAGGTTGCGCCTGACGGCTTGAAAACCGGCACTCCGTTCCGAAACCGAACGCCCAACACCGAAATTGGGCCAAAAAACAATTTAGAAACAGCCCCTAACTCTCTGGATCTATTGTTGGTTTAAGAATCATCTTGGCTCGCTCAATGATCTTTTCATAGGTTGTATTGCTCCGGCGAACATAAAATCGGACCTGCAGCCGGGGGTTTTCCGTGCGGGATTCGATGATAAATTTCTCAAAGGCGCTGTGGGACCTGAAATGCCGGGCAAAAAGCTCACCCCAGCAATTCATATATACCACCCGCAGGTCCAGTTTTTCCTTGAACCAGGGAGTCTTCTCCAGACCGGCGATCACGAACAATTTTTCAACGTATTCACTGCTCAGGTACCCGGCATAATCGATCTCCGCCATCTCATATGTTTCGAATATCCGTTCTATGCGGATCCCCAGGTTGACGATTTCGCGCAGGGTAATATCGGACATATTGGGAACCATACCGATCTGGCCCGGGTTGAAAAGGCCGTTCCAGACAATGAAAGCGATATTATAGGTGATCTCAGGGCTGCTGCACAGGGGCCGGGAGGTGTCCTTGCCGGAAAATACGAACCACTTGTTGTCACGCAGACTCAAGCTCGGGTTGGAAACATTGAGGTTGCCGGTGGGCTTTTGCAAGATCGGCACCTTGTATCTCTTTTTGGCGTAGAACGCGGCGGTTTTGCGCCCGAGGATGGTCAGGTCCCGCTTGTTGCTTTCGCCCTGGATACCCTTCTGACTGGCTGAGATTTCCCGGTAAAGCTCTATCATCAGCTTGAAGAGGTTGTCTCCCAATTCAACCTGCTGACTGAACTTCCAGAGGTCGGATTTACGCAGCGCCATCTGGCGCTCATTGGATATCTTGAAGGGCTTGAAAAAGGGACCGGCCAGTTTGTTTTTAAGGGGTTGGTTGCGATTGTAGGGATTATATTCACACCGGATATAGAGGCACTCTATTAGGAATTTCAATAACTCCGGCCTGTTTTCCTTATAATCGGCAGCTATTGATTCCATGGTGAAGATGCTGAAGTCCGGGAAATTTCCATCTCTGGCAGTCAAAACCTGCTCCCGGAAGCGATGACACATCAGGCTCTCATCGGGTGCGTCGAGCAGCATTTTCAAAAGACTCATTTTGATAATCGACTTCAGGGGTCGGGATAGTGATTTCTTAAACTGCCACAGCGCCGCACCGAAATACTCGTTTTTTTCAATGCGCTCTATATCGCCGAAATCGACCAGGTCGTATTCGCCGAAATCTTCGTCCTGAATGACTGCCAGGGCAGCGTGATAGTCGACCGGCAGGTCGGGATGATAACAGAGCCACCAGAGGGGAATCTTGCCGCAGATCACCGTGCAGGTGCGGTAGAACTCTTCCTTGAGAACCTTTTGCTGGGTGCTGCCGCTGCTCTCCTCATCCACGCTGCCGAACCGGCATTCCCGGATGGCGGTGATGTCGGAAATGAAAAAGAAAACCGGCATCTTGCAATTTATATCCATCCAGTCCTTGATCAGATTGATCTTCTGATTCAACTGGCGCCAGGCGGTTTTATCGAACTGGTTACGATCGATGCACACCCACATGTCGCAATCCGAGCCGGATGTCTGGCTGACGCTGCCCACGCTGCCAATGGTGTAGATACCCGGTATCACGTAAGTATCCTGCGTGTGCGTGAGCAGGGAGTCGCGCTTTTTGATGTCAAAGCGCTTCTTGAAATCCTTTTCCAGGCTGCGGATGCCCTTGAGGCTTTCAACCCCGTAAACCCTGAATGGCCGTTTCTGGTCGGCGATATATCCCGGGCACTGGGGATGATTGACACTGATCAGCCAGGGCAGCAGGAATAAAATGGTCGTACTGTCAGCAGGCGCCAATTCAGCGAACAGTTCTTTGCGGAAATTGTTGTAGGCCACAAAGCTCTTTTTATTGCGGGTTAAGGCACTTTGAATCGGCTTGAGGCTTTTTTGGTCGACATCTGACTGGGTAGGTTTGCGGGCAGGTGTCCTGGGTTTTTTCTTAATCAGTTTTTTTAACCGCATAGCCCTGCTCCTGTCGAAATTCCCCCCGGCAACCTGCTTTTCATGAAACCCGCTTTAGCTGCACGGTGATTTTCAGATGGTACCGCAGCCGCAAATCCAGGGTGTCACACTTAACGCCATCACCCGGGGCTACGCCCCATATATCGGCCAATATCCGGGAAGTATGAATAATTTTATCGCCAGGTGGCTGCAATGGCAACCCTTAGTAGTTGCCCGTAGCATGCCTGGAGAACAGGGTTGAACTTGTCTTAATTTTCATTTGACACTTAAAACCATTCGTCTATATTGGAATGGTTCTATAATTTCGTTATGTTACGATTACAAGCAACCTAAAGAAGGGGCGCTGACTTACTCACCGAAGCGGCGCCGGATCAAGGTGCGGCCGGGATACGGATCTTGCTCCGTCAACCCTTTTGTTGCCAGACCGGTTCGCAAACCAGGGCACGTCCAGTCCGGAGAAACTCCATGAAAGGCAAGGATAAAACTGCAGAACAGCGACTAAAAATGATAAACCGCTACATCTCCAAAATGCCCAGCCTATCCACAACCGTAACCAAGGTAATGGAAACCTGCAACAACCCGGCTGTTTCACCTAATGATCTCAATCGGGTCATATCGCTTGATCCAGTGTTGACCGGCCAGGTGATCAAGCTGGTCAATTCGGCCTACTACGCGTTAGTCAACGAGGTCACTTCACTGATCCGGGCCATCATCATGCTTGGCATCAATACCATCAAAAATCTGGCACTCAGCCTTTCCGTGATGGGTGTCATAAAGGACCGGGATGCCTTTCGGGCCTTTACTATCGACGAATTCTGGTCGCATTCGATCTGCGTGGGAGTCTCTGCCAAATTGATCGCCGCTGCCACGGGTGTCCCCGCCAATGAAAGCGAGGAGTTCTTTGTGGCCGGCCTGCTGCACGACCTGGGGAAAATACCCCTCAATAGTTGCTACCCTGCGGATTACCAGGCGGCAGTGAAGGCTGTAAAAACCGAGAATATTCCGCTCTATGTGGCGGAGCAAAATCTATTCGGGGTAAATCATTGTCAGGTGGGCGGCATAATCGCTGAAAAATGGACCCTCAACCTAAATTTAGCGGACACCCTGAATTACCATCATTTCCCGGATGATCCTGGAATTGAAAATAAAAAATTCCTGACAATCATTACATTGGCGGATATGATCGCGCACATGCTGCCCATTGCGGACTGGAACCGAATATCTTTCACCGGCAGTGCGATTGAAAACCTGGCCGGCCGTATCGATATCGACCTGGATACATTCAAGGAATTGAAAGCGCCTGTAACTGCAGAATTGGAAAAAGCCAGGACGTTCTTACAAGTTACCGCACAAGGATAAAACAATGCATGTAAAATTTTGGGGTGTCCGCGGGTCCATCCCCTGCCCGGGACCGGCGACCTGCAAATACGGCGGCAATACGGCCTGTATCGAACTCCGGTTTCCAGGGACCGACCGCATCATCATAATCGATGCCGGTTCGGGGATTCGGGAACTGGGCAATGAACTGGTGGCCCGGGACCTGCCGCTCGGACCCCTGGCGGTGGATATTTTCCTGACCCATACCCACTGGGACCACATCCTGGGTTTTACTTTTTTCGCCCCCATCTACATTCCCGGCACCAGGCTGAATATCTACGGCCCGGTTACGTTCGAAAATGACTCTTTACGCAACATCGTGGGAGGTCAATTGTCTTACCAGTACTTTCCCATCCGGCAGAGTGAACTGTCGGCCGATATAACCTATCACAGCCTAAAGGAAGAGTGCCTCGAACTGGAGGACGGTATCAAGGTGACCACCAAATACCTGAACCATCCCATCGCCTGCCTGGGTTACCGGGTCGAATATCAGGGCAAGACCTTCTGTACGGCCTACGACACAGAGCCCTTTCAGAATCTTTTTTGCACCGATCCGGAAGACCCGCCCTATGACGAGGCGATGGCCACGGAGGGCGCATTGGTGGCCCGGGAGCAAAACGAAAAACTGGAGGCCTTTGTCAAGGGAGCGGGCCTGCTGGTGTATGATGCCCAGTATACGCGGCAGGAATATGAGACCTCTCGGAAAGGGTGGGGGCACAGCGCCCTGGAAGATGTCGTTACCCTGGCGCGGAAACTGGAGATCCGGTCCACGGCCCTGTTCCACCACGAACCGGTCCGCACGGATGAACAGCTGGACGACCTGGCCAAGCAGCACTGTCAGTCCGGAGGATCAGGGTCGCCCGAAATTTTCTTTGCCCGCGAAGGCATGCAAGTTGAACTTTAACCAGAAATGATACCCTGTCTTTCAGCCGCCCTGCGAATCAAGCGGAGCATAACCCGCCGAATCAGCCCGGAAAACGGTCGGATAACGACCCAGTAACAGGCGAACAGAATCTGCACCCGGGTAGTCGGGCAGTAGACGCGTGTCGTGGTGGTCAGCCGCACCCGGGACACTCCATCCGGCTCTATTCTCAGGTTCCAGGCGGCCTTACAAACGGTCCGCCGGTTAAACCCCCTGAACTTGTCCGGGGCAATCCGGAGCAGCCGAGCGGTCGGCTTCCAGAACTGTCCCGCCAACCCGAGGATCATCTCTTCCGGATAGACATCCGTCAGCAGGATGAACCCCAGCCTGGTGAAATCTTCGAACTTGAGCGAAAGTGGTTTGTCCGGCAGTTCGGGCCTTCCGACCAAATGCGGCAGCATCCGGAGAGCAAGCAACCCACTGATAATTGGAGAGACCCGCATATCCACTTGCTTGATTGCGGCATACACAACCTCAGGCGGCGCATGTATCACGACGGCATGGACCTCACTGAACTGGTATTCCGGTAACACGCGGTTTAAACGTTTTTCCGTTTCGACTTTGGCCTGCATGTCATGTGTCTTTATCAAAAATATGAACTTCTGGCCAGAATCCCCGGCAGGGTCCTGTTATCCGTGACCTGAATGGGCAGGAACGCGCCCTGGGTGATGGTGCCCTAACAGGGGTAGCCGGTGTAAAGGCTAAAGTATCATGCCCGATTGTCCGATAACTAGAGGAACATTCTAGCGGCTATTTCAACAATAGGATTTTTGTTCAAGGTCCAGGCTACGCCGGACAGGCAAGGCGGCCGTGAGGTGCCCACCGGAGGTGCCAGCGAAGCCAATGCCTTGCGTGGTAAATACGCAAGTATTTCGAGGATAGGAACCGAGTATCCAACCTAGTTTGTCTGCCGTAGCTTGAGCGCAGGTTGAAGACTGGGCCAATCAGTCTTCGTGCTGCGAGCTACGCCCGACAAGAGAACATTTTGAGATAGCCGCTACTATCCCCTCCTAATAGATCAGGAAAGGTCGTCAATAAACGTGGAAATCGTAGTTGGTGTCTCCGATATGAAAATCAGCAACGACCCCCGGGCGACAATCGTCACCTACTCCCTGGGTTCGTGCATCGGCGTCACCCTGTACGATCCGGTTGTAAAGGTGGGCGGCCTGCTTCATTACCAGCTTCCGGATTCGGGGCTGAATGTCAAAAACGCCCAAAGAGAACCTTGCCGTTATGCCGATACGGCCATCCCGGCATTTTTCAGGACCGCCTATCGATTGGGCGCCCTGAAGCAGCGGCTGAAAGTCGTCATGGTCGGCGGTTCCAGCCTCATGGATGAAAACAGCCATTTCGATATCGGCCAGCGCAATTACCTGGCTGCCCGCAAACTTTTCTACCGCAACAATGTCCTCACCGACTTTGAGGATATCGGCGGCAGCAGTTACCGGACGGTTCGCCTTGAACTGGAAAGCGGCCGTACGATCATTACCGGTCCCAGTCGCCGGGCCCCCCTGTCAGTCTAAAACTATCTCAAAACCCGTATTTGGTGCAACATCCAGTCTTCGCTCTGCGAGCTACACCCGACAAGCAAGGCTCCCGACAGAGTTTATCAGCCATAGCTTCAGCGTAAGCTGACGTTGGGGCCAAAACACTTTTTTGAGGTGGGCACTGAGGCGGTTTACACACAACCGGTTTCCATCCGCACTTTCATCATCGACCGGAGACTGGACCCTGCTGCCGTGGTCGTGGAATACAACCGGGATATCATTGCAACCGAAACCTTCGCGACAACCATGCTCAAGGATAATGACCACCTGGAACTATTGAATTGCGTGGGAGGGGGGTGATCTGATGGCACAAGACATGGATACAGACCATCTGGACATCGGCGGCATCAAGGCCCACAATGTCGCCGAAATCGTGGCCCGGGGCGCTACCTGCGTGGCCATGGTCACGGAAATCGTCGGTAGCGATCATATCGAAGACAAAATTGCTGAAATCCAGAAGGTTATCAAAAATCACCCTGCTGCTTTCCGCTAAAGAAGCGCTTGACTAACCCCCTTCTCCGCGCCAAAATAGGTCAAGTGCTCACCATGGGCTGGGGAGCATTCTGGCTGGCCGTCCGGGGTCGCTCTGTGTTTTCGGAACCGTTTATCCCGAATCGGGATTGCATCGGTGCGGCCAGCTTTCCGGCGAAGACTATAAACGCTATTGGAAATCCCGCAATGCCTTCACCGCTGCATGTTCTGATCTTAAAACGTCGCCTTGAGGACGCCCAACCGATTAAAAAAGTACTGCGTGGGTTTGGGTACACATTGACGACCAGGGTGATCCAGAAAGTGCAACAATTACAGGATGCTTTCAACCAAACCGCCTGTGATGTGGTCATATCCGGTTTCAAGCTGGCAGATTTCAAAGTACTGGAAGCACTCGACATTCTTAATCGCGCTGCACCAGCCATCCCCCTCATCCTCCTTTCCGGCAGTATATCTGAAGAAACCGCTGTGACTGCCATGGACCGGGGCGCTCGCGATTGTATTCACCCGGACAGTATTCAGCGGCTACCCCTGGTTGTGGCCCGTGAAATCGAAACGGCCCGGTATCGTGAAGATCAAAAGCAGGCGGAGATCGAGCGGGAGACAAATCGCCGGCAGATAGCCGAACTGGTCCGCAACTTGCCGGTGGGCGTCTACCGCCGGACACCAGGACCGGAAGGCAAGTTCATCATGGCCAACCCGAGGATCGCAAACATTTTTGGGTATGCAACCGTAGAAGACTTCATCCAGTGTGATTTCACCACTCTCTTTGTTGATGAAACCGACCGGGAACAGTCCTATACGAACATTGCCCGGGACGGGCAGGTGGAAGGTGAGGTGCTCCGGCTGAAAAAAAGGGATGGCTCCCATTTCTTAGGATTGGTTACCGCCCATGTGGTTCGCGACGGGGACGGCGATATTGCATTCATCGATGGCATCATCGAAGACTATACCCAACGCAAAGTCTCGGAAGAAGCCCTGATCCAGTCGGAGAAAATGCACTCCATGGGCGGGCTGGCAGCCGGCATGGCCCACGAAATCAACAATCCCCTGGCTGGAATCATGCAAAACGCGGCCGTTCTCACACTCCGTCTGACCCGGGACAACCCCGCCAACCTAGAAGCCGCCGCCAAGGCCGGCACCGACCTGGCAGCCATCCGGAGCTATACCGAAGAGCGTGGTTTGATCGATCTGCTGGACCGCATCCAGGACGCCAGCAGTCGTGCGGCGGGGATTGTTCACAACATGCTGCATTTCGTCCGCAAAAGTACCTCCCAGGTCACCCTCAACCACCTGGGGCAGGTCCTGGACCGCGCCGTGGCCCTGGCCGAAACGGATTATGACCTGAAAAAGAAATATGATTTTCGTCAGATCAAAATCGTTCGCGAATATGAACCGCAGCTGCCCGCCGTGAAGTGCGAGGAAAGTAAACTGCAGCAGGTCTTTCTGAACATCCTTTCCAATGGTGCGGAAGCCATGGCCACCAGCGACGCAGCCCATGACCCCCAATTTACGTTTCGGGCTTATAAAGACGACAACATGGTCAGGGTGGAAATCGAAGACAACGGACCCGGTATGGACGCTGACACCAGCCGGCACGTTTTCGAACCTTTCTTTACCACCAAACCGCCCGGCGTCGGCACCGGCCTGGGGTTGTCGGTATCCCACTTTATTATTACTGACAACCACAAAGGCGAAATCGGCGTGCGGACCGCCCCGGAACAGGGATCCAACTTTTATATCAGACTGCCGATCCAAGGCAGGCAATAGGGCCCCGGGGGAAAGCAGACATGCACAGCGAGCAGATGATCATTACAGGGTATGATGATCCGATCCTGACTCGAGCAGGCATCCTTTCCGAATGCACCCGGCCGAGCATGGCTGCCAGCATACACCTGCACGCTGATGTCAGCCCTGTGTTTCCCTATTTGAACGCAGTCGAACCGAAAGCCCGGTGGTACGCCGAACCAAATTATATCCAATTTTCACGCCGAGATGTCCAATGCACGCTCTACCCTGATGAGGCTATTGTAATGCCCTTTTCAAGCACGGGGCAGGCCCTCTGGTATATCAATGAGCTGATTTCGCATTTAAACGACCTTTACACCCGGAGAGAAACCGTAACCCCGGATTACAAGCGGATGGCTCGACCGGTTTCAGCCATTGCCGTCTATAAGCTGCTGCCCGGCACCAACTGCCAGGCCTGCGGCTTCACCACCTGCCTGGCCTTTGCAGCCGCGCTGGGCCGGAATATGGCCGCGCCGCACCACAGTGTCCTGAATTCAGCGCGCCCCTCTCCCAGAACGCCACCTATCCGGTCCTGGATGCAGATGGGACCCTGGAAACCACCATCTCGCTGGAGGTCACCGCACCAACCCCGGGTGCCCCCGCTGAAATACCACCAAAATCTGTTCCGAAAATAGATACCAACCTCACCAATCGTGAAATCGAGGTGTTGCGCCTGATAGCCGAAGGGGCTACCAATACCGAAATCGCGGTCATACTCTCCATCAGCCCCCATACCGTCAAAAGCCACGTCATCAATATCTTCAACAAGCTGGGGGTCAACGACCGCACCCAGGCCGCTGTCTGGGCCGCCCGCAGCGATATCGTTCTCCCCTAAACAAAAAAGTGCGCTTTATCCCCCAAATGGGGGATGTTTTTATTGTGCATCTGTGGCAAAGATGACCAGAACGCATCTCAAAAAAGTCTTTTGGCCCAGCTAAGCGTTGGGCGATCGGTATAAATCCTCGAAATACCTGATGTCTTCCTCGGGTTTACGACCCACTTTTGAGGAATGTATCCAGCGGGAAGTCCCGCAATGCGGGGCTCCTCGCGGCCGCCTTGCCTGTCCGGCGCAGCCAGAAAGGCGTAGACTGGACCTTGAACCAGAATCCGTTTTTTGAGATAGATTCTGAACGGAATTGAATGCAAACTATTTACAGATAAGGATGTGACAAGCGATGCCCGAACTCAAAACCGCCATGGATGTATTCAAGCTGCTCGAAAAATCAAATTGCCGGGAGTGCAATGAAACGACCTGCCTGGCTTTTGCCGGCGCCGTTTTCCAGGGGCGTAAAACCCTGGACCAGTGCCCGCGCCTGGATCCGGCCGTTATCGCACTGTATGGGGGCAGACTGGAAAAGGCGCCCACAGCCCAGGAAGACATGGAAAAGGCGCTGGAGCTTCTGAAGGCAAGAGCGGCGGCCGTGGATCTTCCGGCGGTAGCCTCAAAACTGGGTGGTCGCATGGTAAACGGCCGCCTGGCTCTGAAGGTGCTGGGCAAGGATTTCAGCGTGGACACGGAAGGAAACCTTTATTCGGATATCCATGTCCATCCCCGGGTGGTCATTCCCATTCTCAACTACATCATTGACAGCGGCGGTGTTCCACCAGCTGGGAACTGGATGCCCCTGCGGGAACTGCCAACCGGACAGGATTGGTACCGGCTCTTTGGCCAGCGGTGTGAAAAACCTTTAAAGAAATTGGCCGACACCTATCCGGATCTATTCGAGGACCTGATACATATTTTCAACGGCAAGCAGGTTGAAAACCATTACCAGTCCGATATTTCCCTGGTGCTGCACCCCCTGCCAAACTTGCCGATGCTGATCTGTTACTGGAAAGCGGATGACGGCCTGGCTTCCGATTTAAACCTCTTTTTCGACGCCACCGCCGAAGAAAACCTGAACATCGACTCCATTTTCGCCCTGGGGACAGGGCTGGTGATGATGTTCGAGAAAATTGCCCTACGCCACGGAATTAGCTAGAATCGGTATTGAACGTCCCCACATGTTCAAGGTGCGGCGGACGTAAATATGGAACCAGAGGTGCCCGCGAAGCCAATGCCCATCGTGGTGAATACAATGCGTATTTTAAGGGTTTCAAATTTGCGCCCAACGCAAAGGTTGGGCTTCTGGGGACGTTCTATACCGATTCTAAAGCTTCACGGGCCCGCCGAACCAGTAGCCGGCAGCACCCCATGATGTTCTCCGGGCTATAGAGGGTAAACTCGTCTACGTAGTATTTTTGAAAAAGCTGCTCCGCGATTATCGCATCTTCTCCGGTTCCATCACCGACTATCTTGAGAACTCCATCCGCCGCCTCCCGGGCACGCTCAAATACCACCGCAGCCGCAGGCCCGGTGATAGCCCCCTGGTGACCGGGCCCGACTATTGCGGGCCCTAATGCTTCCAGTTCCACTAAGGTAGACATGAAGGGTGCATAGCCGGTAAAGAACAAGGGGCAAAAGCCCCGCCCTGGATAATGAAACCCCAGGGAATCGGATACGAACAAAGCCTCTTTTCCCGGCACGTGGATAACAAGGTTGCCGGGTGAGTGGCCCTCAACCGGTATACACCGCAACGTCACACCGCCCAGGTCGATATCCTCTGTCTGCCCAACGACGTGATGGTCTGCAGGAAAGGAAAGGGTCTGGAGGGACGGACGGACGGCGGGCAGACCAACCTCACCGAGCCGGGCCGTGATATGCGCATCCTCGGAAATCATACCCGGCAGGGCCTTGGGGTGCAGCGCAAAATTGCGAGCCCCTTCAGCGGCCACCAGCCGCGCACCGGGATAGCGCTGCCGGAGCCCCGGCAAACCGGAGAGGTGATCGGTGTGGGGATGGGCCAGCACTAAATAATCGGGAGCGATGCCGAGGCCTTCGAGCTGTCTGATGACATCGTCCACAACCGCCGATACGCCCATTTCAAAAAGGGCACTGGCCCGCCGGCCCCTTACCAGGTAGAGATTGATGAAATAGTTGCCCAGCAGCCAAATATCCGGAGCTGGTTCGAGGGGACAATGATTATACTTCTCTGGTTGTTGCATTCGATTCACCCGCTATTTTCAAATTACGGTTGGCCAATACCAATGGTGCCAGAAAGCAACGGCTGACCCCGAACGCACTACGGGCAAGTTTAGTGCTTGACATCATTTGATATTCTCTTACACTGGAAGATAGCTTTTTTAATGATTCTGTCGCAATTCGTTGCTGCCCTGCCAGCGACGCTGCCCATATGTGAGGAGTAGGTTATGGAAAAAGCCCAGAAACAGCAACCCATTATCAGCCGTATCTTTCCCTTTCTGACCTGGCTCAAGACCTACCAGGCCGCCTTCGTGAAGGGCGATGCCATTGCCGGCCTGACCGTCGCCGTGGTGCTGATCCCCCAGGCCATGGCGTATGCCATGCTGGCCGGACTCCCGCCGGTCTACGGCTTATACGCCGGGGCAGTCACGCCTCTGCTTGGCGCCCTGTGGGGCAGTCTGCGGCAGCTGGCCACCGGCCCCATTGCCATTATGAGCCTGCTGGTACTGACCACCCTGACCCCCATCGCGGAACCCGGCAGCCCGCAATTCATTGAACTTTCCTTCTTGCTGGCCTTTCTGGTGGGGGGCATTTACCTGCTCATCGGCGTGTTTAAATTAGGGCTGATTATGTCCTTTATCAGCCATTCAGCAGTCATGGGGTTCACCTCCGCCGCCTCCCTGATCATTATATCCACCCAATTGCCGTACCTGTTCGGCATCCAGATCGAGCGCCACGAGTACATGTTTCCCAAACTGGTGGCCATCGTCCAGGCCCTCCCCGGCCTGCACTGGCCGACCCTGACTATCGGCTTATTGTCCCTGGGCATTATTTACGGCATTAAAAAATACAAGCCCAATTTCCCGGGCGCCCTGGTCGCCCTGGTAGTCACGACCCTGCTCGTCTATTTTTTAAAGCTCCATGAGACCGGCGTCACCATCCTTGGGAAAAACGAAGGCGGGCTGCCCCTGCCGGCCCTGCCGCCCTTTGATTTTGATATGATCTTCGCCTTGACCGGACCGGCGGTTGTGCTGGCCCTGGTCAGCTTTGCGGAAACTTACTCGGTGGGCAAGAGCATTTCGGCACAAACCAAGCAGAAACTGGACGTGGACCAGGAATTTCTCAGTCAAGGGGTCGCCAACATGGTCGGTTCCTTCTTCCAGTGCTACCCGGTCAGCGGATCATTTTCCCGGACGGCCATCAACTTTGCCAGCGGCGCCCGCACCGGCATAGCCAGTGCCATCACCACCGGGTCGGTAATCATCACCCTGCTGTTTCTCACCCCGCTGTTGACCTATATCCCCAAGGCCTCTTTGGCCGCCCTGATCATCACCGCCGTCCTGATGCTCTTTCATCCCCGGGAAGTGTTCCGGCTCTGGAAGATGAACCGCCACGACGGCATCGTAGCGATCTGTGTGTTTACACTCTCTTTGCTTTCCAAGCCCGATTACGCCCTGCTGATCGGCATTTTGATGTCCCTGGTTTTCTTCCTCTGGAAAACCATGCGGCCGCGCATCGTCCGGATCTCCAAGGACCCCGAGCTGAACATGTTTGTCAATGCCGACATGTTCAAAAAACCGGGGTGCCCCCAGATCCTGCACCTGCGCTCGGACAACAGCATCTACTTCGCCAATGCGGAATATACGGTTGAAAGCATTTTGGAAAGGATGGAGGAGGTCGACACCCCCGTCAAATTCCTGCTGCTGGACCTGCAGGCCATGGCCTTCATCGACATCACCGGCATTGAAGAGTTACGCGTTTTAAAGGAGGAAGTCGACGCCAAGAAAATGGAATTGGCCCTCATGGAAATCCACCTGCCGGTGGAAGAGGTCATGAAGAGTTCAGGGTTCATGGCAGAGATGAATCCGGAGTTGATCCTTCAGAAAAGAGGCGAGGCCATCACGGTCTTGTTCAAACACCTGGACCACGACTACTGCAAAAACGTCTGCCCGCACGCCCTGTTTTTCGAATGTAATACTGTAAAGTAGCGGGTCTCGGTGCGCTTTCCAGACAAATTCATCATAAAGGCGTTCTATCTTTGCAGTGATATCTCAATGTAGTTCAAATCTATTTGAGCCGAGTGAAATGGGCAACAAAGCCGAGCAGTAATCCGCAAAATTGAGATTAGGGCGCAACGGAGGATTTTATGAAACATACGCATAAAAATGCCGCCAACCTGCATGCGGAACTCAAACGCAGGGAGTTCATGGCCATGCTGGCGGGCTGCACCGCCGGACTGATGGTGCCCAGCCTTTTCCCTGGCGAGGGAACGCTTGCCGCTGCCACCGCCACTAGCTCCGACCGGCTGGGCAAACGCTTGCCCCTGCGCAAGTTGGGTGCTTCCGGGCCGGTTGTGACCAACCTGGGCGTGGGCGGAGACCATGTGGGAAATGCCTCGGAAAAGGACGCACAGGCCATCATCGAAAAAGCCTTAGAGGAAGGGGTGCGCTTCTTTGACAACGCTCCCCTGTACAGTGGTGGCAAAGCTGAGGAACGGTATGGAAAATTCCTCACTCCCAAGTACAGGGATGTTGCCTTTATCATGACCAAAACCTTGGCCATTAACAGAAAGGATGCCCTGAAGGATCTCGACAATTCCCTCTCCCGGATGAAGACCGACTACGTAGATCTGTGGCAGGTGCATGCCCTCCAAACCCCGGATGATGTGGAAGAGCGCGTCCAAAATGGTGTGCTCGACGCCTTTCTTGAGGCCCAGAAAAAGGGCAAGGTCAGGCACATCGGCTTCACCGGCCATGGTTCCTACAAAGCCCACCTCAAGATGCTGGAGGAGTCCCAAAAGCGGGGTGTGAAGATGGCCGCCTCGCAGATGCCGGTCAACCCCGCCGACCCCCACTTCGAGAGCTTCGTCACCCACGTGGTGCCCAAGTGCGTGGCGGCGGGCATCGGTGTGCTGGCCATGAAAACGCTGGCCTACGGACGTTTCTTCGGAGGGAACAAAGGTTGGCGTCGCACGGAAGTCTCCGTCAAGCCGGCGATACCGGCGGTTCTTTCCGTAGAGGATGTCTTCGGCTTCGTGTGGTCCCTGCCCATCACCGCCCTTGTCAGTGGTATGGAAAGCGTCCAACAGGTTTCCCAAAATGCGGCCATTGCGCGCAAAACATGGAACTGGAACCAGGCCGAACGCCAGAAACGCATCGATGCGATGGCCCCCTTCGCCGGCCCGGATCTCGAGTTCTACAAGAACTGAATTGCCCCCGCGAGGCAAAGAACGCCAACCGGGTGTCGCGTCGCTGGCGGACCGGGGAAGTTGACCGGCCGCATTCGAATCCACAGCACCTCAAGGCGCATTGGCATGGGTTCTGTCGCGCGATGTCCCCCTCACCGCGATACCAGTGACACGCAGAACTGAAGGCCTGGAGGAAAGCTGGGCGTCGCAGGATATAACTACGACCATATTCAGATGGTATTCCTGGTTTTGTTATCAGGGGGTGATATCGCAAATAGTGTTTAGGCCGGGATGACCATTTTGGCATCCCGGTCTCTCAGTTTATCAGGCTTTACCCCTGACCGGTGTCGTCAGGTGGGTATGGAAACAAATAGTACCAACTGGAGTGCTCAGAATTTCAGAGAAACTGCAATATAGTGAGGACTTGGCATAAGTGCTCGGTTCAGATATCCTTAACATGCATGCAGTTTTAACGAATTTTTAATATTGTCAAGGTAGCGTAAGTATTCAGAGATTTCAATTGATGAGACTTGATATCCAAAAAGTAGCTGCAATAGGAATTTTTATTCTAATTTACCTTGGAGGACCCGTTCCCATTTCTGCAATTGATTTAAAAACGGCAGCTCAAGAAAGTGCCCCAAAATATTTTATACTAGGAAATAATAAGATGGCTGGGGTCTGTGTTGAGATCATGCAGGCAATTGAGGATATTGAGCCCCAGATAAATTTTACAGGATATCATGAATTTCTTCCATTCATTAGATTGCAAAGCTATCTTGAAAAGGGATTACTGGGTGTATTTTTTGGATTCAAAAAAACGGCAAAAAGGAAAGAAAAATATAGCTTCGTAGAAGTTCCCCTGTATCCTTTAAATTATGTGATAGCGGTACGGATAGACGATACGGTGGAAAGTGCCAGCTTTGATGACTTGCGCAAGCTTGATGGAAACGGCAAATTGCTAACAGTCCGTGGTACTGCGGCAAGCAAATTCCTTCAGGAGGAGGGGTTTCTTTTTGAAGATAGGGCAAGATCTCCCGCAATGCTTCTCAAAATGCTTATAGCTAAAAGGGGCCGCTTTGCCTTCTATCATGATCTTGGGCTAAGGCATGTAATCAAACTGAATAATCTCGATAAAGATGTAAGAATTCTTCCAAATACATATTTTAAGTATTATCACTTCGCTGCGTTTTCAAATGACACACCTTTGGAAACTATTGAAGTAGTTAGGGGCGCACTTCAACATCTATCGAATACTGGTAAACTAGATGAGATTTATGACAAGTATTTAAGCTTTTAAGAATAGAATTAAAGTTGACTTAAGAGCTAGGCTCCCGCAGATATCCCAGCATTGAAAACCTTGTGAAATATCCGGCAAAGCTCAACATCATACCCGGCATCGAAACTGCACAATACGACCACTCGACTTCGGCTACATTGATAAGCTGAAAAACGTGGATTATCTGATATAATCCACGCCTCTTTATATCCCTGTTCAGGGTATCCCAAATACCGATAGCGGCTTAAAATATCTAACATGGAAACCCTACCGGAACCTGCAGGATAGTACTAAAACGCCCCTAATTGACACGGCTTAACCTTAATCCCCTGCCCTTCACATGCATTGCTGGCTTTCAACCGGGGGACGTTGAACCGGTCGGCAATCTCCCAGAGGACAGTGCAGGGCACCTTCCCATCCTTAACCGCTGCCTGGATCTCGGCCAGCAAGCCCGCAGGAGGATTGGTCTCGGCCTTCACGATTTTCTTGTCGGGCTTATAGCCGAACAATCCCAGTTGACACTTGGAAAGGGATATCTCCAGGGCATCGGCAGCCTGGCCGACCTTCAGGGGGTCGCTCTGCAGGTCTTTGGCAATTTCATGGGCCACGGCGCAAGGCAGCATCCCATCCTTTAGCTTCTCGTTGATCTCTCCAACCAGGGCCGGATCCGGTTCTTCGGTTGGTTTTTCTTTTTCTTGCAAGGACATGTTATTCACCTTTCTCTATTTTAATTGGCCAACTTCATTTTGTGACTTTATAAGGTTGTTCACAACAACTTCCACAATAAGCGAAAAGTAAACCCGCGGCAATCAATAGCGGCGTTATCAGGTTGATAATTACGTTCAACCCCATATAGGGCAACAGCTTTTCAATGTTGTCGTGGAAGCGATATACCCCGATCACCGCCGGGACGGCAATCACCACCGTCACCATGCCAAGCAGGGCCTTACCGGGCAGCCAGTGGGCAGCCACGCCGATTCCCAGCGCCAGGTAGGCCAGCAATAAAAACACCCCATACACATAACTGCTCTTTTTACGCCCTATGACGATGGGCAGGTGTTTGCGGCCAATCTGCCGGTCGGCCGCGACATCCGGGAACTGGTTGAGCAGCAGCAGGTCGCTTACCAGGAAAAACGGAACCAGGGAAGCCACAAAAGCCGCCGTGCTGTAAGTCCCGGTGAGCACGAAATGCGTCCCCATGACCATCAAGGGGCCGAAGCCGAGCCCCGGCGCGATCAGACACATAAAGGGGTCTCGGGTAAACCAGGTGGTATAGCCGAAGACCAGGATCAACCCGGCCAAGCCCAGCGGCAGTAGGGCGCGCCCACAGGTCAGGATGAATATGAAACCGATGACCGCTGTTACGGTAAACGCCGCCCAGGCCGTCACCAGGGTAGTCCAGGCCACACCCGGGTTTTCCGGCAGGGTCCCGCTGCCCCCGCTGAAAGGCGTGCGTTCGGTCTTCAAATCCAGTCCGGACTTGAAATCAAAGTATTCGTTAAAGGCATTGACGCTGATGTGAGCGGCTACGGCACCCACAAACACCAGCAGGGCCGCCGCGGTGCTCACCCGCCCCGCCTGCCAGACCGCGGTCCCGACCCCCAGCAGGACACAGGCCGGTGTCAGGGTCAGGAAAGGAACCCGCATCGGGCCAAGGATATGTTTCATAGTGGACATGGCAGCACTTTAACGATCCATTTTCTTGACGATGAAATCGGGCAGTCCCCAGAACACCGGCAGGGGCATCAGGCGTTTGAGCCAATAAAAGACTTTGGCCCGGAAACCCGGGATGATCATGAATCGGTTCTTGATAATGCCCTTCACCGGGTACTCGGCCGCATAGTCCACACTCAGGGTACCGCCCAGGTTTTTGAGCTTCCGGGTGACCGGCGGCAGGTCATCCTTTTCCGCTGCCAGGAGGGGGGTGTCCACTTCCGGCGAACAAAACACCGAGACACGGATATGGTGGTTGAGCAGCTCGCTGCGCAGACACTCGGCCAGCCCCACCAGGGCAAATTTGGAGGCACCGTAGGCGCTGTATCCGTACACCCCGAAAAGTCCGGCGCTGGAAGATACCGGCACGATATGCCCACTCCCCCGCGCTTTCATCGCGGGCAGCAGAGCGGCAATGACGTGCCGGGTGCCGTAGAGATTGGTTTGCAGCACGGCGTCGAAATGTTCAGCAGCGGTATTTTCGAAGCGACCGGCCATGGGAATACCGGCGCTGGTTATCAGGATGTCCGGGATCCCGAACTCCGCCATTGCCTGGCCACACTTTGCCCGGACATCGTCCCGGTCACTGACATCCATTGCGCTAGAATATACAGTTTGGTCCTCTTGGGCACAGGCGTTGCGGACAGTTTCTGCCGCGCCGGCCAGTTTATCCGGGTCGCGGGCAAACAGCCCCACGTGGGCACCTCGGGCGGCCACGTGACGGGCCGCGGCCAGGCCGATCCCGCTGGAGCCGCCGGTAATGTAAACGCTTCGATTCTGGATCTGGGTCATGGTGCCGTCCCATCAGGCAGTGTCGGTGTGTTCGCCAGGGTCTTTGAGATGTTTTAGAACTACTGCGGTCGTGGATTGCTTCACAGTTTTTTACGCAAGACGTCTATCTCTTCTTCGAGCTGCCGGTACTCCCGAATGTCCTCGCCCACCCCTTTGCGGGTTCTCAGGTTCTCGTTGAAAACACGCTCTTTGGTGTCTTCGCGATCATCTTTCAGATTTTGAAGGGTGGCTGGATCGGCCGAACCGGATTTTTCCAAAGCCTTGATTTCCCCGTCCAGGCGCCGAATCCGTTCGATATCCTGTTTGCCCCGGCGTTTGACGTATCTGCGCTTGGTGTAAATTCTTTCGAAGGCAGCCTCCTTTTGGGCCTCAAGCGCCTGGATTTCTTTCAGGACCTTCTTTCTATCTATCCAAGGTTTTTTGGTTTTGGACTGGGATGGTTTGGGTTGGGGGCGAACAGTGGGGGCAGACCTATGTTGCCGGGCCGGTGTCTCTACAGTGCTGTCCTTCTCTTCGTAGGAGTGGTCGACCGACACCCCGTCCGGAAGCTCCTTTTTATTCGAGAAGTGCTTGACGCCATGCTCGTCAGTCCACTGACGCAATTCTGCTCCCGCCGGTACCGCTGTGAGGAGCAGGGCGAGAACGAAAAGCAATATATAACAGGTTCTCATTTTTCGATTTCCTGGATCTCCTGCTCCAGTTCTTGGTAGCGCCTGACCTCCTCTTTGGTGCCTTTGCGGCCCCGGCCGCTTTTGCGGATAAAATTATCCTTGGTCTCCTGGTATTCCTCCTCCAGGGCCTTTATCTTTTCCGGGTCGGCGTTGGGGTCTTTGCGCAGGGCCTCCAATTGCTGGTCTATGCGCTTTAGCTTGTTAATGTCAGTCTTTCCCCGGCGCTTGATGTACCGGCGCTTTTTGGAGATGCTCTCACCCAGGGCTTCCTGCTCGGCTTTTTTGGCGTCGATTGCCGCCTGCTTGGCCTTTTGGTCCTTGGCGGCGGCTGCGTCTATTTCCCTCTGCTGGTTGGCGGCGTCGGTCTCCTTGATGATTGCTGCCTCACGGGCCGAGCGCCCCGGTGCTTTTGCCCCGCTGGATTTTAATTCGGTTCTGGATTCAACCTGGGTACCAGCCGGTGCCTGCAAATTGGAAAAGTGGCGGACACCATTTTCGTCCACCCACTGATACATGTCAGCCCCAACCCCGGGCACATATAAAACAAGCAGCAGCATAACCAGCAGCAAGTATTTTAAGCGTGTCATCTTTCCTCCTGAAATACCGTCTTCTATAAATGGTAGGAATCAGATTTAGCGGTATTTTCGTGAAGATATAACGATATCGCAGATACGGACCGCCTGCAAATCCGAGCGGTTTCCCGGGCAGGCAGCGGTCGTCAATCGGCAGGCAGTTAAAGGCATTCAACGGCAAGGCCACTTCGAGAACCGGTTCACGCCCCTTTGAATACCGGCGTGCGCTTTTCCTTGAACGCGCGGGGCCCTTCCTGGGCATCGCGGCTTAAAAAGACCGGTATGGCCAGTTCCATTTCCCGATTCAATCCGTCCTTCAAAGGCATCCCAATGGTTTCCAGAACAGCTCTTTTCACATTCTGGATGGCCAGCGGGCCGTTTTTAACGATGATCTCGGCATACTGCTGGGCTGCTTCCATCAGTCGGTCCTGCGGCACAACCCGATTGACGAAGCCCCACTGCAAAGCTTGACCGGCATCTATCAGTTCACCGGTCAATAACATCTCCATGGCATGGGCGTACGGAATTTGCCTCGGCAGGCGCACCGTCGACCCACCGGCCGGAAAGATAGCCCACTTCACCTCCTGCAGTCCAAAGCGGGCGTTTTCAGACGCTACGCGAATGTCGGCGGCATAAAGCAGTTCAAAACCACCCGCAATGGCATTGCCGTTGACGGCCGCCACCACCGGTTTGAAAAGGTCGAAATCGCGTAAAAAGGCCCGCATGGAAATTGCCGGGTCCGCCTGAATTTTCCGATCTGCATCCGTTTCCGGCTGGCGGGCGCCGGTAAAAAGAGGAATCAGTTTTGCCAGATCGGCCCCGGCACAAAAAGACTCGTTACCGGTGCCGGTAAGAATGATACAGCGCAGATCCTCATCGTCCCGGTAATCTTCCCAGGCAGCTACGAGTTCCAGTACGGTTTCCGGATCGACCGCGTTATGTGCTTCGGGACGATTCAGGGTCAGATAGGCGATATGGTCTCTTTTTTCATATAGGAGTGACATGGCTGCTCCCCCCGTCAGTTGTTTGAAGTTGATTATATTTTTGAATCTGATTCAATTCTCAGTTGACAATTCATAGGTGATCCTCTATGTGGAGTCAAGGTGTTTTTGAATGCGATTATAATTTCGAATCCTCTTCAATTCTCTGCTCATTTTCACATCCTGTTCATTGTCCATAGGGGGGCGGCCAGTGGAAAAAACCATCAACCAGGTATTCAGAAACCGCGTCCGCAAGTATCAGGACCGACTTGCAGCCGAAAAGAAATTGAACGGCCGGTGGGAATCCGCCAGCTGGAATCAGTACTATGCGCGGGCCCGGGCCGCCGGCCTGGCTTTCGGTGCCCTCGGCGCTGAAAAAGGCGACCGGATTGCCCTGCTGTCTGAAAATCGTTTGGAATGGCTCTACACCGACATGGGCGCCCTGGGTATCGGCGCATGCATCGTCCCGATCTATGCCACTCTCCCCACCGATGAAGTCGCTTATATCGTCGCTAATTCCGGCTCGAAAATTCTGGTTGTGGAGGACGGCGCGCAGCTGGCCAAAGCCCTGCAGATCCTCGACCACTGCCCCACGCTTATAAAGGTGGTTGTCATGAATGCCGCCGATATAACCGCAGTGCATCCGGCGGTGATCAGCTTTGCCGATCTGCTGGATACCGGCCGCGCCATCGCGGCTGAAAATTCGGATCGCTTTGAAAATCTGGCAAACGCGGTCCAGCCCGACGACCTGGCCACCATTGTCTATACCTCAGGGACCACCGGGGTTCCCAAAGGCGCCATGATCTCCCATAAAAATATCATGGCGGTCCTGCTGGCGCTCGACGCCATCGAGCCCAAGTTTGCCACCGACATGGACTGTACCGTCCCGTTTCTGCCCCTGAGCCATGTGTTCGAACGGGCAGCCGGCCATTTTTACGGCATGTACGTCGGCATCACCGCCTCTTATGCCGAAAACATCAACACCCTGCTGGCAGACTTTGCAGAAAAACGGCCCACCATGATCCTGGCCGTACCACGCGTTTGCGAAAAGGTGTACCAAAAAATTCTCATGCAGGTAGGGCAGCAGCCGCCCTGGCGCCAGAAAATCTTTTACTGGGGGCATGCGATCGGTATGCAGATCAGCACCTTTAGAGAAAAGAAACAGCCCATTCCGCTGCTGATGCGCCTCAAATACAGGCTGGCCTTTGCCTTGATCTTTAAAAAACTGCGCCAGGCCCTGGGCGGACGCGTCCGCTGGATGACCGCCTCCGGGGCGCCCACGGCCCGGGAGATCGTTCTCTTCTTCAACGCCGCGGGCATCATGGTCGTGGAGGGCTACGGCATGACCGAATGCTTCGCACCGGCCACCATGAGCAATTTGGCCGATTATCGCATCGGCACCGTGGGACGCCCGCTGCCGGGCGTTGATATTAAGATTGCACAGGATGGTGAAATCCTGGTGGGCGGCGACAACGTGTTCCAGGGGTACTGGCAGATGGAAGCTGAGACCAAAACCAGCTTTGACGAAAACGGCTATTTTATCAGCGGTGATATCGGGCGGTTCGATGACGCCGGATTTTTGATGATAACCGACCGCAAGAAAAACCTGATCATCACTTCCGGCGGCAAGAATATCGCCCCCCAGAAGATCGAGGGCACCTTCATCAGCGATCCGCTGTTCGCGCATTTCATGGTGATCGGCGACCGCCGCAAATACCTGAGCGCTCTGATAACCCTGAACATGGAACGCGCTGTCAGCCTGGCCGCCGAAAACGCCATCGACCATACCCAGCCGGTGGACCTGTTGGATAACCCGGATTTCCTGGCCATCGTGGACAAACATGTACAAGCCAAAAACGATAAGCTGGCCCGGTTTGAAACCATTAAGCAGTACCGGATCATCAAGAATGAATTCTCCCAGGAGACCGGCGAGTTGACACCGTCCTTAAAGCTGAAACGCAGAGTTGTCCAAAAGATGTATGCCCGGGAAATAGAATCCATGTACAATGCGTAGAGGCTATCTTAAAAATATGGCGGGTAAAGCATCCTGGCCCAGAGAGGCTGTGTCACAATGTTCAATTTGGCTCCAGGTCAAGGAAGATCAAAATTTCAACCGCAGGAATACATTGAGTATTTTGAGGTTTATAATTTTGATCTGACGCCGAGATGGGGCCAAAGGGGACATTGTTACACAGCCTCAGAGGGCCAGGCTTTGAGACGCCCTGAAAAGGGGCATCACCGTCAAAACACAATACCAAAACCATGAATCGCGCAGAGGCGCAAAGACGCAGAGAAAGGCAAGAACGGATTTTCATCGCGCTATCGCGCGAAAAGCGTTTCAGGCTTCAGGCTCAAAGGGCCTTTTGGATTTTAACCGGCGAAGCCGGTGATATTCATGGGTTCTCTGCGGCTCTGCGCCTCTGCGCGACAAACCTGTTTTACGACATAGCCAAATGCCTCTGACATGGTCCTGAGGACGAGGTTTTTAAAGGCTAAATAAAATCAGTCGCTTGATATCGAGTGGCTGCAATGTAATGCCGGGAGTTGCTCCCCGGAGCATGCAAGCAGGTACCGGGGGAGGAATCTGGTCCTTCCGGGGAGCGGTTCCCGAATAATCAGCGCATGTCCACCATGGCGCCCTGGACCTAAGTCTTTGACAATCATTGACAGAGAGATAGCAATCAACGTAAGGACCAGGTTTCGGCAACGCCCGCCGTCCTTTAATAAGAATAGAAAAGGCATCGTCCATGCCCACAACCGCTAGCAAGATCATTCAAGACACCCTGGCCAACCGACGCCACACACTCTCAGAATTTGAATCTAAACAAGTGCTGGCTGAATTCGGCATACCGGTCGCCACCGAAGTACTGGCCAAAACCGCCCGGGAAGCCAGAGAGGCCGCGGACCAGATCGTTTATCCCGTCGCCATGAAAGCCTGCTCGCCCCAGTTGCTGCACAAGACCGAATCCGGTGGCGTCGTTTTAAACATTACCACTCAAACGGATTTGCAGCAGACGTTTGAAAGCCTGAAGGCCATCGCCCCCCCGCCGGACGGCATTCTCGTCCAGGCCATGGTACCCGGCAGGCGCGAACTGGTTGTCGGTTTCAATCGCGATGCCCAATTTGGTCCCTGTGTCATGCTGGGCCTGGGCGGCATCTTCACTGAAGTGCTGGCCGACACCGCTTTCAGGGCGGCGCCTTTCGACCGGGTGGAAGCACTGGATATGATGGCCGAACTACGCAGTGCCCGGATCTTTGATGCGTTCCGGGGGGAGCCGTCGGTCGATCGTGAACACCTGGCCGAGACCCTTTTGGCCGTGGCTGACATAGCCGTTCGGTTCCCCCAGGTCAGCGAACTCGATATCAACCCGCTGCTGGTAAATCCGGAGGGCCGGTGTGTGGCCGTGGACGCCCTGATTGTGCTGGATACAGGCTTGAAGGCTGAGGGTGTTTAGAACCGATAATAAGTCAACTTCGGGGTTTTAATCAAAATCGAAATCGCCATCGGGATCGAAATCGATGCTGGGAATGTCGTTCTAACCCCGATTTCGATCCCGATACCGATTATTGACCTGAACTTTTATAAACCTGAAAGTTGCGCTAGACAACCAAACGTATAGGATCCAATAAGACGTGCCTGGTTCCATGGAAAACAGCCCCCTCTACAAAATCGCCAATCCCGAAAGCATTGCCTTTTTCGGCGCCTCCAACAATCCGTCAGCCATGGGGACCAGCATCCTCAATTCGATCCGGGCCCTCGGATTTACCGGCCGGCTTTACCCCGTGCACCCCAAAGAAGCACAGGTACAGGGCCTGGAGGCGTTTGGGGCCGTCGCGGACCTGCCCCAGGTGCCGGACCTGGCCGTACTGGTACTGCCCACCGCTATCGTGGCGGAAACCCTGGATGCCTGCGGCCAAAAGGGCATTCGGCATGCGATCGTCGTTTCCGGCGGATTCACCGAAATAGGTGCTGCAGGCGCCCAGCTGCAACAGGCGCTGGAAAATGTTGCCCAAAAACACGGCATCCGGTTTCTGGGTCCCAACTGCACTGGGATCGTGAACAGTCACCACAGGCTCAATTCTACCTTTCTGCCCTATGACATACGACCCGGATTTATCGGCATGGCCTCCCAGAGCGGCAGCTTCATTACCCAGATGTTCGACTACCTGGGGCGCTATGGACTGGGTTATTCCACCGGTTTCAGTGTGGGCAATGAAGCCGATATCGACCTGGTGGACTGTTTGCAATACCTGGCCCGGTGCCCCCACACACGGGTTATCGCGCTCTACATTGAAAGCATCCGCCGGGGCCGGGAATTTATCGAAACGGCGCGGGCCATCGTGCCCCACAAGCCTATCGTGGCCTATTATGTAGGCGGCTCGGAAGAGGGCCGGCGAGCCGGCTTCTCCCATACCGGCGCCCTGGCCGGGCCGGACCGGCTTTACACAGGCATCTTCAGGCAAAGCGGCGTCATCCGGGCCGATTCCATTACTGAACTCTTTGATTTTTGCTGGGTCCTGGGGACGTGCCCCATACCGGCCGGCAAGGAGGTCATCATCCAGACCCACTCCGGGGGTCCCGGGGCCGTGGCGGCGGATGCCTGCGGCCGGTCTGGTCTGAAGCTGCCCGCCCTTGACGCGGACACCCTTGCCAGGCTCGCACCGTTCGTACCGCACACCGGCAGCTGCCATAATCCGATCGACCTGACCTTCACCCGCAATCCCCTGGACTACTATTTGAAAATTCCCGAGATCCTGCTTGAAAGTCCGTCTTGTCGCAGCGTACTCACCTACTTCCTGGTCCCGAGCAAAACGGTGCGGCAATCGCTGGAACTGATGGGCGTGGCCGCAGATCAATTGGAATCGGAAACCGAGCAGGTCCTGGCCACCATCGCCGAGGCCATAGCGGCATTACCTGCCAAACACGGAAAACCGTTGGTCGGATTTTCGTTTCGGAACCATGAAGATCCATTTGCCCGCATGCTGTATGCGCTGGGGCTGCCGGTCCTGCCTGACCCCGGGCGGGCGGCTCGTGCGCTGGCAGCCCTGGTTGCCTACCGGCGGCTCAAAATGAAAATTGAAAAATCAGGCTCTAATTGAGGAAAACGCCCCATGAAAAAGATACTCGGCATCAGCGGTTCACCGCGCAAACCCGGTAACTGCGAAATCATGTTAAAGGCCGTCGCCCGCAACGTTCCCGAAGAGCTCGAACTGCGCCTGCTCCGGCTGGCGGACTTTGATTTGCGCCCCTGCAAAGGTTGTTATCGCTGCCTGTTCAAGGAAAAACGATGCATCCTCAAAGATGACATCTACCAGATTATTGACGCGTTGGCCTGGGCCGATGCGATCATCCTGGCGGTGCCCACCTACTTTCTGGGCGCCAACGCCATGCTGAAACTGCTGTTGGATCGGGGGTTGTGTTTTTATGGACACATCGAGAAGCTGTGGGGCAAGCCTTCCATCGGGATCGGGATCGCCGGAATCGCCGGCAAAGAAGGTTCCACCTTGCTGGGTATCGAGCGCTTTCAGCGGGTCATGCTGGCAGACGTAAAACGCGCCCTGATGGTGTACGGTGCCTTGCCCGGCGAAGTCTTCATGAACCCGGAAAACCGCGACACCGCCGCAGCATTGGGCCGCGCCCTGTTCCAGCCGGCCCCGGCCCCAGCGCCGGAAGAACCTGACTGCCCCTTGTGCGGCTCGCACACCTTTCGCTTTCTGGGCGGCAACCAGGTCCGCTGCATGCTGTGCAGCAACGACGGCACCATCGACCTTGCCGCCGGCACACCCGTATTCACCATCGCCGGCAGCGGCCATGATCTTTTCTTAAAGGAAGATGACGCTTTGGAGCATGAAAACTGGCTGGTAGGCATGAAAGAGCGCTACCTCGCGAACAAGGAAGCGCTGAAAAAGATCACCAAAGCATACCGCAAGGACGGCACCTGGATAAAACCCGAACCCCAGGCGTGATTTCAAGCTGGATTGAACTCACCAACATCACCGAGTAGGGGATATTCGCCCCCCAAAAACCGGGTGAGCGCGGTCGCGATCCGTTTACCGGCCAGACCGTCTCCAAACGGATTGGCAGCGCGGGCCATCTGCCCATAGGCGGCCGGGTCGTCCAGCAGGCGCTGGCAGGCGCTCACGATCGCGTCCCGATCGGTACCCACCACTTTGGCCAGACCGGCATTCACCGCTTCCGGACGCTCGGTTACCTGGCGCAGGACCAGGGCCGGCACACCGTAGCTGGGCGCTTCCTCCTGAATACCGCCGGAATCGGTCAGGGTCAGGTAGCTGCCCTGGAGAGCAGCCTGGAGTACCAGGTAATCCAAAGGTTCGGTGAGTACAATCCGGGGGTGCTTCCCGAGAATGGCATGCACCTGGTTGGCCACCACGGGATTTTTATGAACGGGCAGGAGCATCTCGACGTCCGGGTTGTTGTCGGCCAGAATGCGAACCGCTTCGCAAATCTTGGCAATGTCAGCATTCCAGCTTTCCCGCCGATGGGTGGTGACCAGGATGCGTCGCCGTTCACCGGGCGGTGCAGGCGGCAGTTCCGGTTTCATCAGCGCTACCGCATCAACGACCGTATTCCCGGTAACCAGGATGGTTTCGGGCGGTATTCTCTCTGCCAGCAGATTGTCCCGGGCCAGGGCAGTCGGTACAAAGTTCAGCTGGGCATAGGTGCTGATCACCCGACGGTTGACCTCTTCCGGAAAAGGATGCTGGTTGTCATAGGACCGCAGTCCGGCTTCGATATGGGCGACCGGTATCTGGTGGTAAAAGGCAATCAGCCCGGCGATGGCTGCCGAGGAGGTGTCCCCCTGGACGACCACGATGCCCGGCTGCCGTTTTTCATAATACCTGTCAATTTCCTGGATCAGGCGGGTGGTCAAAGCTGATAGGCTGGCCCCCTCCCGCATGACGTCCATCTCCACATCCGGCTGCATGTGAAAGGCATTCAAAGCCTGGCGGGCCATCTCCCTATGCTGGCCGGTCAGCAGCAGCGTAACGTCGTCATGGATTTCCCGGGCGGCTTTGACCGCCGGGGCAACCTTGATGACCTCTGGTCGGGTGCCGGCGATGAAGAGGATGTTGTTTTTCATTTGAAGTCCATATGTTAAAGGAAATATTAATCTTTTTAGCTACTCGCCGATAGAATGTCAAGGTAGCCGGATCCGGGGGAAGTGGTTGACCAACCCCTATGCGATTGTTATTCATTAAACTATGAAAAAACAATTCGATACCATCGTGGCCCAGATCGGCAAGATTGTCCTGGGCAAGGATGAACAGATCCGGCTGGCGCTCACCTGCCTGTTTGCCGGCGGCCACCTGCTGATCGAGGACCTGCCCGGGATCGGCAAGACCACCCTGGCCAAGGTGTTGTCCCGCTGCCTGGGCCTGAATTTCCGCCGCATCCAGTTCACCAGCGACATGCTTCCCGGTGATATCCTGGGGACCTCGATCTTCGAGCAGAAAACCGGGAGTTTCGTTTTTCATCCCGGGCCGATCTTCACCCAGGTACTGCTGACCGACGAGATCAACCGGGCCACCCCTAAAACCCAGAGTGCCCTGCTCGAGGCCATGGAAGAGCGCCAGGTCACCATCGAGGGTGAAACCCGGCCCTTGGAAAAACCGTTTTTCGTGATTGCCACCCAGAATCCACTGGAACAGTCGGGAACCTTCCCACTGCCCGAATCGCAGTTGGATCGCTTCCTGATGCGGATTCAACTCGGCTATCCGGACCGGGCATCCGAACGGATCTTACTGGAGCAAGGAGACTCAACCCCCCTTTTCGAAAAGATGGCCCCCAGTTTAAAGACTGGTGACGTGTTGAAGATTCAGCAGGCCATCACCGGCGTCCATCTTTCGGAAGCATTGCTGGAGTATGCCCAGGATCTGCTGGATTACACCCGCACCGCTTCCCAGTTTTCAGTGGGTCTCAGCCCGCGCGCGGGCCTGGCGCTGCTGCGGGCCGCCCGTGCATGGGCCTATTTAAACGACCGCGACCACGGTCTGCCCGAAGATCTCCAGACGGTGATGCCCTGGATCGTCGGTCATCGCCTGCGTTCGGCGGAAAATGCCGCCGAATTTCCGACCGACACGCTGATGGCCATGTTCCGCGAGGTTCCCGTCCCCTGAGCATCCGCAGGCCTTCTCGGCCGCGTAGTAATGGCCGCGGTTTAGCTTGCTTTGCCGATAGGTTTATATGACTTCTGAAACCGTCACACCGACTGGAACCAAACACCATCCGTTGCGGTCGCCGCGAGCCAAGGCGGCCCAGGTAGAACCCAAGATCCATGTCCGCCCAACCCGGTTTGGGTATGCCTTCCTCTTCATCCTGGTGGCCATGCTGGTAGGCTCGCTCAACAGCAACAACAACCTTGGTTTCCTGTTGACCTTCCTGCTGGGTAGCATGGCGGCGGTTTCCATATGGCATACCCGTCGCAACCTGGCCGGCATAAACCTGGCCTATCTGCGCGCCAAGCCGGTGTTTGCCGGCGAATCCGCGCACTTTGAAGTGGCGCTGCGCAAAACCGATCCGGCCGCCCGGGCCATTGCCGTCAGTCTGACCAGCGAGGAACCAGCCACGGTTGACCAGGTAAATGACTCGCCGTCCTCAGTGACGATCAGCATCCCGGCCGGAAAACGGGGCCTGCTGACGCCGGAGCCCCTGGAACTTTCTACCAGTTATCCTTTCGGACTTTTCAAAGCCCGGTTGACCTTGCCGCATTCGGCCGGCTGCCTGGTGTATCCGCGCCCCATCGATGGATCCTTGCAGACCGTCCCCGGTGAACCCGTATCCGGGACGGGTTCGGGTCAGTCCGGACCGGGGGTGGACGACTTTGCCGGGCTGCGCCCCTATCAGCCCGGCGACAGCCTCGGCCAAATTTCCTGGAAAGCTTTTTCCCGGGGCCAGGGTTTGCTGATCAAGCAATTCACCGGTGAGTCGGGCCGCATGCTGACCATCGACTGGCAAGCGATTAAAGAGCCGGACCTTGAACGCAAGCTGTCCCGCATGTGCGGCATGGTGTTGAACGCCCATCGGGCCGGGCTGCAATTCGGGCTCCGTCTACCGACGGCCGTCGTCCCGCCGGCCCGGGGAGAAAACCACCTGCGGGCCTGTCTGGCGCACCTGGCTTTGTTCGGGCTGCCCGGCGGCACATCCGCTTCCGACACGTATTCCCGGCCGGGACCGGATAAAATGGTCGGCCGCCACGGCGCGGACCACAAGGAGGTGCCCTGATGGGGCCTCCTTCCCCGGATCGCGGGACGCAGTCTCTACCCTACATTCTTGCCGCCCTGGTCGTGGCCCTGGCGCCACACGTATTTCGTCTGCCGCTCTGGATTCTGGCCTGGGTTCTGGGTTTTTGGGGATATGCCTGGGGCATCGCCCGGAGAGGCTGGCTGGTGCCGGGAACAAAGACGCGCCAGGTACTGACATTGGCCGGACTGACTGTCGGCCTGGCCACCTACGGATTTTCGTTCGGCCTGGATGCCGGCGTCGGCTTACTGGCCCTGATGGTCAGTTTGAAGCCCCTTGAAATCCGCAATCACCGCGATCGTATGATGACGCTTTTTTTAAGCTATTTCCTGGTCATTACCAACCTGTTCTATTCCAATGCCCTCGGCATGACCCTGTACATGGGAAGTTCGGCTTTCATCACCACAGCGGTGCTCATTCGTATCAATGACCCCGGCGGGGACTTTGGCCACAACCTGCGCACGGCCGGCCGCATCATGGTTCTCGCCCTGCCCCTGACCATCGTACTGTTCGTGTTCTTTCCGCGGCCTTACGGCGGCCTGTGGGGCGTACCGCGGCCGACAGCCGGCAAGATCGGCTTTTCCGACCGGCTGTCACCCGGTAGTGTAACGGACCTGGTGGATGACGCCACCATCGCCTTCCGGGTGGAATTTCAGGGCCCCCCGCCGCCCCAGCATCAATTGTACTGGCGGGGCATCGTGTTTACGCACTTTGACGGCCGCACCTGGACACCGGGGGGCCGTTCCTGGCGCTACCTGCCGCCCCTGCCCGACACCCAGCCGGTTGCCTATACGGTCACCCTCGAACCTCACCGCCAGCGCTGGCTTTTCGCCCTGGACCGGCCTTTTGAAAGTTCGCGGCGGACGCGGATCTACTCCGATGGTGCCCTGCGCACGTGGCGCAAGGTAAACGCCCTGTTCCGCTATGAAGTGGTGTCGCACACCCGCTACCACACCGGCGCCTTCCGGGCCGAGGATCAACCGACGCTGGATCTCCCCGCAAAAGGCAATCCCCGAGCCAGGGCCCTGGCCCAACGCTGGGCGGCCGCAGCCCAGAGGCCTTTGGACATCGTAAACCGGGGCCTGGCCTTTCTCAGGAGCAACCAATTTTTGTATACACTGCAGGTCCCGCCCGTCGGTCCGGACATGGTCGACGATTTTCTGTTTAAGACCCGGCGGGGCTACTGCGAGCACTATGCCACCGCTTACACCTTCCTGATGCGGGCGGCCGGCGTCCCGGCCCGCATCATCGGGGGCTATCTTGGTGCGGAGGAAAATCCTTTTGGAGATTACGTTATCGTCCGACAATCCGATGCCCATGTGTGGGTGGAGGTCTGGCTGCCGGAATCGGGCTGGACCTGGGTCGATCCAACGTCGGTGGTGGCCCCGGCGCGGGTGAGCCAGGGAGTGGCGGCCGCGCTGGCAGCGAGTGACCGGGAGACCCTGGGTCAAGCGTATGCTTACCTGGGCCCCCTGGCCGACACCTGGAAGCAAATCCAGTTCGGCTGGGACCTGGCCAACACCCAATGGAACCACTGGGTCATCGTCTACTCTCGTTCCCAGCAGCGGGCCCTCTTTAAAGGCCTCGGCCTGGATGCCGGCGGCTGGAAAACACCCCTGCTGGGGCTGGCCGTGGTCATTGCAGGCACCGGTCTGTACACCGTCGGACTTCTCCTGCTGGCTGCCCGGCGCCGCCGCCCGGGCTCAAACGGGCCCCCGGATGAAGCCCGGCAGGCCTACCTGTCATTTTGCCTGCGGATGGCGGCGGCCGGCCTGCCGCGGGCTCCCTTCCTGGGACCGCGGGATTATGCCCGCGCGGTCATTGCCGCCCGCCCGGATCTTGAGCCGGATATCCGCCGGATTACCAATCTGTATGTCGGCATCCGCTATGCAAACGGCAGCCGTCCCGATCACCTGCACGCCTTGAAATCGCGTGTCCGCCGCTTCAAACCGGGCAAAGCGCACCTTTCCTGAATCATTCTGAAAAGTTATATTCCCTTTTAAAACAGAATATTACACTTAGATCAATGGACATCCCCCTTGTTCGATACCCCCTAAAGGGACTGTAAATAAAGCTTGACGCGACCACTTGTTTTGGATATTGAATTTTGTATTCAAAATACAATATACAATGTAAGCGGGCCTCATTCAAACTCCAGAAGGAACCTCACATGAAGAATCTAGGCGCTGAATATGAAAATCTGGACCAGAAAGTCTACCAGATCATCAAGCAGATGATCGAAGACCGCACGTTGTTGCCCGGGCAGAAAATTCCCCAGGAAAAACTGGCCGGCGAACTGGGTGTCAGCCGCACGCCTCTGATCAGCGCCCTGAAGTTTCTGGAGCATGAGCGGCTGGTGGAGGCCAAACCTCGCCGCGGCTACTATGTCCGCCTGTTCTCCCGCCAAGAAATGATCAGCATTTTTGAGATCCGCGAGGTCCTGGAAGGCCTGGCAGCCCGCAAAGCAGCCAAGAAAATCACCGATGTAGAAATCAAAACCCTGAAGGGTTTCTTCAAAGAGTTTGCAGGATCCAAAAGCATCACCGATATCCAGGCCTACTCGAAGGAGGATAAAAAGTTTCATACATTCGTCACCGGTACCGGTTCTAAAGAACTTCTAACCACCATGCTGCAGACCTTTGATATTATCAGCCTCGCCTATCAAAACCTGCTCCACGAAGGATTGATTCGGGAACCTGACGAGACAATCAAGGAGCACCAAGAGATCATCGACGCGATCTGCAACCGGGATGCAGAAAGGGCCGAAGGTCTCATGCGGCGGCATTTTCAAAAAGGCATTGCGCGTTTGAAACAGGAAAAAGGCCGGCAGCAGATGACAGTCATAAAAGGAGGTGAATAGACCCGAAGCCATCTCAAAAAGTCTTTTTTCCCAAACTCGGCGTTGGTCGCTCGGTTCAAGTCCTCGAAATACTCCAGTATTCCTATGGGTTGCGACCCCCCATCGAGGAAATAGACCAAGCGGGAAGTCCCGCAACGCGGGGCACCTCGCGGCCGCCTTGATTTTGAACCAAAATCCGTTTTTTGAGATAGCTTCCAGTAAAACCGAGCATGGCCTGTGGCCGGCCTGCTGAACAGCGCTCACACCGGCTGCCCGGCAGCGGGCATACCAGGGGGATGTCCGATTTAACCGCCCGGCCGCGAATGTACCTTTTTTGGCAAAGGGCAAAATAGCAACCACTAAACACTTACTTGGAGGGATTGAAATGAAAAGAATCTTAGCGATTAGTCTGGTAATACTTCTGGTGGTCACAACCGGTGCTTACGCCGGCAAGGCCTTCCCCAGAAGAAACATCACCGCAGCAGTGGTTTGGGGTGCCGGCGGGGGAACCGACACCTGCGTACGCATGATCACGGCTGAAATGGCCCCTTTTCTCGGCGTAAACATCAATGTGATCAATAAAACCGGCGGCGTGGCCGGTTCGGTCGGCATGAGCTATGCCTACAAGCAGAAACATGACGGCTACACGCTCTGCGGCCTGTCCGAATCCAATGTCACCGCCGGCGTGCAGGGTGGCTGGGACAAGAAATTCGATGTCTGGGATACCTTTATTGTCGGCGGCTCCCCGGATGTTATTTCGGTCACTCCGGATGCTCCGTACAAAACCTTTAAAGACCTGATCGAAGCGGCCAAGAAGAATCCGGGCAACATCAAAGCAGCTGCCAGCGGGGCCGGCTCTATCCATCACCTGAACCTGCTGGCCATCGAAAACGGCAGCGGGGCGAAATTCAACTTCATCCCCTACAAAGGTTCCGCCCCGGCCCAGAATGCGGCCATGACCGGCGAAGTGACCGTAATCGTCACCTCCCTGGCCGAACAGCAGCAGCTGCTGCGCGGCGGCAAACTGCGCGCCCTGGGCATGCTGATCCCCGACTCCTTTGACGTCGAAGGCCTGGGCACCATTCCGTCAACCTTTGATACGTATCCGAACCTGTCCAAGTACCTCCCGATCTCACAGGCCATCGGATTTGCAGTTCCGGCGGATGCCCCGGCCGATGCCAAAGCCGCCATTGACAAGGCCTTCAAGAAAGCCATCGCCACCGATAAGGTGAAAGGCTGGGCCAAGGCCAATTATTACCTGCTGTCGGGTAAGAGCGGCGCGGAATCCAAGGCGGTCTTCAATGCTCTGGAATCCAACTTCGCCTGGACCCTCTGGGAACTGGGCGCCGCCAAAGTCAATCCTGCGACACTGGGGATTCCTAAACCGTAGGACGGATATGGACAAGAAGTGAGAGTGGGCTGGTATCGGCTGATACCAGCCCGGGAGCCGGGCGAGGGTCTCCTCGGCAGGGTATCTTCGCCCGGTTCAGCAAGAATCATAAACGTATCTAGGGGATTAATCAACCATGCTGGAAAAAGACACGCTGAGGAAAGCGGACATCTTTTCCGGGGCACTTATGTTCCTGTTCGGCCTGTTCGTCGTCTACCAGGCCCTGCAGATGCCCATGAAAGACACCTATGGCGGCGTGCAAAATGTCTGGTACGTCTCACCAGCCATTTTCCCCCTGTTCATCGGCGCCATCATTGCCCTGCTGGGCATTGCGCTTACCGCCATTGCCTTGAAATCCGTCGGTTTGCAGCAGCTGAGGGCGGTCTTTGGTTATCTGACCAGTTCGGAACTCGTCGCTTTTCTGAAGCAGCCGGCAACCATCCGGTTTTATGCCATCGTGCTGGTTTTCAGCAGTTTTATTTTTGTCATGATTCCCAGGATTGATTTCTTTCCGGCGGCCGTCTTTTTCCTGATGGTGTTCATCAGCATGTTCTATTTTGATGATGACCGGTTGCTCTTCAATATCATGTTGTTTTTCATCGCGGTCACGATCCTGCTGATCGTCTTTTTTGCCGCCGGCCTCGATGCGCTGCTCGCCAAATCCTGGAATTACCCCGGTGACTGGCTGATGCTGCTGTGTATTGCGGCCTTTGCAATATTTGCCTGGCAACTGGTGAAGGATCAGATCGAGCTGCGACGTAAATACCGTATCTGTCTGCTGCTGGCCTTCTGCGCCCCCTTTACCGTGGGTATCATCTTCAAATTCCTGCTGCTGGTCCCCATGCCCTTCGAAGGGGTGGTGGTCGAGCTGCTGGATACTATCTGGTACTATGATTATTAGGAGTCTATTGGGTTATGCAGTTGTTTGAACGCATTGGGACCTTCCTGGGCATTATCTTCAACCTGGTCTCCGATCCCGCTTCCGTCGCCATTCTCTTCGGCTCCGTGATGCTGGGGATCCTGTTCGGCGCCATGCCCGGCCTGACCTCTACCCCGGGCGTGGCCCTGTTGACCGCCCTGACCTATTCCATGGATACCTCCCTGGCCATGGTCTGCCTGCTGGCCATTTACGTCGGCGGCACCTATGGGGGCTCCTATGCCTCGATCCTGATCAATATTCCGGGCACGGCGGCCGCCGCGGCCACGGCCCTGGACGGATATCCCCTGGCCCGCAAGGGGGAAGGCGGCCGGGCCATCGGGCTGACCACCACGGCATCCGCCATCGGCACCACCATTTCCATGTTTTTCATCGTGGCCATTTCGCCGATCATTTCGAAGTTTGCCCTGGAGTTCACCTCGTTCGAATTCTTTTTACTGGCCTTTTTCGGGATTCTCATTTCAGGAACCCTGACCAGCCCCGACCTGGTGATCAAGGGCTGGATATCGGGCTTCCTCGGTCTTTTCCTGGCGTGTATCGGACGGGATCAGCTGCAATTTTTCCCCCGGTTCACATTCGGCATTTCGGAGCTGGAAAGCGGTATCGAAGTGGTTCCGGTCCTCATCGGCGCCTTCGGCATTCCTCAGATCATCGACGTGCTAAAAGACAAATTCCAGATCGGGAAAGCCCAGAAACTGCAGCGGATCATACCCGAAATCGGCACCGTCGTCCGCAACATCCCGGCCATCGGCCGCAGCGCCCTGATCGGGGTCGGCATCGGATCGGTACCGGGCATCGGCGAAGACATTGCCGGATGGGTCTCCTACGGCACCGCCAAGAACACCTCCAAACACCCGGAGACATTCGGCAAGGGTGAACTGAAAGGGGTGCTGGCCAGCGAAACCGCCAACAACGCCTGTGTCGGGGGCGCTATGATCCCCTTGTTGAATCTCGGCATCCCCGGCAGCCCGCCGGCGGCCATGCTGCTGGGCGCCCTGATGCTGCACGGGGTTACGCCGGGGCCCATGATCACCTTCGAACATCCGACCTTTATCACGGAAGTAGCCGCCATTTTGCTGCTGGCTTCATGCGCCATGTGGATCACCGGCATGATTCTGGCCAAACAGGTAGTCAAGGTGCTGCGTATTCCGACCCAGATCTTCATGCCGATCATCGGGGTGCTGTGCATCATCGGCTCCTACTCTCTAGGCCTGAACATCTACAACCTTTACCTGATGCTGCCGGTGGGTATTATCTGCTACTTCCTGACGACCATGGGCTATCCCATCGCTCCGCTGGTAATTGGCGTCATCCTCGGCCCCATGGCGGACGAAAACGTAAGGCGGGCCTTGATGGTGTCGCAGGGAAGCTTTATGCCGGTTTTTCAGCGCCCGGTATCCCTGATTTTATTTCTGATTATTGTCCTGACCATTATCAGCCAGTTTGGCTGGTACAAACGGCTGATGTCCGGTATCAAGGCGCGCCTGCTGGGTGTCCTGCGGCGGCCATAGCTTGGTTACACGAGATTGAAGCACTATCGTAAATGGAGAATTCACCTATGTTAAAAATGGCGATTATCACCGGCTTTCTGTCCCAGACCCGCGATCGCTTCCATGAATACAACACCCCCCTTGACCTGGACGCAAAGTTCGAGTTGCTCGCCGGCATCGATGGATATGACGGGGTGGAGATCGTATACCCCTATGAAGTCAAGGACCCCCAAGCCACCCGCAACGTGCTGGATAAATACAACCTGAAAACCGCGGCCGTCAATGTCAACGTAAAGGCCGAACCGGAATTTCGCAACGGGGGGTTAACCTCTACCGATCCGGTTATCCGGGCCAAAGCCGTGACCTTAATCAAGGAGGCCAAAGATTTCGCAGCGGCGGTGGGCGCGGACAAGGTGACCTGTTGTCCGTTGGGCGACGGGTATGAATTTTCATTTCAATACGATTACGCCGCGGCCTGGAAACACCTGGTGGAAACGATCGGTGCAGCCGCCGATTACAACCGGGACATCCCGCTGTTTATCGAATACAAACCCAGCGAAACCCGGGGGCGCTGTTTTGTGGATACGGCTGCCAAGGCCCTGTGTCTGCTCAACGACATTCAGTCCGACACCATGGGGGTGACCCTGGATTTCGGCCACAGTATGTACGGCAACGAAAACCCGGCCGAGGCCGTGGCTCTGCTGGCCGAAAGTCGCCACCGCTACTATGTCCACGTCAATGACAACGACGGCAAATGGGATTGGGATTACTTCTGCGGGACCAAGCACTTCCTGGAATATGTCGAGTTTCTCTACTACCTGAAAAAATACGACTACACCGATTACCTGACTTCCGACACCTCGCCGACCCGCTGGGACATACGGGGTACCTTCGAGGCCAACAGCCGGCTCACCAACAAGCTCTGGAACCTGTTGGACAGTATCGATATCAACGCCCTGGAAGCCCTGATTGAAAAAGGGGATTACCTGGCAATCTGGCAGTTCATCGAACGAAATATATTTTCGATCAAATAGGGATCTCCATGGATGCTGTCGTTCTATATAAAGAGGCCTGCCTGGCTTCCCTGCCGCCGGAGTGGCCGGAGGATCTGCTACCCGGGATTCAGGCCAGGGTAAAATCCACGAGCCAAAAAATCGTCGTCCTGGACGACGACCCCACCGGCACCCAGACTGTGCACGGGTTGCCGGTCTTGACCACCTGGTCAGTGCAGACACTGCGCGAGGCCCTGCAGGAGCCGGGACCGGGGTTCTTTATCCTGACCAATTCCCGCAGTTTGGAACGCCAGGCAGCTTGCGTGCGCGGCATGGAAATCGGGATTAATCTCCAGACCGCCGCCGAACTGGCCGGCATTCCGATCGAAGTCATCTCACGCAGTGATTCCACGCTCCGGGGACACTTCCCAGACGAAGTTGAAGCAGTAGCCAAGGCCATGGGCACGGCAAAGCGACCTTACCTGATCATGCCCTTTTTCCCGGAAGGTGGTCGTCTCACCATCAACGACGTGCATTACGTGGCTGAGGAGGAAAGCCTGGTACCGGCGGCTATGACCGCCTATGCCCGGGACGCCGCCTTCGGGTTTAAACATTCGGATCTCAAGCAGTGGGTTGCCGAAAAGACGGGCGGCCACATACCCGCCGCAGCGGTTACCGCTATCACTTTAGATGACATCCGCAAGGGGGGACCGGAGCGGGTCGCTGACCTTTTAGGCAGCGTCCGGGATAACACGGCCTGTATCGTCAACGCCGTCACGTATCGTGATGTGGAAGTCATAGTAGCCGGTCTGGCCGGCGCCGCCGAGACCGGCCGCCGGTTTCTGTTCCGGACCGCCGCCGCCTTTGTGCGGGTCATGACCGGGATCGAACCGCGAACGGATTTTCTGGCCCGGGAAGAACTGGTTACCGACACTCCGGCCGGCGGTCTCTTCGTGGTCGGATCGTACGTTCCCAAGACGACCGCCCAAGTCCGGGCTCTACTGGAACAGACCGATATCGAACCGGTGGAAATCGGTGTCGCCAATCTGCTGGCCGAGGCGGGCCCGGATGCGGAAATTGAACAGGCCGCCAACCGGGTCAACAGCTTGCTCGCGGCCGGGCGGGACGTGATTCTCTACACCAGCCGGGAATTGATCACCGGCACCGATGTCAAGGCCAGCCTGGATATAGGTCAGGTTGTATCGAACAGCCTGATCCGTATCATCGACGGCCTGGACCTGCAGCCCCGATACCTGGTTGCCAAAGGGGGGATTACCTCCAGCGATGTGGCCACCCTTGGATTGGGAGTCCGGCGCGCCTTGATATCAGGCCAGGTCCTGCCCGGGGTCCCGGTGTGGCAGCTGGAAAACGATAGCCGCTACCCGGGGATGTCCTACATTGTCTTCCCCGGCAATGTCGGCAGCGACGACGCCCTGGTCAACATCCAACAGAAACTGGCGCGAGGCTGACCGATGCTGGTGCCCCTTGAACAAATTCTGCAGCGCGCCCGCCAAAACCGATATGCCGTCGGCGCCTTCAATATCTACAACCTTGAAGGCGTTCTGGCCGTCATCCAATCGGCCGAAGCGCTGGGCAGTCCGGTTATCATCCAACTGCTGCCTTCCGCACTTGAATTGGGGGGTACCCCATTGATTCAGCTATGTCTGGAAGCCGGAGATAAAGCGCAAGTCCCCGTAGCAATTCATCTCGATCACTGCCCGTCGCAGAAAATGATCCAGGCGGCCCTGGCGGCCGGCATCTCCTCCGTCATGGCGGACGGCTCCGGATTGGAATATGCGGGCAACCTGGCCTTCACCAAGAACATCGTCCAGGAGGCCGTCCTCTATTCAGCCGGGGTGGAAGGTGAACTGGGCCGCTTGAGCGGCAGCGAAGACGGCCTTACGGTGGCCGCCGCAGCTGCTAAAATGACCCAGCCGGAGGAAGCGGCCGACTTTGTCAAACAGACCGGCATTTGTGCCCTGGCCGTGTGCATCGGCAATATCCACGGCCACTATAAAACCGAACCCCGGCTCGATTTTAAGCGACTGGCGGCCATTGCAGCAGCGGTGTCCGTCCCCCTGGTGCTCCACGGGACGTCCGGCCTGCCGGATGAGATGATCGTCCGGGCCATCGCCCACGGCGTATGCAAATTCAATGTCAACACAGAAATCCGTACCGCGTACACCCACTCGTTGAGCCGCCTGTTTGTAGGCGGCAACCTCCCGGAACTTGTGGATGTCATGCGCGACGGCATCGCTGCCATGCAGGGCCCGATTCAATCAAAAATCAGGCTTTTTGGCTCAACCAACAAGGCATGAACAGGAAAACCAACCACTACATGCATTGAAGTAGGAGAAAGACATGTCGAAACACACCGTTACAACCATCCAAGCAATGAGAGACAACAATGAAACCATCACCATGTTGACCGCCTATGACTACCCCACCGCCAAGAAGGTCAACGACGCCGGGATCGACATGATCCTGGTGGGCGATTCGTGCGCCATGGTGGTCCACGGACATCCCAACACCCTCACAGCCACCATGGACATGATGGTGCTGCACTGTGCGGCGGTAGCCCGCGCCTGCGACCGGACCATGGTCATCGCCGACATGCCGTTCGGTTCGTTCCAGTACAGCATTGAAGACACGATGAAAAATGCCGCCCGCTTCGTCACCGAAGCCAAGGTGGACGGCGTCAAGTTCGAGGCCACCCACAACCACATCGCCAAAACCAAGGCAGTGGTGGAGATGGGCATCGCCTGCGTGGGCCATGTGGGCCTCCACCCCCAGGCAGTCGGCGCTCTGGGCGGGCTCAAGGCCCAGGGCCGGGACATTGACTCCGCCCGCAAGGTGGTTTCCGAGGCCCTCGCTCTGCAGGACGCTGGTGTTTTCGCAATTATATTTGAAGCGGTCCCGGCCAAGCTGTCCGATTATGTAACCCGCAAGCTCGACATACCGACCATCAGCATCGGCGGTGGGCCCCAGTGTTCCGGTCAGCTGCTGGTCACCCCGGATGTACTGGGGCTGTACGATACGTTCACGCCGTCATTCGCCAAACAGTACGTAAATGTGGGGCAGCTCATGACGGACACGTTCTCCCAGTATGCCCAGGAAGTGAAAGCGGGCGTTTTCCCCGGCAAGGAGCATTCGTACGGCATGTCGGATGACGTTTTGGAAAGCATCGTGCAGGAATTCGGCGAGGTGTGATGAATCCTGGCCCCATGGCCCGGCTTAGGCTATCAGGCCGAAGACTGAAGACTGAAGTGCAAACAAATTCACAACCTGTTTAAACCTGTCTACTATTGGTAAACATAAACACCCGACGGACAGGGTACCGGACGTTTTGCTTAACCTTCAGTCTTCAGCCTTCAGTCTTTCTGCCTAAGTTTTGGTACGGTACAACCAACTACCTCAGACCCAGCCCTAAAGGCCAGGGCTCTAAATACGGAAAAACCATGGGCAAGCTCCTCTTTTCAATCAGTCTGGTCGTATTCGGCATCGGAGCCGGTTACCTGATCCAGGTGCTGGTGAAAAAAGGGGTGTTTACCCTGCCCATTGAAGACACCCGCAAAAGGCTCCAAAAGGCAGCGTTGCTTTTTTTCAACCCAGTGGCAATCCTGGGGGCAACCTGGGTAGCCCAGATCCACGATGTCAAAATTGCCGCGCTGCCTTTTTTAGGACTGACCGCCCTTTTCACCGGCGGCTGCCTGGCGTATGCCGCCGCCCGGATGCTGGCCTTGAACCGCAAGCAGACCGGCGCATATATCGTCTGCGGCGGTTTCACCAACATCGGATCGCTGGGCGCTCTGTTCTGCTTTATGTTTCTCGGCGAACAGGGGTTTGCCCTGGTCCCTTTCTACAAGCTATTTGAAGAAGCCTGCTATTATGCCATTGGATTTCCAGTGGCCAAATCCTACAGTGACGACCTGACGGACACACCCTCGTTTTTTCAGCGCCTGAAGAACGCGGCAACCGACATCTTCGTCATGGTGGCGGTTGCCAGCATTGCCATTGGCCTGATCCTGAATCTGTCCGGCTTGCCGCGACCGGCCTTTTATGCCACCGTCAATACAATTTTCAGACCCCTGGCGGCCCTGCTGTTGCTGATTTCCATCGGCATGGCCATGCGCTTTTCTAGCGTAATGACCTTTTTCAAGCCCGGGTTGATCGTCGCTCTGATAAAATTTGCCCTGGTGCCGGTGCTGGTTGTCAGTCTGGGGTATCTGCTCGGATTAGACCGCATCGACAATGGCCTGCCTTTGAAAGTAGTCCTGATCCTGGCGTCCATGCCCGTGGGATTTATCGCCATGGTTCCACCCACCATTTACGACCTGGATATCGATCTGGCCAATGCCTGCTGGCTCATGACCAACGCCCTCTTATTACTTCAAGTGCCATTGATACTGACACTGACCCGGTTCATCTGATTGCCGATTTCCATATTTGCTTGCTGGGGATTGGCATGGCTTAAACGGGAGTCCTTGACCTTGGGCCGAAATCCGCACTGGCGAAAGCTTCTACGGAAGAGACCAGCGTGAGCATTCCCCGCTGCCTATTGTGGGGCTAGTGTGTGAATTTAAAATGGCGAGTTCCATGCCGGGGACGATTCCCGGCAGTTTGCTGTGGGGAGTGTTCAACAATGTAGGTGCCGGGTGAACTATAAGCTATCTCAACAAAGTCTTTTGGCCTAATTTCGGCGTTGTACGCTAAATTGGCGAGTAAATCGCCCCCGTAAGGCATACTGCTAATTGTAGGGCGGACCAACTCCTCGAAATACTGAAGTATTCACCACGATAGGCATTGGCTTCGCTGGCACCTCCGGTTCGAATGTAGCGCCCGCCTGGCTTGTCCGGCGTGGCCTGGAAGGCGTTGACGGGACCGTGAACCAAAATCCGTTTTTTAAGATGGCTTCTAGTCAGTCGGTTTGCGAATGGCGGCGGCCAGTGTTTCAACCCGCTGCGAAATATCCCTGACGGTCATCTTCCGATTGTCGATCCACCACTTCGCTGCCGTTTCCTGCCGCCATTCATCGAAGAACTGATCAAAGGCCTGGCTGGAAATTTCTTGCTCGTCGGCATCTTCGATCCGCAGGCTCTCTTTCAGATATTTGACCTTGTTGATCAATTCCGCCCTGATCTTTTCCGCCCAGGTAATCATCTTGCGGGTACCGGTCAGTTCCGGGAAGCCAATGGCCTGGTGGGCCTGGGAAAGTTTGGCCGTCTGGTTGTTGGCATACGTCTTTTTACATTTGTCACAATACCAGTCGCGTTTGTCGACCAGAAACAGATTCTTTGCATGGCTCTCGAAAAGCTGCACCTTGAAACGGGTGCGACAAGTCTTGCATCGAACGGTATGGGTAAAGTTGTCCTGACCCATGTTTGCCTCAAAAATTATTGTACGAAGCGGCTTGAAAGCCTTCAATCGGAATCAATGTCAAGGCGGACGTATGGTTTCCACCGGAGGAATACACACAGTATTTCGAGGATGTAAAACGGACGCCAACGCCGAGATTGGACCCGATAGAAGGCTTTCAAGCCGCTTCTAGTTTCCTTTAAAGTCTGGTTCCCTCTTCTCCATGAAAGCCGTCACCGCTTCCATAAGGTCCTCCGACGGCAATTGGGCACAATTTTTCTGGGCCACGTACTGCAGGCCCGGATAAACCCCATTGTCTCGATTGTACAGGATGACATCCTTGACCCCCTGGACGGTCAGAGGCGCATTGGCGGCAATTTGGCCGGCAAGTTCCCCGGCCTGGGCGTACAAGTCTTCCTGGTCCTTGCAGATTCGGGAGATAAACCGCATCTGCAAGGCTTCCTCGGCCGAAAAATCCCGTCCGGTGAAAGCCAGTTCCCGAAACCAGCCGTCGCCGATGATGGCCGGCAAGCGCTGGAGTGTTCCCAGGTCGGCAATAATGGCAATCCGGGTCTCCCGGATGCTGAAGACGGCATCGGCAGTTGCCAGGCGGATGTCGCAGGCACTGAGCAAATCGATGCCCCCGCCGATACAGTGACTGTGCACCGCGGCAATGACCGGCTTGCGGCACTGCTCAATGGCATTCATGCTTTGCTGCAATTCGATGATTTTTTGGCGCAAGGCTTCCCGGCCGGCGGCGGTACTGTCGGTCAGAATCCCGCCCGCTTCCATCAGGTCCAGGCCGACGGTAAAAGACTTCCCTTGCGCTTTAATAACCACCACCCGTACATTCGGGTCCTGATCAAATTCCCGAAAATGCTCTGTGACCGCCGGGAAGAAATCCAGCCCCATGGCATTGCGCTTGTCCGGACGATCCATTATCAGCCAGGCAATATGGCCGTCTATATCCACTTTGAAGGGCGCTTTATCAGTGTTCATATCAACCTCCTGTGTAGCCACACAGCCGATCTACGTTATCCGTCATCTCATTCAACAGTTTCCCTGTGCGCTGTCGCAGCGTTTCCAGGCTTTCCCGCGTGCTATCCGGGGCAATGAATACCGGGGCAGCAAAGTCCATTACCACTTTACTGAACGGTTTGGGAATGATGGTGCGGTCCCAGGCCTTTGAAAAAGTGAGGACGTTGTTCCCGGAACAGGCCATGGGGATGAACCAGGAACCGCTTTCCTTGGCAACCGCCAGCATCCCGGTCTTCATGACCCGGGCCGGACCCCGCGGTCCGTCAACCGCCGTTCCACTGAAACGCGTCCCGCCCCGTACGCGCATAAAATCGATCAAGCCTTGCAAGGCCTGCGTCCCACCTTTCGAGGAGGAGCCGCGGATGGGCGTGTAGCCCAGGTAGCAGGCAATTTTGGCCGTAAATTCACCGTCGACGCTCTTGCTGATCATGATACCGCGGGGGCCCAGGTTTCGAAAAAAATAAAAAAAGAAGATGGCATGGCGGTGCCACGACCCGGCCACCACATTCCGGCCGCTGGTATTGTTCAGAAAGTACTTCCGGTAGACCTCCGGGTTGAGGATTTTCACCCGGACCGTACCGAACCAGATCTTCACAATGACATACACCAGCCAGGCAGCGGTCTTGCTTTTGAGCCAATTTTTTAGGAGCAGTTTGAAAGGCATCGTTAAACCGCCGTTGCTCCGCCATCCACCACGAGGGTCTGGCCGGTAATGAAATCGGCGGCTGAACTGCATAGAAAAAGGGTTGGGTGGGCCACATCCGCCGGTTCCGCTATCCTTCCGAGGGGAATTGTTTTGACAATTTGTTCATGGATATCCGGATTCGACCAGAACGGTTCACTGAACTTGGTGCGGACCATGCAGGGCGCCACGGCATTGACCTGGACGTTGAACGGCGCCAGTTCCTGGGCGAGGACCTGGGTCATCATCTCGATGCCGGCCTTGGCAATCCCGTAAACGCCCATGAACGGGGCGGCCCGGCGGGCGGCAATGGACGTAATGCTCACGATTTTGCCCTGCTGCTTTTCACGCATGATCTGGCCGGCCTTGCGCGCACAGAGAAAGGTGCCGTTGAGATTGGAATCAACGATCTTTTGCCACAACCCGAGGTCCGCATCCACGGTCCCGGTGACGATATTCATGCCCACATTGTTGATCAACGCATCCACGGTGCCGAACGTCTCCAGGGTCTGATCAAACAGGGCATTGACATCATCCTCTTTGGCAATATGGGCCGCCACGGCCAGCAGATTGTCACCCCCCTTGAGCGCTTCCGCGGCAGCCGCCAGTCCTTCCGGTTTCCGCCCGCAGATCACCACACGTGCGTTCTGATCTAAAAGCTGCTTGGCGATCTCCAGGCCAATACCGCGACTGGCCCCGGTAACCACAAACACTTTTCCATCCACTCCGTAAGCAAGGTGCCCCATTTTGGCCTCCCCATTTCACAAATATTACATCCATCAGAACAACGGAGGTTACCGTCTCATAGAACGGCGAACCCGTCAAGATATCCCTTGACAGCCGCACTTTAAAAAGCCATGAGACCTTGTCACCGAACCGAATGAAGCCGACCGCGGGGAGTTGTTGCGCAGCTCGGGGAGAACCAATTGGATATAGATGTAAAAATTGACCGCATGCGGGTTGTGTACGACCGGTTTGAGGCAGAAACGGCCGACTTTCGCCGCGACGCAGTCTGTGAACCCGGTTGTGCCTTCTGCTGCACGAATATGGGCCCGGTGGACGTCACCACCCTGGAAGGGCTCTTGATCCGTAAACAGATGGGTAAATTAAACCGTGCCCGGGCGGCGGCTCTCGCCAAACAGCTCAACCGCGACATTCGCAAACGGGAACAGGGCCAAAAAAACCAGTGCCCGTTTTTACAGAAAAACAAGCGTTGTATGATTTACGCCAGCCGCCCTTTCAGTTGCCGGCAGCTCTACTCCTTGCAGCCATGCGGGGCGCAGGGACCGACGGTCCATCGCGAGGTGGTCGAACTTGCCCGGGCTGCGGTCGCACGCCTGCAGGCAATCGACGACAGCGGTTACTCGGGCCACCTGAGCTACATCCTGCACATGCTGGGCTCGGAAAAATTTTTACAGGTATACCGTGCCGGGGGTTTCAAGCCGGAAGAGGTCATGGTGTTTGGCAAGCGCCACCAGATCGTGATCAATCGGATGATGCTGGCGAACAAGCGATGATACAACCGCTAAGAGCGGTGGCGATAGAAAAAAGCTGAGACCGTACCCTTCTTGATGGTTGTCTGGATATTGCGGATGGGGCGGGGCTGATTGGGCGTGTGCCCGGGACCTATGTGGTTTATATGAACTCGGGGGCGACTCCCGCCGAATTTACGCAGGCACTTTTTATCGCCCCGAATCAGAGCGCAGACCCGCGCGTTTCTGAATTCGGGGCAGTTTCGGGGAATGGCCAGCGGACATTCCGGATGCTTTTTGGACATAGGGTGACCACCTGTATGCAGACCGGGCTGCAAGCGAAACGCTGATATGTAACTTTACCTGTATTCCCAAGCTGTTGTCAATCCAGGCCTAAACGCCGGGCCGCCGCCGGTCCAATGCCAGGCCGGCTGCGTTGCCGAACATCCTTCCGGGCGCCTACCCCCTGACGATGTTCTCCAAAAATCCCCTGATAGCCCGATTCACCGCTTCCGGCTGCTCAACAGGTACCACATGGCCTGCCTCCGCTATACGGCACCTTACCGCCCCTGGAATGTTTTTTTCCATAAAGTCACTGTATTTTGGTGGGGTCAGCTGATCATCATCGGCGGAAATGATTAAAACCGGCCGGGCTATTTCGCCAAGGCGCGCCATGACGTCAAAACGATCACAGGCCCTGAAATCCCCGGCGGTCACCTGTGGGTTGCACTGGGCGGTGGCTTGCAGCAGCGGTTCCAGTAGGGCCGCGGGGGTCTTGGGCGAAGCTGCAAACAACCGGCTCAGGGCCACAAATTGTTGGTAATCTTTCTCTATTGTTTCAAATATTTGCGGCATTACCCGCAGCCGTGCCCCGGTGCTGACCAGGACCCCGGCCAGCAGTCGGTCGGCGTAATCCAGCAGCGTCTGTTGGACGATCGCCCCGCCGATGCTGAGCCCGCAGGGTACCAGATTGGCGAGACCGATCTTGTCGACAAACCCGATCACGGCCGCGGTATAACCAGCTATGGTATCCAGACCGGGACCGACACTGTCTCCATGGCCGGGAAGATCCAGGGCAATGGTATTGTAATCGGCGGCCAGGGCCGCGACCTGGTTTTCCCAGAGAAGCGCGGTCTCGCCCGAGCCGTGGATAAACAGGAGGGTGGTCCGGGTAGGGTCAACCGGCCAATTGCCGGCCGCGAAACAGATACCGTCACTGCTGTGCTTTTCCATCTTCCTTTGCCTTCCGGCATGTTTAGAGGCTCACACCAAAATGTCTTGTGGCCCAATCCTGGCGTTGGGCGTTCGGTTTTGGCACCCAGGGCCGGTTTTCAAACCGTCGGGCGCAACCGTCCGCGCTATCCTCGAATTACTTGAGTATTCCTCCGGTTATAACCGCACGGCCGCCGCACCTTGAACCAAAATCCTATTTTTAGATAGCCTTACGTATTGCCGACTGTTAATTTTAGCGCCCCTGTGCTAATTATACCGACTTAACGCCTGATTTGAATCCCGGGAGACCCCATGCGTATTTACGCCGTTGCCGATATCCATGCCAAACGATACCGGCTGGACCTTATACGGAAAAATATTGACCGGCATGCGCCGGACGTGCTCATCGCCGCCGGCGATATTGCCAATTATTTTAATCCGCTGCCCGTCTTTCGCGAACTGAATAGTCTCCCTGTACCAGTTCTGGCCGTACGCGGCAATACCGACCCGCGATCCGCCAACCGAATCCTTAAAGACGGATCAAATCTCTACAACCTCCACCTGAACCCGATGACCGTCAACCATATTCGCTTTGTGGGTATCGGGGGCACCATTCCGGTACCGTTCAAATCGCGTCTGTGTCTGTTGGAAAACCGCCTCATCAACAAACTCAAGGCGTGCTGCCTCACCCGGGAAACCGTTCTTGTCGCCCACCCGCCGCCCTATGGAATCCTTGACATGGTGCTGGGCCGCTTTTCAGCCGGCAGCAATGCGGTCTTTTCAATCCTGCAGGATCAGCCCCCCCGGCTTTTGATCTGCGGGCACATCCATGAAACTCCCGGTGTGGTCTCCTACAACGGCACCGCCGTGATCAATTGCACCATGGGTAAAAAATCGGCCGGTGCGCTCATCGAATACGATGGCCGGAACACTCCCGATGTAGAAATGCTATAAAAACTGCACCTGCTGGACCGGGGCTTGATCCAGGATTAGGGCGCTGATGGATTTGCGGACAGCCGCATCCCGGATGGGTCTCACCCGGGACTGCCATCTGCCGGCGGCGTCCTGCCGACAGTGGTACCGGTCGACAAATCCAGGTACCAGCGCATAGGCACAACCGGCCGCACCGCAGCAGGCCGTATCCAGCACGGCATGGCCGGTAAATACCAGTATCTCTTGATCCTGATGGGCCATAATTTGTTCCTTGATAAACACATATGACCCTCCGATGGCCGTCACCTGCTCGTTCAGGGCGGGATGCGTGTAAATTTCCGGCTCGCTTGGCATGGTTCCGGATAGTACCAGTTTCCAGTCTGCAATGCAAAATCAGACCACCCTTCTCTGCGGTCCGGTGCAACCTGCCAGAGTGTCTATTCAGCCTAAAGAAATGCGGTTTCGTGGCCGATAAGGCTATTATCTGCTTGTGTTTTCGGAATATACACGCGCCTGGTTGAGGTCGCCGGATGCCACAACATATAGTTTTTTCCTTGACATAAGTACAACATGTTGACAAATAAGGGAGATACGGTGGATGAGAGGAGTACTGGTGGCCGAAACACCCCTACAAGAGCTCTTTGATGCTTGCCTGGTTCTGTTCGGCCCTGAAACAACTGTTTCAGAGGAGTACCTCAAGTATCTCCGGCCGGCTGGATTGAAATCCGCCTATCGTAAAATAGCGCTGGAAACCCACCCGGACCGCGCTCGCACCCTGGGCAAACAGCCTTCCGAATTGAATGCCCGTTTTGCCGAAGTATCCCTCGCCTATCGCAAACTCAATGCTGCTATCAATACGGACGGAATTCTGTGGGCCGATCCGCCACCTGATTACCGCTCTGCGGATAGGCCCCCAAAACGGCAGGCAAAGAAAAAACGCCGCCGGAAGAATCCAGATCACTTTTTCAGCGGAAGCGTACCCCAACGGCACCTGCTATTTGGTCAGTTCCTGTTCTATTCCGGAATTGTGTTCTGGAAAACGTACATCCGGGCGCTCCTTTGGCAACGGCGTCGGCGCCCCCTGCTCGGTCAGCTCGCCATGGACTGGGGTATGTTGACCCTGCAGGATATCCGTAAGATACTGGCCGCCCGGCGCCTGGGCGAAAAGTTCGGCGAAAGTGCTGTCCGCCAGGGCTACTTGAAAGCCTACAATTTACTGGCCCTGCTTGGAAAACAGCGCCGCCTGCAGTCCCTTTTTGGAGAATACTTTCTGCAAAACGGATGGTTTACCAAGAGTCAAATCGATGCGTTCCATAAAATGCAGCTGCACCATAACCGCAAAGCCCTATACAACAAATGGCAACAACGGGCACATTGTTGACCAGCAATTCCCCTGGAAATAAACTCCCCCGGGTGATCATCCTTGCTACGGGCGGTACCATTGCCGGAGCGGCCGAATCGAGCACCCAGACCGGATATGTCTCCGGCCAGATGACCGTAGCCGCCATGCTGGCCGCCGTCCCTGAAACCAATGACATCGCCCGGCTCAGCGGAGAACAACTGGCCAATGTCGGCTCCCAGGACATGACCTTCAAAATCATGATCACGCTGGCCAAACGCATCAATGAGCTGCTGGCGGATGAAAATATCAGCGGCGTGGTGGTGACCCACGGGACCGACACCATGGAGGAAACCGCACACTTTCTGAACCTGACCGTCAAAAGCCGTAAACCGGTGGTGTTGACCGGTGCCATGCGGCCCGCCACCGCGGTGAGCGCCGACGGTCCTTTGAACCTTTTCAACTCGGTCGCCGTGGCGGCAGACCCCCAGGCAGCCGAACGCGGTGCGCTGGTGGTCATGAACGACCGCATCCACGGAGCACACTCCTTGACCAAAACAAATACCACCTCCGTGGAGACGTTCCTGTCCCCTCTCAATGGCCTGATCGGCACCGTCAATTACGGCCATACCCGCTATTTTCGCAAACCTTTCCGCCGGCACACCTTCCTGAGTGAGTTCGACGTTGATGGGGTCGCTACGCTGCCCCGGGTGGACATCATTTATGCCTGCATCGACATGCCGGCCGACCTGATCGACGGATCCGTGGCCGGGGGCGCCAGGGGTATTGTCATCGCCGGTGACGGCAACGGCAACATGAACACAGCCACCCTGGAACGGGCCGCCCGGGCCGCCCAGCAAGGCGTGGTTCTCGTGCGCAGTTCACGTGTCCCCACCGGTCGGGTGGGCCGCAACGTGGAAGTGGACGACGACCGGCACGGTTTCATTGCCTCGGATGAACTTAACCCCGCCAAAGCACGGATTCTGCTCATGCTGGCTCTGCTGAAAGAGCGGAGCCTGAAGGACATCCAGCAACTGTTCTTCGATTATTAGCCAGCTTCATAGGCAACCCGCCCCGACAGAACACGATCAAACAGGCCACACCTGCGTTGGCCGGATATAAAGCCTGGCAAGACAGGGACAGCGGCTTGCAGTCCAGCCAAATCAGATCGGTGGAAACTTCATCGGCATCATAGATTGTACTTCTTTCTTTTTCGCCAAAGCGTTACCCTGGAAATGCCCAGGGCCTGGGCGGCTCCGGACAGATCGTCTTCGTACCGCGCCAGGGCAGCGCTTATGGCCCGGTATTCACGCTCCTGCTTCTTTGTTTTGCCGGACGAGACTGGTACCGGACCATCTATATAGTCCCCTGCCGGGGCGCCGGCGTTCGGGTCCAGAATCTGGAGGGGAAAACACTCCGGGGTGATAGCCTGCCCCCGACTCATGGCCAGGGCGTGTTCGATGGCATTTTCAAGTTCCCGGATGTTGCCGGGCCAGTGATAGCGGCGTAGCAGCTGCTGGGTAATCAGCGTGAGGGTTTTCAAATCCCGGCCATCTTTTTTTTGATGTTTGTGGATGAAGTAGTCGGCCAGTTTGAGGGTGTCCTGGGGCCTGTCGCGCAAGGGGGGGATGACCAGGGGGATGACAGCCACCCGGTAGTAGAGATCCATCCGGAATTGCCCCTGTTGGGCAAATTCCTGTAGATTGCGGTTGGTGGCACAGATGATGCGCACGGCAACCTTGCGGGAACGGTCCGACCCCACCGGGCGTACTTCCCCTTCCTGCAGAACCCGCAGCAGTTTGACCTGCATGGCCTTGTTCAATTCTCCGATTTCATCCAGGAACAGGGTCCCTTCGTGGGCTTCCGCAAAAAGACCGGCCCGATCGGAGGTCGCACCGGTGAAGGCCCCTTTTACGTGGCCGAACAGCTCCGACTCGAGCAGGGCTTCCGGCAAGGCGCCGCAATTGACGGTCACGAACGGCTGGTCCTTGCGATGGCTCTGGACATGAATCGCCCGGGCCGCCACCTCTTTACCCACGCCGGTCTCCCCCATAATCAAAACGCTCGAATCCACTTCCGCACACCTCAAAATAGTTTCGAAAACAGCCTCCATCTGCTTGCCGGAACCGATCATCTTGGTTTCAAGTTCCCTGCGCCGTACCTGCCGTTTGAAGTGAAACAGTTCCCGTTCCTTTTCAGCGAGGTGAATGTTGTCAGTGATGTCGGTCAAGGTTTCGGCGTGGGCAAACAGGTTCCCGGCATGGTCTAAAATCGGGCGGATCTGCCCCAGGAACTGCCGTGTTTTACCGTCCACCGATAATTCCAGTTTCACCGGCCCGTCGGAACCCGGCGGCAGCAAGGGGGTTTGACGACCGGTATGCAGGCGCGCGCTTTCCGAATTGCCGAACATAAACCGACCGTTTTTATCGAAGATTGAAACGCAGTCCCGAATTCCGAAAAGGATGCTCTGGAGCATCTTTTTTTCCTTTTCCAGTTCATCGCGAATCTTTTTCTGTTCGCTGATGTCCATTAAAAGCGCATTGACCGTCAGCGGTTGCCCCCGCTCGTCCGTATTCATTGACAGGTGGTACAAAACCGGGATTTTTTTCTTATGCTGCGGCCCGTAGACGTAAAGTTCAAATTGGACCGACTCCTTGCCTTCGGTGAGTAGATTGTTGTAATTTTTTACTATTTCAAGTTCTTCGGCACTAATTAGGGTACGCATATCCCGCCCGATCAGAGTTTCCCGACGGGCCCCGGTCAATTCCAGAAAGGTCTCGTTGACATCCAGCAGAACGTAATCGAGATCCGTCAGCCAATAGCTGATTTTAAGATAATCCAGGATACGTTTGAGGTTGTCATTACCCGGCGATGCTGCCAGGATTGGTTTCATTGCCTGTCTCCTCTTTATTGGGGCAGTACATCCAGCGATGTTTCAATTTATTTCAACAATGTTTCTTTTTGTTACATTTATGTTACATCATAATTGAAACAATCTTGAATGTCAACCTGTTGCATAAGGAAATATTAGCTTTCAATATCAATCGGTTAGATATTAGTCCGATCATTGGCACCATTCTTGTTTATATTGATTGTCTGGTTTGTTGGGTCTACTTTTAACGCGACGAGTTCCGGCGCGCGGTAACGGTCCTTTTAACTGCCTGGACAGACGCATTCAAACAAGAGGAGAAGCAACCCCATGCACCCCATTGAATCCCGGATTGACACCCAATCTGATGAGTACCGTGAAAACTACGCTGCCATGGCCGCCCTGGTGGATGATCTGAACACGGAAATGGATAAAGCGCTGAACCAGCGCAGTGAGAAATCCCTCAAACGACTGGCTGAAAACGGCAAGCTGCCGACCCCGAAAAAACTGGAACTGCTGCTGGACCCAAACTCTCCGTTTCTGGAAATCGGGCCGCTGGCAGCCAAGAGCATGTATGACGGTAAGATCCATAAGGCCGGTATCGTCATCGGCATAGGTCTGGTGGCCGGCAAAGAGGTGCTCGTGTCGGCCAACGACCCGACGATCAAAGGCGGGTCTTCCTATCCCATGACCGTGAAGAAAACCATCCGCAGCCAGATCATCGCCATGGAAAACCGCCTGCCCATGGTCAACCTGCTGGACTCGGCCGGGGCCTACCTGCCGCTGCAGTCCGAAATTTTCCCGGATGCCGACGATGGCGGGCGCGTGTTCTACAACCAGGCCATGTTGAGCAAGATGGGCATCCCCCAGATTACGGCCGTCATGGGACTGTGCACGGCCGGCGGCGCCTATGTCCCGGCCATGAGCGACGAGGTGGTCCATGTCCGCGATCACGGGGCGATCTTTTTGGGCGGCCCGCCGCTGGTCAAGGCCGCCACCGGCGAGGAAGTGTCCGCCGATGAACTGGGCGGGGCGGAACTGCATTGCAGCGAATCCGGGGTTTCCGACTATTACGCCGATGACGACGCCCATGCCATCGATATTGTCCGCGAACTCGTTGGCAACCTACCCGATACCGACAAAGCCCGGCTGGCCACCCGGGACCCTAAGCCGCCCCTGTACGATCCCAAAGAGACCTACGGCATCGTACCGCGGGACATCGCCGCCCCCTATGACATCCGGGAGGTCATCGCCCGCATCGTAGACGGCAGCGAGTTTACGGAATTCAAGGCGATGTACGGTACGACCCTGATCTGCGGTTTCGCCTACATCCACGGCTATCCAGTGGGCATCCTGGGCAACAACGGCATCCTTTTCTCGGAAAGTGCGTTGAAAGCCACCCAGTTTATCCAGCTTTGCGACCGTCGTAAAATACCCCTGGTGTTCCTGCAGAACATCACCGGTTTTATCATCGGACAGGATTACGAGCGCGGCGGGATCACCAAAAACGGCCACAAAATGGTCAACGCGGTGGCCACCGCCACGGTACCCAAATTTACGGTCATGGTGGGGGCCTCCTTCGGTGCCGGCAACTACGCCATGTGCGGCCGGGCCTACAGCCCGCGCTTTCTCTGGACCTGGCCCAACCACCAGATCGGCGTGATGGGCGGCGCCCAGGCGGCAGACGTTTTGATTTCCATTACCAATGACCAGCGGGAACGGGCCAGGCAGCCGCCCATGAACGCGGAAGAGCTGGCCTTTATCCGGGAACCGGTTATCGAAGCGGCGCTCAAGGAGGGCAATGCCTATTACAGCACTGCCAACCTGTGGGATGACGGCATCCTCGATCCGGCCAAGACCCGCGATGTGCTGGGCCTGGGGCTGTCCGCGGCCCTGAATGCGCCCATCCGGGACGATGCAACCGGTTTCGGCATATTCCGGATGTAGATCTAAAACCATGCCTCGCGCAGAGACGCAGAGGCGCAGAGAAAGTCAAAACCACATGTTACCAGCTACGCTGCAAGGCCAATCCAAAACCAGCCAGGCGCACAAGCGCCAAACATTCTGCTTTTGGTTTTCTCTGCGCCTCTGCGTCTCTGCGCGAGGAAAACATTCTCGCGCCTGAATTAGATTAGAGGAAAACTTATGTTTAAGAAAATTCTCATCGCGAATCGAGGCGAAATTGCCCTGCGCGTCATGCGTACCTGCCGCGAAATGGGCATTGGCACCGTGGCCGTTTATTCGGATGCGGACACCCGGGCCCTGCATGTGCTGGAAGCTGATGAAGCGGTTCATATCGGACCGGCAGAACCTTCGCAGAGCTACCTGGACATTGACCGGATTATGGCGTCTGTCACGCAAACCGGTGCGGAAGCTGTTCATCCCGGCTATGGATTTTTAGCGGAAAACGCCGCGTTCGCCGAACGTTGCGCCAAAGAAGGGGTTGTCTTCATCGGCCCCCCGGCCAACGTCATCCGCGATCTGGGCGACAAGATCACGGCGCGCCAGATCATGCAAAAAGACGGCGTGCCGCTCATCCCCGGCATGACCGAAGCAGCGGGGGACCCGGCCGCCTGGGCCGCCCACGCCGATCAAATCGGCTACCCGGTCCTGATCAAGGCGGCGGCCGGGGGCGGCGGCAAGGGAATGCGCATCGTGACGGACCCCGCCGAACTGGCTGAGTCATGCGCAGCGGCCGCCCGGGAAGCTGAGGCTGCCTTTGGCAGCGGCACCATTTACATGGAAAAGTTTCTGGCCAAATCCAGGCATGTGGAAATTCAGATCCTGGCCGACAGCCAGGGACATGCCATCCACCTGTTTGAACGCGAGTGTTCCATCCAAAGGCGGCACCAGAAAATCATCGAAGAAACGCCCAGCCCGGCCTTGAATACCGAGTTGCGCGCAGCCATGGGCCAGGCGGCCGTTGCGGCGGCAAAAGCGTCAGGGTATGTGAATGCCGGCACTGTGGAGTTTATCCTCGACCCGGACGGCAATTTCTACTTTCTGGAAGTCAACACCCGCCTGCAGGTCGAACATCCCATCACGGAAATGATCACCGGTGTGGATCTGGTCCGTCACCAGATTGAAGTTGCCGCCGGCAGTCCCCTTGCCCTGGCCCAGGAAGATCTCTCCATCCGCGGGCATGCCATCGAGTGCCGGATTTACGCCGAAGACCCGGAGCAGAATTTCATGCCGTCGCCGGGTCGGATCACCTTTCTCCAGGAACCAACCGGTCCGGGCGTACGCAACGATTGTGGTGTCTATTCCGGCGTCGAGGTTCCGGTGGAATACGACCCCATCCTCTCCAAGCTGGTGGTCCATGCCGAGAATCGTGATCTGGCCATCCGACGCATGCTGCGGGCCCTGGAGGCGTATGCCGTGCTGGGCGTAAAAATCCCCATCGGCTTTTTGCTGGACGTCCTCGCCTCCCGTCCTTTTGCAGAGGGAGACACTTTCACGGATTTTATCGAGACCCATTTCCCCGCCTGGGCTCCGGACAGCGCCAAGCTGGATTTAGCGGCCATTGCGTACGCAGCGGATACCATGGCGCCCAGGATCCGGATAGGGACTGCCGACACTGCCGCGGCCGTTCACCCCGGCCCGTGGCAGACCCTGGCGAATTGGCGGCTGTAAATCAAGTAGATCGGCTGAAGGGTTTTAGACTGAAGCAACACTTTCTCGCACAGCAAAGCAAAGATATAAGAGGGAGAACCATAGGTGGAATATAAACTTAGATACAACGAGGAAAAGGTGGCCCTGGCAATCGAGTCCGATGGTGAGGGGCAGTTTAAAGCAACCATCGGTGACAACCAGTTTGAAGTGACTTACCAGCGGATTTCCAACAGCCGCCTGAACCTGGTCGTAAACGGCCGGCAGGCCACCGCCTTTGTAGCCGATACATTCGGGGGCAAGGCCGTTACGGTCAATGGCCGCACCTGGTTTCTCGAAGATGAAAGCGCCCGCAGTCCCCGGCCCAGGAGCGGCCCCCAAAGCGGTCCCAAGGCGGTCACCCCGCCCATGCCCGCGGTGGTCACCAAAATTCTGGTGTCCACCGGTGAAACGGTCGAAAAGGGACAGGCGCTCCTGGTGGTATCCGCAATGAAAATGGACACCACGCTCTCAGCGCCTTTCGACGGAGTGGTGACGCAGATCAGTTGTTCCGAAGGCGACAAGGTCACCCCCAAACAGGTACTGGTGGATATAGAAGCCGCCAATACAGCCTAATAGGCTGTAGGCGTTTAAGCTGCAGGAAAACCTTTAAACCCAATTAAAGGAACTGCACAGGGTGGCTACAAATTATTGAAAAATCGCAGATTCAATGGTCTGCCTAAAAGCCTTCGGCCGACAGCCTAAACAACCTAATATAAGGAGACCACCATGACCGACAAGGACCTGCTCTACGAAGTCGAAAATCATGTGGCGACCATCACCATCAACCGGGAGGCGCAACGCAATGCCATCAGCCCCGATGCGCTTACGCTCTTTCACGAGTACCTGGATTTTGCCGAAACTGATGAATCCGTCCGCGTCGTCTGTATCACCGGCGCCGGGGAAAAAGCTTTCTGTTCGGGGGCGGACCTGGCTGGCAGCCTGGGGGGCGATTCTGATAGCCAGGCCCTTTTTGACCGCTATGCAAACCTTATCAGCCGCCTGGCCGCCTTCCCCAAACCTACCGTGGCAAGGGTCAATGGATACTGCCTGGCCGGCGGCACGGGCTTCATGCTCGGCTGCGACATTGTCATCGCCAAGGCCTCGGCTAAATTCGGCACCCCTGAGGTGAATGTGGGCCTGTTTCCCATGATGATCGGTAACTTGATCTTTCGCAATGTCCCGCGCAAGAAAGCCATGGAGATGATCCTGCTCGGCGAGAAACTCACCGCCGATCAGGCCCTGGATATGGGGCTGATCACACGCGTGGCGCCGGATACGGAATTTGATGTTGAAGTCCAGGGTGTACTTTCAGCCCTGGCCGGCAAAAGCCCCATCGGCATGCGGCTGGGCAAGGCGGCCTTTGCCGCCGTCGAGCAAATGCCGCTGGAAGAGGCGGTGCTGTTTTTGGGTGGTAAACTCGCCGAAGTGGCTGCCACGGAAGATGCCCGGGAAGGGATCATGGCCTTTTTGGAAAAACGCGCGCCGCAGTTTACGGGAAAATAGAGACCCAGATTGAGCGATTAGCGGTAAGCTTTTAGCTGTTGGCCCTTTAAGAACCGGGCATTACCAACCTTCGCATGCACTCGCTTGGTCTATCGGCCAACTAATCTAACGCATTGCATTGTTTTGGCTAACGGCTAACAGCCAATAGCTCACAGCTTATCTTGGGAGAGTTATGTTATATACATTCGAAGGGCGCCAGCCCACCATCGGCAAAGACACCTACGTCAGCGAACTGGCCCAGGTCATCGGCGATGTTGTCATCGGCGACAACTGCTACATCGGCCACGGTGCCATTTTACGCGGGGACTACGGCCACATCGAAATCGACGACGGCACCGCCGTCGAGGAAGGGGTGATCATTCATGCCCCGCCGGATCATAACAACCGGATCGGCCGGCGCGTCACCCTTGGCCACGGAGCCATCGTGCATGGCAGCTTAATCGGCGACGAGGCGGTTATCGGCATGGGCGCAGTGCTGAGCATATTCAGTGAAATCGGGACCGGCGCCATCATCGCCGAAGGGTCGCAGGTGAAGTGGAACCAGAAGATCCCGCCCCATGTTGTGGCGGCCGGTAATCCGGCTTTCGTCAAACGAGAGGTCAGCGCAGCGGACAAGAAGATCTGGAACTACGGCAAACAGCTTTACGTGGATCTGGCCAAGCGGTACCTGAAGTCCGATCTCGAACCGATGACTATCGATCAATGCCGGACGAAATGAATAACAAGGGCATGCATCGCGCAGAGACGCGGAGGCGCAGAGAAAAGCATTAAAATCTCCGGCTTCGCCGGATAAAACCTTAAAAGCCTTTGTTGCAGAAATCTTAAAAGGGGTTTTCGCACGATAGTGCGACGAAATTCTGGTTCTGCCTTTCTCCGCGCCTCTGCGACTCTGCGCGAGAAATCTGGTTTTAGAGTCTTTAGGAAATATGAGGTGATAAAAACATGACAGACGCCAACAACGACGACAAACTGATTATCGCCAATTGCAGTGGTTTTTATGGTGACCGCCTTTCTGCTGCGGAAGAGATGGTCACGGGCGGACCCATTGATATCCTGACCGGTGACTACCTCGCCGAACTGACCATGGCCATCCTGTTCCAGAAAAAACTCAAAGCGCCGGAAGCCGGCTACGTTCCCACCTTTCTCAAACAGATGGAAACCATCATGGCCACCTGCCTGGAAAAAAATATCAAGGTGGTCACCAATGCCGGGGGGTTGAACCCGGCCGGTATGGCCCAGGCGCTGCAGGAGATGGCCGCCAAGCTGGGTCTGTCGCCCCGGATCGCGCACTTGACCGGTGATGACCTGATGCCGCGCATGGCCGAATTACAGGCCCAGGGAGAGGCCTTCACCCACCTTGATAAAGGAACCGGCCTGGCTGATGCCGGGGCGCTGCCCATAACCGCCAACGCCTATCTGGGCGGCTGGGGCATTGCCCGCGCCCTGCAGGCGGGTGCCGACATCATCGTCTGCGGCCGGGTGGCCGACGCGGCCCTGGTGGCGGGCCCTTCCGCCTGGCACTTCGGTTGGGAGGCCACCGCCTGGGATAAGCTGGCCGGGGCCTATGCCGCCGGGCATATTATCGAGTGCGGCGCCCAGGCCACGGGCGGCAATTATTCTTTCATCCACGAGGTGCCAACCTATCAAGATGTCGGTTTCCCCATCGCGGAGGTCTACCCGGACGGCGACTTCGTCATCACGAAACACCCGGGCACCGGCGGCATGGTTTCCGTGGGCACGGTCACGGCCCAGCTTCTATACGAAATCGCTGCCCCTACCTATCTGACGCCGGATGTGTCGGTCCGCTTCGACACCCTCACTTTGGAGCAGGAAGGGCCGGACCGGGTCCGCGGCAGCGGTACCTGTGGTGAACCGCCCACCGACACTGCCAAGGTTTGCATAAACACCCTGGGCGGCCATAAAAATTCCATGTCGGTCATTCTCACCGGCCTGGACATTGAAAAGAAGGCCGCAATCGTCGAAAAAACGCTGTTCGACAGCCTGGGGGGCCGCGAGCAGTTCCAGACCGTGAACGTACAGCTCGTGCGCTCGGACAAAGCAAACCCGCCCGCCAACGATGAAGCCTTTGCCTTTTTGCGCATCACGGTCATAGACCCGGATGCCAAAAAAGCAGGGAAACTTTTCTCTTCCCGGGTAGTAGAAATGGCCCTGGCCAACATTCCCGGTTTTACGTTGCCGGCCCCGCCCGGCAATGGGTCGCCGTCCGTGGTTCACTGGCCCGCCCTGGTTTCCACGAGCCGGCTTCAGCCGGAATTGCACATTGACGATGAGAGTGCCACGGTGCCCACGGCCGGGGGACCGTATGAACCGGTAACCGTGTCTCCGCAGGAGCCGACTGTGCCACCCGTACCGGAAGGTCCCACCGTTCAGGCGCCGCTGGGACGCGCTTTCGCTACCCGGGCCGGTGATAAAGGCGGTAATGCCAATCTCGGGATTTGGGCTCAAACCCCAGAGGCCTATGCGTTCCTGGAGGCGTTTTTGACCACGGACAAGCTCAAAGAGCTGCTTCCGGATTGCGCTCCCTACGACATCGACCGTTATTCGCTGCCCAACTTGCTGGCCGTAAACTTTTACATTCATGGATTGCTGGGCGACGGTGCGGCCGCCTCGGTACGCAGTGATCCGCAGGCCAAGACCCTGGGGGAGTACCTGCGGGCGAAGATTATAGAGATGTCGGCATCCATTGTGGTGGCGTCCGGAGATAAAGAGGAGCGGTCATGAAACAAATCTGTACTGATTTAACCCGGGAGCAGGACTCCCTCGACGAACTGGTAAGTGCCCTGCCGCCAGAGGACTGGGAAAATACAACCCTGTGTCTGGACTGGACCATCAAGGATGAAATCTGCCACCTGGCCTACTTTGACTACACGGCGCGCCTGGCCGCCACCGATTCCGAAGCCTTTACCCAGCACCTGATCGAAGACTTCGGCCAGGTGAAAGACATGGAAGAGGTCACTAACATTACGCTTGCCCGGGGTAGGGCTATGGATATTGAAGGCTTGCTGGCCTGGTGGCGGACCGAACGCCGCCTGCTGAACGAAGCTTTGGCCGGCCTGAATCCCAAGGATCGCCTGCCCTGGTACGGACCGCCCATGAGTGCGCTCTCCTTTGCCACGGCGCGCCTGATGGAAACCTGGGCCCACGGCCAGGACATCTACGATACCCTGAAGCAAAAACATCCCGTCAGTCCCGGTCTCAAACACATCGCCCATATAGGCGTCACTACCTTTAATTGGAGTTTTACCAACCGCGGCCAGGAAGCGCCGGACACCCCCGTCTATGTGTCCCTGACCGGACCTTCCGGTGAAACCTGGACCTGGGGCGACACCGCTGCAACCCAAACCATTACCGGCCCGGCCGAAGACTTCTGCCTGGTGGTCACCCAGCGCCGGCACGTGGATGACACGGTACTTGCTGTCGTGGGTGACACTGCCCGCCAGTGGATGCTGGTCGCCCAGGCGTTCGCCGGGCCCCCGGACAATGGACCGCCGGCCGGAATGTTTTCCTGACCGATTGAAATTCATTCAAACTGTATTGAAATGCGCCAATTAAGTGTGACTACAGGGCACCTATAAACTTGTAGACACCGCCGACAGACTGTGTATATAGGCGTTTCGTTTGGCATGTAACGTCTACGAAATAAGGTCCTGCTTCAGGTCACGCACAATGTCGGAAGTCTATTTTCACAATTACCGCATTGACCCGGATACCCGCTATTTTTTGTATATCGGCGAGCTGAAGAACTACGGACTGAATATTTTTCTGAAAGACGCCTTGAGCCGTCTGAACAACTGCCCTTATGATTTTATTGCCATCGTTCCCGACATCCTGGAACAGTACGACTACGCCAATGTTGCCGTGATCAATCCCGTGGCGCGCGAAAACTTTCTTAACATCAAGCGTAAATACAGCTGCCGGGTACCCGGCCCCACCTTCATGCAGGCTGTCAGCAAAAGCCCGCATGTCATCAAACTGATCAAAGACCTGCTGACGCGGCAGGCACAGGTCTACATTTACATGTATGAGAGCTATCGGGAAATGACCCTGGACGATATGGACGGCGTCTCCATACTGGGGCCTTCCAGCCGGGTTGCCAACCGGCTCAACAACAAGATCTATCAGTACGAGAATTTCCAGGATGTGGCCCCCATCCCGGAATTTAAGGTGTGCCGCGGACTGGACGCACTGCAGGCCGCAACTGAAGAACTATGGCCGGTGTGGACGGATGGGATCTTCGTGACCACGGCCTACAGTGCTGCCGGCACGAACAGCGTCATTGCCCACAACTGGACGGATATCAGCTCGAAGTTTAAAACCGGGGACTATGTGTACCTGATAAGCAGGTACCGGCCCCACCAGTATGACCCAACTGTTTTGGCCGTGGTGGCCAACACGTCGGATGTCTATGTGGCCGGGGTGGCTGATCAGCGCATCGAAGGGGGCAACCGGTTTACCGGTTCGACCTACCCCTCTGTGCTGCCCCCTGAGTTGCAGAGCGAACTGTACACCCTGACCCGCCGGGTCGGCTGCCGCCTGGCCGAGGAGGGATATCGGGGCATCTTTGGCTGCGATTACATCATAGACGATCAAAACAGGATCCTGTTCGTAGAAGTCAATGCCCGTAAACAGGGGACCACCCTGGAATTTTGCTGCACCCTCGAACAACTCCTGCCCCCGGGCGTCCCCATGCTGCCGGAGCTCGAATACCATGCGGTGGTTGCCAACCGCTTCCCGGAAAACACCCGGGAACCGGCCGTCGGACTCGAAGGGGCGATCTATTGGGGGACTTACAACCTGAAGCTGACCGAAGATGCCTGTGTCGCCGGATTTATGCCCTTTTGCGGTGACGAACGCCAGTGCTTCGGATTGGCCGCCCGCGAGAAAGTTTCGCGGCAATTTGTCATCCTGGAACACATCGGCAATGATTTTGTAATCGCGGCCGGGTCTTTTCTGGGACGAATCGTGGCCCTGGGCCAGGACCACCGCAGTGTGCAGCAAGGTCTTGCCCAGGGTAAAAAGATGCTGGAAGCGACCATCGCCCGGAGTTGGCAAACCACAGCGCAAACAGTGGCCGCAAAGGCGGTTGAATAACCAGGCCAGCAATCACAAGGAGTAACCGTGACCACACATCCAGAGTATATGGACGCATTTACCCTCGATCTTTTCGAAGAACTCTTTTCCGGCGCGCAGGAATCACCAGCTCCCGAGGTCGCCGCCAGCGTCGCTGCGGCGCTTGAGCAAGCCCAGACTGAAAAAGCGACCGCACCGGTCGTACACCTCTTTATGTTGCTGTTGACCTGCCGGCGCGACCAGGGACTGAGTCCGGACAGTTTCGCTCTTTCGCGGGGGAAACTGGAAGCCCTGGCCCGGGCCCATACTGCTGCAGATGAACACAGCGTCACCATCGGTGGCCGGGTTGACAAAGCCCTGGCTATTGTGGACGCCGCCAATCGCCGCGTGGAAACCTACCTGGAAAGAAAGGATACCGAAGCGCCCAGCGGGATTTATCTGTGGGATGAGATTCAGGCCAACATAGCTCGCATCAAGGCCGCCCTGGGGATGACGGACGCTGATTTCGACACCTACAACGGGCAGCTGAAATTCGCCATCAATGATGTCGAAACCCTGGGGCGTGCGATCCCCCTTTCCGGGAACGTACTGGCCCAGGTTGCCCGCATCACCGCGAAATACCGCATGCGGCTGACACCCTATTACGCCGCCCTGATCCGTCCGGAGCACGTCAACGACCCGGTCCTGCTCCAGGCGGTGCCCACCGGTGAAATGATCGATAACGCCGGCATCGAAATCCCGCCGGTCGCGGCCGACCATTCACCGGCCCGCCTGATCGACCAGTTCTACCCCCGGACGCTGACCATCAAGGCCACCAACATGTGTGCCATGTACTGCACCCACTGCCTGCGGATAGCGCATATCGGCAAAAGGGACCGTATCTATGGCCAGCAGACTTATGCAGAAGCCCTGGACTATATCCGGGCCAACAAGCGCATCCGCGATGTCCTGATCACCGGCGGCGATGCCCTGGTGTTGTCCAATGACATGCTCCAAAAAATCCTGAATGCCCTGGATGAAATCGACCATGTGGAGGTCAAACGGCTGGGTACCCGTATTCCCGTAACAGCACCCATGCGCATCGATGACGAGCTGCTGGAGGTCCTCGCGGCCAGCAACGCGCGCAAGCCCTTGCGGGTCGTCACCCAGATCAACACCGCCCAGGAAATCACCCCCCTTTCCAAAGTGGCCTTCCGGCGTCTGTCCGGCGCAGCCAGTGCGGTCCTCAACCAGGCCGTTCTGCTCAAGGGCATCAATGACAGCCGAATTAAAATGTGGCAGTTGTGCGAGACTATCCAGGCCGCCTATGTACGCCCTTATTATGTATTCAACTGCAGTTACCGCAATCCCCAGTTTGCCCATTTGCGGGTACCCATCGAGAAAGGGCGCGATATTATCGAAAGCATGTACGGCAACATTTCCGGGGATGCAATTCCGCGCTATATCGCCACGGCCGGGGGTAAGATTCCCCTGCACCGCAGCAATGTGGTCGCTACCACAGACGACGGAATCACCCTTATAAAACCCTGGAGCGGTGAAGAAGTCGTCTATCCGGATGCTGATGCCGAGCTTTACGCGGATGATAATTTTTCGTTTGAAAAGTGGTAGACCGGCGGTGTCCGGCCTGCGCTGTAGATGGGGAGTTCGGGCTACGCCGGCGAGGGCTTGGTCCCGGCTGCGTCCCGCGCTTTTTGCAGGCCCTATTTTGAGTTGTCCAGAATTTCACGTACTTTGGCGGAAAGATCACCCATGTTATACGGTTTCTGGATGAAACCGTCGCAGCCCATTTCGATAATTTCGGCCGCTTCCCCGTTGATACTGTAGCCGCTTGACAAGAGTACGCGGGCCTCGGGATTCATTTCCTTCAGGCGGGTATAGATTTCACGCCCGTCCATACCGGGCATAATCAAATCGAGAATTACCAGGTCGATCTTGTCGGCATGCGCCCGATACAACTCCAGGGCCGCCTCACCGTTGGTGGCTACAAGGACTTCATAGCCTAAAATTTCCAGGATCTCCTGGCCAACATCCAGAATCATCTTTTCATCATCGACCAACAGCAGCGTCTCTTCTCCCCGCATGATGCTCTCGTGCGACGATTTCTCAGTTACCACCACCTTATCCGTCGCTGGTAAATAGACACTGAATGTGCTGCCTTTGTATTTCTCGCTAACCACTTCAAAAAAGCCCCCGTGATTGTAAATAATGCCGTAGGCGGAGGCCAGCCCCAGGCCGGTACCCCGACCGATTTCCTTGGTCGTAAAGAAGGGGTCGAATATGCGGTCCACGACCTCCGCATCCATACCGATACCGGTATCTGTAATGGCAAACTTGGTAAACTTCCCAGGTGTGGTATCATGGCCCCGGGCGGTATCCGGGTCTATGACGCAGTTTTCCGTCCGGATAAACAGATCCCCGCCGCCGGGCATCGCCTGCCAGGCATTCACCAATATATTCAGCAACACCTGTTCGATCTGCCCCTGGTCGACCTCAACGGCCCAGAGCCTGGGTTCAAATGCTTCCTGGATGGTCACATCCTTACGGGTACGGCCGAAAAGGCGGCTTTGCTTTTGAATAAACTCGTTCAAATCTATGGTTCTAATTTCGTACTTGCCGCCGCGGGCAAAACCGAGCAACTGTTTGGTTAAAGCGGCGGCGCTCTGGATATACTCCTCGATGCCATGCAGGTGATCCAGCAGGCTCGAAGAGGGATCGACACTCATCTTCATGATGGAGGCGCGCCCCTGAATACCCATGAGCAAATTGTTGAAATCGTGGGCAACGCCGCCGGCCAGGGTTCCCAGAGACTTCATCTTCTGGGCCTGGTAAAGCTGGTTTTCCAGTTTTTTCCGAGTGCTGATGTCCCGGAAGGCGGCCACCCGGAGTGCTTTACCCCGAAAATGATAGGAGCGACCGGCCATGACACAGTGAAAAGAAGCGCCCTCCTTTCGAATGCCGATACCTTCAAAACGGCTGTCAGCCGCAGCGGTGATATTTTCAATAATTTTTTTCCAGGTATCCGCGCTAACAAGTTTTTCAATTGACAGGCCAACCAGTTCGGCCGGTGAATATCCAAAAATCCGGGCCATGGCTTCATTGGTGTCGACAATGATTCCCTTTTCATGGATCACAATCCCCTCTTCCGCCAGTTCCGAAAGCAGCCGAAACCTTTTTTCGCTTTCCAGGACAGCCGCCTCTGCTTTTTTACGCGCGGTAATGTCATGTACGACGACGGTCGCCTCCACCGGGGTGGATCCTGCATAGGTATATTTCGCGTTCAGACTCATGACAAACTGGCTGCCGTCTTTTTTTAAAGCCGTATATTCGGCGGTCTCAGGCACCGCCTGTCCGGCTGCCATTTTCTCAATCCGTTCAAAATACTTCTGCTGGCTCTCGGGGGTGAGCAATTCAAGAGCATTGAGCGACAACAGTTCCGCCCGGCTATAACCGGTATACTCGCAGATACCGTCGTTCACGCTGAGCAGTCGGCCCGACTTTAAATCTACCTCATAAATTCCGGCCGGCGCGATATTGAAAATCTGCCGGTAACGTTCCTCACTTTTTACCAGATCTTTTTCCGCATCCTTCTGCTGGGTGATGTCTTCGCCAATCCCGAGAATGCCGACAACCTTGCCATGGGCGTCAATCCTGGGGCTGAGGTGCAGTTTCATCCACAACTTGCGCCCGTCCTTGGTTTGCTCAGCCAGTTGACAACTCACCGCTTGCTTGTCTTTCTGCATCAATTGCCGGATTTCATCAGCCAGTTGTTCTTCCGCGGCACCGGGGTAAAGAATTGTTACCTTTTGTTTACCCACCACTTCCTCGGCACTGTAGCCAAAGAGTTCTTCGGCGCCCCGGTTCCAGAAGGTGATGTTTTGGTCCAAATCGGTCGAAACGATCGAGATGGAATAGGCGCTGTTTAGAATGCTTTTGAGAAAATCATTCGCTTTGGTCAGGTCGTGTTCCGCGTGCTTGTAATCACTGATGTCATTCAGAATAATCAGGGAATGGGCTTCCTTTGACTTCAGGGGGACGACCTTCAGGTTGACGAATCGTGCGCCCATGGAAATCAGGACCTCAGGGGCGCCTGACTTGCCGCGTCCACCTTTCCCGTTTATCAGATCCTCCACCATGGAAGCCTGGTCCGGAGGAAAGAGCGCGGCGATTGCACTGCCCAGGATGGCGTCGCGGGGAAGATCCAGCATCCCCTGGGCAGTCGGGTTAACGAAGACAACCCGCTTTTCATTATTTATCTCGAAAATTCCCTCGGACATCCGGTCAAGGAGCAGTTGAAAGTGCTTTTTTGAATCGAGCAGCTCTTTGGTAATCAACCGCGGATAGACATCCTGTAAACCGATAATGTTGCCGGCCGCACAATATTTCCGGGAAGCTTCCGGGTTTTGGACGACCTCCGCTATATAGCCTTTCATATTGTTCAGCGGACCTTTGGCAATGCAGGCGTCCGCCCCCATAACTTTCAGGTTGGTCCATTCTTCCGCGGCTATGGCGGATAATATCACCAGAAAAGTGGATTTATATTTGGGGTCGTTCCTTAAAATCTGGCAAAACACCTTGCCGTCGATATTCGGCATCACGTAATCTACAAAACAGATATCAGGGGTAAAGTTGTCCAACAGATCCAGAGCACCCAGGCCATCCTGGGCCGTCACAACCTTATGCCCGTCAGAGGTGAGAAATTTTTCGATGAATTTTAAAAAGATGGGGTCGTTGTCAATAACAAGAATATTCATTTAGCTCCTGCTCGCACTCAAAATTAAGCACCCTGACTAGTTGCCGGCAGCTGTTTATATGAAAACACTGGTGTCGCACTTTTGGCGGGGGAAGCACGTACAGGTGAATATTATCGAAATAATCGAAAAGGTGCTACTAAATTTTATGGCTAGCGGTCAGAAATATGGGGTGGGGTAGACATTCCGACCATGGTTATTTCCGCACCATGGTATTAAAAACATTTGTAATCGAACGGTTTCAATAATTATACGGATCCATCGAAAGTGCCCGGGACCTGATTTTCGCCACGACCTCTCGGTCGGGTTTAAAAGGCACCTTTGGGGTACGCGGCGGTTCAAGCCGGTTCGTTTGCGCGAACGGTGTCGTGGCTAACTTTAAATTGTAGGCTTTTACCATCAGGGTTTCCAGGTTGACCACATCGGCAATGTTATATGCCAGCAGGGTTTCCAGGGTCGCCCGATCGTTGCGGATCTGATATTCCTGCCAGAGCAGGGGTGCAAAAGCCCCGTCGATACCATCCAGGTCTGTGCGACCGATGCCCAGGGCCCGCTCACAGCGTTTCAAACCGCCCTTATAACCGAGGCTGGCCAGAATGTAGCGCAGATCGATGTGGGCCTGGGGCAACTTTATCCGCAGATAGCTTTGAATGAACGGAATGTCGAAGGTCTTTCCGTTGTAGGTCACCAGCACCTGGTATTTCTGGATATCCTCAGCAAAGGTTTCCAGGTTACGGCCGTTGATATACCAGAAAATGTTGCGACCGTCATAGAGCGCAATGGTCGTGATGTGACCATAATAGCTGTCCAACCCGTCGGTCTCGATATCCAAATAGGCCGTCCTGTTTCTGAACTCGGGGAAAAAGCGCCAGCCCAGGGCGGCCGTCAGCAGGTTTTCGAAATAAACCGGGTTGCCCCGGTCAAGCTGCACTTGGGATTGAGGGCAGTAGACCTGTAAAGCGGCCATTGTTTTGCGAGGCAACGGGCCGTTCGAGAATGCCGCAACCGCCTGCCAGTCCCTCAGGCCGGCAGCCCAGATCTTTTCTTCGGTTTTACGACCGATGCCGGGTATGTGCTGAAAGGTGTTTTTTAGCATAAGGGTTCCACGTCCGCCTTAAAGGTCAAGGGTGTTGAAAAGGGACATCGCACTGGTGGTCAGTTTCGCGCGCATTTGACGCACGTACGCCGGCCGCGTTTCGTCCTTCCAGCGCGGATAACCGCCCTGCCAGACATAGCGGATCAATGCTTGGAAACCTTCGAAGGTAAAACGATAGTCTCCAATCCAAACCGTTTGGCCGGCTTCCTGGACCGCAACTGAAATGGAGCGTCTGGTAGCATAGGGTTCGATCAGGGTGGTGACTATTTTTCTGTTCTTATGTCCCTCAGGCTGCTGTTTGAAATCTGCGGGCCGGCTCGGAAAAGGAAAGCGCTGATAGACCGCCCCGATGAACCCGCTGTAGCGGATGCCGTGGATAGCCCCCATTAGGTCACCGATCTGTTCGGGCGGCTGAATATCATGGACAACCCAACTGTCCCGGCAGGACGCCGGATCTTGGGCCCGGGCCATACCGGAGATACTGGCGCAAAACTGGTCGGCAAACAGAAAATAATGCTCCAGCAGCAACATATCTGTTTCTATGTTGAAAAACCCGAAGGCGATCTGGCCGTGACTGATGGAATCGAATGCTAACGGCATGGGCTAGTCATCCGGGCTGGAATCGAGGGAAAAGTGCCACCGACAAAACAGATCGTCCGGATGGGGATCCGGCGGAGCAAAATCGCAATGCACCTGGATCCGGTCATCGATGACCCGGGCAAAGTTGACGAACTCCCGCCGGTGCATCTCCTTGCAGTTGTATTCGCCCAGGCCGCGATCCAACCGGGCCACCTGGGTCGGGCAGGACGGCACCGTCAGGGTGACCTGCTCCTGGGTTTGTTCGATCTGGTATCCGACCAGGATGCACCAGGGAAAAAAACGCAAGGCCTGCACAAATCCTTCCAGACCGGTCGCTTCTATTTGAAACCGATTGCGCAGGTCCTTGGCAGCCATGCCGGCCGCCTTTTCCCACACCTCCTCGTTGATCTGCTCGGCGGTCTGCTGGTCAAACCGCTCGCCAACTTTGATAAACCAGAAGGCATCCACCACCCGGTAATGCCAGAGCAGAAAACGGATATAGCTGCGCAGCTGATCGGCCTCCATCTTTTCGAACAGGCTGAAATCCATGCCTGGCACCTCCTTGTTGACGACACTATCGCAGTCCGCTGAAAAGCTGTCAACATTGATCCCCGTTGCCGGCCCCCGGGCTACTTATAAAATTATAAAAGGCGCTCCACCAAATGAAGCGCCTTTCAAATCCCACCTCAAGCGCACAAGCCTGCCGCCCGCCATTATCTATAGGGCAGCCGGATCGATCTCCATCACGGCATCGTCCGCCGCGGCAATACCGTCCATTTTACCCAGGGCTTCCGGCAGCAGGGCTTTTAGAAAATAGCGCGCGGTCTTGATCTGCCCATTGTAGAACATGGCGTTCTTATGCTTAGCCAGCTTTTTTTCCCGGGCCGCAGCATCCAGACCGCTCAGCAGCTTTTCCAGCTTTGGCTGGGCCGCCAGTGCCCGCCATAGATGCATCCAGCCCATCACAACCTCTCCCGTAATATCGAGAAAAGGTTTGGCATAGGCAAAGGCAGTCAGCACCCGCGGCGACATGGCGGTCTGCCCGAGGCCTAACGCCACCTCGCCCAGGCGGTTGACGGCAGTTTCCACGGAAGTTGCCATTTCGGCCAGGTCCGGATATTCACGGGCCTGGCCGATCGTTTTTTGCATCTCTTCCAGCAGGGTCATAAAGTACAGACCCTTTTTCATACCCATTTTCCGTCCGAGCAGGTCCATGGCCTGGATGCCGTTGGTCCCCTCGTAAATGCTGGTAATCTTGCAGTCCCGCAGATACTGCTCTACCGGATATTCCCCGATATACCCGTACCCGCCGTAGACCTGGACGGCCTGGGTGCAAACATCGAAAGCACGGTCGGAACAATAGGCTTTCACAACCGGGGTCAACACTTCGACAAGGCCTTCATAGCGTTCTCTTTCGGCAGGATCGGCCGAGGTCTCGGCAATGTCGAAACAGCGACCGACATAATAAATAAAACTGCGCATGCCGCTCACATAGGCCTTCATCCACAGCAGCATCCGCCGGACATCCGGATGTTCCACTATCGCCACCGACGGTGCCTCGGGATCCATCATCTGCAGCAGGTTTTTGCCCTGTTTGCGCTCTTTGGCATAGTTCAACGCGAACTGGTAGGCGGCGCCCCCCATGGACATGCCCTGGATGCCGACCCCCAGCCTGGCCTCGTTCATCATGTGGAACATGGCCCGCATCCCCTTGTTGGCTTCACCCAGCAAGGTGCCGCTACACCCGCCCTGGCCACCCAGGGTCAGGCTGCAGGTACTGCTGCCGTGGATGCCCATCTTCTCCTCGATACCCGTGCAGACCACATCGTTGGGTTCGCCCAGACTGCCGTCCGGATTGACCCTGATCTTGGGAACCAGGAAAAGTGAAATGCCCTTGGTGCCTTCGGGAGCCCCCTCTATGCGAGCCAGCACCGGGTGGATGATATTCTCCGTCAAATCCTGTTCGCCGCCGGTAATGAATATCTTGCTGCCTGTTATGGAATAGGTACCGTCGCCCTTGTCTACCGCCGTAGTCTCCAGGGCGCCCACGTCGCTGCCGGCACCCGGCTCGGTCAACAGCATGCTGCCGCCCCACTGGCCGGAGTACATTTTATCCAGGTACAATTCTCGCTGCTCTTCGGTTCCAAACAGTTCCACCAGCTTTCCGGCCCCGTGGCACAGGGCAGGATACATACCGAACGCACAATTGGCCCCCGTAAAATACTCACCGATGGCTGTCGCCGCGGTAATGGGCAGGCCCTGCCCACCGACTGCGGGATCGTCGATCATCGTGATCCACTCGCCATCCCGGTAGAGTTCAAATGCCCGGTGAAACTCGGCGGGCACCCTGACCACACCCTTGTCGAAGGTGCAGCCTTTCCGGTCACCGGGCCCGTTGGTTGGCAGGATCTCCTTTATGGCCAGGCTGCGGGCTTCGGTAATAATCAGGTCGATGGTTTTTTTATTCAAATCGGAAAATTTTTCATTTTCCAGAATGGATTCCAATGCCAATTGCTCAAATAGAACGAAATCAACATCTCTACGGTCTGCCAGCACTTGTGCCACGGAAAATTCCCCCTATGGTAATTTTGAAATGATCTCTTTCATAATCTCGGTGGTGCCCCCGCCGATAGAAAGAATGCGGTTGTCCCGAAAAAGCCGTTCCACGAGGGTGCCGCGCATATAGCCGCAGCCCCCAAAGATCTGTACGGCTTCGAAGGTGACCTTGTCCCCGGTGCGGCAGGCGAAATTCTTGGCCATGGACACCTGTTTTATCTGGTCGATCCCGGCATCGATTCTGGCCGCCACCCGGTAGGTGAACTCGCGACTTACTTCCACCAGCGTGGCCATGTCGACTAATTTATGCCGGGTGACCTGGAAGCCGGACAGGGGCTTTCCGAACGCCTCGCGTTCCTTGGCATACCGGGCTGCTTCCTCGTAGGCCAGCTGGGCGGTCATGTTGGCCATCACAGCCAGGGCCAACCGCTCCATCTGGAAATTTTCCATGATCAGGTAGAACCCCTGGTTCTCCTCCCCGATCAGGTTTTCCACCGGAACCCGGCAGTCATCGAAAAACAGTTCCGCTGTGTCGGAAGCCCACCAGCCGGTCTTCTTCAGTTTTTGGGATGCCCTGAAGCCCGGGGTGTCTTTTTCAACTACCAGGAAACTGATACCGTGGGCCCCTTCCGGGCCGGTCCGGACGGCACAGGTAACCTGGTCGGCCCGGCAGCCGCTGGTAATGAAGGTTTTGTTCCCGTTGACGACATAATGGTCCCCCTCTTGGACCGCCGTAGTTTTCAAATTGGCCACGTCACTGCCACCGCCCGGTTCAGTGATGGCCAGGGCTGCAATCCGCTCGCCGGCCAGCACCGGTTTTACGAAGCGTTCCTTCTGCGCCTCAGTGCCATGCCGTACGATCGGCGGAATGGCAATATCCAGTGACCCCAGCCCAGCTACCAGGCCTCCCGAACCGCTGCGCATCAATTCCTCGCTGGCAGCTATCTTGAAAAAAATATCACCGGGCGTGCCCCCCACCTCTGCAGGGTAGCCAATGCCCAGGATGTCTACGGCTGCAGCCTTTTTATAGAGTTCGCGGGGGAACTCGCCGGCTTCCTCCCAATCATCGATAAACGGTTTGACTTCTTTATTGACGAACTCTTTCACCGACTTGCGCACGAGTGCATGGGCCTTGCCGAAATACTCCTGGACCCCCGCTGTTTCAGAAAATTCAAATGACATGAAACCCTCCGGTTTCAGGTTTTAAGTTCTTACTCAACTTTCGGGTCTAACCTAAATCGAAATCGATATCGGGATCGATTCCAGAAATGTATCGCAGGCAACGATTTCGATCCCGATACCGAATACTGGGCTTACACTTACATGCCATCCGAAAATTGAGTGTTAAGTTAAAGACCAAACCCCAATACCCCATTCGCCGCTTGACAGGGTGCACCCGCAGGGCGACCCTCACAGGCATCCGTTAGCATTTAGCCGGGACGGTGCGAACTGAAACGCTTTTGCCCGGCTAAGCCTTCATAAGATTTTTTACACCGCCCACGATAAAGGTCACGGCATCCTGTCCGATGGCGGATATATCCGCGGCCCGATTGTCCTGCCAGATGAGATAGTGGTAGGCAATCCGTTCGTACATTCCCATAATGCTGACGGCCATAATTTCGGCCGACAATCTGCTGGGAAACCGCCGGCCGGCCGTTTGCTGCAGCTTAATGAGGGCTGCTTCTACATCCGTGATGATTTTATTGAATAGCTTCTTCCGGTGAACCTCGACCGCTTCACTCTGTCCGGCCGACTCCCGGAAAAAGATGGCCAGTCGCTCCGGATGTTTGGTGCAAAATTCATCGAAGAACACCTGCCCGGCCCGGGCCAGGCCATCCAGGGAGCCATCGGAACGGGTAAACTCCTTGCCCAGCAGGTTTCTGAGCTGATAACCGATGGCATCGATCAGGTGAACCAGCAGGTCTTCCTTGTTCTTGAAGTAGAAATAGACGGTCCCCACGGACACCGCGGCCCGGTCGGCAACTTGTTCCATACTGGTCTTGTGGAATCCCTGCCGGGCAAAGAGCTTTTCCGCCGCCTTGAAGATGGTCTGGTACCGTTTTTCCCTCTCCCGCTGACGCCGCAACGCACTTTTGGAAAGCGGCTTGTCCGTGTATTGCGGCTTTCTCACCGCAGCTTTCTTCGTCATCGTCTTTGCCGCCTTTTCAATTTTGTTAATATTGCGAGGTCCATTCACAGATGGTGGCTTTTGGTTCAGCGCAAGGCTTGAGCACTTTTGGGACCGGAGGCGTAGTAGACGCTACGGCGAGGATCACAAAAGTGTGAAAACGACGCCCTGGGGCAAAAGATGCCATCTGTATATGGACCTTACTTATAACCCAACGCTTGATCTCCAATCTTGACCCGTGCGATTTCAGTGGATGTGCCGTAAATCTGCCCCAGCTTGGCATTGCGGTAAGCCCGTTCGGCCGGATTACCGGACAAAAATCCTTCGCTGGAAAGAATCTGCAAGGCATAACCGGCTACTTTTTCGGCAGCTTCCGTGCAAAATACCTTCGCACACCAGATAAGCGACTCAGCCTCCTTGGGAAGGGTGTCACAGGTCCAGGCCGCCCGATAGGCAAGAAGCTGGGCGGTCTGATAGAGCGTTAACACTTCGGATAACTTGAAGGCCACCGCCTGGTAGGCAATCGCTGGTTTACCGCCGGTCCGGTTGATCTTCGCGGAATCCCGCGCAGTCTCAAAGGCGGCTTTCAAGGCGCCGAGGCTGGCACCGATCATAACCTGGTTTTCCCACAATCTGAGGGTGGGCAGCAAATCGTCGGGATTTGCCGGTACCATCACGTGGGTGGCGGGCACACGGCAGTTCTCCAAAGTCAGCATGCAGATGGCGGCACCTTCATAGCCGCTGGTGACAAACCTTTCCCCCAGGGTCAGCCCCGGTGTATCGCGGGGGATAATAAATAGAGCACCCTGGTCTTCAAACTGTCCGGCGACTGCGATCCAATCCGCCAGCGGGCCATTGATAACAAAGCTTTTCGTACCGTTGACCTCCACCTGCCCGTCCTCCCGGCGGCCATGGGTTTCCAGGGCCTGATTTTCGGTATTCATCGATTCCTCGGAAAGCGCTACCGCGCCAAGGCCCCGGCCTGATTGGATCCGCGTCAGGACGGTATCGTACAGGTCCGGGGTCTGGGCCCAGGCAGCCACTGCACGTCCGAACACCCGGCTACTCATTTCAAGACCTAAAAAGAGCGAAGGCGCCGCCGCCGCAACATGCTCCATGGCGGCAACCAGCGTCTGCGTTCCGATCCCGGTAGACCCGCATCCGACACCGGTATACCCGGTTTCAGCCAGAACGGGCAGCACCCGCCCAAGATCCTGCTCACCGGCCGCACGGTCAGAATCCTGAGGGCCGGCCTTGTCCGCAAAGGGCTGGATACATTCTGCCACGGCCTTTATAAAATTCTGTTCCTTCTCGCTAAAATCGTAATTCATTTTATCTTTCCTGTTCCTTTTAATGCCGTGTCCTGTCACAAGTGGTAGCTTTTGGTTCAGAGCAAGGCCTGGGCGCTTTTGAGACCGCCGGCGTAGTGATCACTACCTTGAGGATCTCAAAAGAGCGAAAACACCGCCCTGGGTCAAAATATGCCAATTGTAAAAGGACACTGACTACATGAGCTTCGAAATGATCATCTTCTGCACTTCGGACGTTCCGCCGCCGATTGGAGCCAGGCGGGTATCCCTGAAAATTCGCTCCACATCAAACTCATGGGTATAGCCGTAACCGCCGTGCAGTGTTACGGCGTCATTGGTCACCGGCAAACTCCAGTCACCGATGAAGAGTTTGGCGACCGCGGCCTCGAGATGGTTCAAGGGCCGCCCCTGGTCCTTGCACCAGGCAATCCGGTATACCAGGCTCCGGCTGGCTTCCCCGAAAATGCGCATGTCGGCCAGCTTGTTCTTAATGGCCTGAAACTTGGCAATCGGCCGGCCGAACTGAACCCGTCCCTTGGCGTAGTCGGCACTCCTTTTCAAAAGGTAGGTGGTGGAACCCACGAAAGGCGCCAGCAGGGCGCTGCGGTCCCACTCCACGGTCTGCATGGCGTACAGGAAGCCTTCACCTTCATTACCCAGCAGATTTTCAGACGGCAGACGGCAATCTTTAAACACCAGTTCCGACGTCTGCGAGCTGCGAACCCCCATTTTCAACAAGGGTTTTCCAGCACTAAACCCGGGGGTGCCCTTTTCAACGATAAAAGCGGATATACCGGCGTGCTGCTGTTCCGGATCGGTTTTGGCATACACTACCGCTACATCGGCAATGGGACCATTTGTTATCCACATCTTCGTGCCGTTGAGCACGTATTGGCCCCCCTCTTTAACGGCCGTGGTAGACAGGGAGGCGACGTCTGAACCGGCATCCGGTTCGGAGAGCCCCATGCAGCCGATCCATTCGCCGCGCGCCAGCCTGGGGATGTATTTCTTTCGCTGCGCCTCCGTACCGTGGCAAAAAATGGTGTCCGCGCATAAAAACGAATGCGCCCCGTAGGCCAATGTCAAGCCACCGTCAACACCCGCTTCGCCCAGGGCTTCGCCGGCCAAAACGGTGGTGACGACATCGGCCCCCTCCCCCCCATACGCCTCGGGAAAGTGGAGACCCAGGATCCCGAATTCGCCCATCTTGCGAAAAGACTCAAAATCGAAGGCCTCTTTCAGATCGTGCTCCTGGACGCGGGGTACAATCTCCTTTTTCGCGAACCGAATCACCTCTTTTTTAAACATCAACTGTTCTTTTGAAAATTCAAAATCCATGGACGCTCCCTGGCTGCCGGATTCCTCTATTGAGATTGAACTTAATTATAATTTCGAATCTGATTCAATGCATTAGATTTTCATAAAATCTGGGTTTACAGTTGTCAAGACTTATTTGAAGTTAGTTCTAAATTCGAATTTAATTCAATTTATGAACCATATCGGAACACTATTTTTCAATATTTCAACCTAACGCAGACAGAAAGAAGCCTGGTCCAGAGGGCCAGGCTTTGGGTTGCCCCTGAAAGGGGCTTGCAACCAAAACACATCGCCACGGGGCGACCGGATTCAGGTTTAAAGGCCAACGACTGCAGGGAAAAGGCAATTTGAGAATGTAAAATAACCGTCGGTAAAGATCCTGCCGGTTCTTGGTTAAACCGGAATCGAAGGGCGCTTAAGGGTTGAATTCAGTCCTTAAATATGCAATACTTTCAGCCTTATAGGACCTGAGAGCTGTTTCGCGGGCCGCGATCGGTTAGGGCTGCCGGCAAGCGCTCTCATTATAATTTGCTGATATTTTAACCCTTTTCAAGGTAGACCGGATTAAGATGGCAAGCGGCGACACCATAGAGGGCCGGCAGCGGGAGGGGCTGCTCCGACAGTTGATCCGGGCCAACACGCTGATTACCATGCGCGTCAGGGGCATCGAAGGGTACCAGCGGCTGACCATGATCACGGATATACGCCAAACCCGTGGATACCATTCGTTTGCCATTGACCCACCGGCGCAATTCAGTGAAAAGGTGAGCGCCCTTCCTGACTGGAATATTCTTTTCAAATTTACCGGCCCGGACAAAATCGAGTATTCCTTTACCACCCAGGGTGGCCAGATAGAAGACAAGGATATCTGGCTCCCTTTTCCGGAGAAGATCGAGCGCATCCAGCGCCGCCGTCATTTTCGGATCGACACCCCGCCCGGTACCCAGATCAAACTCATGGTGAAGAAGACCCCGCGCCTGGCGGATATTCTGAACCTCAGCCAGGGTGGTATGCTGTGTGTGCTGGTTCGGCTGAAAAAGGAGATCAGGACGGATCCCCTCCTGCGCGTGGGGGAGTCACTCAGCAATTTGACGCTGTCATGCCCCAACGAAGAGGGGCCGGAGGATACCGTTCCGATCAGGTCTGCCATTGTCCGCCGGGTCGAAGTCGATCCGAACCACTACCGCCATAGATATGCCATTGAATTCATGGATATGACCTTCAGTGAAAAAAGCGATCTCACCCGGATCATCTACCGGCTCCAGCGCGAATTTTTACGAAAACGGTAAACCCGCTAGAACCTATCTCAATAACTGAATTTTGGTTCAAAATGACGCGAAGCTAATGCCTAACGTGGTGCAAGGCGGCCGCGAGGTTCCTCGCGGAGACGCCAGCGTAGCCAATACCTTGCGTGGTAAATACTCGAGTATTCTGAGGACTTGAACCGAGCGTCCAACGTCGAGTTTGGACCAAAAGACTTTTCTAAGATAGGTTCTATACTGATTCGCGGAATCGATACCTGCTCCCCGCTAAACTGACCCCGGCCACCGGCTTGCCGCCTGTGTGCGACCCACGCAGCATAGATGTTACTGAAATTACATCATAAAAAAAATGACATTTATTGAAAATGAATGCAGCTTCAGTCTGGCAATTTCTCTGAGTTTTTGGTATTCGCTGATAAAAACACATACTTTTACGTTAACGGCAGCTTGAAGCGCCCGGCCTGGTTCCGGGAGCGCGCTTTCGGATGTATGCGCAGGTTGCTAAGTATTCTAAGACAAGGAGATACATGATGGCGCAACTGATCTCTGACCGGCGGGACATCGATTTTGTATTGCATGAACAGATGGGCGTGGACTGGCTCCTGGAGACTGAGCGGTACAGCGGCATGAACCGCAAAATGTTCGACATGATTATCTCTGAAGCCCGCACGTTCGGCCTTAAGGAAATCCTGCCCACCTATGCTGAAGGCGATCGTATCGGTGCCCAATTCGAGGCCGGCCAGGTAGCGGCTCCTGAGTGTTTCCGCCGCCCCCACAGCCTCTATGTTGAAAATGAATGGCTGTCTCTCACGGAAGATCCGGAATACGGCGGGCAGGGCCTGCCGCAGATCATTGCAGCGGCCGCGTCCGAATACCTTGTCGGGGCCAATTTTGCATTCACCGCTTATGGCACCCTGGGACATGGTTCCGGTAAAATGGTCGAATTGTTCGGCACCGCGCGACAAAAAGAGTTGTTTCTAAAAAAACTGTATACCGGGCGATGGGGCGGCACCATGGTACTTACCGAACCCCAGGCAGGCTCCGATCTGGGTGCCCTGACAACCACCGCCGTAAAAAATGACGACGGGACCTATGCCATTACCGGCAACAAAATTTTCATCACCAACGGTGATCAAAACCTGACCGAAAACATTATTCACCCGGTGCTGGCCCGGATTGAGGGGGCCCCGGCCGGCCCCAAGGGCATCTCCATTTTCCTGGTGCCGAAAACCTGGGTGAACGACGATGGCAGCCTCGGCGAACCCAATGATGTCGTCTGTACCGGTATAGAAGAAAAGATGGGCCTGCACGGCAGCCCGACCTGCAGCCTGGCCTTCGGCAGCAAGGGACAATGCCGGGGGCAGTTGCTGGGTGAAGAGAACCAGGGTTTGATGATCATGTTCTACATGATGAACGAAGCCCGCCTGGGGGTTGGCCTGCAAGGATTCCTGCACGGCAGTGCGGCCTATCTTTATGCACTGAATTATGCGCGCGAAAGAAAACAGGGCCGGGATATCGCGGAAGGCAAGAATCCCGATGCCCCGCAGACCCCTATCATCAACCACCCCGATATCCGCCGGATGCTGATGTGGATGAAGGCCCACGTGGAAGGCATGCGCAGTTTTGTCTACTATGTGGCCGCCTGTTTTGATCGGGCTGAATGTACGACCGATGAAGCCGAGAAGGCTCACTGTGAAAATCTGATCGATTTGCTGATTCCCCTGGTGAAGGGGTACTGCTCGGACAAGGGCTTCGAGATTTGTATTCAGGCCATGCAGATTTACGGCGGCTACGGATACACCAAAGAATACCCGGTGGAACAACTGGCCCGGGACTGTAAGATCACCAGCATCTATGAAGGCACCAACGGCATCCAGGCCATGGATCTGCTGGGCCGCAAGCTGGGCATGCACAAGGGCGCCACCTTTCTCGATTTTATTACGGAAATCAAAAAAACCGTAACCCTGGCCACCGCTATTCCCACCCTGGCCGACCGGGCGGCCAACGTGTCTGCCGCCGCCGACGAACTGGCGGCCACCGCCGTCCGGATGGGCCAGACCGCCCTGAGCCCCGCTTTCCGGTCGGCCTTTGCTACGGCCTATCCGTTTTTGGACGCCATGGGGGACGTCATCATGGCCTGGATGCTTCTCTGGCGGGCAACCGTGGCGGCGCCGGCGCTCGAAGACATTCTCAAGGACCTGGATGCAGAGGCGCGTTTGAAGAAAATCTCGAAAAACAAGCATGCCGCCTTCTACGACGGGCAGTTGAAAACCGCCGCCTACTTCATCGATTCCCTGCTGCCGATTACACTCGGCAAATTGCAGGCTATTACCGGTGAAGACCACTCGGTCACCGACATGGCGGATCGTTCGTTCGGCGGCATATAGAAAAACCCTATCGTTCCAGGTCCAGGGGTTCAACGTTCAAGGTTGAAAAACGTAAAACCTCTGAACCCGGAACCTTGAACCTTTTTAAGGAGTTTTATCATGAAAGATGTCGTTATCGTATCTGCGTGTCGGACCGCCATTGGCGCGTTTGGCGGCTCTTTGCGCGATACCAATGCAGCCGTGTTGGCCAGTATCACCATGCAGGCGGCTGTCGAAAGAGCCGGCCTGGACCCGGCCCTCATAGATGATATCCGCTACGGCTGCTGTATCGAACCGGCGGACGCCCTCAATGTCACCCGGGTCGGTGCCCTCCTGGCCGGCATCCCGGACGCGGTGACCGCGGCCACTATCAACCGGGTCTGCATCTCCGGAATGGAGGCGGTCATTTCCGGCATGGCCATGATCCAGGCCGATATGGCCGAGATTATCCTGGCCGGCGGTGTGGAGCATATGTCCGGTGTGGCCTACCAGGTCCCCAATGCCCGCTGGGGGTGCCGCCTGCAGGACCACACCTTTGTGGATGCCATGATTCACGCCCTCCACTGCGGCTCGCACATCATACCCCATCCGGAAGACGGTCCCGTGGATGCCGAGAAACCACCCTTGAGTTTCTATAAGGGCAAACCGTACATCATGGGGCTTACTGCCGAATTTGTAGCGCAACACATGGACATCTCGCGGGAAGAGATGGACGCGGTCGCACTCCGGAGCCAGAATAACGCCGAACGGGCCAATGACGATGGATCATTCGCCACCGAAATCGTGCCGGTCGAGATTCCCAGAAAAAAGAAAGATCCAATCGTCTTTAAACGGGATGAACATTTTCGGCCCGGCCTGACCCTGGAGCAGCTGCAAAAACTGCCGCCGGCCTTTGTCCCCAAAATCGGCAAGGTTACCGCCGGCAATTCCAGCGGTATCAACGACGGCAGTGCCGCCCTACTGATCATGTCGGCCGACAAAGCGGCCGACCTGGGCCTGCAACCCCTGGCGCGCATCAAGGCCATCGGCCGGGGAGCCTGCCATCCGTCCGTCATGGGGCTTTCGCCGGTCCCGGCCGTCCAGGACCTTATGAAGCGCAGCGGCCTAACCATAGCCGATTTCGACCTGGTGGAAGTCAATGAAGCGTTCGCGGCCCAGTATATCGGGTGCGAACGGGACCTGGGTCTCGATCGCGAGATCACCAACGTCAATGGATCGGGCATCGGCCTGGGTCATCCGGTCGGCGCCACAGGCGCCCGCATCATGGTGACCTTGATCAACGCCCTTAAACAGAGGGACAAGACCCTCGGACTGGCCACGCTCTGCGGCGGGGGCGGGGTGTCCATGGCGTGTGCCCTGGAGTTGCTGTAGACCCCGCTGGTTCCGCGTTCAAAGGTTCAGAGGTTCCCGGTCTATTCCAGGGACCGGAAACTCTGAACCTTCGACCCTCGCTGCAAATCCTCATCATCCGGTTGGGCCTTCTCAGGTGCGGACAAACAAGGTCCGGCTCACAGGTCTTTCCGACCGTATCGTTTTTTTCCGCCTGGCGCTTGGAACCCAGGAGCCAAAATAGACAATCCTCAACGGTTGCTTTATACTGAAGCCGGTCATAGATTCAGATGACAGGGTCTCGGCATTTTCCACTTAGATATGCAATATTCGTTTGATCGAAGGGATAGAACCCATGACAGCCGGTGTCAGAATTCTGTTGATGGATGACGATGAGGTGCTGCGCAAACTCACCTCCAAGAAACTCAGCCGCATGGGGTTTGACATCGAAACGGCCCGGGAAGGCAATGCGGCCGTAAACATGTATCGTGATGCCCTGGAGACCGGGCGGCCCTATGATATCGTCATTTTGGATCTGGTCATTCAGGAAGGGGTGGACGGCAAAGAAACCATCGCCCGTCTGCTGCAGATAGACCCCAGGGTCCGGGCCATCGTTTCCAGTGGATTCGTCAACGATCCAACCATGTCGGCTTTCTGGGAAAACGGTTTCATCGAGATTTTGCCGAAACCATATAAAACCAATGAACTGGAAGACGTGATCAGAAGGGTTCTGGAGCTGCCGGGCCCGGATTAACAACTCCGGCTCCGGCGACCCGGTGGTCTGCGTTCAATAATTCTCTATATCCTCACAGCGCGCCACAAAATCCGCCAAATCGTTCGCCGATAGTCCGCAGGCAGCCACGGCCGTTGCCAGCTTCTCACAAAAGGGATCATCAGCCCCCAGGAGTTTCCGGGCATCTTCAAGAAGCTGCATGCCGTTTCGGCAGTGTGCATTGACTTCATACAGTAATTTTTTGCGGATACGATGCCGTTTTTTTTCGCGCTCGATGACCGGCAGCAATCTTTGGACCGAGTATTCCACAATCGCGTCCCGGGGAGCGGCAAAATGTTTCGATATCTGATCCAGGATGGACAGCGTTCGCCGGCTGAGGACGAAGGTCTTCTGTACGCGATCAAGGGTTTTGAATTGTACCTTATTGACATCCTTAGCAATTGTATTAAGAGAGCCGGTATCCTCAAGGAGGTGGTCAAACAATGATTTCTGTTTGATGCCCAGATGGACAGCCACAACGCTGATCGTCTCAATCGCTTTTTCGGTCAGCTTGAAGGTGGCCCTGACCGACTGGCGTCCCCGCAGTTCCGCCGTTGAAGGGTGCGGAACGGAAAGTTTGAATACCCAGTCTGGATTTCCATTACGTGCCATGATTAGCCTCCCAAAACCGAATTTTTTCAATATTACCAGAACACTTATTTCTTTAATAGTAATACAGATTTTTTGCCAGTAAATTTTTAACTGTTTTTGCTGGCAGAGCCCGGACAGTGTGCCGCTCAGTACGATTAAGTGCTCGTATGGCGCCTTTTTTGTATATCAGACTGATCGCACTGGAAGCTATCTCAAAAAAGAATTTTGGTTCAAGGTCCGGGCGGCCACGAATATCAACCCGGAGGCGCCCGCGAAGCCAATGCCTTGCATGGTAAATACACCAGGCATTTCGAGGAGTTGATATAAACGCCCAGCGCCGAGATTGGGCCATAAGGCTTTTTTGAGATAGCTTCTAAAGTTATGCCCGGAATCGCCGATAACCTTTCATGAAAACCAACTATCTGCGTCCCAATGCCGACATCACTGCCCTGAATCACAGCAGCACCGTTTCCGACGAAAGGCGGGTTTGTCATCCAAAGTTGGGTAAATCATGCAGGGAGGAGAAACCAATGGCAGAAGCAACCGACACAATGGACCAGGCCGTCAAAGTGATGACCGACCGGGAGGGCAAGTATCTGACTTTCAGCCTCGCCGAGGAGGAATACGGGATCGGCATTTTGAAAATAAAGGAAATCATCGGGATGATGCCGGTCACATCGGTACCCAAAACACCCGAATTCGTCAAGGGTGTCATTAATCTTCGGGGCAAGGTCATACCGGTGCTGGATTTACGGCTCAGATTCGGCATTGCGGAAATTGACTATACGGAACGGACCTGTATCATCGTCGTTGAAGTGGAGGGTCAGTCCGGCCGGGTTGAAATCGGTATCGTGGTCGATTCCGTGTCCGAAGTCCTCAACATCAAGGGATCGGAGATCGAAGATACCCCGGCTTTCGGAACCAAGCTGGATACCGAATTCATCCTCGGTATGGCCAAAATGGAAGGCGGCATCAAGATTTTACTGGACATCGATTGCGTCCTGGCCACGCGGGAAGTCGAGGCACTCCAGAACGCGGCCTGACCCCATCCAACTCGCCCTGATTTCTGCTGAAAACCATGCTTACCGGCACGGGCAGGGCCCGGACCCTGTCCGTGCCGTTTGGCACCCTGCCCCTCCCTTTTCCGGTTTCAACCTTTTGTTATAAAGCAGTTTTTTTGATTTTCTCGTAAAAGCAAACTTGCATTTTCCAGCACTTGGGCTACCATACAGGGCATTGGTTCGCTCGCGGACCGCCACCTGTAATCGAGGAGTGTCTTGCATGGTAAGAGCTACCGGCGCAGCCGTCATCGCCCTACTGGTCCTGACAACCACATGTTTTGCAGAAAATTATGTCGTCATCGGCGACATGAGTTCCAAACTGCGCTACGAAATGCAGCAGCACATCTCACCCGATCCCGGCATCAGCCGCATGAAACTCAGCTGCGTCATTCCCACCAGCTCGAAATCGATAACCTTTGAACAGGAAATCAGCGCCGTCAAGCTGACGTTCGTGCCACCGCCGCAGGACCGACAGGAAAAAACGGACCGGCATGGCAACCGGATTATAACAGCCATATGGGAGCAGCCGCAAGGCGCCGCCACCGCCAAATTGGCCTTCGACGCCCGCACCCGGACCCGCCTGGAACTCCTCAACACCCAAAGCCCCTTTCCATTGGCCCCTGTCGGGCCGGACAAAGATCTTTTCCTGCAGCCAACCAAGCAAGTCCAATCACAGGATGCAGCGATTATAAACCTGGCCCGGAAATTGACCCAGGGTGCGACCTCCCAGTTCGATGCGATTCAACGGGCCATCACCTGGGTGATCAATAATGTCCGCTATGTCAACCCGCCGCCCCAGTATGATGCCCTGTTTGCCCTGAAAACCGGGAAGGGCAACTGCCAGAACTTCTCACACCTGAGCGCCGCCCTGCTGAGGGCCGTCGGCATCCCGACACGCATCGTCAACGGCATAACCCTGAATAAAGCCTACCATGTCTCGCGGGACCAAGGCCCCCTGACCTTTAAAATGGCCCAGGGCCGCCACTCCTGGATAGAAATCTGGTTTCCCGATCTCGGCTGGGTGCCGTTCGATCCGCAACAGACCCAGTTGTTTGTCTCCAACCGGTATATCCGGGTGGAAATCGGGGTGGACAACAATGAAACCATCAACGACGGGTTGGTGCGCTGGTCAAAGATAAAGGGCAGCCCGGCCCGGCTCAAAATGCAGGAGGCGATCAATGCCGCCTTCGACGATGACAGGATCGTGCTGCGCGGCCGGCGCCAGGAGTATGGCCCCCAGGGACTGCTGCTCTCTCCCCAGGTAAGCTCGGATTTCAAGACGGTGGCCCTCGCCAAAAAGGCCGATTTGCCCCGCTATACCGATCAGCAGCTCAAAGGCATGCGGTTTATCCTGCCTTACATTTTCGGGAACCTCTCCTTCCCCATCAACGTGGATTTTGCTTTTCCGGGCGAAGGACTGGCAAAAGGATCCCAGCAACAGATTACGCGCAGTTTCCTGGTGGAAAGTGCCGAATATGTCACCGGCCGGGCCACCCAGTACGCCCAGGTCTTCCTGCTGAAAGAACCGATCCGCCTGGATAAAATTTCCCTGGCCCTGCACAACTTCGGCGGGGATGGCATGCTCTGGATCAACCTGATGGCGGACCAGGATGGAAAACCCGGCAAGCAGATCGATGCCAGCGACCTGGTTGAACTGAGCAGTATTTCCATGCGGCCGGGTTATCGGTGGGTCGATTTTAACTTTAAAAAGGAGCCCACAATTCTCAAACCCGGCTACTATTGGATTGCCCTGGGATTTTCCGGCGGCCCCATCGTGAACTGGTTTTACACCTACGGCAAACCCGTCGGGCCGGTGGAAGGCACCCGGCACAAGGGTGTCTTTGATGAACAGTGGAGCGGTGCCCTGAGTTACGAGTTCAATTACCGCGTTATGGGAAAAAGAGCCAAGCGGTAACACCCGGCGTCTGTAGAATCCGTTTCAAAATCCGTCGCTGCGCCTGGCTGCCGGCAGAAGTATTCAGTGTCGGCAGTCAATGCATTTCATCTACACCGCACAATACCAAGATCATTCCGTCGTTTCGTTAAAAAAGCATCAGGCGAGGACTATTGGCAACATTCCTCAACTCAGATACTCTCAGCATAACCGTAGTTAAGGCAAATTACGAATTGGCGAGTCAGCCCTAACTGGTCAAGATACCACCACCCACAACCATCGTACCACTATAAATTGCCACCTCGCAAAGGGCCGACGTCGTTATCCGCCAATTTTGCCGTCCACAGGAATATGGGGCTGGTATTTTGAGGTTTTTGTGGTATAAATTCAACTTAGTACCTCCTCATCCCCAATTCGAACACACAGAACACTCTCTATTTCACCATTTCGAAACACAACAATTTGGGAGGAAAATGCATCATGCCCAAAAAAAGGAAAGCTGCTAAAAAAGCGGCCAAAGCCGCCTTAAGGGCTCCCGGAAAAATAACTGTTGGAAGGAAAAAAACGAAAAAGGCAGCGACCCAAAAACGGTTCCCGGTGATAGGATTGGGGGCCTCGGCAGGCGGGCTCAAAGCACTTAAGTCCTTTTTTAAGGAGGTCCCCATCGACAGCGGCATGGCTTTCATTGTGGTGGTTCACATGACCCCGAACCAACCCAGTATGATGCCGGACCTTATAGATAAAGTCGCCCGTATTCCTGTTTCCAGCGCTAAGGATGGTCAGGCAATCGAACCAAACAATGCGTACGTTATCCCTCCCAATAAGGAAATCAGCCTGTTCAAGGGAAAGATTCAACTTCTAGAAATTGCATCAACTGGCTCCCCCCTCCCTATCGATTTTTTTCTACAATCACTGGCTTTGGATCAGGAATCCAATGCAACCGCGATCCTCTTATCCGGAACCGGGTCGGATGGCTCCCAGGGCATAAAGGAAATCAAGGCCCATGATGGTCTGGTTCTGGTGCAGTCGAAGGACTCGGCTGATTACGATGGAATGCCCATCAGTGCGCTGAATACCGGTCTTGTGGATCAAATATTGCCGCCTCAAGATATGCCTTCACAGCTCGAGTCATATTTCCGCCACCATAAAAAATTATTGAAATCTGGAACTACTACTAAAGACACGAAAGAAGGCTCGCTTGACTGGCTGGACAAAATTTTTGTTATTTTGCGCACCCAGGTCGGCCACGATTTCTCTGCTTATAAGGCCAACACCATTATCCGCAGGGTTTCCCGCCGCATGGGGCTTAACCAAGTCGAAAACCAAGCGACTTATATTCGGCTACTGCGCGAAAATCCCATCGAGGTGGACGCCCTTTTCAGGGAACTATTGATAGGCGTCACCAGTTTTTTTCGAGATGCGGAATCCTTTGATGTCCTTAAGGACGATGTTCTGCCCAACATGCTCTCGCAACTTGCCGAGGATGCAACCTTCCGGGTCTGGGTCCCCGGTTGCTCAACCGGAGAGGAGGTGTATTCGCTGGCCATAGTCCTCCTGGAATGTCAGGCCAAGTTGTCCAAACGCATCACTCTCCAATTGTTCGGAACGGATATTGACAGCCATGCCATAGATAAAGCCAGAGAAGGACTCTTTCTGGATAACATTGCCACCGATGTCAGCGCGGAACGGCTGAAAAGATATTTTGACAAAGAAGGCGAGTTTTTCAGGATTCGCAAAGAGGTTAGAGATTGTGTCATATTTTCAACCCAGGACGTTATCAAGGACCCGCCGTTCTCGCGTTTAGACTTGCTCTGCTGTCGCAACCTACTGATTTACCTGAACACATCTGCCCAAAAGAGACTCCTGCCTTTGTTTCACTATACCTTGAAGCCAGATGGCATTCTTGTTCTGGGGTCTTCAGAAACCATCGGCGGCTTCTCCAGTCTGTTCAAAACCCTCGATAAAAAGTGGAAAATTTATAAAAAAATGGAAGTCCACCAGGCCCTGCACCAGGGCGTGGATTTCCCCAGCGGCACACCAGTGGTTGAAAAAGCCGATGCACCTGACGCATCTGCAAATAAAGCTCCGAAGTTTAATCTAAGCAAAGTGACCCGGAATCTGATTCTCGAGCAATTCTCGCCCACGGCTATCCTGATCGATGCCAAAGGCACGATCTTGCATATACAAGGCCGCACCGGAAAATATTTAGAGAGCACCAGCGGGCCGCCCACGCAAAACATCCTTGATCTGGCTCGCGAGGGGTTGCGCATCGAATGGTCCTCGGCAATCCGGGCCGCCAAGGTTTCCAAAAAAAATGTTCGCCGCAAAAGAGTCGCGGTTAAAACAAATGGTGACATTCAGATGATTGACCTGCTCGTTGCTCCCCAACTGCACCCAAACGAGATAGCGGGCCGGCTGCTGGTTGTGTTTCACGATGTGCCTGATGAGCTGTCAATAGATGATCCCAACCAACCCAAATCGGTCACATCCGGAAATGACGTATCGCGTATCGCGGACCTGGAAAGAGAGTTGCAAATCACCCGCGAAGGACACCAAACCACCATTGAGGAACTGGAATCCTCCAATGAGGAGCTGAAATCCACGAATGAAGAGATGCAGTCATCCAATGAAGAGCTCCAGTCCACCAACGAAGAGTTGGAATCATCCAAGGAAGAGCTGCAATCTTTAAATGAAGAATTACAGACAGTGAATGCCGAGCTGCAAAGCAAGGTAGAAGAGCTTTCCGCGGCCCATGATGATATGCGCAACCTGTTGAACAGCACAGAAGTCGCCACCATATTTGTGGACAACAACCTGCGGCTCAAGCGGTATACCCCCAAGGCCACCAACCTTATTAATCTCATTCAGACTGACATCGGCCGCCCCCTGAAACATGTGGTGTCCAACCTGGATTACCCGAATACCCTAGCTGATCTGGAAGAGGTGCTCACGAACCTTACTCCGCAGGAAACCGAGGTGCAGACCACGGACGGCCAGTGGTACAGTATGCGCATCTTGCCGTATCGCACCATTGACAATCGGATTGATGGGGCTGTCTTGACATTTGCCTATATCGATGACCAAAAACAGGCCCAGCAAGTTCTTAAAACAGCCCACACTCAAATGCAACAAGCCTGGCAGATGGTTCGGAGCGTATTCGACATGAATAGCGACCCATTGGTGGTAACTGATGGTGCGGGAGTGGCGAACATAGCCAACAGTGCATTTACTGATTTGCTGCAGGTTCAGGCTGCTAAGATCGAAGGTGCCAGCATCCTCAAAGGTGAATACGCTTTAGCGACCAGCAAAACCGCTCTTTCCAAACTCGCGACCTTGATCAAACGAAAGCATGATTTCTCTGACTTGCCGATTAGTATTAAGACAATGGAAGGAAAACAGAAATTCTTAGCATCCGGCACCAAGGTTATCGGTGACAGTAAGTCACATTACAAGGTCCTTTTGAGGCTAACTGCGGCACCGTAAAAGGTGACTAAAAATGCCTGACAGTTCTGTATATGAAAGAAATTTTGAGCGTTTGCGCCAACAGGCGGAAGCCCTTCTAAAAGAACGTCCGGATTCCGTTAAAGCAGCGCCCAATGAGATACTGGAGCTGATCAACGAGCTAAAAGTTCATCAAGTAGAATTGGAAATCCAGAACGAAGAATTAAAACGGGCCCAATTAGAGTTAACCGAGTTGCAGCATGAGTATGAACGCCTGTATGAGTTTGCGCCCTGCGGATACGTGACCCTGAATCCCAAAGGAATTACACAGCGTGCCAACCTTACTTCGGTGAAGCTATTAGGCCGGGCAATGGAGCGAATTCTAAATATTGGGTTCACCCAGTTAATTGACCCAGGATATGTAGATGCATTTTTAGAGGCCCGCCGAATATCGGGCCAAGAGGGCCAAAAACAATATGTTGAAGTCCCTCTAAAGACCAATAAGAACCCTACGGTATGGATACGAGCCGACATCAGCGCCGAGCGTGCAGATACCGGGCGGGTGCTGCAGTGGTCAATAACGCTTTTTGATATTACCGAGCAGAAGAAAGCCGAAGAGGCGTTGCAAAAGATGCATGCGGAATTGAGGACGCGGATTGTGGAAAGAACAGCAAGCCTTTCCAAAACAAACGAAGCCCTGAAGACACTCCTCGACCTGCGAGAGATTGAGAAGAAAAGTGTCGAGCAGGTCATGCTGAACAATCTCAGGCGCTATGTTTTTCCATACCTGGACGAACTGGACCTCCATGCTTTGGATCATAATGTCAGCAGATTATCTAGAATTGTCCGGCATCATATCGAACATCTGATCGCCCCCATGTCAACAAGCCTGAGTAGCGTCTATGCCGATCTTACCCAGAGAGAGATCAAGGTGGCTGACCGGGTTCGCCAGGGAGAATCCACTAAGTCTATTGCCAGATCTTTATACATTTCGATTAGCACCGTGGAGAAACACAGAAACAATATTCGCAAGAAATTTGGTATCTTAAACAAAAAAGTAAATTTACACGCCTATCTCAAATCACTCACCTAACAACCGCGCATTCTATCTTATATAGACATTATATAGAAGGTTATATCAGGTTGTGATTCCAGCCAAAATGCTGAATATATAGCTAGTTGGTCTAAATTTTAAGTGAAGCATTTGCTATTTGTCAACGAAAATCTGCCTATGCTTGCACAGGTTGACGGCTAGGGTGCGACCGAGGCGATTCAAACCTGCCATAATCTCTCATACCTGAGCTCCAACGAGCGGCACCTATTTGAGATAATAATCCTCCTGTATCTTCGGTGGTACATTTCTGCCAACACGGTCAAGGTGATCGGCAAACAGGGCAGAACGGTACAGTCATTACGTACCATCCTGCAGGCCGTGTCCGCAAAATGTAAAAAACGGGCTGTCCTCAATGTCGTTGAATAATCGGATATCGAAACCACTCTATACGCATCAAAGGCAGAAACGCCCAGGTCCCGCAATCTTCCTAAGGATCAGCTCCCTGGTGAGTATGCGTGCCAGCACCATTGTTTTAACGGTTAATTTGGAGGGCATTTCAAAATGCCGACTAATAAAAACAAAATAATAGAATTCGAGCAAATCCAGCAGCAGGTTGTAGATTTGTTTAGGCAGCCTGCATCACTGACTGAAACATCCGACCAGGTTATAACGCTGATCCGCGAACTTAGAATCTATCAAGACGAGCTCGAGCAGCAGAATGTAGAGCTCAAACGGACCACCCGGGAACTCACCAGGCTTCACCAGGAATATCGGAATCTATATGACTTCGCCCCATGCGGCTACGTAACGCTGAACCCCCGCGGGCTTATCACGTCCACCAACCACCTAGCCGCAGACCTGCTGGGAACTGAGTCCCCCGCGCGGAGCCCATCCGGCTTTAGTGACTATCTTCCCCGGGAGCATGCAGAGGCCTTTGAAACCGCTATGCAAAAAGCCGGCGTAACCGGGAAAAGGCAGAGTGTCGAACTGTCGTTAGGTGATCTTCAACATGACCCCGTGTGGGTTCGGATAGAGATCGTTGCCGACCGGAACAAAAACGGCGCAGTGACCCAGTGGCGAATGGTCCTTATAGATATCAGCGAGCAAATAAAGACCGATATAGATCTAAGATTTCGAAATAGAGCGCTAAACGAAATCCTTAATAAGGCCGCCGATGGGATCTGTGTCTGTTACAACACCAAAGAGTACCCGCATGTAAAATTCACCCATTGGAATCCCCGTATGACGGAAATCGCGGGATACACCATGGATGAAATCAACCAATTGGGTTGGTACCAGAGCATGTATCCCGATCCCGAAATTCGAAAAAAGGCCATTGATAGAATGGACGCCATGCGTCTAGGGCGCGACATCTCGGTTGAAGATTGGCGCATAACGACCAAAGGCGGTGCGGAGAAAGAGCTCTCCATATCCACTTCGATTATCCGCACAGACCGCGAACGGACTTACGTGATCGCTGTCATGCGTGAAGTGACGCAACAAAAGGTAGAAGTGAAACATGCGCATCAAATTAAGAAAACCGAAAGCCTGTCTCGCATGGCCGGTGCGATAGCGCACCATTTCAATAATACGCTGACGGTTACGATCGGAAACATCCAGCTGGCGCGCGAGTACCTGGCCGCGGGAGAAAGCATTACTAAGAATCTTGATAAAGCGGAACATTCTGCGCAGAATGCGGCTGACATGGCAGGGCTTTTGCTAACGTATATTGGGCAGGATAGGAGCAAATCAGCGCCCTTGGACCTTGCGGCAATTTGTAAAACCCAGCTCAGACTGTTTACCGTCAGCATGCCTGAAAGAATTCGCCTGGACACTTATAGTGCCACATCGGGGACGGTGATCGAGGGGAACAGAGCCAAGATAGAGCAAGCCCTGCAAGCCCTACTTACCAATGCCTGCGAAGCGGTGTCAGGCAACCCCCGGGGCCGCATTACTGTAACGATCGGAACAACCAAGGCCGCCGACATAAAAGGTGGCCATCAGTTTCCGAGTGAATGGAAACATGTGGCTGATAAGTATGCGGTTTTCACTGTTACCGACACCGGCCGCGGTATGCGGGATGAGACCATAGATCGAATATTCGATCCATTTTATACTGACAAACTTACCGGTCGGGGTTTGGGGCTGGCCGTGGTTTTAGGAATCATCAAAGCGCACCACGGCTGCATTACGGTAGAAAGTAGACTCGGAGTGGGCTCCACCTTCAAGGCGTTTTTTCCACAGACAACCAAAGTGGTCACCTTACCAGAGGAGCGTGCAGGCGGCTTTACACAAGTCGTAGAATTCTTTGGTATGGTCTTACTGGTGGATGACAATGATATGATACTCGATACTTCACAAGCCCTGCTGGAGCAGCTCGGTTTTGAGGTGGTTATTGCCCATGATGGTGCCGAAGCAGTCGCCACCTTTCGGGACAACCAGGCAGAAATCCGACTGGTGCTTTCCGACCTCACTATGCCGCGCATGAACGGCCGGGAAACGCTCACTGCCATTCGCAGGATTCAGCATGATATTCCGTTCATCCTGACAAGCGGATTCGATGAAGCCCGGGCAATAGGTAGCGAGCACAGAGAGCAACCCCAGGTGTTTTTACCTAAACCGTTCAACTTGAGATCCCTGCAGGAAGCGTTATTGAAAGCGCTGGCGTAGTTTAAAATTGTGAATAGGGCCAGTATGGTTACGCTTGAAATCAATCATGCATTGGAAGATTATTGTGGAACAAGCCCCCATATGTGGAACTGGAAAAGCGCACCAGAGAGCTTGGACAAGATTTTGCCAAGAGAAGCGCTTCGACAGAAGAAGGTTCTAAAAATACTTTTCGGCTTATGCTTGAAAGTAAATCAGATCTAGAGCCTATATACTGATAGTAAAGTCCGACTTGGCGAATACTGTCAGGAAGGTGGTGAAACAAGCGAAAACCGAAACTCGAAAATGATCACCCTATCTACAAATTTTGAATGTTCTTAAAAAACAAGAACTTCATTTGAACCCATAAACTTAACTGGCGCACAACGACCATGTTTCGGTGGTATCCCTGGTTTTGTGATACCTGAGAAATATCGGAAATCGTGTTCAAGCCGGGGTGACCGCAGAGGCATCCCGGTTTTTCAATTTATTGGGCTTTACCGTTGACTGGGACCGCCAGGCGACAATGGGACTGTTTTGGGGGAGGGTTAAACTTGGGCATGGACAGATCGATAATCTCAAGATCCTCGCGACTCAAATTAAGCAGTTTGGATGACATAATGGGTTCCGTTCGGTTTGAGATAAATCATCTAAGCCGGCAGGTTCAGGTTGTCTGGTTTTTCATCAGAAATACCAGCCCAATACCTGCGCTGGTCAGGATACCGGCCCCCACCAATCCGGCACTGAAGGATCCAAGATCGCCGGCCAGGGCGATGCCGGCCGGCAGCAACCCGCCGCCGATCACTGGAGCCACGGCCAGGCTGAGCGATAGCATGAGGGCCCGGTTTTCGGTTCGGGAGATCTGAGAGGCCATCGATAAAATGGGAGGAAACAGGCAGGCCGTCGAAGCGGCCTGAACGAAAATGGCCGCAATCAGCAGTGACCTGGGTCCGATCCCCATCAGGACCACCGCCGCCCCGGTCAGGCCAAGGGCCATGATGACGGTTCTGGAGGGGCTCAACCGGTCGGTTATCCAACCGGACAGCAATACCATGATCAGCCCCGGCATCCGTGAAAGTCCCAGCAGCCGGTTGGCATCGGCCAGATCAAAGGCCCGTTCATTGACCAGAAACAGCGGCACCATAGAGTAAACTCCGGTTTCAACGCCCACGGCCAGGCTTAGCAAAAATCCCAGACACCAAAAAGAGGGATTGGTGACGATCTCACGAATTTGCTGTAGATCGGGCGGTGAAGGGCGTTGGCGGGTATCCACACCAAGCCGGGCATAAACCAGGCCCAGCAGCGCCAAGCCTACCGCCAGGCTGAAATATCCAAAACGCCATGATCCGGCCGCCACAGACAGAGTGGCCAAAAATGGAACCAGGATGAGGGCCAGATTGGGGGCCAGTTCGTGAATCCCCATGGCCTTGCCCCAGTCCTGGCGTCGGACCAGCACCGTGATCAAGGCGATGCCGGATGGCACGTAAAGTCCTCCGGTCAGACCGAGGGTCAAAAAGCCCGCATAAAGGGCCCAGACCGTATTGAGCCATCCGACCAGGGCGGCCGCAGCGGCGGTTCCAAAGAGAGAAATCATGATGCAGCGCCGATAACCCCAGCGGCCGGTTAAAAATGCGGCACTGATCTGGCTTAAAAAGAAGCCGGTTCCGGTAAACAGGATGAAAAGGCCGCTCTGGGTGTGGGACAAGTCCAAATCCGACTCCATGGCGGGCAGTAGGGGCCCTGATATCTGCCGCACCATAAACTGGATTAAGAAGATAAAGGTCAACAGCGACACCGGTCCTAAATTGCGGGCCAGTTGGGTTTCCTGGCTGCTGCAACCGGTATGTCCGGCCATCGATGAGGTGACCGCCGGTTCCGGATTGGAGTTGGCAGGTGACATGGGATCTCCCGGAAGGCGAGCGCTGTTGTCGAAACGAATACTACCAGGGGGGCATATACCACTGTCGATAACAGAAGACAAGCGCGGCAACATTGTGGGCGTGCAATGACTATCGCACGATAGGATAGCTCAGCACACCTTAAGAACACTGACACCTCCAACAAGGCCGGAAAAATTAAAGTGTAAAAGTCAAAGACCTCCCGGACAGTCAGCCCTCTCGGGTCAGTGATTATTAGGCGGCCTCCTTTGACAATTCTTCTCGACGTTTTTTACCAAGCTCAAATGTCTCGATTGGCCGCCGGCCCTGA
>Ga0209428_1000023_pt1 | contig 91427 bp, 89 predicted proteins | sample OlaalgELextract1_2_FD_187377 | JGI IMG/M metagenome (GOLD analysis project Ga0209428, IMG submission 187377) | Olavius algarvensis symbiont microbial communities from Tuscany, Italy - Type G ELBA extract 1 (SPAdes) (version 2) | ecosystem: Host-associated > Annelida > Digestive system >...
ACAGCCTTTTGCTTTAGCGCTTTACCCATGGTGGCCTCCTATATGTGTTGGTTATTCAATGCTCGCTTGAATATACCATCAGATATAAAAAGCCTAAATTCTCAATTGCAGCATAGTTGCTTGCCAATATGGTTCGGTTAAGGCTGGTTGGTTTCAACTGAGGAATGATTTTGCCATTTTGGTGCTTATGCCCGCATATCATCAATTCAGGTAACACAAAATAACCGTAATTATGGGTTTATCTCAAATAGAGCCCGCCTTGCTTTGAGTAAATCACAATTTAGGATACTCTAGTAAAGATAGCTGCTGGCTATCTTTTCATATGTGCCATCTTTTTTCATGGCTTTAACAATCAGTGCCAATTTTTTGGACAGGGAACTGTGCTTTTTATGCATGTACGGGTATAGATCAAAAAGGACTAAAGGTGGGGTCAGCAGTTTTATGCCGCTATCAAGCAGGTCCAACTTCTTTAAAAAATAGTTGCCTGTATGGGAACTGACTACAATCAAGTCACCTCTGTTCATGGCGAGCATTTTGAAAGCCTGCGCATGATTCATTACTTTCATTCTGTTTTCAGGCGGGACATTGGCCTTATTCAAACCAAGCTCTATGACTTTAATGCCGGGCAAGTAAATAATCTGATAATGCCTGATACTCACTCACCCGGCAGGTTTTATATGCAGCTTTTTTGAAAAGACAGATTGATCGATCGACTGGATAGCCTCCTCAACGCGGACCAAATTTGGGTATTCACCGTTGGCGTTGAAGTCGAGTATCCGATGCGAATCGCCATCGACATTTCCGTTATCTACCTCGGTGGGGCATCTTTTCGCTGGGTAGGTAATTAACTCGAAACCGTATCCCAGACGACTGAAGGCTTCTGCCAGCATCGCGTGGGAAACCTTGAAAATTCTTTGGTCCTTTGTATTGGGCGTACAAAACAGGAGGTCTTTGCCAAATGCGAGGGCAGGCAGCCAGGCCAGCAGGAGCATGATGGCTGCCAGGTAGCAGATGCTGTTTTTTCTTATCAGATGTTGCATTTTTCCGTGTCTATCAGCAGGTAGCCGGTTATAAACGAATCGATCGTGGCATTCAGACCCTATTGGAGATCTACGCTTTGCGGCTGCTCCGCCCGCCCAGGATTTTCTCCAGAATAAGCTTGCTGATCATGTAGGTCGGCTTCACCCCGCCCTTGCCCATGGCACCCGCGGCCAGGGTGCTGCCGGTTTCCAAAGGATTGTCGGACGCATAGTAGGCGTAGCGTACCTTGAGCCGCTTGGGGATTTCGCCCTTGATCGTGGCGGCGCTGATCGCACGCTGGTAGTGCCCGCCTTCCATTTCAAGCCCCACCGTGTTCCAGTCGGACTGAAATTTTCGGAGCATGTCCCGGTTTTGCAGGGAAGTTTCCAGGACGGTGATCATGGGGCCGGAGCAGACCGGGATGCTCTGGTCGAAGTCGCCGGCCTTGAGGTCATTGTTGAACATGTAATTATCGGTAGTGCCTTCAAAAACGTGGGAGGAGGCCAGCATGATATCGCCTTTGGCCCCGGTCAGGATACCGGCTTTGCCCATGATGGAGATGGAACGAAAATTGAACCGGGTGACTTTTCCATCTTCGGTATACGGCTTGAGCAGGTTGGACATGAGGTTGAAGGCCTGGGCGCCGAAAGCATAGTCCATGACCAGGATGACCGGTTGGTTTTTCTGCGATCCGCCGGATGTGATTTTGATGTCCGGATGAAAAGCAATGCCTTTGAGTCCGGCGGTATCGATCAACTGGCAGCCGATGTGCGCGCCGCTGTTATCCGGGAGATCATGGAACCCGCGTTTTGCGGCGTAGGCGCGGATCTCTTTGTGGCGGTCGCGGATCTGGTAGAAAAAGCCATACAGGTCGGAGGAATCCACGTTCTCTTTTGCGCCTTCGGTAACGGCCCCGTAGCTGTACAGAGCGTTGAGGATACTGTGCAGATTGGCGCTGATGATGTGCACCGGGCGATTGTGCAGCTTGAGATCAATCAAGTGCTTGTGGATGTTGGCGGCCCAGTTTTTTTCATATTCCTGGTGGCCGATGATATTCATCAAGGAAGGCGTCAGGTAGACGACCAGCGAATCTTCCTTGTCCAGTAACTCTTTGTCATACTGATTGCCGAGATGGTAAATCAGTGAGAAAAGTCCATTGTTGCTGCTGTGTTCCAACCGGTTCTGTTCCAGGTATTCATAGCTGGCCCGGGTTTCCTGGTAGGGCCGGCCCAGGATGATGCTCAGGCTCCAGAGGGCCTGGTCGAGGTCGGCGGCTCCCAAGGCGGCAAAGTTCTGGACGGTTTTTTCCAGTTCGAGCCATTCGATGGTCTTGTTGCCGGAATCATCCTTCATGCGGCCATGGATTTTTTTGGCTTCGCCGTAGAGAAAGGTGATGTGGGTCATGATGTCGTAAATCTCGCTCAAGCCCCGCGAAATGACAAAGCACATTTCGTTTTTGCCGACCCGGTAGCAGGTTCTTCTACGTTTGAGCGGCGTGGTTTTTTCAAAAGCGCTGTTCTTGAAAGGGTCTTCTTCGGTCAGGATGATGCGGGTGCACTCTTCGATGGACCGGGGCAGCCGGTCGATCACGTATTCCAGCCCTTTCAATTCCACCACCCGGGGATCGTTCATGGAGCCGTATATTTCGGGGCTGAGATTGCGCAGGCAGTGTTCGAGAGATTTTCCCAGCTTGCCGCGGGGGCGGTAGAACCCGCGGATGGCCAGGGCATCGGTGATGATTTTAAATTCTCGGATAGCGTATCGCGCCTTCTGGGCCTTGGTCAGTTCACGCATGGCAAGATCCTTTGAAAAGGGTTGCTGTGACGCTGACAATAGCATAAGGGGCCGGGTGCGAACAAGCCTGATGCGTACTATCGGCCTACTTTGCATCAGCGTGTACGCCTGCGGAGCCGGTAGACAGGGCCGGTGCTGCCCGCCCCGGCCTTGAACGGGTGCTGGGGGTATCGCTAGAACCGGGCCTCGGCTTCCTCCGGTTGAGCAGATTTGCGTTTAAATGATAACAGCCGGGGAACCAGGCGCTGGCGCAGTGAGTCGAACCGGTCGCGCAAACGGGCCTTCGCTGGAGGCGGGGTGTCCGGTGCCGGCAGTTTTTTCGTCGCGGTACCGTCCACGTCCCCTGCCAGGGTGGCCAGGTTTTTAACCAGGGATTTCAACTGTTCGGCCTGGGCGCTCATCTCCTCGGAAGCGGAGGCGGATTCTTCCGCGCCGGCCGCATTGCTCTGGACCACTTTGTCCATTTCAATAACGGCCGAGTTCACCTCTTCAATGCTCTGGGCCTGCCGACCGGACGAGGTCGTAATGTCACTGACGATATCCACTACTTTATAGGTACTGGCCGACACATTCGCAAACACAGTCCCGGCTTTTTCCACAAGGTCCTTGCCGACGTTCACCTTGGAAACGGTGCCTTCGATCAGGTCGGCGGTATTCCGGGCGGCATCGGCCGAGCGCATGGCCAGGTTACGGACCTCGTCAGCCACCACGGCAAAGCCGGCCCCGGACTCCCCGGCCCGGGCGGCTTCCACGGCAGCGTTGAGGGCCAGCAGGTTGGTCTGAAATGCAATCTCATCGATGGTTTTAATGATCTTCTGGGTTTCCTCGCTGGCCCGGGCAATGTCGTTGATGGACCCATGCAGGTCCGTCATCGCGCCACTGGCCCGTTCCACTTCCCGGCCGGTGTCATTCATCAGCTCATCGGCCTTGCGGGCGTTGTCGGCATTCAGGTTGGCCATCGAGGACATCTGCTCAAGGTTTCCACTGGTCTCCTCGATACTGGCCGCCTGTTCGCTGGCGCCTTCGGCCAGGGACTGGCTGGAGGAGGAGACCTGGTTGGCGGCCGAGACCATCTGGTCGGATCCTTCGTTGATACCGTGGATGACCTCTTTCAAAGAGTGGGTGATCCCGCGGGCGATGAAGATGGCCAGCAGCAGACCGATGACAATCGCGGTGACCGTTCCGATCAGGGTGACCTGGTTCGAGGTGGAGATCCGGGCATACATCAAGTTCTTCTGATCGACCCGGGTCTGCTCACAAATTTGCTCCACCTGGCGGGCGGCGCCCATCATCTGGTCAAGGGCCCCCTTCTGTTCTTCCATCAAGGTTTTGTATGCCAGGTAAGCGGACTGATACTGCTTGACGGCCGTCTTGGCCTGATCGCACAGCCACTGATCGGCCTCCACGGTGAAACGTTCCCGCAGATCGGCCAGTTTGGCCAGGATCTTGTCCAGCTGTTCGCCAACCTTGCTGAACAGGGCGGGGTCCCGCTGGATAATAGCTTCTTTTTCTATCTCGCGTGCGAATTTGAACCAACGGATGATCAAATTGGCCTCTCCGGTTTTAGCGAGCATCGCATTCATCATTTCATTGGTGTCGTCCACGGCGAATTCAAGCTGTTCGGCCTGGTCTTCACGCATATAGTCCATCATCCGCCGCGAGTGTTTGCCGGCGGTATTGACCTTGTAAAGGTTCTCGGACGTCTTGTCTTTTTCCCAGGCGCGAAAGGCATTGATATAAACAGTCCAGGTCTCGATGACCGTTTGGGCCCGATCAATATTCTCTTTTTCCTTGAAACTGTCTTTCAGAGTCCCGGCTTTTTTCAGGAGCTGCCCGCTGAGCTGATCCCAGTCCATGAACACGCTGCGGTAATAATTCTGCGCCACGGTCTCCTGCAGCACCCGGGCTTCCATACTCTGCATCAGCAGGGCATTGGCTTCACCAGCCTTCTGCAGCTTGGCTGCAATGTACGCCCGGTTCTTTTCGCGGATTTCCTTCAACTGGAAAGCCTGGCTGTCCAGGAGGGACTCGATCTTTTCCAGGGTCTGGTCGGCCCGGGCAGTCATTTTTTCCATGGTCTGGAAGCGCTGGTGCTCCAGGTCGACATATCCTTGAAAGGCTTTTTCATAAGTGCCGGTACGCGCCTGCACGTCATCCACCAGGGCCTTGGTATCCGTTCCGGTCAGCTTGGCCTGCAGTGAAGCGGCCTGGGTCTTCAGGTCGCCTGTGGTTTTATTCACCAACTTGAGTGATGCTTCGGTGGGGTTGATGATATAGTTTTTTTCATGCTGACGTGCTTCCAGGATCTTTTTTTCCAATTGGATCACACCGTCGGCAATGATTACCCGATTTACAACCTGCGCCAGGCTGTTGTACCCCACTGCTGCCACCATCACCAGCAATAGAAGCACAAGAGAAAACCCACCCAGAATTTGCGGCCCCAATTTCAGATTGCGGAACATGTTGTTTTCCTTTCGAAAATAGAGGTTGATGCGTGAACTTGATTTCCTTACCCGAACATCGGCATTTTGCCGGAAAACTTTACCATAATTATAGGGCCATCCATCGGGCGGGACAGGTGTATAAGTTGCTGAAATGTAGGCGTGTTGTTCGATTTACGTTTACGTAAACATTGCGCAAGGGGTTGCGCGCAAAGACACCCGGGCGGGTGCCGGATTAGAACGGGAAGAGGTGGTGATAGGCGGGATTATTTTTATTTACCGGACATTATTCTTGTGTCTCATTTCCCGGGCTGCTGGTGCTGTCGTTATCTGGTACGGCCCTTTCCGCAAAGGCCCTAAGCCCAAAATAGCCGGTATGCGCCGTATCCAGCAGGTCGGTTGCCTCCAGATCGGCAAACAGGTGATACGTTTCGGCCAGGGCGGCGTAGTGATCTTTATCCCGGGCGGTGACAGCATAATAATAAATGAACAAAGATTCGAAATCGGACAGTTGGGCCCGGAGCAGGCCGACATAGAATTTTTTTATCTCCAGGTATCCGATCCTGTTGTGGTCGACAAACTCCAGGATGCTGAAAAAATTTGTAAAGTAAGGTCCAAAGCGACGATAAAACCAGGAAAATTGTTTGCGGATCAACTCGATATCCGCCGCCAGGGCCCCTTCCTCTGTCGGTACTGCCGCCCGCAAGCCTTTGAAACGGTCTTTTATGGGGATATAGGCATTCGCGAATACGGCCCGGCCTTTGAATTCGACCGGCTCTCCCTTTTCAGTCTTCCGGTCCGCGATGGAGCTTACAAGCTCGTGATGGAGCGACATCAAGTGGAAGAACGTATTTTCAAAGCGTTGCTGAATCAGGGTTTCATTCTGGAGCTCGAACTGGAGTTTCTGGCTTTCGAATTGAATTTTCTGCCCCTCAAACTGTTCCATCTGGCGTCCGATTTCCGCCCTGGTAATCCCCAATTCCGCCCGCTGGAGGGTCAACTCCCGATTTTGCATAAGGATGACCAGGATGACCCCCGCCAGCGCCAGAGCTGAAAAGAGGGCCTGGATGGCACCAAAGCTTTCTCCAAAAAAGCCCGAACTCTGCAAGTCGGGAAACATGCGGTCAATCATCAGATAGGACCCGGCCCAGAGTGCCACTATGACGAGGGTCACGATTGCAGAGATCAACACGATTTTCCGGGAAGCAAATGGCTCGTCGCTCAAACCTTGTTTATTCTCGGTTTCCATCGGCATGACGCGTACCCTCTGGTTGTTGGTTTCCAGGTTCTGGTGAGGCGTAAATCAGATCCGGTCCCCGGCGGGAGCGGATACTGCACCCTATCAAAGCCAACCCGGGGAGGTCAAACCCTAAGATAATGAATATGTTCAATATCCTCCATTGACAGCCGAGAACCCGCCGATTAATATCGGATTGTCTAAACCAGAGGGGAATCATCATACCGGTTGGAAGGCCGGGATACATACCGGGATGAGACTGGAGCGGATCTGCAAACGGGGAAAATCGCATGCTGCACCTGTTGAAAAGATTGAGTTTGATTCTGACCGTCGGTTTTATTCTAATTCTCCATACACCTGTGCTGGCCGGCATGCCGGGTGAAGCAGCCCCCGAGCTCCGCATAAAAGAGTGGGTGCAGGGCGGTCCCTTTACCTTGCAGGGGGGGGGCAGGCCGGTCCATTTACGTTATCGAGTTCTGGCAAACCGATTGCCCCCATTGCCTTGAGAGCCTGCCCTATCTTTCCATCCTCCAGGAAAAACATAAAAAGGATGGCGTTGTCTTCCTCGGGATTACCAATGAGGATGCCGCAACCGTGAGCGCGTTTTTAAAAGGCAACCAGGATGCCGAGTATGCGCTGGCCATAGACGATGACGACAAAACCTATGACCGGTATATGGGCCTGTTCGATGTTTCGGGTGTGCCGCATGCGTTCATCGTCGGCCGCAAGGGCCGGGTTCTTTGGCAGGGGCATCCCATGGATAATCTGGATGTTGTCCTGGGGCAGATAGTGGCCGGTCATTATGATCTAGGCGAAGCCCAGAATGCAGCCCGGGCCGGCAAACTGCTTGCGGCGTATGCCTATCTGGCTGTCGAGACCGAAGAGCATGACCTCGTCCGCCAGACCGGCGAACGGGTTTATGCCTACGGCCGGAACGATCCCAGGTTGCTTACGAAGCTGGTCCGGTTTATACTGAACAATCCAAAGATAAAATCGCCCGATCTCGAATTGGCGGTCAAGGCTGCCAAACGTGCCTGCGCACTGACCGGCGACTCGGACCCGGAAACGTTGGACCTATATGCAACCTTGCTGCAGCACATGGGTGCCGACGAAGAAGCCCAGGCCGTATGGACCAAAGCAAAACAGGGCAGGAGAAAAGGTGCAGAACGGAGAGAGGGTTCACCGCACATGCAGGATAAATAGAAGCCATCTCAAAAAACGGATTTTGGTTCGAAATCAAGGCGGCCGTGAGGAAAAAACCGGAGGTGCCAGCGAAGCCAATGCCCATCGTGGTAAAACGCCAGGTATTTCGAAGATTTATGCCAAGCGCCCAACGCCGAGTTTGGCCAAAAGACTTTTTTGAGATGAGTTTTAAACCTTGAAAGGAGCGCAAGAATGAAAAAAAACATGCTTCGAATCACAGTTCTCACGATCGCCGTCCTATTCATCTTTGGCCTGTTAGGATCACCGGCCGCTGCTTACGATGAGCAAAAGTGCAAAAAGAACGTCAATAAACTGTATAAACTGGTGAAACCCTATAAAGATGTAAAATTTAAATCGCTACTGCTCTCGATCAGCAAGATAGACGATATTGAAGGTGGTATCGAGGAAGAGCAGCTTGAAGAACAAGTCGAGGTTCCGTTCGAGGACATGAGCTGGGCCAAGAAGTTCATTAAGTACATGAACAAGGTCGAAGAGTACTGTAAAAAGGAAGGATCGGAATGAGCCCAGCTGTAAATTTGCTTTAGGGGCGGGAGCCACTACCTGGGGCCATGGTGATCCCTCGCAAAACGCCTGCCCTGCGGCGGCGACCCCGGACAACCCGACCTGGCTTCAGCGACATTTCAGGAACGTACCGTGGCGGACTTGATCTCTAAATTAGCAATTGCCCGCAAGCGCATAGCGGCGACCTTCCAAGCCGACCGCCAGCACGAATTGCCGGCCGTACCCGCTAACAGCCGCTTTCGAAGAAACCTTGACTCCGTGGCGGTCTCGCGTGCCTTGCTGGAGGTGTTCGCAGATGTCGAACCATTTGTGTATGCCGCCAGCCAGGCAAGCCAATATGATCTCCAGACCCATTGGCAGATAGATCCCACACCTTTGGTCAGCTTCAATTCCCCCCGGCAGGTAGCACGTACCTTTCATAAACTCTTTGGGTGCGATGTCGCTGCTCTCAAGGTGGATTACGAGAAGGCGCTGACTTTACTCGCGCAGATGAATGTACGGCGCATCCTGGGAAAATCCACGGCAGCCAAGATGGCCTATCTCAAACCGATTACGGGACAGGCATTCAAGCAGCTCACGCCCGAAAGTCTGCAAGCAGTTTTTCCGGAAGTCATGGGGGCCACAATAGAGCTGTTAAAACGCCAGGCGGTGCGGCTGCAGCGTCAGGCGGCGACCTGCACCCACATCGATCGGCAGATACTGCTGCTGTCGGAGCTGCAGATCCGCAACCGGCTCAAAGCCCGTTTTGATCGCTATTCCCTGTTTTCTCAAGATCCGGATCTGTTTTACAGGGTGTATGCCGATGAGATTGCCCAGATGCTGGCGGAGCATGCCGCCAACCCCTCTTTCCCGGAGCCGGCGGTGCGGGCATCCTTGCAGTACCTGCGCAAAGACGGGGTCGAGATAGCCTATGCCCGCCGGGATGCTGCCTTTTTGAGTTCGGGCGACTATTACGGTGATTGTACGGCCAGCGAGGTGCGCAGCCAGGTCGACCCGGAGATTGCCAATATCCACTGGACTGTATACGCCTGGCTCCTGGATCCATACTACCGGGTACTGGATGTGTACTTTAATGGTCGGCGCGTGCTGAAAGGGCATGTCCTGCCGCTGATTATCCAGGGGCGCCGGGTCCTGATGCTCGATGCCATCGAAACGATCCCCTCTATTCGCGACTTTCTCCGGGGAAAGCCCAACCGGAACATATCCAGACCCATTTATGCCCGGCGCAAAGAACTGCTCAAGGCCCTGTTTACAACCGTTAAAAAACTGGCTGCCCAAATGGGGGTTGAGGCCGTGTATGTCGACAAATACTCGAACACCAAATGGGTCCGGGCTGAAGTCGGCAAATTGCCGGCAGACTCCTATCACATCCGGGACGTGATCAAGCCGTTCAAGAACAGCCCGATTGAGGCAGTGATCCACAGTATTACCGGTGCCCCGGTCGAAGACGTGTGGGAAGAGATCCAGGCCCGCAACATCAGCCTGATGGATCAACAACTGCGACCCAATTACAAGGAGGTCGGGGTGCTGATGGGGCGTCGGAAAGATTATTTCATCGCCATGCGCGGCATATAGCTTTTTCGTTCAGGACTTGCGCATGTCTATGCCCCGGGCTTGACCTCTTTGTTGCACGGCTCTATACTGGAACCATCTTAAAACCATCTTTTATTAGGCAGGTGCTTAGAGCGAAAAGAGAACGGGTATAACCTTTCTGAAAATCCGGGGGTCGGCAAATCCTGGTAGCCGGAGGAAGTTATGGAAAAACGACTCGGTCAAGAATTGAGCAGCCTGTTCGGGCTGCTGTTGTTCGGTTTAGTCATTTTCTTCGGTTTATATCATTTCATGCAGCGGTTTGCCACCGAACCTTCGGTTCATAGCCTGATGGGCAGCAATAGTCGTCCCGATGCCTTTTACAACGAAACCCCGCCTTCTGAGCCGGCCCGCGGCCGGTATGTGTTGCATCTCAATGAGAGCCTGACCGTCGGCAAGGCAAGTCTCACTTACCGCGGTCTGACGGAACGCTCTTATTTTCTGGTCGACGTCATCATCCCCGAATTGGATCCGCGAAGACCTTATAAATACAGTTTTACCATCGATACCGCCGAGCAGGGTTTCCGCCTGGCCGGGCACGACTTCAAACTTGATTCAATTGGAGCAGACTACGTCCGACTGGTGCGGGAGATGCCGCCATCCGAATGAAAGCCCCGCTTGTCGATACCCACGCCCATCTGTGTGATCCGGCCTTCCATTTAGATCTGCCGGCAGTCTGCCGACGGGCAGCCGATGTCGGGGTCGCGGCCATTATTGCTGTCGGCGAAGATCTGCTGGATGCCGGCCGGAATCTGGATCTTGCCGCCCAATATCCAACGATCAAGCCGGCCGCCGGGCTTTATCCCGCGCACCTGGATCTGGAGGCGGCCGCCGAGATGGTTACATTTATACGGCGGAATCAGGGCCGCCTGTGTGCGATCGGTGAAGTCGGGCTGGATTTCTGGGCGGTCAAAGACCCGGCCGGCAAAGAGCTGCAGCAGGAGATATTCAATACGTTCATTCAGCTTGCGAATGAACTGGACCTGCCGCTTAATGTCCATTCGCGCTCGGCCGGCCGCCAGACCATCGCCCTGCTGCAAGCGCTTGACGCGCGCAAAGTCCAATTGCATGCTTTCGACGGAAAATTTTCAACTGCCCAACTGGCCATCGAGGCCGGATACTTCTTTTCCATGCCGCCTTCTGTCTTGCGCTCGCGCCAGAAGCAAAAACTTCTCAAGCACTTACCCCTGGATTGCCTGCTGGTTGAATCCGACAGTCCTGTGTTGGGACCGGATCCCGGGCAGCGTAATGAACCCTCCAACCTGGTGGTTGCCGCAAAAGCGATTGCCGAGATTAAAGGGGTGTCGTTAGAAGCGGTAACCGACCATCTGTTTGTGAATACCGGCCGGCTGTACGGCCCGCTGTGATGTGTTGTTGCTACAATGGATTTCTGGATTGATCGCTGTATTGATCTGTGAATTGATTCGAGGTGCCGGATCGGTTTCTTCCGTGCTCGCCAATCACGGAACCGGCCCGCCATCCAGCCGGTGTTCGCGCAACTGGCGGATACCAAAAATCTGATTGAATAACGATAGGTTGACCAGAAAGAGGGCACATGTTAACACATCCAGATCCAACTTACCCGGGACAGGAAGAACCCAACGATGACGCTTTTGCAGGACGCTTACCAGCTCTATGATGGTGAAAATACGCGTCTGGCCCGCAGACGGGCCTTTCAGAACACAGTGGTAATAGAGCTGAATGAGAATCTGGCCTTTTTACGGGAGGCTCTGCGCGAAGGCGTTACCGGTCCGGCAATCGTGGCCCAACTCGATGATGCCGAATACCGCAAAGCGATCAGTGAGGGGTTTGATCTGAATACCATCCAGGCGGATGTATTGCAGGTGACCACATATGCCGGGGCCCGGGAGTTTGACGTTTACAAAAATTGGGACACGGATCGTTTGATTCAAAATGTATATGCCCGCATTACAACGTTGAAAAAACTCGGGGCGGCCGATCCCAGGATAGATTTAACCCGGAGGCTGCAGTCGTTGTTTAAATATGTGATGGTGGTGGTGGCCCACATTGCTGGTATTCGACTGGTGCGCAAGACAGCCCAACGGCGTCCAGGGACCTGATATAGGCGTATGGCCGGCTATCGCTCACCAGGCGGGACTACCGCCTATGGTAGCTAGGGACGCTACATCTACTCCAGGTAGTAGGGGCGGAGTAGGGAACGATCGGATCGCCCGGCAAGGGACCAATCGACCGGGAGCGATTGCGGTTGGATAGCCTGCCAAATTTTTTTACAGAGCAACCCATGAAGAGACTTTTATACGTCGTCCTTGTGCTGGTTCTGGTGATCGCCGGATGGGTGGGCCATCTGTTATGGTCGGCCGGTCACTTCAAGACCATCGAGCCCCACTTTGCCGGATCCTGCCTGGTGGTTTCGGGGGTTACCGGCGCGGAGGACATCACCATCCACCCCCGGACGGGGATGGCCTATATTTCGGCCTGCGATCGAAGAGCATTGCGGACCGGGCAAAACGGCCGTGGCGGTATTTTTGCTTACGACCTGACGGCCCCGCAGCCGGTTCCGGTAAAGCTGACCTCCGGTCCCGGTCCCGATTTCCAGCCCCACGGCATCAGCCTGTATATAGACGCGGAAGGTCGTGATGCCCTGTTTGTTATCAATCACTCCGGGGGAACCCACAAGGTTGAGATCTATGACGTGAAGCCTGATGGCCTGGTGCATCGTCGGACAGTCAAGGATCCGGTCCTGGTATCGCCCAACGATATCGTGGCGGTGGGCCGGGAGAGTTTCTATGCCACCAATGATCACCGGTTCACCAGCGGTTTGTTGAAAATTGTTGAGGACTATCTCAAATTGCCCCTGGCCAACGTCGTCTTTTTTAATGGCCGTGATTTTCAGGTCGCCGCCGACGGGATCGGCTACGCCAACGGCATTAACATAAGTCCGGATGGTCGTAAGTTGTATGTGGCCGCGACCACCCAGCAGACCCTGAAAATCTTCAATCGCGACTTGAAGTCCGGGAAATTGACGCTCGCCCAAAGTATCCGGTTCGACACCGGCCTGGACAATATCGAAATCGACTCCACCGGAGCCCTGTGGATCGGGGCCCATCCCCAATTACTGAAGTTTGTGGCCCATTCAAAAGACGCCTCTAAACGATCACCATCCCAGATTTTACGGGTCACGTTAAGCCCGAACGGAGAGCCACGGACAGATGAAGTCTACCTCACCAAAGGTGCCGCGCTTTCCGGTGCGAGTGTCGGTGCCGTCTATGGGGACCGTTTGCTGATTGGCTCGGTATTTGAACCCAAGGTTCTGGATTGTCGCCTGCCGTAGCTGATCCGATCAGGGAGCCCATTCCCTGCAGCTTGCTGCGGGGAGCGTTCAATTGACACGGCTCAATCCATCTGATAGATTTCGGTTATACGTTTGAACCACGACAGAGAAGTACCCTCTGCGCCGCGCCAGTTGGGCGAGGTTTTGTCTGCCGATTCTCCGCCCCGGGGAATGGCCTTATATCCACCCTAATCAGCAGGAGGCCAACATGGAAGTTGATGACCTGAAAAAGATTCTGGCAGGTTTTTGCATTGCCGGTCTGATTGCCGGGTCCACTTTCACCCTGAGCGCCTGAGCCACCGGCAAAAGCGCCTGAAGCGGCGACAAGGCCGGGGCCGGGAGCTCCGCAAGCGGGTGAAGTGGCACCAGCGGTGCCGGGGGCACCGAAGATGGCAAGAAAAAGTCCGGGAAAAGCGGCTGAGCTTGATCTGACTCACGCAGGTTGCGTGATCATTTGAAGGCGGCCGGAGAATAAACCCATACCAAACAAGCGTACCACCTTGAGTTCGACACCTGTCGATCCAATCGACTCCACATTTACCGTATGCCGGCGCACCCTTGGCAGAGACACCTGGGGCAGGGTGCGGGCGGCATTGGATGTCGATCTGCCCGGGGAGTCCTTTCCCGAAGCAATTGATACCCTGGCGGCATCCCTGAACCTGCCCGGTTACCTGGCTGACCTGGCCCGCCTGGAGTGGGTGTGTCACCGCACCAAAACGGATGCGCACGTTCCCCCACTGTTCCGGCGGCCAAGTTGGCGGTGAATCCGACTTTAACCCTGCTGGCTGTCAAGTGGAAAAACCTGGCGGATTTCTTCGATGACCAGGCCGGTGGGAACCCACCTGACAAAGCGCCTACCCATGTCATGACCTGGCGCGACCCGCAATCCGGACAGCTTGTGTGTCGGGAAGCTCTGGAAGCAGACCTGCTGGCCCTGAAAATTGCCGTGGAGCAAATTGAGCCCCGGGAAGCGGCCCGGCTGGGGCAGGTAACGTTGGGGAACATCCAGGCGGTTGTCGATCAGGCAATAGCCCGGGGAATTCTCCTATCGCCTGATTCCCGTATTCGCCGGCCCGTAAACGCGCAAGACGCAAAGCAGCCTGAAATACAGCCGTTTCTGGCAGCCGATATCTTCACCCTGCAATGGCATGTAACCCAGGCCTGTGACCTGCATTGCAAGCACTGCTATGACCGCAGCAGCCGCGTTTCCCTGCCCCTGGAACAGGCGCGGGCAGTCCTGGACGATTTTTACGATTTTTGCCGGCGGATGTACGTCCGCGGCCAGATCTCGCTTTCGGGCGGCAACCCTATGCTCTACCCGCACCTGGAGGAACTGTACCGGGGCGCGCATCAACTCGGTTTCGGAATAGCCATATTGGGTAACCCTACCCCTGTCGACGAATTACGCAGACTGGTGGAGATTGTGCCCCCGCTTTTTTTCCAGATCAGCCTGGAAGGACTGGAAGCCCACAACGATTATATCCGGGGTTCGGGACATTTCAGGCGTTCACTGGCGTTTCTGGACGACCTGCGGGAGCTGGGCATCTATTCCATGGTGATGCTGACCCTGACCCGGGACAACCTTGATCAGGTGCTGCCCCTGGCTGACCTGCTCAACGGGCGGGCGGATGCCTTCAATTTCAATCGACTGGCCGCCGTGGGTGAGGGGGCCGGGCTGTTGATGCCGACCAAAAAAGAGTTTAAGACGTTCCTGCACGACTATCAAAAGGCGGCCGAGTCCAATCCGATCCTGGGATTCAAGGACAACCTGTTCAACCTGATCAACCGGGATGGCGGCGATGGGCTGATGGGCGGGTGTACCGGTTTCGGCTGCGGTGCGGCCTTCAATTTTCTATCGCTCTTGCCCGACGGGGAAGTCCACGCCTGCCGGAAGTTTCCCTCTCTGATCGGGAAGGTCCAGGAGTCAGGTCTTTACGATATCTACCATGGTAAGGAGGCGGCCCGGTACCGGGTCGGCAGCCGGGCCTGTTTTGACTGCGAGTTGAACCTGGTCTGCCGGGGATGCCTGGCCGTAGCTTACAGTCAGGGCCTGGATATTTTCGCTGAAAAAGACCCCTTTTGCGATTATATCCCGTCCTCACCAGCCGGCTAAACGAACGTGCGGGTATCAATTGACAACCACTTCAAATCACGACCGGCGGTAAGTGGTCACCGGCCTAAAGTGGTTTTTTGTTGACGTTACACGCTAACCACCTATATTATATACCGATCCTCGAATTTTAGTACAGGATCGAACCATGAACAGGCGTTCACTCATCATTACCGTGGCGGTTGTTGCCGCCGTGCATGTGGTGGCCATTACCCTCTATCTGGTCCGTACCGACCGACTGGATGCGGTCTTGACTGCCCTGACACCGGTCCATGTTGTCGACCGGATTGCGGAGAACGCCTATGCACCCCCCACCCCTATCAAGATCAATAAATTTACCCCTTCCATTGTTGCCCCGGGTTCAGCAGCCGGTGATAAAGTGGAGATCTTTTCCTGGGTAGACGAATCCGGCGTGCGGCGCTTTTCCAAATCGCGCAACGATTTTGACGTGAGCAGCCTGTCGGTGCTCCAGGGTAAGCCGGTATACATCGGGCCCGATGAAGGGCCGCCCTCGCATGCTGGGGCCAAGGGCCGCACCGTCGAGACAAAAGTGTTCATTGAAAACGATCGGGTGGTCGTCCCGGTTAAGGTCAGCTACCAGGGGGCGGAAACAGCCATTTTAATGACCTTCGATACCGGGGCCACCCGTACCTCCCTGCAAGCGGAGATCGCCCGGTCTTTGCAAATCGACGACAGTGTGGCATCCCGCTCCCGGGTGGCCGACGGCAGCTACGTGGAGACTTCGGAAGCGACCCTGGACTATATCCAGGTCGGGCCATTTCGGATGAAAAACCACGCCGTTGCCATTATTCCGCACCACGGCAGCGAAGAGATGAGCAAAGGTCTTTTGGGCATGAATTTTCTCAAGCACGTGGAGTACAAGATCGATTTCGAAAAGCGCCTGATCCGCTGGCGCCTTTAACCCCTCTGCAGTTATTTATTTTCAATCAGGAGAGATATTGCCGATGGCGTATCAGGCGATCAATTTCAAAGAAAAATTGGACCTGTTCAGTGAGCACTGGTCTCCCAGGGTCATTGCCGAGATGAACGACTACCAGTTCAAACTGGTGAAGATCCAGGGTCAGTTTGTGTGGCACAAGCACCCGGATACCGATGAGACCTTTATAGTGCTCGCAGGCGAGATGCAGATTGTTTTCAAGGAGGAGCAGGTCGATTTGGCGGCCGGTGAGATGTTTGTCGTACCCAGAGGTGTGGAACACAAGCCACTGGCTGCGAAAGAGTGCCGGATCCTGGTGATAGAACCACGCGGTGTGGTAAATACCGGTGATGTTGGCGGAGACCTCACCGCGGAAAATGATATCTGGGTCTAACCTCCATCGCTTTCAACGGGTAAAGCCGCAACCGAAGCTACATCGGCAAACGTATGCCGGTACAAGGCAAAATAGGTAACCGGCACTACCACCAGGGTAAAGACCGTTGAGGCCAGCAGGCCGAAAATCAGCGCCCAGGCCAGACCGGAAAAGACCGGATCCAGGGTGATGGGAAAGGCCCCAATCGCGGTAGTTGCCGCGGTCAGCAGGATAGGCCGCATCCGAATGGCCCCGCTGCGCAAAATCGCTTCCCTGAAATCCAACCCTTCCGCCATCGCATCCTGGATAAATTCGATCAATACCAGCGAGTTGCGGATGACAATGCCGCCCAGGGCGATCATCCCGATCATGCTCGTGGCCGTGAAAAACACCGGGTTGGCAAAACCGCCCACGCTTTCAGCGGTCAGCAGGTTGAGCAGCCAGAAGCCGGGCATAATGCCCAGCAGGGTGAGGGGAATGGCCATCATGATCAACAGCGGCATGAAAAATGAACCGGTGTTGATGATCAGCAGAATGTAAATGCCCAGCATGGCCGCGGCAAAGGCAATCCCCATATCCCTGAAGACCCGGATGGTAATTTTCCATTCCCCTTCACCGGCCCACTGCACCTGCAGTCCATCCTGTATGGGATCTTTTTTCAACTTGCCCTGCATATCCAAAATGGCCTCGCCAGGGGCCCGACCGGCCATTTCGGCGGTGACGAAAACCACCCGCTTCATGTTCTTGTGGTAGATGGTTTGTTCGGCCGGAATCAATTCCGGTTTGACCAGCTCCGCCAGGGGAATCATGGTGCCGGCGGCGGTCTTTACGGGAATCTGGGCCAGAAAAGACTCCCCGCTGCGTTTGTCCACGGGCAAAATGGCCTTTACCATCAAAGGCTGGCGTTCACCGGGCAGGTGGACGGTGGCCGGCGTGTCACCGCTGACCGCCATTCGCAGGGTCTGGTTGACGGTCTGCGTAGAGATGCCGTGCAGGGCCGCTTTTTCCTTATCCAATACAAAGTTGATCCGGGACCGGGCGGTTTCCACGGAGTCATCGATATCGACCACAAACGGTTCCTGGCGCATGATCTTTTTGATATGGTCCGCGCCGGCGGTCAACCGGCTGTAAGGCTGCTCCAGGCTGCCGTAAATCTCAGCTACCAGTGAGGACAGCACCGGCGGTCCGGGGGGGGTCTCAACGATCTTCATCGCCACGTTGTTGGCGACGGCAATTTCCTCGAGATCCTTGCGCAGCCGAAGCGTCAGGGCGTGGCTCTGTTGGGCCCGGTACTTTTTATCAGCGAGATTGACGCGGATGTCGGCCACATTGCCGGACTTGCGCAAGAAATAGTGCCGGACCATGCCGTTGAAATCCATGGGCGAAGCAAAGCCGGCATAAGAGACAAAGTTGGTGACCTCGGGAACGGTTTCCAGGTAGGCCTCAAAGCGCCGGACGACGGCGTCCGTGGTCTCCAGAGGCGTGCCGTCGGGCAGGTCCAGCACGATCTGGAATTCGTTCTTGTTGTCAAATGGCAGCAGCTTCAGCGGGACCAGGCGTAAAAGGGCCAGGCTCATGGACACCAGCAGGAGCCCAACGACCGTCGCCAGTAGCAGGTAGCGCTTTTGGCGGGATACGAGAAACGGGCTCAACAGTTTTCGGTAGATCCGGTGTAGGCGGCTGGACTTCATTTTGGCGGCCTGTTCCTCGACAGCGGTCGTGCCCGCCGGTTGGAGCTTTCTTAACAGCAGGTGGCTGAACCAGGGTACGATGGTTAACGCGCAAAAGGTGGAGAAGATAACTGTCAGGGGGACGTTGGAAGCCATCGGGGCCATGTAGGGACCCATCATGCCGGTGATAAAAAACAGGGGCGTAAACGAAACGATAATGGCCAGCGTGGACATGATCACCGGCGGCAATACTTCGCTAACGGCAAAAAGGGTTGCATCCACCGGTTTGCGCAGTCCCATGAGGATGTGCCGCTGGATATTGTCTACGTTGGTGATGGGGTCATCGACCACCAGCCCCAGGGAAAGGATCAAGGCAAAAAGGGTGACCCGATTGATGGTGTATCCGAAGAGCAAGTTGACGAACAGGGCCAGGGCGAAGCTGATCGGGACAGCCAGCGCCACCACCAGGGCTTCGCGCCAGCCCAGGGCCACCGAAAGCAATATGACCACGGCGGCAATGGCGAAACCCAGGGAGCTGAGCAGTTCGTTCACCTTCTGCTGGGCGGTCTCACCATAATTGCGGGTGACCTCTATCTGGACCCCGGCCGGCATGATTTCTTTTTGCAGTTCGGCCAGGCGGGCAATCACTTCCCGGGCCACCTTAACGGCGTTGGTGCCTTTCTTCTTGGAAACAGCCAGGGTGATGGCCGGATAACGCCGGGGGGATTCCTCCAGGCCGTGGCTTGACCGGTAATGATGGGAAAAGCCGATGCGGGAGTAGGTTTGCGCTTCCTGGGGTCCGTCAATGATGACAGCGACATCCTTCCGATAAACCGGGCGATGATGCTGCACCCCGACCACCAGTCCGGCGACATCGTTGGCCGAAGATAAAAAGGCATTTCCGGATACGGTGAACTCACGGTTGAATTTGGAAATCACACCGGCGGTGACCGATGAATCAGCCCCCCGCAGGGCCCGGCTAACCTCGGGCAGGGAGACGCCGAAGCCGGACATTCTTTCGGGCAGCAGCTCCACGCGGATCTCGCGCTGCCGTCCGCCGAATACCCCGGTACGCGAGATATTTTCAACCTGGGCCAGGCGCGCCAGCACCTCCTCACCGATACGGTGCAATTGATAGTCGTCATGCCGGTCCGAATAGAGGGTCAGGTTGACGATGGGCACGTCGTCGATTTCAACCGGCTTGATGACCCAGCCCTGCACGATGGGGGATACCTGGTCCTGGTGCATCATGATCCGGTTGTGCAGTTTGACCAACGAATTCTCCCGGTCTTCACCGACATAAAACCGTACGGTGACGATAGCCATGTCCTGCCGGGACATAGAGTAGACGTATTCCACCCCGTCCACCTGCCAGAGGAGCCGCTCCAGCGGGGCGGCCACCAGGTTTTCAACCTCTTCCGGGTTGGCGCCGGGGGCCTTGACATAGATATCCGCCATGGGCACCACGATCTGGGGCTCTTCTTCCCGCGGGGTCACCAGGATGGCGGCAACCCCCAGGCACAGGGAGGTGATGATCAGAATGATGGACAGCTGGGAAGAAAGAAACCGCTGGACTATTCCGGCAATCACACCACGGGGATTTTTGGGATCGGCTGACATGCGCGGTACCTTATGCGATGTTGGAAGTTCTGGGTTATATGTTTGCGGCTAGCCTTTCAAAGGCTTAATAGCTGCCAAGTACTTCATCTCCCTTTAGCCCGGCAAGGACTTCGACGTGCTTGTCCAAACGGCGGCCGGTTTTGATGTAGCGGCGCGTCCAGCGGTCCCCTTCCTTAACGGTGACCATCTCGAGTTGACCGACTATGCGCAGGGCGTTTTCAGGAATGACAACGACATTTTCCGTCTGGACCGGGATGCGCAGCTTACCGAACATGCCGGGATAAAGACCGTTGATGGGCGGCAGGGACGCTTTCACCAGAAAAGTCCGGGTCTGCGGATCGGCATAGGGAATGATTTCCTCTACATCAGTCTGGACCTCTTTGCCCAGGGTGGCGATGGTAGCCGGCAGTTGCATGCCCAGGCGGACCCGGGATATCAGGCCTTCCCGTACGTGGGCCTCCAGGCGGTAGGTCCCGGCGGTTTGCAGCACCAGCAGTGGTTTGCCGGGCAGGGCCAGGTCTCCAGGCTCCACCAGCCGTTTCAGCACTTCACCGGTTTCCGGTGCCAGAATACGGGTATATCCCAAGCCAATCTCCGCTTCGCGCACTACCTCCGCGGCCTGCTTGATACCGGCCATGGTCCCGGATTGAGCTTCCTGGGCGCGGGCCAGGCCGGCCTTGGCCTGGCTGTAAAGCGACTGCGCCTTTTCCAGGTCTTGCTGGGTGGCGGCCTTGGATTCAAAATAGGTCCGGGTTCGTTTGAAACTGGCGGCAGCCTGATCATAGGCGGCCTGGGCCGAGATGACGGCCTGGCGCGCCTGCTCGCGGGAGGCCTGGGCCGACTTGAGGCCCTGGCGGGCCTGGTCCAATCGGGCCAGTAACTGGCGGTTATCCAGTGAAACGAGCACCTGGCCTTTGGTTACCCGGCTGCCGGGGCGGACAGCGACCGTAACGACCTGCGCGGTCACCTGGGACTCTATGCGGGTCTCCGTACGGGGTCGGACGGTTCCGGAAGCCTCAAACCAGCGTCGGACCAATTCTACCCGGGCCCGGGCAGTCGTGACCGGGGCCTCTTCCAACCCGGAGAGGGCACCTGTTTTGCCCGGCTGGATTTTGCCGCTGTCTCCGCATCCGGTTAGAATCGCCAAGGGTACCAAAAAAAGTAAGAGAGTTGCGAAAATTAGGTTGCCGGTAGGTCGCATGTTTAATTCTCCTCTATACGTCCACCTGAATACACGCCGATTTGGGGGTGAACAGCGATAATGAATCTCAGTCCTGATCTAAATCCGCCACCTTTGGTGGAGGCCCCGGAGGGGCTCTACCGCTCCGGGGCGAATTGATTTTTATGTTTACGGTGAGACCCGTGTTACAACTTGTTATTAGTTTGTATCATCTTGTCACTTTTCTTGTGCGTACAAGAAAAGTGACCAAAAGAAAAAGCCATCAGACGCGGCCCTGCGGGCTGCCCTGCGCTTCTCGGAAAGGGCGCGCTCAGTCCAACTCGCCGCGCTCAAACAAGCACTTCGCTCCGGTCGCCCTTTCCTGCGATGCTCGGTGCATCTTAAAGGGGAAGCTCAAGCCCAATTAGATCATCAGCGCCTTTTCCGGGCAGCTTCTTGATGTCCGCTGCTCAGCGTGAGGTGCATCACTCCGTTTTGACCGCTTCGCCTTCCCAGCAGGCAATCGCCCGGCAGACGGCAGCGCGCGATTTTTCCCGGTCGTAATAAGCGGTGGCCGTATGTATGCGCGATCGGTTGCGGGCCAGTTCGCTGTCCAGGTAGCGCGTGATGCCGGCGCTGCCGCCCAGATATTGCTGCCGAACCAGTTCGAAGGACTCGTTGGCGCTTTCCACACTTTTTTCGGCTACGGAGAGTCTTTCACCGGCCTCCTTGAGGCGCAGGTAGGCGGTTTTTACATCGGTTTTTACTGCGAGCAGCGTTTTACGATCCGCGGCCAGGGCTTCATTCAATCCGGCGGTGGCCGCTTTAACCTGGGCGTCGGTGGAAAAGCCTGTAAACAGCGCCCAGGTGAGTATGACTCCGGCTGTCCAATTGTCCCGGTTGGTACTGAAACTGCCGTCCGGATCCGCCATCCAGTATCGTGAGTTGAAATCTACCTTCGGGATATAGCCGCTTTTGGCCAGAGACATGGCCTTTTCAGCCTGGTATACTTTCTCGCGAATCTTCCTGATCTCCGGCCGTAGAGAGAGCGCTGCTGTCAAACCTTCGTCATAGGTACCCGGAACATTGAAAAGAACCCCGGTTCCCGCCTTCAATTCCAAATTGGTGTCCGGGCCGAGGCCCATGGCGCCGGCCAAGGCCGTCTTCGCAATTTCCAGGCGGTTTTTACTGCGCACCACCTCTTCCTGAGCCCGGGCCAGCCTGACTTCCAGAGACAGTAGATCTGACTTGAGTGCCCCGCCGGCCCGGTAACGGACGTTCATGATTTGCAACTGAGCGGAAATGGTATCCAGGGATTCATTTGAGATTTCCACGTAATCGCGGCTGGCGAGGATGTTATACCAGGCCTGGATGACCGCCGTCCGGATACCATCGGCTATCTCGCGGCGCGCAGACTCCCGGTATTTCCTTTCCGATTCGGCGATCTGGACCCCCAGGCGGTCGCGGTTTCCGTTATAGAGGTTCATTTCAGCCACCGCGGCGGTTTCCCAGTTCTCAAACCAGCCCGGTTGGTTGAAGTCCGTGCCGGGCTGGAATTGGCGTTGGTCGATGGTTGTCATCAGATACCGCGATGGGGCGTCACCTTGCATATACCCGAGGGAAACGCCTACCTGGCAATTGCGAGCGCTTCTTCCAGGGAAATGGGCCCCTGGGGTACCCGAACAGTTCCGGTATCTGTCTGCAGATTACTATCGCCGGCGATCAGACAGACCGGCGCCAGAACAGTCAGCGCGAGGAAACACAGGCACATTAGCTTGGCGGCAGAGCGATAGACCTCCACAGTGGGCCCCCCATGAGTTGTAAAGTTTGGTTGCTTTGGAAAGATGGCATTATGTTCAAGCTGCCAGATAATAGGGTATATTACATAGATTTTCAACCCCTGCCGGTCATCCCGGCCAACTGCCGGACCGGCACGTCCTGCAGGGTTTCGTTGTGGTAGACGCGGATGATGGTCGAATCGGCATACAGTTCCTCGGGCAGCACGATGGGGGCCGCCGCGCCAATTGCCCGGCCGCACCAGGCCGCCAGGCCCCGATGCAGCGGAAGGGGCGATACGAAAAAAGGCGCCAGGAACGGAGCCGCCGCTACGGCTGCCAGAGGGCGGACATCGGCCAGCCGTCCCAGTCCCCATAGAACACCGCACTGAAGCGCTTCATGTTCCAGGTAATTACCCTCGGGGTTCAGGTAGGAGACCAGGATGTTCGCATACTCTTTCGTCAGGCGGGGGTTGCGGGCCATGGCCTCACCCATGGCCTCGGGCGATCCCCAGCCGATTCCGCCCGATTCGTCATTGAGGGTCCACATCAACCGACGCATCATCACCCGGGCGTCTTCGAGCTGGGTGTCGGCCATCTTTGCTATGACGGCACCGGCCGCCGTGATCGCGCGCCAACGCAGGCGTTCATCCCCGCTGCAGAAAAATGCGAACAGGGGGTTGATCACCCGCCGCAGATTCATCTGGTACAACCGGTCAAGGGCGGTTGTCAGCTCCTCGCGGACCAGCAGGTCACGCACGGCTTTTTTAAGCGCACGATGATGCATGGTTTTCAAGTTAAAAGGTTGAAGGTAGAAGGTTGAAGGCAAAAGCAAGGCCGATTGGCCCGCCGCCCCTCATCCTTATACCTTACACCATATACCTTACACCCTGTACTTAAAAGGTAATGAGCTCATAGCCCTGGTTGAGGTAAGTCGACATGGACGGATGCCCGGACATATCATCCAGCAGTTTCAAGCCCTGCGCCCGGCAGGCCTCTAACACACCGGTCTTGGTCGCACAGGCCAGGCAAACGCCGGCTACCAGGCCCTTGGCTTTGGCGGCCGTCCACAAACGATGCTGCGGGTTGCCGGTTTCATCAAGCTTGGGGATCAATTGCGTTGCCGCCCCTTCTATGACCATGCGGACCGAATAGCCGTTTTCGGCGAGATTGAGTCCATTGAGCAGGACATGGATAAAACACATCGGGTCGCCGTTGAACACAAACAGGGCGGCTTTTTTAATTTGCGGTTTCATCTTTATTCCTCCCAGGTGATGCAGTCTTCCGGGCAGTACATGATGGCTTCGTTCACTGCATCCTCAGGATATTCTTCAAGGTCGGCTACTTCGATATGCCCGAATTCGTTTTCCGAAAACACTTCCGGACAAACCTCGAAGCAACCGCCGCAGAGGGTGCAGGCGGCCATGTCAACAACCGGCTTTTTCATCTTCCACTCCAATTAGAAAAGGCATGGCGTCCCACTAGCTTATGGTAGCACCATGCCTTTTGGTTCATAACCGGCTGCCGTTAAGCAGCTGCGATAGCTTTGCCGATTTCCCGTCCAAAATCAATACATTGTTCCAGGGCATCCTCTCCGGGCACATATTGAACCCTGAGACCCGCTACGGGAAGATCGAACTTCATCTCTTCCAGTTCCCGGGTGATGTATTTGACCGCTTCACCGCTCCAGCCATAGGAACCGAAGGCTGCCCCGATTTTGTTCTGGGGTTTGAGGCCTTTCATATAAGTGAGCATGTCGGCGACACTCGGGAAAAGCTGGTTGTTCAGGGTCGGCGATCCGACCACGACAGCCTTGGCATCCAGCACTTCGGTCATAATGTCGCTGCGGTCGGATTTGCGAATGTTGAACGGGCGGGCTTCCACCCCGGCATCGTGGAGACCGGCGACGACTGAATAGGCCATCTTTTCAGTGCTGTGCCACATGGTGTCGTAAATCACGACGGCCTTTTTCTGGGGTTCCGCCTTGCACCAGCGGGCGTAGGCATTGATGATACGGCTCGGATCTTCGCGCCAGATGATGCCGTGATCGGGGCAGATCATGTCGATTTCCAGACCCGATTCAACAACCTTGTCTATCAATTTGATGGTCTTTTTTGAATAAAGCATCAGGATGTTGGCGAAATACTTTTTAGCGTGCAGCATGATCGCATCCTGGGACTCATCGTCGAAGACTTCATTGCCGGCATAATGCTGGCCGAAGGCGTCGCTGGAGAAAAGGATCTTATCCTCGTTGAGGTAGGTAAACATGCTGTCCGGCCAGTGCAGCATCCGGGTTTCCATGAAAGTCAAGGTCCGTTTGCCGATGCTGAGTGTTTCCCCATTCTCAACGGCATGGTAATTCCAATCATGGGAAAAATGGCGCTGCAGATTTCGCAATCCCATCTTGGAGCAGTAGAGCGGCTTGTCCGCACCCACGCGATGCATCACATGCGGCAGGGCACCAGAGTGGTCCATTTCGGTGTGGTTGCTAATGACGATGTCAATTTCTTTCGGGTCGATAATATTGGCGATATTGCTCAGCAATTCTTTGGGAAAGCCGTCTTTTACCGTATCGACCAGGACATTTTTTTCGTCCAGGATCAAAAAAGCATTGTAGCTCGTGCCCTGGTGCGTTGAATAGCCGTGGAAATCACGGATATTCCAGTCATTTACACCGACACTGTATATATTGTCGGCAATTTTGATCGGTTCCATATAGTCCTCGAAATGTTACAATTGAATTTATTCCCCCGGACCGGCAGGTGCCGGTCCGGGCTGCTGCATCCGCCGGCCGCCAGCACCGGCAGTGGCGGCCGGGTTACTCTTCTTTTTCAAAATCTTCTTTGGCTGCGCCGCATACCGGGCACTCCCAATCTTCGGGCACATCTTCCCATTTGGTTCCGGGGGCTACGCCGTTGTCAGGGTCGCCTTGAGCCGGATCGTAGACATAACCGCAAAGTGTGCATACATACTTATCCATGGGTTCCTCCTGTGGTGGTATTGGGTTTCCTGCTAAACTTCGGTGGATAGGTTATGGGTTAAAATACCTGTTTAAAAATATATTTCAAGTCCTTCCTTGACGGTCACTTTACGGCGTCCGGTCCGGCCAGGGGCCGGAACATCTTCTTGCCGGCGCCGCAGACCGGGCATTTCCAGTCATCGGGCAGGTCTGCAAAGGCGGTTCCTTTTTTAATCTTGCCTTTGCGGTCACCTTTATCCGGGTTGTACATGTAACCGCAGGAGGCGGTCTGACACTGGTAGATATCTTCCGGGTTTGCCATATAATATCCCTTCCTCTCTTGTTAAAGCCGGTAAACGGCGTTTCTTATTTGAATAGGGCTGCCGCGCTTTTCTCTATTTCCTCAAGGTGCCCGGCGAGGTTTTTCAAATCCCGGGGGCCGTCCACCTTTCGGAACGTCAGGTCACCGCTGTAACTGGCTCCGGCCGCATCAAAAAAATAACGGGCGATCAGTCGGATCGCGTCAAATAATTGCTTGCCGCTGGTGGCCCCCGCCGAAAGCAAAAACCCTTTGCGGGTCTCCGCTTTCGGGTCATCCAACTTCAAGGCGTATTTGCGCGACCAGAGGGTCTGCGAACGGTCGATCAAGGCTTTAAGCTGGGCGCTGGGACCGTAAAAAAAGACCGGGGTAGCGGCCACGATGATGTCGGCATTCTGCAGCAGGTCATACATTTCGGAAAACATGTCGTCCGTTTGAATGACGCACTGACCGGTTTTCATACAGCTGTTGCAGCCGATACAGGGGATGATATTCTTTTCGGCCACCGGAACCTTGACGATGTCGGCACCGCGTTTAAATCCCTGCTCCAGGAACGTGTCCAGCAGATAAGCGGTATTGCCGTTTTTACGGGGGCTGCCTTGCAGTCCGACGACGAGCATGATGTTATCCTCTAATGTGGCATTGGGCACAGGTGACCGGGCCTGCCTTGCCGCGGCTTTTTTTCATAACCTTGTGGCACTTGACGCAGCTCTTGTTCATTACCTGTTTCTTTTTCAGGTCACCGGCTTTTTTGAGGCGCTCGATAGCTCCCGATTCCTGGGGAAACAGGTCGTGGCATTGGTTGCAGTCTTTCAGCACTTCCTGGTGGCTGCGGTGCGGGAATGGCACCTTGCCCCGCTTGCCGCCATCGAGTTCCATGTTTTCAGCGCCGTTTTCGGTAGAAGCCACAGCGGCTGCCGTGATAAGGAGCGCGAGCAGGGCCGCTGCGAGTGCGATGTGTCTGATCATTAACGTATGTCTCCGCTTTTGGATTTCAGAACGCTTATCCAATACCTTATTTCAATTTAAACCGACAGTAAAATCTCCCAGCGAGTGACCATGGGCCGGGAGCCGGGAGATTGCTTCAATAGGTGGTTGCCATCCTATCCGTACCAATGAATCAGAGCCTCTATTAGGGCTTGTCATGGCCAGGCCCTCATCGGTGATATTGTTGCAGAGCGGATATATCGACCGGGCAGTTGTTTGCATCTGATCGATAGGGCCTTGCCGGCGGGTCCATCCTTTCATACCTTATGATGTCAATCCGCTGTCGGCGCGATAGCCCACCGGGCGGTGCCCATCTGCGCGGATGGCGATGATAAGTGACAAACTGCGCCTGAGCCGTTGTACACCCCGGCCCTCCGCCTGTTACCACCACTTCCGGATGGATGCCGGCCGGGCCGTGCAAGGCGTGACGGGCACCGGCCGATCAGGCGCCGGCTTCCAGGGTGCACTCGGCGAAGTCAATCTGGGCGCCGCACTTCGAGCACTTTTTCGGCTTGTCAAATTCGTCCGAGAAGATTTCCATCGACTCGTTACACTCATTACATTTACAATTAAAGGATTGCAGATTCTTGAAATTTTCAAATCCGGGGCAGTGTTGGGGCGTAGACATGGTTTTCTCCTTATGGCTGCTGGTAAGTTCTTTTTTCAATCTCCCTTTTTCCAGGGGCAGGGCTGCGCTTTAAATCGAGCACTGCCAAAGGGCTAAGCGCTGTCACCGGACCAATGGGCGTCGGCCCGGCGTCGTTTACGCCAGCTTTTTCGCAATTTCCTTGCCGTAATCTTGGGCCATCGTAATGCCGCCGCCGATATAGGTAGACTTGAGCCGCAGCGGGCCGCTGACCATATCCATTTTATAGATGTGTTTCATGGTGTCGAAAATACGATCCGGGGCCTCACCGCTCCAACCGAACGATCCGAAAGCACCGCCCGGCTTGCCTTCCAACTCCGCCTTTTCCGCCAGGAAAAGAAGGGTCTTCATCGGCTGAATCATATCACCATGATAGGTGGGCGAACCCAGCACCAGGGCGTCGTATCCGGCAAAATCATTTTCCGAGCTGATATCCTTGACACTTTTGACCACGGCCTCGTTACCGGAAAAGCGGATGCCTTCGGCAATAATGTTGGCCATTTTTTCGGTTTCACCGGAACGGGTTGTAAAGATAATCAGTACTTTTGCCATGGTATTCTCCACTATTTAATTCTGGGGTCAGACCCACCGGGGACACAATCGGGGGTGTAGCACGAGTTGTCCACGAATTCACACTTTTCCTTACAAGATGGGCAAGTATCCGGGGGCGTGTCTTTATCAAAGGTATAACCGCAATTCTGACATTTCCAACTGGACATAATATTCTCCTTTTCATCACGGGATCCAGTGCCGCGCGCAATCAAGTTCCCTTGTCAGGCGACACCGAATCCCCTGGATAGGTATGCTTACAATCCCGTTATCAAGCCTTCCATAAGCCGTGCAGGTTGCAGAACTCACGGGCGGTTACCGATGACGCGGTGACCGTAAATACCGCTTCCGGAACCGCACCGGGCTCCAGGTATTTACGGTAGGTAGCGCCGTCGGCAATGAGCTCGATCCATTCGATGTAGTGCTTTTCCTCCATGGGATGCGGGACTTCGCCGACACTGACTTTGTAGCCGCCATCTACGGCCGCGATCACCGGCACATGCTTCTCTTTGGCTGCGTCTACCGTATTCTCGGTGAGCAGATTCATTGCTTCTCCGCAACAGACCAATTCACCACCGCCGCCGTGCAGGACTTCCACGATATTGCCGCATGCTTCACATTTGTAAACCTGATATCTTTCAGCCATAACTACCTCCTGATGAAGTGGGGTAAGAAACTTCTATGTTGACGGTTACCAGTTTTCGCCCAGCAGTTCAAAATGGGCCTGGGGATGGGCGCAGGCCGGGCACATTTCCGGGGCGGCCATGCCTTCATGCAGGTAGCCGCAGTTGCGGCAGCGCCAGACAACGCTCTGCTCTCTTTTGAAAACCCGATCGGCCTCGATATTGCCGGCCAGTTCCACGTACCGTTTTTCATGCTGTTTCTCGGCGACGGATACCATCTCCCAGACGATCGCCGCGGCCTCAAAGCCCTCTTCCCGGGCCACGTTGGCAAAGCTGGGATATAACTCCGTCCACTCAAAGCGTTCACCGGCTGCGGCGGCATTCAGGTTTTCGAAAGTTGAGCCAACCACGCCGGCGGGAAAAGCGGCCGTAATCTCCACTTCGCCGCCCTCCAGCAATTTAAAAAAGCGTTTGGCGTGCTCCTTCTCCTGGTCGGCTGTTTCGGCAAAGATGTCGGCAATCTGGACATAACCGTCCTTCTTGGCCTGGCTGGCAAAATAGGTGTAGCGGTTGCGGGCCTGCGATTCTCCGGCAAAAGATCCCAATAAATTCTTCTCGGTTTGACTTCCCCTTAGACTTGGCATTCAATTCTCTCCTTATGTTTAAATAATGGTTTATGAAATAGGGAGGCGCGGCGTCCTTCAACAACGGTCCCGCCACCATCCTTTGTTGATATGTTTGTGCTTTTCCTCTTCGGCCAACTGCAGGATCTTATACGCGGAGTCGCGCATAATGCCGTATAGAATTCCACAACCGGCATCCTCGCTCTGGGCGTCACCCTGATCTGCCAGTACCAGCATTTGATCTGCCAGCATTATCGTCTTCATGATGTTTTCGTCGCAGGGCTTCAAGAGATGTTCTCCTTCCGGTCCGATATGTCGCAGGGCATGTCGACCGTTTAGAAAATATCGTTAGAGGTTTGAACTTCCCGCATCGCCCGGCGGGTTCGGGTGCCGGTTGTTTTTCAAACGCTTAACCCGGGGCTGGCAACCACGATCAAACAGTTCCCAGAGGTCGCATGCGGCGCGGTTTTCCGGGTCCCAGGTGCGGCGGATACACAATTACAATTTTCGGGCAGATGTATTTCAATATGTGTGCCAACAATATTGGAAGGAATAAAACTTCATAATTACAATTGGTTAGGATTTTGCCCGCCGGGATGGAAATCGAGCGGCGGCGGACAGGTTTGAAAAGCGGGGAACAGCGATACAAATAGGGTGGCCCGGGGCGTGGGCTTGTTCGGCGGAAAAATTACAACCACCTGAAATTTTTAAAAAAAGAAGTGGTAGCCCGTCTGTCGGGATGTCATGGTACACAATCGTATCATGAGACACATCTATGTTCGGCAGCCACCTTGCCGTCGCAATTGCACTAAAAAGCCCGGTTCCTTTTATGGAAACCGGGCCTTGGGGAGCGATCGAGGTGGCCCGACCTGCTAAGTTGGTTCAGGCGGGATTGAATTATACGGCCTCCTTTTCCCAGAAAGGGGACATTTCCCGCAGACGCGCAATGACCGGAGGCATGTTTTCAATGATATAGTCGATTTCCTCCTGGGTATTATAGGTGCTCAGGCTGAACCGTATGGAGCCGTGCGCTGCGGTAAAGGGCACGCCCATGGCCCGCAGCACATGGGATGGTTCCAGCGAGCCGGAGGTGCAGGCGCTGCCTGAGGAGGCACAGATGCCCAACTGGTCCATCATCAGCAAGATGGCCTCGCCTTCTATATATTCGAAACTGATACTGGTGGTATTGGGCAGACGGCTTCCGACCGTTCCATTCACCATGGAGCGGGGCACGCTTTCCAATAGTCCCTTTTCCAGGCGATCGCGCAAGGCGGCCATCTTGGCTATGCTGCCATCCGCGAGATGTTCCCCGGCCAGTTCGGCGGCCGCACCCAGCCCGACGATGGAAGCCACATTCTCGGTGCCGCCCCGGCGGCCGCCTTCCTGGTGGCCGCCGACCATGAAAGGCGAAAAGCGGGTGCCTTTGCGGATGTAAAGGACGCCCACGCCTTTGGACGCATGCAGTTTGTGCCCGGACAGGGAGAGCATATCAAACGGATTGGCCTGCACATCAATGGTTAACTTCCCGGGGACCTGCACACTGTCCGAATGAAAGACGATGCCCCGCTTGCGCACCTCGGCGGCAATTTCTTCGACCGGGAAGATGACGCCCGTTTCATTGTTGGCCCACATGATGCTGACGACGGCCGTGCCATCCGTCAGGTTGTCGTATAAATAGTCCAGATCCAGCTCCCCAGCCGAATTTACCGGAACGTAGGTTGTCCGGTACCCCTGGGTGGACAATTGTTCATACAGGTTCTTGATGGCCGGGTGTTCCACCCGGGAGGTGACGATATGGCGTTTATCCGGATTGGCTGCCAGGGCGGCCCTTATGGCGGTACTGTCACTTTCCGTACCACAGCTGGTAAAAACGATTTCACCGGCCGAGGCATTGATCAGGCGGGCAACCTTCGCCCGGGCCTCCTCGATGGCGCCCCCGACCTGGCCCCCAAACGAGTGCATACTGGAAGGGTTGCCGTACAATTCTGTGAAATAGGGCGTCATGGCTTCTACAACCTGCGGCGCAACCATGGTAGTGGCATTGTTATCGACATAGATTGGTTCCATTATTGCACCTCTTCCACTTCAAGTTCGGGGGCCACCAGTTCCTGAATTTTGGCCTGGACGTAATCTTTGAGCGTTACCTGGGAAGCGGCACAAGTGGAACAGCGTCCGTGAAGCCTAACGAAGATGCGATTGCCGTCCAGGTCGACCAGCTCGATGTCGCCACCGTCTTTTTTCAATACCGGCTTGATTTCGCGTTCAAGCGTTTCTTCTACCAGACGGATTTTCTGGATATTGGTCAGGACGCGCGGTTTGGATTCTTCCGGGACGGCGGTGCCGTGCACTGCGGCGATAATGGCTTCGATCTTGTCGTGGCAGTTGCCGCAGCCGCCGCCGGCTTTTACATAGTCGGTGACGTCTTCTACGCTGTGCAGCCCGTTTTCGGTGACCGCGCGCTTGATATCCAGGTTGGTGATGCCGAAACATTCACAGACGATTTCACCCTCGATTTTTTTGTCCGGTTCACCGCGGTAATAGGAGATGGCTTTTTCAAGGGCATCGCGGCCCAGCACCGAGCAATGCATTTTCTGCTTGGGCAGGCCGCCCAAATACTGCGCGATATCATCGTTGGTCACCTGCATTGCTTCGTCCAGTGAGAGGCCCTTGATGATTTCAGTCAGCGCCGAAGAAGAAGCAATGGCACTGGCACAGCCGAATGTCTGAAATCTGGCATCGCTGATTTTCTCGTTGTTATCCAGTTTGAAAGTCAGCTTGAGTGCATCGCCGCACGCCATGGAACCGACTTCACCAATACCGTCGGGATCCTCAACCACGCCTACGTTGCGAGGGTTCAGGAAATGTTCTTTAACCTTGTCCGTATAATCCCACATGGTTCCTCCTAAAGTCTACATTTGACCGGGAAAATGGATGTCGTTTTTGGCCAACTGAATATATACCACAACGTAGTAATGTCAAGGCAGACGCGCAACAGTTCCAGCGGTTTGCGCACTGTCCAGCAGGTCCAGCGCAGCCAGCACACATGCTCGCTGACGAGCGCGGTCATTCGGGGGCCCGACCGGGCGTCCCATGAGGTGGGGGGTAAGCAGCACCCGGGGCAGCGTCATCATCCGCATACGGACTTCAAACGCCTCACTTGCGATGATGACGGTGGCGATACCGGCGTCTTCCAGTAACCGGGCAACGTGTCCCACGGACACGTGGCAAACCGGTCAGACTGGCACCAAAACAACAGCTTCCACGCCGGCGGATGCGAGTTTGGCCGTCCAGGCCGGGCCGGCCTTTTTGAGCAGGCGCATCTGGGAGCATGCCCCGACAAAGGAGTAGGCCTGCTCGGCCAGGCGGCCGATTCGGCCTTCACTTGCCAGGGTCGCCAGGATTTCCAGAGGAAACGTTGTATTGGCATCTACCAGCGAACTGCAGATGTCGTACCCCCATGCCGGACTTCCAGGTCTTCAGGGCGGGCCTCGCGGGGGATTTCACAAAGCACTGGTTCCTCCTTGAGAAAATCGAAGATGCGAGCCTCGGCTTCAGCCTGGGTCATCTTTTTCAGACCGAAAGGTTGCGGATCATCACCGGCCAAGAAATGGCCGCTGGAAGTGAGCAGGGCGACCGAGCGCTACTTGACCGGCCTGGTTGGAACAGCAAAGGGGCCGTCACTGTAGTCGAAGTTTTTCTGGTGCTGGTAACCGGCGGTCTGCCATTTTAGGACATGTTCGTAAATCCGCTCGGGTTTTCCCTCGTCGTACGCACCTGCGATTTCCCGAAATAGGGCCTGCAGAAATTCGTCGGCCTGCTCGTCGGACAGGTGTTCGATAAATTTGAAATTCAGATTGGAACGGGAGCCGTAGAAAAAGGATTTCCGGAACTGGGCGAAGGTTTCGTTGGCGATCGGGTTGTCTGTCATACCGTGGTCCTTCCTTTCACAAGTGTTTGTCACTGGATGCGTGGGTGACAGCGGGAACGATGCATGCGATGTTCTCTGCTGGGGGTTGAGAGGAACCGACCGCCGGGCCAGATCTGGATTGGTCGCGCTAATTACAATTTGAGACAGTTGTGTCTCACCGATTGAGGCAGATCTAAATGTGAGGCAATTTGGGTTTCCCCGCCGGTAACGGGGAAACCGCTGGAAATCTGTTTTGCGAGAGCTGTCGGCCTGGAACCTACCTCAAAAACGGATGTTGGTTCAAAATCAAGGCGGCTACGAATATCAATCCGGAGGTGCCGGCGAAGCCAATGCCCATCGTGGTAAATACATCAGTAATTCGAGGACTTGATATGAGCACCCAACACCGAGTTTGGCCCAAAAGACTTTTTGAGGCGGGTTCTATTTTTTCAATGTGGCGAGCTTCTGGCTCAGGATTTTAATGTGTCCCATTTCCTCTTTGATAATGGCATCCATTCTGCCTTTACCAAAAGACTCCGGGACGAGGTCTTTCATGCCCAGGTAGAAGATAATGGAGTCTTTTTCAGCCGTGACGGCACTTTTGAAAATACCTTCCACGGTTGAAGTATCAATCTCCTTTTTAAAGAACACCCGGGTATCGGCCAGGGCTTTAAGATAAAGGGCCGCCTCGTTGTTGGGATCAAATACGGTGGCCGCCTTTTCTGCCGCCGTCAGTTCCTTACGAAGATCGACGAAGGTTTTTTCGTGCTCGTCCTCCATGGCGGCGAATTCGAGGAGAAATACCTTGATGTCCGGATCTGCGACCGAATCGGCGGCACTCCGGTAAAAGGCGGCGCCATTGCGTTCAAGTTGTACGGCGATTTCAAAAATGTCGTCCGCGTTAAAGTCGTAACTCATTGATCGGATTCCTTTCCTTGAGACATTTTATGTTGGTTTGCGGGCACACCGCGACTACGAATACGCATATTATGGCACAAGTTGCCCGGCGCTTACAAGTCCAATTATGGGGGACTTAAACACCTGAAACCAGTAGTCTTATTAAGATATAATTACTCTTTCAGTTTGCATTCATCATCCCACTCGGGACAGGCATCGGCCATTTTGGTCTCATACTGCAGCATGCATTCTCCGCATTCGAGATCGACATTGTCCACATCCGGATATTTGGCTGCGATCTCCTCGGCTGACAGGTGTGTGAAGTAGCTGCATCCGCACTGAGGACAGGCTGATTTAATCTGGTAGCGTTTATTTCCCATGGTATTGCGCCTCCTGTTCATGATGATGGTTTTGCAGGGTCACTTCGGTACCGCGGAAAAGAGCTGCGGCAGCCTTTCAACAGATTCGACTTCTACCTACAGCAAGGCTTGTGCCAAAAAGTCAAAGGGCATGGCATGTAATTTGAAAAGAGGTGGCAAGTGATACAGGCAACCGCGTCGGTGTACGCAAGGTTGCCAAACACAGGTTCCTGCCTACTATTAGAAGAAAGAAAAGCAAATTCGAGGGGAGAAATGAACAACGACAGTCGGATATTGAGATGTAACCATTGTGGAACGCGCAACCGGGTGCCCCGCGCCAGGCTGGCCGACGGGCCCATTTGTGCCAAGTGCCGGACGCCTTTACCGTCAAAGGCCACCTTGCCGGCAATGGTGACCGATGCCAATTTCGAGCAGGAGATCACGTCGTTTCCCGGGCCGGTCATGCTGGACTGCTGGGCACCGTGGTGCAATCCCTGCAAGGTGACGGCGCCGATCTTCAATCAATTGGCCGGACAATATGCCGGCGTGGTCAAGATCGCGAAGTTGAATGTGGACCAGAATCCGATGGTTGCGGCCCGCTTCAATGTCCTGAGCGTGCCGACCCTGCTGCTGTTTAACGGCGGCCGCCTGGTCAACACCCTGCCGGGAACGCTGACCAAGCCCGATATTGAAAGACATCTGAATTATCTGGCGGGAGGGACGTCGACATGAACGTACTCATTACCGGCGCATCCGGGTTCGTGGGCAGCCACCTCAGCCGCCACCTGCTGGGGAAAGGGTGGGCTGTGACCGGTCTGGGCACCTCCCGGCAGCCGCCGCAATTTCCGGACGGTGGTTTTACCTGGATCAGCGCGGACACAACCCGCCCCGGGGACTGGCAGAAAGCGGTGCCCGCAGCCGACGTCATCATCAATCTGGCCGGGCGGACTATTTTCAAACGCTGGAGCAAAGCTTACAAACAGCAAATGCTTGACAGCCGGATACTCACGACCCGGAACCTGGTGGCGGCCCTGCCGCCGAAAAGCAGTACGACGTTTTTAAGTACGTCCGCGGTCGGGTATTACGGCAGCCGGGGAGAAGATGTGCTTCCCGAGGAGACAACTCCCGGCGAGGACTTTCTGGCGGACTTGTCTGTAAAATGGGAAGACGCAGCGCGCACGGCAAAAGGACAAGGCGCCCGCGTAGCGTTGATGCGCTTTGGAATCGTACTGGCGGCCGATGGCGGGGCCTTGAGCAAAATGGTACCGGCTTTCCGGATGTTTGCCGGTGGACCGGTCGGCGACGGGCGCCACTGGTTCCCCTGGATCCACATGGCCGACTTGATCGGCGCCATCGAGCTGCTCATCCATCGGAAAGATCTCGACGGCCCCTTCAATTTCGTCGCCCCCAATCCTATGCGCAATAATGAATTTGCCAAAACACTGGGGAAGGTTCTCGGGCGACCGGCGGTAATGCCGGCACCGGCCTTTATGCTGCGGCTGCTGATGGGCGAGGTGGGCGGCGTCCTGCTGAGCAGCCAGCGAGCCGTGCCGGAAAGACTCGTGCAGGCCGGTTTTCAATTCCAGTTTCCGGAAGCTGCGCCGGCCTTGGCCGACTTATATCCATAACGACCAGACGTGCGGAAAGGCAAAAGGTGTGCTTATGGCGTCTCCAGCCCCTTCTATCCCCGGCAACTTTCTCACGACCGCAATGGCGGTGATGCCGCATCAAGATCCCGGGCAGGCGCTGGACGCGGCCCTGTCGCTGGATATTCCGTTCTGGCCCCAACTGCCCAACCTGAGTTTCTACGAGGACATGTATGTGCAGGCCTCGGAGAATTTTCCGGGCATCGTGCTCGATCTGGACCAACGCAAGCTCTCTTTTTCCATGGACCGTTTCATGGAGGAGTTCGAAGGCGCGGCCGCCAACGAGGATCAGGACGATTTTTACGACATCAGTCCCGGTTACTCCGAGGTATATCATCGCTTCCTGGATTTGGATCTGGATGAGCGTCCCGCCATCCGCGGCCAGATGGAGGGTCCGGTGAGTTTCGGGTTCAACGTTGCGGACCAGGATGACCGCCCCATCCTATTCGACGACACGATTCGTCCATATCTGTTCGAGTTTTTGGCCCGACGCATAAATGTGCAGCTCGACAGACTGGCCCGACGCAACGAAAACGCCTTCATGTTTGTGGACGAACCGGGACTGCAATTTGTTTTCAGCGCTTTGTCAGGGTACGACAGCGTGCAGGCCAAGACTGATCTGGAGACATTTCTTTCCATGGCCAAACGACCGCGGGGCATCCACCTGTGTGGCAACCCTGACTGGGATTTCATGTTATCTCTGGATCTGGATATCCTCTCGCTGGACGTTTTCGGCAATGGTGAGGTCTTCAGTGCCTATGCCGGGGCGATCAAACGATTTTTAGAACGGGGTGGTGTGATCGCCTGGGGCATTGTGCCGACCAACGTCGAACCCTTCGAAGCGGAATCGATGCAAACCCTCAAGCAGCGGCTTGAACAGGTCTGGACCACACTTTATGATCGGGGCGTAGACCGGGAGATGCTTGTGGCCCAGGGGCTGCTGTCGCCGGCCACCTGCTGTCTGGTGAACCCCGATGGAGAAAAGACGGTGGATAAAGCGTTTGCCGTCGTGCGGCAATTGTCGACCGTTCTCAGGGATGCATACGTCACATGAGCAAAGATACCTACCACGGGCAAACCGCCTACGACCGTCGCCGGATGAGCGGCCACGCCCTGGACTGGGCCTTCCGGCCCGAACTGTACAAACAGTATCCCCGCGTCGCCACCTGCGAGTTGCCGCGCGCGAGAGGACGGTTGCAGGCGGAAACATTCTGGGATATCCTGGCGGCCCAATCCGAAAATCCCGATACTGCCCGCCCGGATTTGTTTGATCTGTCCGAGTTGCTAGGTCTCAGCTACGGTATTACCGGCGCAATACGCTACCCGCAAGAAACCTTTCACTACCGCAGTGCACCGTCCGCCGGGGCCCTCTACCCCTGTGAAGTCTATCTCGCGGTCTACGATTTGGAGGGGCTGGCGCCGGGGCTCTACTCCTACCACGTTGGCGAGCACGCTCTAAAAGTAATTAGACCCGCTGAGCCGGCCGGATTTTTCAAGGCCAATGCCGGGGCCGGCCTGTCCTTCTCGATCTTCGTAACCGGGATTGCCTATCGGAGTGCCTGGAAGTACCGGGCCCGAGCTTACCGCTACGTGCTGCTGGATAGCGGCCACCTGCTGGGCAACCTGGCCCTGGTCTTGAAAGCCCAAAAATGGCCCTATCGACTGGCCTACGACCTGGACGATAATCGCACGGTTTTGCTGCTGGGCCTCGATGAACACCGGGAGGCACCGGTAGCCCGGCTGGATGTGGGCTCCCGGGAAGCCCTCCACCGGGAGGCTTTCACTCTGCCGGACAGCCTCCCGGAACTGCCGCCCGAGTTTGCAGCCGCATCCCGGGTTGCCGGACGTGAAATTGAATACCCTGAGATACTCCGGATGATGATGGCACCGTCCCCAGCCGCGCAAGTGGCGGCGGCTTCCCAGTTGCTGCCGGCGGAACCTGATAAGTGGCTGCCCTTAAACAAGATGGGCGCACCGCCACAGGCGCAATCAGCTGCTTCTGCCTTTATTCGCCGCCGCTCGTCGCGCAACTATGTGCCGCGCGAACTTCCCCGGGATGCCTTCCAGCACCTGGTGTCTCTAATCTCCGGCTGTTACCACGGTCGTCTGTCCACGGAGCCCTCGGACCGGCCCTTTATTTATAGCGGTTTTATCGCCGGCAACGTAGCGGGCCTGGAGGCGGGCTTTTACCTGTTGGATCCGGAAAACAATCGATTCGGGCTGGTATCTGCAGGGCAGTTGACCGGCCCCATGGCAGCCGCCTGCCTCGACCAGGCCTGGCTGAGAAACGCGGACATCCATTTTCTGTTTATGCTGAACCCCGCTGAGTTGGACAAGACCGGCGGTCCCCGGGGATACCGCTACGCGATGCTGCAGGCCGGCTTTTTAGGTCAGATGGTTTACCTGGGAGCCACCGCCCTGGGATTGGGAGCCTGCGGTATCGGCGCTATCTATGACCGCGAGGCCGGTGAACTCCTGGGGTTGGCCGACGGATTCGCGCTGGGTTATCTGGTAGCCGCCGGAGTGGTGAAAAGAACGAAGTAGGAAACAGCACCCATTTAAACAGTGGTAAAGGGAAGGGGTGAAACCTATTCAAGGTTTCACCCCTTTCAGATTGGTTGGTAAAGTTACGCAACCCATGCGTTCATTTTATCGGGAAAAGCCGGCCTCCAAATCCTACACCATGTAGCTTTTCAATCGTAATGCGATGCGTAAACCTCCATAAAAAGCCTGTTTAATGTTAGTAGACCATGTCTTCTTCGGTTACCTTCGTTTTGAACAGATTGTACGCCCAGATCTGATAGGCAAGCACAATGGGTACGAAGATGATGACCACGGTCAACATGATTTTAAGTGTCAGCGGGCTGGACGAAGCATTGAACGCCGTCAAATCGAACCGCGGGTTGATGCTGGATGGGAACAAGGCTGGGAACAACCCGACCACGCCGAAGAATGTGCAGCCGATGATGGTCAGGGCCGAGGCGAACCAGGCTTTGAACCAGGCCTGCTTGCTCATAAACAGCCTGGTCCCGATGAGCCCGACTACCGCCAGAACAATGACCAGGAAATAGGCCGGGTGGGCCAGATAATTTTCATACAGGTCGGTGGCAAACCAGCTGGCTATCAGGAAAATCACGGCAACCGCCAGCAACACCGGCCACAGCGTCTTGGCGGTGCCCACGGCCCTTTCTTGAAGATCGCCGGTGGTTCTGATGGCCAGCCACAATGTACCGTGCTGCATGAACAGCAGTAAAAACAGCACGCCGCCCAGCAGGCCGTAAGGATTCAGAAGGGTAAACAGCGTGCCCTGGTAGATGCCCTGCCCGTCGAAGGGGATGCCTTTAAAAATGTTGGCGAACGCCACACCGAAAAGAATGGCCGGCGCGATGCTGCCGATGAAAATACACGTGTCCCAGACCTTGACCCAGCGGGGATCATCGAGTTGATGGCGAAATTCAAAGGAAACCCCGCGAATGATCAGCGCGAAAAGGATCAACATCAAGGCCGCATATAGGGATGAAAACATGGTGGCGTATACTTGCGGGAACGCGGCAAATGTCACCCCGCCCGCTGTGAGTAGCCACACCTGGTTACCGTCCCACAAGGGGCCTTTGGCATTGATCATCATCCGTTTGTCCAGCTCGGTTTTGCCGAGGAAAGGGTAAAGACTGCCGATACCGAGGTCGTAACCGCCGGTAACGAAAAAGAGCGCCCAAATGAGTCCCCAAAGGAAAAACCATGTCGTTTGCAATTCCATTTTATTCTCCTACCATTTTCTTTTTATAGATATCATAATTGGTGTTAGCGTTCGTTGAGGCCGGTCGCTGTATCGGCTCAGGACACGGCCGGTTGCACGTCTCCATCGCCGGCGGCGGCATCATCCGCGGCATCTTCGCCATCGGAATCAGGTCCCTGCTTGGCATATTTGGCAATCAGGGAAAACCCCGCCAGACCCAGAATGCTGTACACCAGAATAAAACCGCCCAGGGAGATAAGCACCTGGTGGGGGGGCACGGGTGAAACCGCCTCTGAAGTCCTCATCAGGCCATAGACGATCCAGGGCTGGCGACCGAATTCAGTCACGATCCAACCCAGCTGAATCGCAAGGTAGGGCAATGGGATGGCGTACATCATAATCTTCAGATACAGTGGGTTTTCCAGCAGTTTTTTCCGTTTGACCCAGCCGATGATGGGCAGCAGGATTAAAAGTACCCCGATGCCCACCATGCCCTTGAATGCAAACGAGGTCAGCAGGACCGGCGGACGTTCATCCCTGGGGAAGTCATTGAGACCGCGGACCTCGGCATTGATGTCGTGAAAGATCAGAAAGCTGAGAAGTCCGGGGATGCGCCCGATTTCAACGGCATTGCGTTCGTTTTCCGGGTCCGGCCAGGCAAAAAGATAAACCGGCGCTTTTCTCTGGGTTTCCCAGAGGGACTCCATGGCCGCCAGTTTGGTCGGTTGTTTTTCACCGACCACCACGCCGTTCATGTCCCCCAGGATGAAAACAGTCAAAGAAAATATGATCGCGAAACCCAGTCCGATGCGAAACGAACGGGTAAAAAATTCGACATTCTTTTTCTTGAGCAGATGGTAGGCGCTGATGCCCATGACGAAGAAAGCCGCCAGGGTGTAGGCGGCGCTGGCCGTGTGGATGAATTTAACAATGGCAAATTTTTGGGTGATGACGGCACCAAAATCGACAAGTTCCGCCCGGCCGTCGCGCATGGTAAAGCCCACGGGACTCTGCATCCAGGCATTGGCGATCAATATCCAGACGGCCGAAAGGTTGGAGCCCGCAAACACCAGCCACATTACGGCAGCGTGGGCCTTTTTCGATAACTTTTTCCACCCGAAAATCCAGATGCCGATGAACGTGGATTCCAGGAAAAATGTGGCGGTTGCCTCAATGGCCAGCAAGGAACCAAAAATATCCCCTACGTAGGCGGAGTATTGCGACCAGTTGGTTCCAAACTGAAACTCGAGGGTGATGCCGGTGACCACGCCGACGGCAAAATTTATGAGAAACAGTTTGCCCCAAAATTTGGTCATCTTCAGGTACATCTCGTCCCCTGTTTTGACATATTTGGTCTCCATGTATGCCATTATAAACGAAAGTCCCAGGGTCAAAGGGACAAACAGGAAATGGAACATGGTGGTGGCTGCAAACTGGATTCTCGATAAAATTAACGCATCCATAAATCTCCTCCGTACCTAATATTTTTTCAATTCGTCTTGCGAAACGTTATAAAACAATTTTTTTCCGTTTTTGGTTTTATTCGGCCGCAGTCATTATCGCGGCCTTTTCAGCTCCTCCGAGCTGCAGCTCTCAACTTCGAGCATCTGCTTGAAACTCGTCTGCCTGAGGGTGTTTCTAAGCTGATTTCTGGCTTTTTCCCAGACCTGATGTGCCGAGCATGCCGGGGCACGCTGACAAGTTTCGGGTCGTATGACGCAGTCGTTCAGGAAAATCTCGCCGATAACAGCTTCCACCACGTCGAGCATGGTCAGTTTGTCCGGCGATATGATAAGGCGGTAGCCGCCCTTGGCCCCCTGAATGATCTCGATAATTTGCGCTTTGGCCAGCTGCGGCGCAATTTTGCTGAGGAATTGGTTTGGGATGTCCATGACCCGGGCGATTTCTCTGCGGCTCGTGGTCACCCCCTCGCCCTGATAGGCCAGGTAGAGTGCGCAGCGTACAGCATATTCACCGGCTCTTGTTAGACGCATGTATGTTCCACATTCTTAGACGACAAATTCACAACAACTCCGATTATCATTTTTCTATTCACCCTGCAGGTGATGTACTGCCACAAAACCCGATTAGTCGTGTCACCCAATTATAAAACACTTGATTTAAACAGACTAAGTGCGACAAATAGGATGTTTTTTATCCAATATAATCTGGCCGCTCATCTGTCAACAGTTTTTTTCGCTCTTATTCGGGTTGATTTATCGTTGGAGGGTACCCCCAGAAGCGCTGGTATCTCGGGTTGCGCGTGAGGAGGTTTTCGTGGCGCCCCTGGGCGACGATGCGGCCGTTGTCGAGCAGTATGGATTCATCCATGCGGTGGATGTCGACCATTCGATGGGTGATCAACAGCACGGTTTTCCCCACGGTCCGTTCCATGATCGCCTGCATCAGCTGCCCTTCCGTTACACGGTCCAGCCCTTCGGTAGGTTCATCCAAGACCCAGACCGGCGCATCTTGAACAAAGGCCCGGGCCACAGCCAGTCGCCTGGCCTGCCCACCGGAAAGCATTTTACCCGCCTCTCCGACCCAGGTGTCCAGACCGTGCGGCAGGCTGTCCACGAACGACAGCAGTTGGGCTGCCGCCAGGGCTTCCCTCAGGTCGTTCTCCGTTGCATCGGCACGGGCCATGAGCAGGTTGTCCCGCAGGCTGGTGCTGAAAATGTGGGCCTGCTGGGACACAACCGAAACACTCCGGCGCAGGTCCTGTTCACTCAGGGTGGTTATGTCCACACCATCAATGCAGATGCGCCCGGTGGTCGGTCCCCAAAATCTTACCAGCAGATTCACGATCGTGGTTTTACCCGAGCCCGTCGTCCCCAATACGGCCACCCGGCTTCCCACCGACACCTGAAAATTCAGGCTTTCCAGGACAAAGGGGGCATTTTCAGCATAACGAAAGCTGGCATTCTCAAACGCCAAGCCGTATTTCTCAGGAAGGGATCTGGACTGCTCCGGGTAGTGAACGGCAGGCTCAGATGTCACGATTTCCATAAGGCGGCGACCGGCCTCACGGGTTCTACCCAGGAATTGAAAGGCCATAGGCAGCGGCCAAACCGCCTCATACGAAGCCATAACCGCCAGGGTTACGAGGGCGAGTTCGGCACCGCCATACTCAGCGGCCATATCGATGCGGTCCACGCCGAGATACAACACGAAAGTGACGGCCAGTCCGGATATGAGGGTAATCGATGCGGTGCTAAATCCTGTGATGTGGCTCATGCGGCGCTGGGATGCCATGAGTCCATCACTGTCCTGACGGATCGATTCCAGGTGCTGCGCCTGCGTCCCATACACCAGCAGTTCCGGCATCCCCTGGAGGGTCTCTAAAATGCGCACCCGCAGCACGGCACTTTGCCGACCGAGTCTGCGCCCGGTTTGCGCACCGAACGATGCGGCGGCAAACGGCACGATGAAGCCGGCAACCGCCAGAAACGCCAATGCGCAAACAGCGATGACCGGATCGAACAGCCCTATAAAACCGAAAAGCAGCACAGACACAGCCAGTGCGGCGGCAGAAGGAGACAAGACGCGCACAAAGAGGTTGTCCAGTGTATCGATGTCTTCCACAAGTCGGTTGAGGACGTCGCCGCTGCGGTATCTGGACAGGCAGGCCGGCGCCAGCGGCTCAATATGACGGTAGAACCACACCCGCAGACTTTCCAGTATTCTGAAGGTGGTATCGTGGTTGACAACCCGTTCGCCGTAACGAGCCAGGGTGCGGCTGAAGGCAAACAGGCGAACCCCGATACTCGGCAAAAAGAAATTGAAGTGCCAGGGGCCGGCCGCTGACAAGCCGGCCATTGCCGCGGCGGTTAAAAACCATCCGGCCAAAGACAACAACCCCACTGCCGAAGCAATGGCAACCAGCCCCAGCAGGATGCCCAGCAGCATCCTTTTTCCGTGGGATTGGAACAGACGGACAAACGGTCCGAGTTCTGGGGGGCGGTTATCCACGGCCATCCTCCCCATGAAGCCGGTTTGCCAACCGGTGGAACACACCACCCGCCGCGCTCAAGGCCGCAAAGGTACCCCGTTCCACGATTTTGCCCCCGGACATGACCAGAATCCGATCGGCCTTTTCCACATCCGCCATGCGATGGGTCACGGTCAGTACGGTTCGGCCGGCAGACAGTCTATCCAGCGCCCCCAGAACCAAGTGTTCGTTTTCCACGTCCAAGCCGGCGGTGGGTTCGTCCAGCAGCAGGAGCGGCGCTTTTTTTAAAAATACCCGTGCCAGTGCGATTCGCTGGGCTTGCCCCCGGGACAGTCCGTACCCGCGCTCTCCGATGACCGTATCCAAGCCCCGCGCAAGAGGTTGGGTGAAATCCAACACTCGCGCTGAACGGGCAGCGTCGACCACAGCCTGCTCCGAGGCGCCCGGCCGCCCCATTTGAATGTTGTCGCGGATGCTTCCGAAAAAGAGGGCCGGATCCTGACCGATCCAGGACAGGTATCGCCGCCGCCTGGCCGGGTCCAGGTGGTCTGCGGATATCCCGTTGGCCGTTATCTGTCCCCGGTCCGGCTGGAGAAACCCGAGCAGCAGATCAAGTACCGTTGTCTTTCCGGCACCGCTCTCACCAACCAGGGCGAGTTTTTCCCCGGCTTTAACTGTGAAACTGATACCGTTCAAAGCGGGCCGCCGGCCTCTGTCGTAAGCCAGGTGCACATCCCTAAAACAGAGTTCGATACCGCCGGATGGCTCAAAAAGCACGGGCTTGTCGGGGGCGACCGGAACCGGCACAGCCAGCACCTTGAGGATTTCCTGGGCAGCTCCGACGGCCTCGGCCCGGGCATGGTAATGGGTGCCCAGTTCCCTGAGGGGTAGATAGAATTCAGGGGCCAGCAGCAGGATGAAAACCCCGCCGGAGAGGGTTAACGGCAGTCCCCAGGGGCCGAAGTGATAGTAACCCAGATACGTCATGCCAAGGTATACAGCGACCATGGCAATGGCGATCGCACTGAAAAACTCCAGGACTGCGGAAGATAGAAACGCGATGCGCAGTACGCTCATCGTCCGTTTACGATAGTCGCGTGACACCCGGGCAACGGTCTTTTCGGCACCCCGGCTTTTGTGGAACAATTTGAGGGTGGGCAACCCCTGCAAAATGTCCAGAAAATGAGCGCTCATTCGTGATAGCGCCTGAAAGTGGCGTTGGCTGACACTTTCCGCTCCCATGCCGACCAGTACCATGAACAGAGGAACTAGCGGGGCGGTGACCATCAAAAGGCCGCCGGCTGCCCAGCTGACCGGGAAGACAAATGTCAAAATAGCGGCGGGGATCGTTATTGCCAGGGCCATTTGCGGGAGATAGTGGGCAAAAAAGCCGTGCAGCCCTTCCACCTGTTCCATAACGGTGCTAGCCAGGGCACCGGTGTTCCGGCCGGTCACATAGGCCGGGCCGAGTCGGGTGATGTGTGCCATGAGGGTCGATCGGACCACCCGTCGTATTTTTGCACTGGCTGCGAAGCCTGAAACCTCACGTCCCCAGCCGAGGAACGCTCTGACCAGGTAGATGCCGACAAGCGCCCCAAAAAAAGGCCAGAGCGCTTCCCGACTCTTTCCGTCGATCACCGCACCGTGGATAATGCGTGCTAAAAATCCAGCCTGTGCAATGAGCAGCAGCCCGCTACCCAGGCCCAACCCGACGGATAGCCCGATCCAACCCTTGGCCGGCATTACCTGTTTAAACAGCCAGCGCCGTCCTGTCTTCGCATCAGTGCTTTGATCGCCTGATTCTTGCAATTGTCAATTCCTCGTGCCGACCGCAAACCCTTGATGCGCGGTACCGAATGCTCTGGCAATGTCCCCGGCATCCCCGGTTGTTTAAAAGAATTGTTCACCACTTTAAGCACGGCCACAGGGGATTGTACGGTTTAGAGCCGGCAGCCAGTACGATCATGCCCGCGGCAACCTGCTCTTGAAGGCTGTCTTGATCTATGCTGAGCCAGGGGTTTTAACTGTAAGGGCGATGTCACCAGTCGGGTCAAATTACGGATAGCACCCTTGTAGCGGCCAGGACGTCCCGGCTCCCGGACTGAAGTGGCGCCTTTACTCTTGAAATTCGTGCATAAATTTCCGGTCGATGTAATCTTTGATTTTGAAGGCCAATTTCCCGGTCAGGCGCCAAATGCCTTTGCTGAGGATGCCTTTGCCGTCGCCCAGGTTGAAAATCAGCAAATAGTTGCCGCCCGGATCGAAGGGGTGCAGCGATTCACCGTCCAGAGCGGCAAGCAGGTTGTGATAGAGTACCGGATTCTGGCGCACGGCATAGACCCCAACTTTATCCAGGGGCTGCTCTTGAAAATGGATGCAATCCCCACCGCCGAATATTTCCGGGTAATCCGGGCATTGGAGGTAATGGTTGACCAACAGGCCGCCATCCGGGCCGGTGGGCAGGTTGGAAGCGGCAAATATGCGCGAGGGTTTGACGCCCCGGGCGAGGAAGATAAGGTCGGCCGGATGAGTTTCACCGGACTGTAGAGTGATTTCGCCATCCGTCATGCCGGTAACGTAGCTGCCTTTCTGAATGGATACCCCACGGGCAAGCAGGGATTTCTCCGCATGGCGACCGATCCAGGCCGGAAAGCGGGACATCAAGCCCCGGCCGGCGAAGATTTGCACGGCCACGCCCCTGAGACCGTGGGTCGCCAGGAGGGTCACGATGTTGCCGGCCACTTCGATGGCGGAAGCACCGCCGCCCACGATGGCAATCCGACCGGATCCGGTTTCGCCCAGCCCAATGATCCTTTTCTGGGCCTGCTGCAGCCTTTCAATAGGTTTAACGGTAAAAATGTCGGCTGACTCAGCCAGTCCTTCCAGCCCGGGCACGAAGCTCCCCGCGTTGCAGGATACGATGTCGTAGGGGATCTCCTGGCCGTCAGTCAGTCGAATGCGTTTGCGGACCGGGTCGATACGTTCGGCTTTGCCTTTGATAAACACGCCGCCCCGGTTAGCGGTCATTTTCTGCACAGCGAAACGAATCTCTTCCGGCCGGTAGGTCTTGCCGAGCATCCCGGGACCCATCCCGGAGTAATAGTGATGCTCCGAAGGACCGATAATCGTTACCCGGTGACCTCTTTCAACGAAATGGTGCAGGTTCTGAAGGGTGACCATGTGGGCATGGCCGGCCCCGATCATTACCAGTTTCTTCGACATGGCTTCCTCAACGGTTGATGTTGTCTACCAGATCACCCAGCAGCGCCAGATGGTTTTTTTCTTCGTCGGCCATTTGCATCAGCATTTGGCTGCCCTCTGGGTCATTGCTGGCGGTCGCTGCGCGCATATAGAGATCCAGGGCCTGGCCCTCTATAGACATGGCGATGGCCGCAATATCGACCACCGATTCGAGGTCGGGATTGAACAGCTGCATGTATTCCTCGGTGGTCAGTCCGCCTTCCATAGCGCTGCCGGATGTCAGGGCTTCCAGGTCCTTTGCTACGGCGGACTTGCCGGTCAGGCGGTTGTACTCGGCCACGATTCTCTCCTGGTGTTTTATCTCGATACCGCCCAATTTGCCGAACAGGGCCCTCACATCCGGGTTTTCGGCAGCCGCCTCCTGGCTGGCATAAAAATCCTTCAGTCCGGTTTCCAGGCCAAAGGCCACCAGAAGCGCTTCCGCGCCGGACTCGCGCCCGGCGAACAGCGCCAGGCCCAGGTCTTGCGAACCGATCGCCGCTGCCCCTTCGAACGCCTTGATCCCCCCGGCAAGGTTATAGATATTCTTGAAACCCTGACCGGCGAGCAACTGCGCAGCAACCCGGCTGCGCCCGCCCACGGCTCAATAGACCATCAGCGGCTGGTCGCGATCCAGTTCGTCGAGCCGATCGGTCAGTTGGGGCAGGGGAATCAAGGTGGCGCCGGGGATGTGGCCGGCATTGTATTCACTGGGTTGGCGCACATCCAGAACCAGCATGTCGCCGGTGTCGGTATCGGCCATCATATCCCTGGCCTGGGTTGAGTCGATGGATTCCACAGGGGTAAAAAATTGTTTCCAGCGCATGGTGACCTCACTTTTAATTGTATGGTTGCGGTTGCATTTGGGGGGATTTGCATGTCCAGGGGCGATCATAGCAGAATCAACTTCCCGTGACAATTAGAGACGACGACCGAGCATCGAAAACGTGGCATGGAGATTGCAAACTCTCAAGAGAACCCTATGACAATACAGGCCGACTATCTTGTTACCAATGCCTGTTAACCCGGAAACAATCGCAAAGGGGGACGCATGGACCTGCAAGAGTATAAACAAATCGTCGAAAGTGCCATCGGTGAAGAAGTGGCTGCCAGCATTTTTTACCAGGAGGCTTCGGAAAAGGTTGAAGACCCATACCTGAAGAAAATGTTTGCGCAACTGGCCGAGGACGAGCGCGGTCACAAGCGAATCCTGGAAAAGATCCTGACCAGTGAGCGCATCCAGCAATACTTCAAGGAATCGGTTGATTTCAAGGTGTCGGAAACGGTGGACAAACCCGAACTGTCCACCCAGATGAAACCGGCCGATGCCGTTGCCCTGGCCATGAAAAATGAAGAAGAAGCCATGCAGATGTACCAGCAGATGGCGGATGCCTGTGACGACCCCGAAATGAAACGCGCGTTTGAAGATCTGGCTACCATGGAGCGCGGCCACAAACGCAAGATGGAAGCGGCGTTCGTGGATATCGGGTATCCTGAGGTCTGGTAGCCATGGCCTTATCCGTCGTGGATCTCTATCGCGATGTCCTGCCGAAGACCAATTGCGGCGACTGCGGATTCACCACCTACCTGGCCTTTGCAAGTCAGGTGGTCTCGGAAAAGCTAGATCTCGGCCGGTGTCCCCATATCCCGGCCGACTTGTTGGAAAAAAGTAAAACAGAACTCGCCGAGCAGTACCGGGAGGGGCGCTGGACCAAGCGGGACATGGCCGCCGACGCACTGGAATGGGCCTGCCAGAAAGCGGCGTCCATGGCGTTGCCGGACCTACCCGCCCGCATAGGCGGGCACCTGGTGCAACGAGACAACCTCACGTTTCTGGAACTTCCCTATTTTACGACATCCGTACTGATCGGGGACGGCATGATCGTCAGGAACGATAATGCCGAACTCACCCGCTGGGAGCAGGTATTCCTTTATAACCACCTGGCCCAGGGCGGCTGGCGGCAGCCCCTCGGCAAATGGAAAGGACTGGTGGAATTCCCCAATACTGTCTCAAAAATCAAATCGATGATTGAACAGGTTGAGACACCTTTGATACAGAGATTTAGGGGGCAAACGGACACTTTAAAAGCTGCGGCCGCTGCCATCGGCGGGGTGGAGCACACCGACGACCGGGAATCATCCGGCCTGAATTTTCATTTTCAACCCCTGCCCCGGGTCCCGGTAACCCTGATGTTCTGGGACGAAGACCCCGAAGATGGTTTCGAACCAATGGCTAAACTGCTTTTTGACGAAACGGTGACCGAGCATCTGGATATTGAATCGATCATGTTTCTCAGCGAACGGCTCCGCCAGTTGCTGTGCATTACAGACTAGAAGCTATTTAAATAATAGGCGGTTAACTGATAGCCACTAGCAGTGAGCAAGTTGGCCACCGCCCTGGAGGGGAAGGGCGCTAGGCCGGACAGGTGGAAGGGAATATAGGCAGCACATCGGCTTTAAATTGGCTAACGGCTAAAAGCCAACAGCTAACCGCACGACCATCAGGAGCAGCTATGGAAGAACATAAAGTCACGATTTTCAGTCCCTATGAATTTTCAGTCGGCCAGAAGATCAATATCGCCGACGGGCCCCGCAAGGGTGATTGGGAAGTGATCGGCCTGTCGGCGCGCAAGGTCACCCTCAAATGCCCCATCAGTCACCGAGAATTCGAGTGGGACCGGTTTTGCTATCACCTGGAAGACCGTACCCAGCCCTGGCCGGGTGAAGATTAGGGGCTGTTTCTGAATTCGGACAAACAGTTCCCAAGATGGCGCGGTGACTGGTCTGTTTGCACTGATCTTAAATATATTTGAGGCTTTACAACCCGGCACGATACCGCTATGTTTTAGGCACCCATATCGTAATCGTAGCCTTAACGGGTTTCACGGCTTAACTCCTTTCAGATATTATACAACCGGGAATACTGTTTTGCCCGGAGCGCGGCACCCACGGTCCGGCAGGCGAAAGTACGCTGCCCGGCGGTGAAAAGGACATCAGGATGAAACAAGACGAAACCTTGAATATCGATTACTACGAAACCCAGTATGAAAATTGGAAGGCGGACCCGGAATCCGTTACCCCTGACTGGCAGCATTTCTTCAAAGGCTTTGAGATCGCCTATGCCGGTACCCTGGGCGGCCCGGGTGAACCTGTCCGGGGCCAGGCGGCCAATCAGGCCGAAGTGGCGGCTTTGATCTACCGCTACCGGGATATCGGCCACCTGCTGGCCTGCATGGACCCTCTGAGTGCCTGCCCGACTGAACACCCCCTGCTCGACCTGGAAGCATTCGGTCTGTCCCTGGACGAACTGAGCAACCGCTATATTGCCCCGGAAACTCTCTTTAAGAGCGATGCCACCCTCAAGGATATTGTCCAGGCCCTGAAAGAGACGTATTGCCGTTCGATCGGCGTGGAGTACCTGCACTTGCAGGATCCGGCTGAACAGCGTTGGCTGCAGGAGCGTATGGAGCCGACCCGGAACCGGACTGGCTTCAGTCCGGAAGAAAAGCACAGCATTCTGGAAAAACTGGTACAGTCGGCCAGGTTCGAAGGCTTCCTCAACAAGAAGTATACCGGGGTAACGCGCTTTTCGTTGGAGGGCGGCGACGCCCTGATACCGTTTTTGCATTTTTTGACGGAGACGGCCGCTGAAAACGGCGTGGCCCAGATTATCCTCGGCATGGCCCACCGCGGGCGGCTGAATGTCCAGACCAATGTTCTGGGAAGGCCCTTTGCGGAAATATTCGCCGAATTCGAGAGCTGCTATGATCCGGACCAGCTGGTCGGCGCCGGCGACGTCAAGTACCACAATGGCTACCTGTCGGATATCACTACCGCGGCCGGCCATCCCCTGAGACTGTACCTGGTGAACAACCCGAGTCATCTGGAAGCCGTCGATCCGGTGGTCCAGGGGATTGCCCGGGCCCGCCAGGAACTGGAAGCGGAAGATCCCCTGGTTGGGTTCGGCCGGATCATGCCGATCTGCCTCCACGGGGACGCGGCCTTTGCCGGCCAGGGCGTGGTGGCCGAAACCCTCAATATGTCGGCCCTGGCCGGATATCGTACCGGCGGTACGATCCACGTGATTATCAACAACCAGATCGGCTATACCACTTTGCCCGAAGATGCACGCTCCACCCGCTACTCCACCGACGTGGCCAAGATGCTGATGGTGCCGATTTTCCACGTGCATGGCGAAGATCCGGAAGCGGTTGTCCATGTGGCCCGGTTGGCCGAGGCCTACCGGCGGACCTTCGGCAAGGATGTGGTGGTGGATCTGGTCTGCTATCGCCGTTTTGGTCACAATGAAGGCGACGATCCCTACTTTACCCAGCCGCTGATGTATGAACGTATCAAGACCCGGCCGTCCCTTGACAAGGTCTACCTGGAGACCCTGCAGGCGGAAAATGTAGTGACTGCTAAGGCCCTGGCCATGATTGAAGAGCCGCTGGCCCAGAGACTGGATCAGGATTACGCGGAGACCAAAAATAGCACGTGCGCTTTTCCAGAGGACCGCTTTTTTGAGAACCTGGACGGTTACAATGGTCGGTTTTCCTTTCGGCATCCGGCCACCGCTATTGCCAAAAAGGACCTGGTTACCCTGGCGGAAGACCAGATGCGGGTCCCGGAAGGTTTTTCCATCAATCGCAAAGTCAAACGGGGCCTGGAAAAACGGGTAGCGACGGTCAAGGCCGGTAAGGGGATTGACTGGGCCAACGCCGAGAGTCTGGCATTTGCGTCGATCCTCAAGGAGGGTCACCCAATCAGGCTCAGCGGGCAGGATGTGCGCCGGGGAACGTTCAGCCAGCGGCACTGCGTACTGTTCGACTCCCAAAGCGGGGCCGGCCACATTCCCCTCAACCACCTGGCGGCTGATCAGGGGCACTTTGACGTCTATAACAGTCATCTGTCTGAATACGGGGTGCTGGGTTTCGAATATGGATATGCCATGGTGCGTCCCGAAGGCCTGGTCATGTGGGAAGCCCAGTTCGGCGATTTTGCGAATACGGCCCAGGCGATCATCGATCTGTTTATAGCCAGCGGCCAATCCAAATGGCAGCGGCTTTCCGGGTTGGTCCTGCTCCTCCCGCACGGTATGGAGGGCATGGGGCCGGAGCATTCCAGCGCCCGCCCGGAGCGGTTTTTACAGCTTTGCACCGATGACAACATGCAGGTCTGCAACCCGACTACCCCGGCCCAGTACTTTCACCTGTTGCGGCGGCAGGTGGTGGCCCGGCACCGGTTGCCCCTGGTGGTTCTGACGCCCAAGAGCCTGCTGCGGCACCCGCTGGCGGTGTCGGATGTCCGGGAATTTACCACCGGGTCGTTTAGGCCGCTGCTGGTGGACGACGCCGGTCAGAACGCGGTAAAAAAAGTGCTGCTTTGCAGCGGCAAGCTTTACTACCAGTTGCTGGAACGCCGTTCGCAGCTGGCTTTGAAAGACACGGTGCTGGTCCGTCTGGAACAGATCTATCCTTTTCCAGCCGCACAGCTGGAAAAAGCCCTGGCCAAATTTGGAAAGAAGACCAACCTGGTGTGGGTCCAGGAGGAACCTGATAACATGGGCGCCTGGCGGTTCGTCGCGCCGCTGATAGAGGCCGTTGCCGGGCGTCCGCCGGCATATATCGGTCGCAAGGCGTCGGCCAGCCCGGCCACCGGCTTTCCGGCCATCTACAAGCGCGAACAGACGGCCGTTCTGGATGAGGCCGTGGGGGCCATAGAAGATTAGAAGCTATTTCAAAAAAGTCTTTTGGCCCAATCTCGGCGTTGGGCGCCAAATTCAAATCCTCGAAATACTGTATGGTATTCCTCCGGTTTGAATGTAGCGCCTGCCTTGACTTAGAACCAAAACCTGTTTTTTAGGGAGCTTCTAAAGTATCGGATGTTAAACCTTAATCTGTGTGTACGCACAATCTGGGAGCCTTATTATGGACATCATCATACCCAGTGTGGGTGAATCGGTACAGGAGGCAGTCCTGGCCGAGTGGTTCAAGCAGGACGGCGATTTGGTTGAAAGCGATGAGCCTTTGCTGGTCATCGAGACGGACAAGGTGACCCTTGAAGTGGTCGCGGAAGCCCGGGGAATTGTCGCCATCACGGTACCGGAGGGTGAAACCGTGGCAATTGGCGCTGTAGTCGGCACGGTCACGCCGGTTGAAGGTGAGGTTGCCCAGTCGGCGGCCCAGCCGAAACCGGCAGTTGCTCCGGAAGTACCGGTGAAACCGGAACCGGAACCGGAACCGGCGGCACCCGTCGCGGTGAGTCCGCCCCCGGCCTTGCCGGCTGACTCCGGGAGCCTGGCACCCTCGGTCAGGCGGCTCATCCGGGAAAAGAACCTGGATGCGGCGCAGATTTCCGGCACCGGGCCCGGTGGTCGCATCAGCAAGGGCGATGTACTGCTCTACCTGGAAAAGGCCCCGGCCGGCCTCCCGGACGCCCTGCCGACACCCACAGCCCAGGAATGCCTGCCCGAAGATGGTCAGCCCCTGGAAGTGCGCAAACCGATGAGCCCCATTCGCAAGCGCATCGCCGAACGTCTGCTGGAGTCGCGTCAGAAGACCGCCATGCTGACGACTTTCAACGAAATTGACATGCGCCGGGCCATGGCCCTCAGGGCGCAATACAAACAGGCCTTCGCCGACCGGCACGGTGTCTCTCTGGGCTTCATGTCATTTTTCATCAAGGCCTGTGTGGAAGCTCTCAAAGAGATCCCCGAGATCAACGCCTTCTTGGAAGGCGATGAGATCATCTACCACCACTACCAGCATATCGGGGTCGCCATCGGGGCGCCCAGAGGTCTGGTGGTGCCGGTTGTCCGCCATGCCGAGCGGATGAATTTTGCCCAGGTGGAACAGGCGATCGTGGATTACGTGGGCAAGATCAAGGATAACCGTCTGGAATTGGCGGACCTGGAAGGGGGCACCTTTACCGTGAGCAACGGTGGTGTTTATGGTTCTCTGCTGAGTACGCCGATACTCAATACGCCCCAAAGCGGTATACTGGGAATGCACAAGATTGAAAAGCGGCCGGTGGTGGTGGACGACGAGATCGTGATCCGCCCGATGATGTACGTGGCCCTGAGCTACGACCACCGCATCGTCGACGGCAAGGGTGCGGTGACGTTTCTTAAACGTGTCAAGGAATACGTGGAAAACCCGGAACGTATTCTCCTGGAGGTGTAAATATGTCCGCAAAACAACACTATGATCTGGTCATCATCGGATCCGGCCCGGGTGGGTATGTGGCCGCCGTCAGGGCGGCTCAGCTTGGCTTAAAAACCGCGGTAGTCGAAAAAGACCAGCGGCTGGGCGGAGTCTGTCTCAACGTGGGTTGTATCCCCAGTAAAGCCCTGCTGGATGCCAGCGAATATTATCACCTGGCCGCCGAACGGCTGGGTGAGTACGGCATCCGGACCGGAAAGGTTTCTCTGGAATTGAAAACCATGCTGGCCCGCAAGGATAAAGTGGTCCTGGAGTTGACCGAAAATGTCCGCCAGTTGCTGGAAGGCAACGGTATCGACATCATTCCGGGAACGGCCAGCCTGGCCGGGGCCGGTGAAGTTGCGGTTAAGAAAGGCAAAGGCCGCGCCAAAAAGATCGGCGCCGGGCGTATCTTGCTGGCGACCGGCAGCCGGCCCGTTGAAGTCCCGGGGCTGGCGTTCGACGGCAACCGGATTGTGGATTCCACCGGTGCGCTCAGCTTCAAGAGCGTCCCCAAACACCTGGGGATCGTCGGCGGCGGCTACATCGGCCTCGAACTGGGATCTGTCTGGCGGCGGCTCGGGGCCGACGTTACGGTCATTGAAATGCTGCCCCGAATTGCCACGCTGCTGGACGGACAGGTGGGGCGGACGCTGGACCGGCTTTTACGCAAACAGGGTTTCACTTTCCGCACCAATACGAAAGTGGCCGGTGCCAAGGTCAAGGGCGGCAAGGTGGCGGTAAGCGTGGTGGGGCCTGACCAGAAGGAGGAAACACTGACTTTCGACCGTCTGCTGGTCAGCGTGGGGCGTCAGCCGTCTACCGAAGGTTTGCAGTTGGATGCCGCCGGCGTGGAGACCGACAGCCGCAGTGGCCTGGTAACGGTCGATGAGACTTACCAGACCAGCGTCAAGGACATTTACGCCATCGGGGACCTGATCGCCGGCCCGGCCCTGGCCCACAAGGCTTCCGCCGAAGGAATCGCCGCTGTGGAATGTATGGCCGGCCGGGCCGGTGAAGTCAATTACGATACCATTCCATCCGTGATCTATACCTGGCCGGAAGTTGCTTCGGTGGGGTTGACCGAAGAGCAGGTCAAGGAGCGCGACATCCCTTACTGTGTGGGTAGTTACCCCTTTTCAGGGGCCGGAAGGGCCCGCTGCATGGGCGAGATGGACGGGTTCGTGAAACTCATCGCCCACAGCAAAACCGACCGGATTCTGGGGATCCACATCATCGGACCCCGCGCGGCGGATATGATTGCCGAAGGGGTCCTGGCCATGGAATTCGGAGCCAGTTCAGAAGACATAGCCCGGACTGTGCACGGGCACCCGACGTTTGCCGAGGCCCTGCAGGAAGCCGCTCTGGCGGTGCGTAAGTGTTCTATTTATGCCTCTTAGCCGGGCGCCCGGCCAATACGCAGCCTAAAAACAAAACGCCGGATACTCGCAATCAAAATCCAAGCGGTATCCGGCGTTTATTTTTTCCTTGAAAAGCCTTGGTATTCAGGGCCAGGTCAGAGGTATTTGGCTGTGCCGTAAAAGCAGTATTCTCGCGCAGAGGCGCAGAGTAAACCACGAACGGGTCCGGCTTCGCCGTATAAACCAAGAGATTTTTACCGTCTGAAAGCGTTATCCGATCTTTCGCACGATAGTGCGAACAAAATCTGGGTTTGCTTTCCCGACTTCGCTGGACTGTGCATTGATTCTAAGTTTACTGAGGACATCCCTGCGTCTCTGCGCCTCTGCGCGATGCAAGGTGTTGCCTTTCGTTAGGCATGTTGACCTCTGCCAGGGGAACCCCAACGTCCGCTCTTTGCGGCCAGGATAGTAACTTTTGGAGGACGTACCTTGCATCTATGAACCGCTTGCCCACTCTCCTACGTTGCTATTGAGGACTGAATATATTTCCGGCCGAGACGTTCTTCCAGCATGGCCACCGTCAGGGAGCAAGCCAGGCACACGACCAGGTACAGCAGCATAACCGTGATCCACACTTCGAAGGTGATCAGCGCCGCGGCCATGAGTTCCATGCCTTGAAACGTAAGCTCCTGGATGGAGATGACCGAAATGATGGAGGAGTCCTTGATGGTCGATATGAATTGCCCCGTCAGGGGCGGCAGGATGCGGGTCAGGGCCTGCGGGAAAATGACCAGTCGCATTCGCTTGAAAGGAGACAGGCCCACGGAGAGGGCGGCCTCCCACTGGCCTTTGTCCACGGATTGGATGCCGGCGCGCACAATTTCGGTGATATAGGCGCCTTCATACAAGGCCAGCGCCACCACCCCGGCCAGAAATGACGGCAGCCTATCCGGGGCGCCGAACAACAGGCTGGTGACAGCCAGGGTGGCCGGGGAACCCTGCATCACCCGGGATTCCAGGTCCAGAAACTGGAACAGCTGGTCACTCAGAAAGTAATAGACGATAAAGACCCATACCAGGATAGGCATGTTGCGGATCAGTTCGACATAGATCCAGCCCAAAAATCGCCGGAAACGGCTATTGCTGACCCGGAACAGGCCCATGATTGTGCCGATGACCAGGGCCAGTACGGACGCCCAGAGGCTTACCCGGATCGTGACGAGCAGACCCTGCATGATCAAACCCGGGACCAGGTTGTTCGATTGCGAGTCCCGCAGTAGAAGGTACTGGGGAATGATACCCCAGTTCCAATTGTATTGCAGGTTCACCTTGACTTTAATCAGCAGCCAGCCGAAGCCGACCAGAACAGTCAGTATCAGCAGAATGTCCAGCCAGCCGGTCCGTCTGCCTTTGTTTGAAGAACTAAACACAGTCGCTTACTTCATTCCGGGTTGGTTTGATTTTTCCTCCATCTCATCACCTACGGTCCATTTTCCTGATTTTAGAGGCCTACTGAATCAGCTTCTCCCAATCCTTGGTTCGAAACCAGTAGTACTTGCGTTCGGCCAGCCAGCCTTCAGCAGCCACCAGGCGGATCCAGTTGTTGAAAAAGTTCAGGGAGTCATGGTCTCCTTTGCGCACGGCAAACCCGATGGGTTCACGCGTGAACGGCTTGTCCAGCGGCAGGTAGAGCCGATCGGGGTACTTGAGGGCCTGGAAAGCAGGGGTCGGTGCCGAGCCTACCACGGCGTGTACCCGGCCGTTGGCCAGTTCCTGGTACGCCTGGGATTCGTCGTCGAACAGCCTGAGCTTGGCCTTGGGGAAATATTTCTTGGTGGCGGTCACCGCGGTGGAGCCCAGCCGGGCGGCGATGACGATGTCCGCTTTGTCTAAATCGGACAGATTGCGCAAGCCCGGTGCTTTCTGGCTGTGGGCAACGACGGACATGCCGGTGAAGTCGTAGGGAATGGTGAAATTCACCTTGAGATTTCGCTTGGGTACAATGCCCATGCCGCCGATGATGACATCGAATTTTCCGGTAATCAGGGCGGGAATGATCCCCGACCATTTGGTCGGAACGAATTTTACTTTCACGCCCATGTCTTCGGCCAGCCGGCGGGCGACATCGATCTCGAAACCAATCAGCTTTCCGGTTTTATCTTTCATCGCCCAGAGCACGAAGGTGGACATGCCGACTTTCAGGACACCTCTTTGTAAGACCTTTTCAACAGTGCTGGGAGCCATTTTACCCGCAGCCCAGACCGGTCCGGCGACCAGGGCGGGGGCCAGTAGCACCGTAAACGCCAGAATCATTACCAGGCTTGAATGTTTACGACGTGTCATGCGATTCTCCTTTCAATAAAGCGTATTTAAGATTTGATGGTGAAATATCTCTCCATGGCAGCGGCAAAGGTTGACAGGCTGATGGTGAGGAAAAGATATATAAGCGCTACGGTAAACCAAATTTCAAACACCAGGAATGTCTCCGCAATTATTTCCTGGCCGCGCATGGTCAGGTCGTAGATGGCGATGGTGCTCACCAGTGCCGAATCTTTCACCAGTGAGACCGCCTGGCCGGTCAGCGGCGGCAACATCTTGCGGATGGCCTGGGGCAGGATAACGAGACGGTACACCTGCCAGTGACCGAGTCCCAGGCTGTAGGCGCCTTCCCATTGCTCGCGGGCGATGGCCTTGATGCCCGTTCGGAAAATTTCCGAGGCATAGGCACCCTCGAACAGGCTCAGTGCCAGGACTGCGGCAGTAAAGCGCTCGAAACCAAGGATCGGGGCCAGAACGAAATAGATGAAGAACAACTGCACCAGCAGGGGTGTGTTGCGGATGATTTCCAAATAACAACGGGATATGATCCGGGCCGTGGGCGAGGTGGACATTCGCATCAGGGCGGCCAGCAGGCCGATGGCCGTGGATAATAGCAGGCCGGCGGCTGAAATCTTGAGGGTTATCAGCAGTCCGGTAAGCAAGGGGCCGGCTTGCAAACGGTTCAGATCAAGGGTAACCAGGTACTCGCCCACCCGGTACCATTGCCAGTTGTAATTGAGGTTGCGGGAAGCATATGCAAAGAGCCACACCAACACACCTGAAAAGATGATAATTTTGAAGCCATCGAAGATGAACGCTTTTATTTTGCCGGTCGAATTCATGTAGCCTGTAGTGTATTCAAGGGTCGGGATAGTTCCGGTCTGCCGGTGCGTTGGCCGTACGTGTTGTTAGCACCGTAGCAACTTTCTAATAATTTTTAAATAGGGTCCAAGATTCATGCCAACCCACAGCTTGTGCACCGGAAGACGGCTTACCGGTTCCAACCATCCCAAAATGAGGCCAGCCCTCCGATTTGAGGGCCGAAATACGTTTCGCCAGGCCCAGCCTGACGATACAGTTGTGTCTCGTGAGACAAATAGATTGTGTCCATGGGGCTGCTATGAGTTGCATATCGGATAAAATGTATTGTTTTAAGTCCAATAACCCGTTTCGGGGACCGCTATAGTGAATACAGCGACCCTGGCATGCTTGTTGCTTTTTGACAAATGCAGAAGCGGGCTTAGATTAAACGAAACAGCCATATTCGATCATTGCGAGGTGAATGCATGACACTTGACGATATCAAAAACAACATGGATCTGGTCAATTCGATCAGCTGGGATATGACCCCGGAAGACGCGGTGACCATGTATCTGGAATGGGGCAATAATCCGGCCCTGGGCAGCAACCTGGTTAAATCAAAAGATGATGAGTCATATTATTTCGTGATCAACACCTGGAAGGAGCCGGTGATCTACTTGATGCGACGCAATTCGGAAGAGGCGGAAGAGCTGGCCGTTATCCGGATGCCGGCCAGGATCGAGAAGGTCTTCAGGGCGGAGTACGGCAAGCTCAAAGGTGTGTTTGCGCCCGAAGGCGAGGTTAAAGCCTGGCTACAGGAAGAACTGAACTGGAACTGAGCTATACCCTGACCTATCAAAATGTGAAACCGGGTTCGATCGGCTGATCGGGCCCGGTTTTTAGTTTTCTGAACCCAGTTTGCAGGTTCCGTTCAGGGCGGTTCAGGAAAATGCGTTTCCCGGTTTAACCCCGATTTTTTTCAAAATGATGGCCAGGGGGCAAAACCCGGTAAACGATGATTGCAGCAAATTGGCCCCCACGAAGGCGGTGAACCAGAGCCAGTAGGTGCTGTGGACGACGGACAGCAGCAGTGAGACCAGTATCATTGTTCCGGCAAATCGCATAACCAAACGATCTATACTCATGGTGTTCTCCTTCAATGCCTGTTACTATTTGTCCAGATGACACAGACAGTCTTGTGAATTACAGACGTCGCAAACATAAGCGGGTTGCCGGCGTGCGGCGCGGCCGGTGGCCGAACGCCAAACCAGCAATACCACGAGCAGTGCAGTTAAGGAAACTGTCAGGATAGTGGTCAGCATGATGTCCTCCCGTTGCCCGCTTGATATTGCGATACGTCTGGGCATAATGTTATAGGTTGAATTTCACTCTCAGTTAATATACAAGATTTGTGCCGAATTATAGAGGGTGTTTCAAAAATGACTTTTGGCCCAATCTCTACTTTGGGCGCTCGGTTCCGGCCTGGAGTGCCGGTTTTCAAGCCGTCAGGCGCACCTATAGCGCTATCCTCGAAATACTTGAGTATTGACCACTCAAGGCATTGGCGTCGCTGACACCTCCGGTTGCGACCCACATTCGAGGAATAGGTCAAGCGGAAAGTCCCGCAACGTGGGGGAACCATGCGGCCACCGCACCTTGAACCAAAACTCTGTTTTTGAGACAGCCTCTATTTTAAAGTGCCATTTGTCGGCCGGCTTTTAGCGTGCGTGTATTTGACGTCGCAACCATTGACTGGCATCATTTTTGAATATATTTTGCACCAGTAGACATTGCTTACCAATCACTGCAAAGACGGGAGATTAAGATGGATTTTGAAACGATTGAAGACATTATTACCTACGCGGTTGCCAAGGAAAAAGAAGCGGCGGAGTTTTATGAAAATCTAAGCAAAAATGAAGAATTTTCAGTGGCCAAAAAGACTTTTGCGGAATTTGCTATAGAGGAGCGCAAGCACGAAGCCCTGTTCGCCGATCTCGGCAACAATCTCGCGAAACTGGAAAATTACGAATACAAATGGATTCCGGATATTAAAAGAAGCAACTACATGACCGAACTGACCTATGAGCCGGGGATGGCTTATGTCGATATTTTGCGCATGGCCATGAAAAGAGAAGAGCAGGCGCTGCAGTTTTACAATGACATTGGCGCCAAAGTGCAAGACGAGCAGTTCATTAAGGCTTGTAAGTTCCTGGCCCAGGAAGAGGCCAAGCACAAGAATATCCTGGAAACGATTTATGACGACCATATGGCCCAAATGGGGGACTAGGCGGCTGCACCATATTTGGTAAGGAAAGCCCGGCTTGTATTGGCCCCCCTGTCAACTGTCGTCTGAACTCAAATACCTTTTTTCGTCATTTCGTTCATTTTCTTTCGCGTGAAAGAAAACGAACTAAAAGAAAAGCCCGTGTTACGCGGCCCTGCGGGCTGCCCTGCGCTTCTCGAAGCGGGCGGACGCTCTGAAACTCGCTGGCGCTCAAACAGTCAGAGCGTCTATTTCGCCCCCTTCTGTGATGCTCGGCGCGTCACAAAGGGAGTGAAGGTCAAAACCAATCTGCCCCTAAGCACGTTTCTAGGCCACTTAAATTCAATTTGTCTTCACTCTATAAACTAATTCAGTTCCTGCAATTTGGCCAGAACTGCGTCGGCGTGGCCTTTTACATTCACGTTCGGCCAGACGTGCTACACCAGGCCCTGCGGGTCGATGAGCAGGGTTGATCGAACCACGCCCATGTATTCGCGGCCGGCCATTTTTTTGAGCTGCCAGGCGCCGTAGGCTTCCAGCATGGCGTGCTCCGGGTCGCTGAGCAGCAGGATGGCCAGGTCGTGTTTTTCAATGAACCGGGCATGGCTCTGGATCGAATCCGGGCTGACGCCGATAATCACCGCGTTTTCTTTTGCAAATGTTGATTTCAATCCCGTGAAATCTTTGGCTTCACTGGTTCAGCCGGGGGTGTCGTCTTTGGGATAGAAAAAAAGCGCTAGCCACTTACCCTTGAAATCCGCCAGCTCAAAAGTCTCACCGGCCTGATTCTCCAATTTAAATTCCGGGGCTTTCTCTCCTATTGCAGGCATGTTTTTCATATTCGCTCTCCTTTTAATACCGTAGAGGCTGTCCCAGTAAAGAATTTTGGTCCAAGGTCAAGGCGGCCGCGCGGTTTAACCCGGAGGAATACTGACGAGTATTTCGAGGATTGAAACTAAGCGTCCAACGCCGAGATTGGGCCAAAAGGCTCTGCCAAGTATTATCGTAGAGTCTGTCCCAGTAGAGAATTTTGGTCCAAGGTCAAGGCGGCCGCGCGGTTTAACCCGGAGGAATACTGACGAGTATTTCGAGGATTGAAACCAAGCGTCCAACGCCGAGATTGGGCCAAAAGGCTCTGCTGGGGCAGACTCTTAGTCTGAGACTCAGACGTCTATGGCCCCCCCTCACGTAAACCCCGCGCCGGCTGTACAGGTGTAACAGTAATCCGCAACCGAAATGGCGCTGTCCACGGCCGGCGGCCCGGCCAGTTCAGACACATGCATCTTCTTGCCGCCCAGCGGCAGGTTGGCGGCCAGGTTGAAATCGCAGTCGTAAAGGTACCCGTCCCAGGAAACAGACACCTGACTGCGGCACATCAGCCCTTCAACGGCACAGGGATTGAAATTGCCGGCCAGTTTGCCGATATAGCCTTCCAGGTTGCCGGAGCGTTCCAGCCAGTCGCGAAAACGCCCCAGGGGCACGTTGGCGAACGCGAACAGGTTGTTGAAGACAATGCCATACTTGTCCCGCAAAATATGGCGGAACCGTTTCTGGGTATGTTCCTGGCCCTGGGGCAGGAAGGCCCCGGAAGGATTGGACACCAGGTCAAGTTCCAGCCCGGAGCCCTCCTGGCCGTACCCGCGCTGGTTGAGTTCCTGCAGGACGGCCACGCTTTTTTCGAAAATGCCTTTGCCGCGCTGGTTGTCTGTCTGCGCGGCATTGATCGGAGGAAAGGAAGCGGTTATCACCACCTTATTGCCCGCCAAAATGTCCAATAAATCAGGCTGGGCCCGGTCGTGCAGGGCGGAAAGATTGGAGCGGAAAATGAGCCGGGGGGTCAGGGCGGCGAGCCGCTGTACGAAGGCCGCGATGCCGGGTACGAGTTCCGGGGCTCCTCCCGTGATATCGATCAACTTGAAACCGGAGCGCTCGGCGAACGCCGCCACGGCATCCATGGTCTCCGGGCTCATGGCTTCCGTGCGTGCCGGCCCCGCGTCCAGGTGGCAGTGTTTACAGGCCTGGTTGCACACCAGCCCCACGTTCACCTGCAGGGCGTTGGTCTCCACCCGCCGGAGTTTTATGCCGTGCTTTACGAGCGCGGCACTAAAGGGTATGTTCATTGGGTCAGTGCTCATTTTTTACGGATGGTTTTAACCCTTTTATATACCGATTATGCGTTTACATTGAAAGCTTTTCTGCAACATTTCTCATCTGTACACCATGTACCAAAGATGCGCCGCCCCGGATGGCGTTGACGACGTGCACGGCCTCGGTCATCTCGGACAGATTGGAGCCTTTTTCCAGGCAGCTCTGGGTGTAGGCGTCTATACAGTAAGGGCACTGGACCGCGTGCGCCACGGCCAGGCCGATCAAGGCTTTTTCACGTTCGGTCAGATCGCCTTCGGCAAATACCGCACCATAATACTCAAAGAATTTTTTAGCCAGTTCCGGGGCGTCCTTGCCGATTTCCTCAAACTTTGCCAGGTCAGCCGGGTTGTAGTACGTCTCCATTATCTCCTCCCTTGAATGTAACGATAGATTGAATCGGATATCCAGTGCAACCGACGCTCGAATTCGAAATCAAGATCGAAATGAATCTTATCCTACGAATTTTCGATTCCGATCCCGATTCGATAGAATTGACTAGCGACGCATAAACTTGTGATACTTCTCAACCCACCCCAGCAACCTTTCCGGGGCGTGCGCCTTTTTCCAGGCGCCGGCCGCATATTTATTGGCCTCGGCCAGGGTGGGATAGATGTGAATTGTTCCCAAAATCTTATTCAAGCCCAGGTTGTGTTTCATGGCCAGCACATACTCGGCAATCAGGTCGCCGGCATGGGCCCCCACGATCGTGACGCCCAGGATTTTATCGGTTCCCGGCTTGGTCAGGACCCTGACCAGACCGTGGTCTTCGCTGTCGGCAATGGCCCGGTCCAGATCGTCGATGCCGTAGTCGGTCACCTCGTAGGGGATGTTCTGTTCGGCGGCCTCCAACTTGTTCAGGCCGACCCGGGCGACTTCCGGATCGGTAAAGGTCGTCCAGGGGATGACCCGGTAGTCCACGTGGAATTTTTTAAATCTTCCGAACAGCGCATTGACGGCCGCATACCAGGATTGGTGGGCCGCCGTGTGAGTGAACTGGTAGGGGCCGGCTACATCGCCGCTGCAGTAGATATTGGGGTAGTTGGTCTGCAGCAGCCCGTTGGTCTCGATGGTGCCGTTGGGCCGCAGGGTGGCCCCGAGTTCCTCCAGTCCGAAACCGCGGGCGTTGGCCGCCCGTCCCACCGCTACCAGGATCTCGTCGAATTCAACCTCGACGTTGCCATCCGCATGCTCACATACCAGCACCTTGCGTCCGTCTGCCACGCGGACTTCACTGGCCTTGTGCCCGGTAAGGACGGTGACGCCTTCGGCCTCGAGTTTTTTCGTCACCAGGGTCGCCACATCCTCATCTTCTCGGAGCAGGATGCGCGGCATCATTTCAACCTGGATAACCTGTGAGCCGAGGCGGGCAAAGGCCTGGGTCAGCTCGGACCCGATGGGCCCCCCGCCCAGGACGACCAGCCGCCGGGGCTGTTGACGCAGCGCCCAAACGTTGTCCGATGTGAGATGGCGCACCTGGTCCAGTCCCGGGATGGGCGGCACAAAGGGCCGGGCGCCGGTAGCCACGATGATATTACGGGTGGTCAGCGTGCGTCCATTCACCACTACCGTGAACGGTGATGTCACCCGCGCCTCGCCCTGGATCACTTCCACCCCCAGGCCGGTGTACCGCTCAACGCTGTCGTGGGGTTCCACCTTTGCAACGACGTGCTGGACTCTTTCCATGACATCCGCGAAATCGAAATCGACCGATCCGGATTTGAATCCGAATTCATCCGCCCGGCGGGCATAAGACAGCATTTTGGCCGAACGGATCAGCGCCTTGCTCGGCACGCAGCCGGTGTTCAGGCAGTCCCCGCCCATCTTATGCTGTTCGATGAGGGCCACCTTGGCCTTGACCGCCGCCCCGATGTAGGATGCCACCAACCCGGCACTGCCGCCGCCAATCACCACCAGGTTGTAGTCGAACTGTCGGGGGCGGGCATAGCCGGCATATACCTTGCGGGCCTTTAAAAAGTCCACGATTTTACGGGCGATGAAAGGAAAGATCCCCAGCAGGGCAAAAGAGAAGATAATGGCCGGGGACAGAATCCCGGAGGCGGATTCCAGTTTGCCCAGCTGCGTGCCGGCATTGAGGTAGACGATGGTGCCCGGGAGCATGCCGATCTGGCTGACGAGGAAGAACGAAGCCGTTTTTATAGGTGTCAACCCCATCACAACGTTGATCATGAAAAAGGGGAACGCCGGAACCAGCCGCAGGGTAAAAAGGTAGAAGTTGCCGTCTTTCTTAATGCCCCGGTTGATAGCGGCCAGCTTGTCACCGAACTTCTGCTGGATGGCGTCCCGGAAAAGAAAGCGGGACAGTAAAAAGGCCAAGGTCGCGCCGATCGTGCTGGCAAAGGAGACCATGATGGTACCGGCCAATAAGCCGAAAAGGGCGCCGCCGGCCAGGGTCATAACCGCCGCTCCGGGCAGGGACATGGCTGTTACCAGAATATAGATGACCATGTAGCCGGCTATTGTCGCGGCCGCATGGTTCCGGCAGAAGACCTCGAAATCTTGTTGGCTGGTCTTGATAGATTCCAGGGTCAGAAAGCGCTGTAGATCGAAAACAAAGAAAAGCGCCACCACCAGGGCAATGATCGTCAGCAGGAGTATTTTGGTTTGCGTCTTTTTCATTTGCACCTGTGCCTGTTCGACGAAAGTACACTTTCCAGTCTTTAGTCGCGGCCGGGCTGATTTACTGACAGGATTTTTTAATGGTTCGTTTCGCGAGGCGGTCTTTACGGCGGGCAATGGCCTCGCAATTGCGTCTTTTCTCTTCAGCGGCCGCCGGGATGATTCCGGGGACCTGGCGCGGGCGGTTGTTTTCGTCCAGGGCCACGAAGGTCAGGTAGGCCGAGGCGGTGTGTTTCACTGTGCCGGTTACCGGGTCTTCAGTTTCCACGCGGGTACCGATTTCCATGGAGGTTTCCCCGGTCAGGTTGATCGATGCCTTGACGGTCAGCAGGTTGCCGATAAAGGCCGGGTTGTGGAAATCGAGCCGATCGATGGAAGCGGTCACGGCCGGGCCGCCGGAATGCCGCACGGCTACCACGCCGGCGGCGTCATCTATATGTTTCATCACCACCCCGCCATGCACGATCCCCGCCGGATTGGCATCCGGCGGGAGCATCATGTGCGACATGATCACGCTGGTCGAAGCAACAGTTTTCGGTTCCATCAGTTCTTCCAGTAGGGGTTTATGATGTCTTCGAATATGGTCATCGCAGCTTCCGACCCCTGGCCGGTCGCGGTAACAATCTGTTTGTAGCCACCGGCCACGTCTCCCGCGACATAAATACCGGGGATCTCGGTCCGGAAATTGTCGTGTTTGATATAGCCATCTTCGGTAAGCTCCAGTCCGAGCTTACCCGCCAGTCCGGTGGCCGGCTCGTACCCGATGGCCATGAAAACGCCGTTGACCGCGATCTCGGTTGTCTGGCCGGAAGCCACATCCTCGAGGACCGCCTTTTCAACGATGCCGTTGCCTTCAATGCTGACAACCCGGTGGTTGAACATAATGTCGATATCGTTTTCAGGCAGTTTGTCGGCCAGGAATTTCTGGGCCTTCAACTGGTCCCGGCGATGGACGATGGTGACGTCCACGCCCATGTTTTTCAAGTGCAGGGCTTCGGTGACCGCACTGTTGCCGCCGCCGACCATCAGGACCTTGCGGTCTTTGAAAAGCGGTCCGTCACAGGTGGCGCAGTAGCTGACGCCGCGCCCGGAATAGCGGTTTTCGCCGGGAACACCCAGGAGACGGTGGCTGGCCCCGGTGGTGAGCAGAACGGAGTTTGTATAAAATTTGCGGCGGCTGGTCTGCACCAGGGTCGGTTCGCCCGGTTGGATATCGATCACCTCTTCACCGGGGAAAATGTTCACGTATTCCAGGGCATGGGTCACCATGATGTCCACCAGGGTCTTCCCGCCCACCTGTTTCATACCCGGGTAGTTTTCTACCAAGGGGGTCAGGGCCACCTGGCCACCCAGCACCCCCTTTTCAAGAACGACGGTGTCAAGACCGCTGCGGGAGGCATAGATCCCGGCGCTGAGGCCGGCCGGGCCACCGCCCACGATGACCAGGTCGGTGGTGACCTCTTCAGCGTCGGTTTCCGGGATGAAGACCGTCTGCTGTTCCATCTTGTCAAGCGACGCCATGAACAGCTCTTCCGTCTGGGCCCCCATGGCGATCAGGATATCATCAGCAAACGCCTGGGGGACCGAGTGGGCGGAATACTGATCGGCCAGGTCCGGATTGGCCTGGATGTCAATGATTTCCAGGGAGATCAGGTCCGGTTTGCCCACCGCAGCCTTGAGCGCATTGAGGGCCTGCTGCGGGCAGTAAGGGCAGGAAGGGCTTACAAAAACCTTGACGTTGCGGGGGGCCTCTATTCGTTCAAGGACGCCTGCAGCCTGTTCGTTCAGGCCGGATTTTTGGGTGCCGATCCGCATGAGGGCTTCAAGAAAGATCTTGGCCTCTTCGCCCATGGGGGCGCCCAGCCAGCGGATATTGTAATTGTCGGGGTCGAATACAATGGCGGGTGAGTGCGCCACGCCCAGTTTGCCGGCCACTTCATGGTCCAGATCAAACTCGCGGAGTTTGACCCGGTCCGTCAATTGCCGGAAAAACCGAATGCCCTGGCGAGCCGCCTCGCTGAAAACATCGTTGACGCCCGGTTTGGTGAAAAGGTAGATCGGGATTTCCCGTTCGATCTGCGATAGCATATGCTCCAGCTCGAGCTGGATTTTTCTGATTTCTTCTTCTTGGGCTAATTCCATCTTCACATCTCCTGTTTGTATCTATCTTCAAATGGCGGTCTGCGTTCTCAAGCAGGCGGACGCCGATTTATTTGTCTGGCGTAGTATAGGGCCTGCGGCGAGGATGTCAAAAGAGAACCGGTCTAGCTTCAAGCAAGAAGATGCCGTTAAGATCGGAATCTCCCTACCGGTCGTCAACCGGTACAAAGGCACATTCATCCGGTCCACAGTAATCTCCGACATAGTCTGATTCCGGTCGGTAGAGGGCCGGTTTAGCAGCCGCGCCCCCGAACTGCTCCTCAATGACATGGGCCGACCATCCCGATATGCGCGAGATGGCGAAAATCGGGGTAAACAGATCAGACGCGATTCCCATGTAGTGATATAGGGAGGCGCTGTAAAAATCGACATTCACGTAAATCTCCCGACCTTTTTTCTCTTTAAAGGCCGCCTTGCCTACCAGTTCTAGTTTCTTGGACAGGTCGTACCAGCTCGTGTCCCCGGCGCGTTCGCCCAGTGTTTGCGACATGGGCGCCAGGATGTGAGCTCGCGGGTCATCAGTCTGGTAGACGGCGTGCCCAAGGCCCATGATGACCCCGCCGGTGTCCAGGATATTCTGTACGTAGGCTTCTACCTTGTCCACCGAACCGATGTCTTTGAGCATGTTCATGACCCGGGTATTGGCCCCACCGTGCAGTGCGCCGGACAGGGAACCCACGGCCGCCGCGATCGAAGCGTACATATGCGCCTTGGTGGACGCCACCTCGCGGGCGGCGAAGGTCGAGGCATTGAACGAGTGTTCCGCATGCAAGACCAGAGCAGCGTCGAAAAAGCCGGCCAGATCGTCTTCCGGGGCCTCACCATTGAGCATGTAGAAAAAATTTGCGGCGTGGCCCAGGGACGGGTCGGGATCGACAGGGGCCTTACCGTTGCGGATGCGGTCCCAGGCTGCCACGATGGTGGCGAATTTAGCAATCAGCTTGACGGCAATTTTAAGGGCCGTTTCCTGGTTGTGTTCATTCACGCCCGGGTCATGATGCGCCAGCATGGGCACTATGGCCTGGAGCACATCCATGGGTAGCGCGTCTTTGGGAAAAGCCGCCATGGCGGCAAAAATATTCTGGGGCAGTTCTCGATTTTTGGCCAGTTCCTCGGAAAATGCGTTCAGTTCCGCCTGGTCCGGTAATTTTTCGTAGAGCAGGAGAAAGGCGACCTCTTCAAAGGTTGCTTTGCCGGCCAGGTCCTTGGCGAGGCAGCCCCGGTAGACCAACTTTCCAATTTTGCCGTCCACGTCACTAATTTTGGTGCTGGCAATAGTCACGCCCCTTAAACCCGTATTCTGGATTATTTCACATGCTTCTTCCATGGTTCACCTCGATTTAATTATGGGTTCACCCGCTGACGGCAAAGACCTGGGCTGCCCAAAGGCAAAGTACGGCAGCGGTTTCAATAAATGCTGGACGCTGGATGAGCTCTCCGTAATCACATTTCAAATTCCGTGCCATTCTATGCGTTGGTCGTTGGTAGGTCCTGTTCCTTACATCGCAATATAACTATCAGTATATATTGATAAATGTGAAACCTCAAAATCGTAGACAGGTAACCATGTACAAGAGACGGCTTTGTCTCAGCGACTGTTGATACAAAAGTGTATCGCAATACAGGCTGATAATATGAAACAGGTTTCGATGGGGCGTGAATGCGGGCAGGGCGGGATCGCGGAATCGACCCTTAGGATGCTTTTTCCTGTTCGCGGGAGCAGGCCGGGCACAGTCCGGTGAATTCGAGATTATGCCCGATGATTTCAAACACGGTTGTATGATACAGCTCATCCTCCAACTGGGCCAAGGGTGCAATCGGCGCATCGGCGACGGTGTCGCAGCCAACACAGCGGATATGGTAATGCCGATGGGGGTGCCCATCATATCTTTTCAGCGATCCGCTCAATTCCAGTTTTTGGATTTCACCCAGTTCAGAGAGGATTTCAAGGTTGCGGTAAACCGTACCCAGACTGATGCGGGGCAGCCGTTTGCGAACCAGCTGGTAGAGTTCATCGGCACTGGGGTGCATTCGAGAATTCCTTAATTCTTCAAGAATTACGAACCTTTGCCGAGTCATCCGCATATTTTTCTGTACTTCCAAATCCTGTGCCCTCTTGATAACCGAATCGAGTGAAGCAACCTACCTGAAATCCCTAAAATAAAGCCGGGGCAGTGTCAAGGATGAAATGACGCGCGTAGCCGGGCATTTCACCACCGACAACCTTGCCTGGCGGGAATAATCCCTACAGGTCTACCCACATATCGGCTTCATTGCCGCAACTCGTGCAGGTTGCCGAGCCTTTGACTTTTACCGGTTCATGCGTGTGCTCGGGTGCCGGGCTGTCGGCAGGCGGATCCAGTTCATCCGGCAAGGAGCAGGTGACCACCATCTCCGCTTCATTACCGCAGTTTTCGCATTTACAGACCTGCTTGACCTTTTTTGTTGCACCACTCATTGCCAATCTCCTTGTACCTAATTGTATAGTTTATTCAGGTTTCTTAGCATATCGATGCAAAAAAAATAACTATAAAAATTTCGTGAACTGCGATAACTTAACAACAGTCCATCCGGTCGGTAAAAACGGCATGATAGTTGCTACCATGTGACGGGAGATACTGGCCGCCATATCCAACATTCGAGTCTTACCTGCGTCCTGTAAGACGCAGTCCATCGTACGCAACCGGTGATATGGTCGCCCCCCGGGGTTGCCTGATCAAAGGTGTGCACGGAAATTGCCCTGCACCGGGAACCGCCAGTGGAGAGCCTATGAATATAGTGTCCGTTAAAAAAGGCTACGATCTTAACCTGTCCGGTGCGCCGGCATCGAACCTCGAGAGTCTCAGCCGCCCGGCGCAAGTTGGGTTTCACCCTGACCGGATCCCCTTTATCAAACCGCGTTTGCGGGTCAAAGAAGGGGAATCGGTCCAGGCCGGGAACCCGCTCATCGAAGACAAGCGCAATCCGCAGGTAACCTTTCCGGCACCCGGATCTGGAAAGGTCAGCCGGATCAGTTTCGGACCGCGTCGGGTGATTACCGAGATCGTTATTGAACTGGATCCGGCGGAATCATCCGCAACATTTCCTGCATTTTCGCCTGAGAAACTGGCGGTTGTCGATCGACCGGAGCTGGTCAAGGCGATTCTGGCCGGCAGCGTTTGGTCTTTTTTCAGAGAATTACCGTTCAAGGACATCCCCCACCCGGAGACGATCCCGCCGCTCATCATCGTCAGCCTTGGATCCGCGGCGCCTTTTCACCCGCAGCCGGAGGTGTACCTTGCCGGACGTGAGGATGATTTCGAATATGGGGTGGAAATTCTGAATAAACTGACCGACCGGCTACTGGTCACTGCGCCACACGGAGGGATCGGCAATGCGCGCATCGACCGACTGACGACCCATCAGGTCCAGGGTGAGTACCCGGCCGGTGATCCGGCTACCGTTTTATACCACACCAAAAGGTCCGCTCAGGAAAACCGGGGCTGGTACATCAACGGGCCGGACCTGCTCACTCTGGCTGGCTTTTTGCGCAACGGTATCTACCCGGTCGAACGCGTGGTGGCCGTTGGTGGACCCCGCAGTACCAGCGGCAGACATATTATGACCCGGGCGGGAGTACCGCTGGCGGACCTGGTCGGCAAGATGGAGACCGCCGGATTGCGGCTGTTGGCCGGGGGCGTTTTTAACGGCTACAGTGCCGGCCATGATTCCTATCTCGGGTTTTACGAAACCGCCCTGACCCTTATGCCGGCTGGAGAACTGAAGGAGATACTGGGCTTTATACGGCCCGGTTACCGCAAACCCAGCCACTCGCGGGCATTTCTATCAGTCTTCAACAAGCATCCCAAAGTTTTGGAATGCGACATGAACGGTGAAGACCGCGCCTGCATCAATTGCGGCTACTGTCCCCGCGTCTGCCCGGTGGATATCCTGCCCCAGTTTACCTTCAAGGCCGTGGCGGCGGATGAAATCGAAGAAGCCTTGTCCCTCGGATTGCTGGACTGCGTAGAATGCGGGCTGTGCAGTTTTGTCTGTCCGGCCAAAATTGAGATTGCCGATATACTGAAAAAAGCCAAAGAAGTCTACGCCAAGGAAATCGCCTGACTATGAAAAACCTGCGCACCTTTCTGGAAAAGATGCGAACGCATTTCGACAAAGGCGGCCGCCTGCATATGCTGGAGCCGTTTTTCGATGCCTGGCAATCCGTTTTTTATGTGCCGGTCAGACCGACCAGCAAAGGCCCGCTGGTCAGGGATTCACTGGATGTGAAGCGTTACATGGCCTTCGTCATCGTCTCCTTGATACCGATTACCATTTTCGGCATTTTCAACATCGGCTTACAGGCGGCCAATCTTGCCGGTGTAACCCTGAACTGGATGGAAATGTTTATCGAGGGGCTCTGGATATTCGTGCCGATGGTCCTGGTGGTCTACGCGGTCGGCTTCTTCTGGGAGAATTTATTTGCCTCTATTCGGGGCCACCAGATCAGCGAAGGTCTGCTGGTATCCGGACTGCTGTTTCCCCTTACCCTGCCGCCGACCATCCCGTTGTGGCAGGTGGCCGTGGGATTTTCCTTCGGCATTGTCATCGGTAAGGAGATTTTTGGCGGCGTAGGGCACAATTTTCTAAATCCAGCCCTGACAGGACGGGCCTTTATCTTTTTCGCCTACCCGACGAACTTGTCCGGCGACAGTGTCTGGGCGGCCGGGCACCTGGCGGCCGATGCGGTCAGTGGGGCCACGCCTTTATCGGCCATTGCCCTGGCGGAAGCTGGCCAACAGGCGGAGGACGTCCTGGCCACGGCCGGTTACACGTTGACAGATCTCATTGTCGGCACCTATCCGGGCGCTATCGGCGGCACGGGGACACTCTTTATCCTCATGGGGGCTGTCTTTCTGATCGCCACCGGGATAGCCAGCTACAGAATCATAATCGGCGGCGTGCTGGGCGTCGTGGCCGCCGGGTTGGCCCTCAATCTCTTAGCCGGTATTTCCGAAAACACCTGGTTCGCGCTGAATCCCCTGTATCATCTCTTGATGGGAGGGGGCCTTTTTGGGATCGTCTTTATGGCGACCGACCCGGTTTCGGCGCCCGGTATGGAGAGAGCCCGCTGGATATACGGCATATTGATCGGAATCCTGACGGTTTTGATCCGGGTTTTCAACCCCGCCTATCCAGAAGGGATCATGCTGGCCATTCTGTTCATGAATGTGTTTGCGCCCCTGCTGGACTATTTTGAAATCAAGCTTAAGATTAAGAAGAGGATTCCCAATGTCTGATACGCTCAAGTCAATCTGGTTTGCTGCAATTACCGCGCTGCTAGCCAGTTTGCTGCTGACGGGAGCCTCATCCGGCCTTAAGGAATACCGGTTGGCCAATATAAAACTCGACAACCAGAAAAACCTGCTCAAGTCCGTGGGGCTTATCCACCCGGATGTCACCTACACCGGGGAAGATATCGAAAAGCTGTATCGCGAGAATATCAAAAGTTACCGTGCGGGCGAAGCTGGGGATCTCGTCCCTGAAACTGCTGCAGCGCCCCAGGGGAGCCCGCTGTTTTTATACGTTAAGGACAACCAGACCCGGGCCTATATCTTGCCCGTGCATTCACGGGGCCTTTGGGGAAAGATAGACGGCTACCTGGCAGTTGAAAATGACGGCCGCACGGTATCCGGGTTCACCGTATACAACCACGGCGAAACCCCGGGCTTGGGGGGGGAGATAGAGAAAGCCTGGTTCCAGAATAATTTTCGCGGAAAGAAAATTGTGGATCAAAACGACCGTTTTGTATCCGTGGGCATCATCAAGGGAAAGGTGGCGGACCAAGTAGCAGCGGAAAACCAGGCCAATTTTGTCGACGGCATCAGTGGCGCCACTTTGACCGGCCGTTTTCTTTCCGAAGGCCTGCGCGATACGCTGCTGGCCTATGAGAAAGTCTCGGCTAAATTTCGTGAAGGCCAGATCAATCTGAATACGGCTGCGGCTGAAAAAACGAGTTCACCATGAAATTAACTGCTACCAAGGAGTTCAAAGCGCTGGCGGAGCCGCTGGTAAAAAACAACCCGGTATTTATCCAGTCCCTGGGAATCTGCTCGGCCCTGGCCGTTACGGTGCAGCTGAAAACGGCGGTGGTCATGGGGCTGGCTATGACCATGGTGGTTGCCTTTTCCAACCTGATCATTTCTTCTTTGCGCAATGTGGTCCCCCGTAACATCCGCATGATCGTGGAGTTGATCGTGATCGCCTCGCTGGTGATCCTGGCGGATGAACTCTTAAAAGCCTTTTTATACGATATCGGCAAGCAGCTTTCCGTATTCGTCGGACTTATCATCACCAATTGCATCGTTATGGGCCGCGCGGAAACCTTTGCCTTGGGTAACCCACCCTGGGTGTCATTTCTCGACGGCCTGGGCAGCGGCGCAGGGTACAGTATCGTGCTGGTCACGGTGGCCTTTATTCGTGAACTGCTGGGGTCCGGCAGCCTCTTTGGCTTTCAGGTGGTGCCGGAGGCCCTCTACCGGGCCGGCTACCAGGACATGGGATTCATGCTGCTGGCACCGGCGGCCTTTATTATTATCGGCCTGCTGGTATGGCTGCAGAAGGCGCTCATAAAAGAATGAGGTTATTAGGCTGAAGACTGAAGGCTGAAGGCAACCTTCCCCGCACTACCTTCCACCTTCAGTCTTCAGCCTAAACACCTGCGAAGCATACGCGGAGCAAACAATGGAAAACCTGGTCAGTATATTTTTAAATTCGGTTTTCATCGGCAATATCCTCCTGGCCTATTTCCTGGGGATGTGTTCGTTTGTGGCGGTCTCCCGCAACATGGAAACCTCCATCGGGCTCGGGTTTGCCGTGGTGTTTGTGCTTTCCATAACCGCACCGGTGAACTGGCTGGTGTTCCACTTTCTGCTGGCGCCGGGGGCGCTGGCCTGGGCGGGACTGCCCGCTGTCGATCTTAGCTTCCATAAATTTATCACGTTCATTGCCGTGATCGCGGCTATGGTCCAGGGGGTTGAGATGGTGATGGATCGTTATTCCCCCGGGCTTTACAATGCCCTGGGGGTGTTTTTGCCCCTCATCACTGTGAATTGCGCTATCCTGGGGACGTCGCTGTTCATGGTTGAGAGAAATTATACATTTCTGGAGTCCGTGGTGTTCGGGGCCGGCTCGGGGGCCGGCTGGCTGATGGCCATCGTTGCCATGTCCGCCATCCGGACCAAGCTGCGGTATGCCGACCTCCCCAGGGGGTTGGAAGGCTTCGGGATTACCATGATCGTAACCGGCTTGATGGCCATGGGGTTTATGCTTTTTTCAGGAATAACCCTTTAGAAACAACCCCTGGAATCGGGAGTAGACATTGACCTATCTTATCAGCATGACCATATTCACCAGCCTGATTTTGGTCCTGGTAGGGATCTGCCTGTTTGTCGAGGCCAAAGTTGTTAAAAAAGGCGACAGTCGGGTGGTCATCAATGATGACGAAGAAAAGAGCATCCAGACCCCGATTGGAACCACCTTGCTGGCGTCTCTCTCCAATAGCGGTATCTTTATCCCTTCGGCCTGCGGCGGCGGCGGATCGTGCGGGATGTGCAAATGCAAGGTCACCGAGGGGGTCGAGGGGTTCATTCCAACTGAACTGGCCCATCTGTCCCGCAAGGAGAAGATGGATAATATTCACCTGGCCTGTCAGCTGAAGGTCAAGGACGATCTCCGGATCCGCATCCCGGAAGAGATTTTTAACGTCAAGAAGTACAGCGCCACCGTGGTATCCAACGTGAATGTGGCCACTTTTATTAAGGAACTTGTGCTGGAACTGGACGAGGGCGAAACACTCAGTTACCAGGCGGGGGCTTACATCCAGATCGATATCCCCGAATACGAGCTTTCCTTTTCCCAATTCAGGGTTCGGGTCAGCGAACGCTTTCGGCCGACCTGGGACCGGTTCAACCTCTGGGGACTGAAGAGCCGGGTTGAAACACCGATTTTCCGAGCCTATTCGCTGGCCAGTCCGCCCTCCGAAAACCGCCGCCTGAGCTTTACCATCCGCATTGCAACCCCCCCCCCCGGTAAAAAATCAGTGCCACCGGGCGCCGGTTCCTCTTTCATCTTCAACCTGCAGGAAGGTAACAAGGTCACGCTTAGCGGACCTTTTGGAGACTTTGTTGCCAAGGAGTCTGAACGGGAGATGTGCTACATCGGCGGCGGGGCCGGTATGGCGCCCCTCAGGTCGCATATCTTTCATCAGTTGGAGACGCTTCAAACGAAACGGAAAATCACCTTCTGGTACGGGGCCCGCTCGATCGCCGAGCTATTTTTTGAGGATGAATTCAAGCAGCTTGAGGAAAAACACCCCAACTTCAAATACTATGTGGCGTTGTCCCAGCCCGAATCGGATGACAAGTGGAACGGCATGCTCGGGTATATCCATGAATGCCTGCTGGACAACTACCTGCAGCAGCACGAGAATCCAACTGAGCTGGAATACTACCTGTGCGGGCCGCCCATGATGGTGGACGCGGTGGAAGCGATGCTCGATGACCTCGGGGTCGAACCGGAGATGATAGCTTACGACAAATTCTCATAATTGCGCTGGGACGCATTCATGAGTTTTAAGTTTTAAGTGTTACGTAAAAACCAATTTCAAGCCTGCCCGTTTCTTCTCGGAAAATTGCCATCAGCCGTCCCCCCCAGCGAAAGCCGGAACTGATCAATAAAGTTGAAGTGGTTAGACCCATTAATTGGGCCCAAGATCAAGGCGGCCGTGAGGTTTTAACCGGAGGAATACATACCAGTATTTCGAGGATTGAAGCCTCGCGCCCAACGAAGATGTTGGGCGCGAGGGAGGGGTATAAAACCATTTCAAAACATTTTTTCAGGAGGCCGCCTCTCCGGCACATACTCCTTTTTAATCTTGCCCGCGTTCCAATCGGCCGATACGTAAAGGGCGCAGTAGCAGCTGCCGAACTCTGCTACGTCGGGCGCGCGGTAGACGCAGGGGCAGATGATGTCCCGGTCCTTATCGCGGTCGCCGGCGGCCAGGCGGCAGGGGCAGGCCATGTACCCGTAGCGCTCCTTGTTGGTGAGCAACGCCTCCAGCAGGTCCACGACTTTTTCGCGATCATTGTTGAAAAAATAACCTTTCGGTTCCTGGACTTTACGCAGTTTTTCAAAAAGCGTTTGAGCATCCATTACAGTCCCAGTGCCTCCTTGATTTTGTCTTCTTTGAAGCCGACGATGACCGTTTCCCCGATAATCACGGTGGGAAACGAACACTTGGGGTTGAATTTGCGGACATCTTCCAGGATGGCTTTGCGTTCATCGCCTTCCAGCAGGTCGACATCGATAAAGTCATATTTAACCGTGCATTCAGAAAGGAGTTTTTTTGTAGATTTGCAATGGCTGCAGGTACTCAGTGAAAAAACCCTAATATCTTTGTCCGTCATGACAGAATCCTTTCCAGAATTAACTCGAAACTACGGTCGTCATTGCAAATTGAGCGCCGCTGCACCGGTTCCGTTGTAACCCTGACTGTATTGGCAAGGGTGATTTACAAAGTTTATCAATAATATCAGACAATCGAGTATTGAGGATTAATAATTATCTTCCGCCAGTCAAATTTTCTGTATCATTCCAGGTCGAAAAATAGAAGACATTTTAAGCGCGTAAACAATTCGCGCCGTCGGCTACCCGACAGCACTGGCCGCAATGTGCTACTGGGACTTCATTTAGATGCATGAAAACTGTACATAACTTATTGATATATTATTATTTGTAACGTTTTTTAGCCTTGACGGAGAGCTACCACCCTGTGGGGCTGCCTAAAAAAAATACCCGATTCAGATATTTTTGTTGACAAGATGGCCCTGTTTATCCTTAATAGTAACTATTACTATTAAGATCACAAGTGGCCTGAACTGATTTACCGGGCACAGGACTCCCCCTCAATGCGGGGTGCCCTGGAAGCCCCGTTTTCAAAGCGACCAACCGCAAAGGGACTTGCAGCGGCAGTAGGGTTCCTGCACACCCGGCATTCTCATTCAGCCGCCGACATTACAACCTCATAACTTCATGGAGGCTTACCATGGCAAAGGATAAAATCACTTCTAAGAAAGAAATCCCCACTAACATTCTAACGGGTTGCGATGCCACCCAGCAAATGCTGGCCAAAGCCCGCCAGGACGGCGTGGAAACCGCTTTCGATCGCGCCGCCAATATGAAAGCGTGTCCCATCGGGGCGGATTCGGCCTGCTGTAAACACTGCGCGATGGGCCCGTGCCGCCTCAACTCGAAAGATCCTTATGCGAAAGTCGGGGTCTGCGGGGCAACCATCGACACCATCATGGCCCGTAACTTCGGCCGTAACGTGGCGGCCGGGACAGCCTCCCACACCGACCACGGCATGGCAATGCTGGCCCTGTTCCGGGAAGTGGTCGAAGGCCACAACAAACATTACAGCATTCGTGATCCCCTTAAACTTGAGCGGGTTGCCGAATCGCTGGATATAGAAATGGAGGGTAAAACCACCGAGGAAGTGGCGGTGGCCCTGTGTGATCAATTGGAAAAGACCTATACCCAGGTGGAGGGGGAAATTCCACTGGTCAAGCTGGCCCCGAAAGCCACCCTCGAAACCTGGCGTAAACACGGGGTTGTGCCCCGCGGTGCCATGCGGGAGGTCATGGAATTGATGAACCGGACCCACGAAGGCGTGGACCAGCATTACGATAACCTGGTTACCCAATGCAGCCGCTGTGCCCTGGCCGACGGCTGGGGGGGCTCCATGGTAGCCACCATTATTTCTGACATCCTGTTCGGTACCCCGGTCCCGATGGCGGTCGAAATGAATATGGGTGTTTTGAAAAAAGACCAGGTCAACATCATCGTCCACGGTCATGAGCCGAACCTGTTCGAGTCCATGATCGCTTCGGTGAACGAACCGGCGCTGATCCAGGCGGCCAAGGACGCGGGCGCCGAGGGACTGAATCTAGTCGGCATGTGCTGCAGCGGGGCCGAGATGATGGTCCGGCACGGCATTCCGCACGCCGGCAATTTCATGTCCGTGGATACGGTTCTGGTCACGGGTGCCGTGGATGCGTTCACCGTGGATATCCAGTGTATCAGTCAGGGTCTGGCCAAGGTTGCCAAGTGCTATGACACCCCCATGTTCACCACCAATCCCCGGTGCCATATCGAAGATGCGACCCATATCGAATTCGAAGAGAGCGACCCCCAGGCCTGTACCGACGACATCGTGATCCAGGGAATCTCCAGGTTCAAAAACCGGACCAAGCCGATCGAAATTCCGCCGATTGTCAATACCGGCGTTCACGGCTTCTCCCAGGAGTACATCGGCTATATGCTGGGCGGCTCTTTCCGGGGTTCCTACGTGCCCTTGAATGAGAATATCATCAACGGCCGGATCCGAGGGGTTGCCGGTGTTGTCGGCTGCAACAATGCCCGGGTGAAACAGGACTGGGTCCATGTGGAACTTGTCAAGGAATTGATCAAGAACGATGTGCTTGTCCTGCAGACGGGCTGTTCGCAGATAGCCCTGGCCAAGGCTGGACTGACGTCCCCTGAAGCAGCAGTTCTGGCGGGACCGGGACTGGCCGAAGTGTGTGAAACGGTCGGTATGCCTCCGGTCCTGGGAATCGGGGCCTGCGTGGACAACAGCCGGATATTGCTGGCTGCTACCGAGATGGTGAAAACCGGCGGGCTGGGTGACAGCATTGCCGATCTGCCGGCGGCCGGTGCGGCTCCCGAGTGGATGAGTGAAAAGGCCATCGCGATCGGGCAATATTTTGTAGCGTCCGGAGTGTACACGATATTCGGGGTGACATTCCCGATTATCGAGGAGACCAAGTTTCATAAACTGCTGTTCGGCGGGCTGGAAGAGCGCGGCTTCGGCAAGTGGGGCTTTACACCCGATCCATATGAAATGGCCAACATGATGATTGCCCATATCGACAAGAAACGGAAACAGCTCGGCATCGACAAGGCCCGCGAGCGTGTCCTCACCGACATGGCCGATCGGCGCTCAATCGACGCGGCTTAAAAGTAACTGTACAGATAGGTTAGGGGCCCGGGTTCATCCTCCTTGATCCCCCCCCGGAAACTTAACCTGAAAAAGCCATCCCGGATCAATTCCGGGATGGCTTTCTTTTTTCGTATACTTTTCAGTGAATAGCCGTTTCAGGGTAAGATTTTGGTTCAAGGTCAAGGCGGCCGGAAATTTTATACCGGAAGATTACTATTGTAATTTGAGGATGTAAAATTTGCGCCCAACGAAGAGATTGGGCCAAAAGCTTACCCTGAAATGGCTATTCGAATGCGTCCGCGTTCGCGCCCAGGAACCGATACAATGTCGCCCGCCCGACGCCAAGCAGTTTGGCGGCCTTGGCCTTGTTGCCGCCTGTGGTTTTCAAAGCTGTCTGGACCGATTCGACGTCGAGTTTGCCGACCCGGCTTTTAAGCGTGATGTCCCCGGTTTTGAGCCGCGATATTTCCGGTGGCAGATCGCCCTTTTCTATAACATCCCGGGTACTCTTGACGATGGAAAATTGAACCGCGTTTTGTAACTCGCGAACGTTGCCCGGCCAGTCATAATCCATCAGGGCGCTCAGGGCTTCATCGGTGACGGTTGGGGCCGGACTGTTGTGGCGTCGTCCGGCCTCGCGCAGAAAGTGGGATACCAGCAGGGGGATATCGGTGCGGCGATCCCTAAGCGGCGGCAGATTCATCGGGATGACATTGAGCCGGTAATACAGATCTTCACGGAACCTTTCTTCCTGGATCTCGTGCATGAGATCCTTGTTGGTGGCACTGATGACGCGGACATCGACTTTCATGGTTTTTTCGCCGCCCACCCTTTCGAATGTCCCATCCTGAAGAAAGCGCAGCAGTTTGACTTGCATCAGCTTGGAAAGCTCCGCAACTTCGTCAAGAAAGATGGTGCCTTTGTCGGCCAGCTCAAAGCGCCCTTTTTTATCGCGGATCGCCCCGGAAAAGGAGCCTTTCACATGGCCAAACAATTCGCTCTCGATCAGGGTCTCCGGCAGGGCACCGCAATTGATCGGCACGAACGGCCCGCCGGAGCGGGGGCTTTCGGTATGAATCGCCGAGGCCACCAGTTCTTTACCGGTGCCGGTTTCACCGAAGACGTGCACCGGGTAATCATAGGCTGAAACGTCCTTGATCTGCTGGAAGACCTGCAGCATCTTGATGTCCTGGCCGATGATATTGGCGAAGCTGCGAATGTCCCCGGCCTTTATCTGCAGATTGATCAGGTCAGTGAGGTCCTTGAAGGAAACCAGCACACCGAATGGGGCATCGTTTTCATCGAGCATGTTGGTGACGGTCATCTCGACCCGGCGCTGTTCTCCCGATTTGGTCGTAATCGTGAGGGCCTTTTTAGTCATATCGGTCGGCGGGACGGACTCTCCGCAGAAACTGCAGTCCGCACTGCAAAAAGGGGCGCCAAAGGCTTCGTGGCAATCCTGGTCCAGGATTTCAGCCCGGGTATAACCAGTGATTTTTTCGGCGGATTTATTGAAAAAGAAAATATTCCGGTTGAGATCGTGGGCAATGATGCCTTCCTGGAGGTTATCAAGAATCCGGCTGAGGTTGATAGGGCTTTCGATCATCCGGTTCAGTTTGTCGGAAATATTGGTTTTCATACACTCTCAGGCAACGTGCGTGAAGGCTGTGGGCAATAAGATTTCAATTAATATATCAATCTGATTTCAAAGTCAAATTTTGAATTTTACAGGTTGGTTAAGGGCTATTGATGTCAGGTCGATGGTCACGTCATAGGCAACTATTTCCACACCTTGGGCATGAACTTCGCGCAGGGCTGCTCCGTAGGCGGGATCGATGTTATCGGCCGGTTGAAACAACCGGGCATCCATACGTTGAATCAGGAAAAACATCACGGCCCGGTGTCCGGATGCAACCAGGCGGCCGAGCTCTACCAGGTGCTTGCGTCCCCGGGCGGTGACCGCGTCCGGAAAACGGGCGATACCGTCTTCCACCAGCGTGCAATTTTTAACTTCTATATAGCAGGTGCCCTGCTGCGATGAATGCAGCCGAATGTCCAAACGGGAATGATCCCCGACCTTGATTTCCCGTTGGATGTCGCTGTACCCGGTCAGTTCACTTACCTGTCCACTCGCAATAGCGTGGGCGGCCAGGCGATTGGGCAACTGGGTGTTCACGCCCACCAGGGAGGTGGGCATGTCGATCAGCTCCCAGGTGTACTTCAATTTGCGTTTGGGATTGTCGTGCTGTGAAAGATAGACCGGCCGGCCGGGCTGACTGCAGGCTATCATGCGGCCTGAATTAGGGCAGTGGGCGGTCACCTCCCGGCCGTCATCCAAAATGACATCCGCCAGAAAACGTTTGTAGCGCTTCATGAGCCGTCCGGGAATGAGCGGGGGCAGGGCTAAACCCCGGGCGCAATCTGGTTTGGTATGGTCTGGCATTGATCGGACAGTAGCGTTTCCCGTAGGCGTTAATCGACGGTTGCGAAATTCGACCGTATATGCATATACGCCGGGCGTCAACCGAATAAAGCGGCCCTTTGTCAACGGCATCGCTGCCTGCGATTTGTGCCCGGCCAGTGTTCCTTGCCCTGAGCACATTCTAGGCCCGGAAGAAGGGTAGTGCAGCCTTTTACAAGGTTGGACGGAAACTGCTTTGAGGCTTGGCTTGCAAGGTTCCTTGGCAAGATTCGCTATGAATCGGAGGACAGAGCTTGGGAAGGGTTTAGTAGTCGAGCTTAGTCATCGGGGCTGGGGGCCAGGTCATGCCATTTGATAATCTCATGATACAAGCCGTTGGCCTTGATCGTCTCCAGCCCGGCCCGGACACGGGCTACAAGGTTGTCCGCTGTTTGCCGACTGAATGCCATCTCGAAGTCTACCGACATTTCCGGGATGTAGATGGCGGTTTTGATCTTGGAAGGGTCCAGCTTGAATTGGCGTAATTCGTAGGCCAGCGTTAGTTCGTCATCGAGGACCAGGTCACCCCGGCCGGCGTAGAGCATGCGCAGGGCCTGCTCCTGCTGGTTCACCAAATGAAACGCGCGTTTTTCTTTGAAGCCCCTGCTGACGAGAAACTGGTGGCGGAAATCGTCGCGTGGAATAATGGTCAGGTACTTTTTGGCATCTTGCACAGTAGCCAGACGGATGTCTTCGCGGTCGACCAGGTGAAAAAAGTGTTCCTTTACCGATCCGATCACACCCGCCCACTTGAAGAGGCCTTCCCGCTCAGTTGTACGGATGATGCTGTAGATGAGGACGTTCGGTTTTTCAAGGGCCATCCGGTAAGCCCTGGTCCAGGGGTAGACTTCGATGTGAAACTCAATATCGGCTTCCCGCAAGGCGGCTTCGACGATTTCCGTGGCGATGCCGCTTACGGTGCGGCCGTCGGAAGTTTGCCAGGGGGGCAGGATCTCCGTCACAATGGTGATTTCTTCGGCAGCCGCCACGCTCGCCCATAAGAAAAAGCAAATTGTCAGGCCCATCTTCCTCATAACTGGCCCCTATCTTCCAATAGTGCAGGTGTCGCTCGATGTGTCTATTAATAGGGTAAGACATGCCCGCAGGCATGGCAACTCGTGCTTTCACTTTGAGGCCGGCAGCCATCAAATAATTGTCGCTGCCTATATTATCGGCCTTCAAATTAAAATCTTGACACGACCCGGCCTCTTTGTCATCGTTTGCGGCACCAATCATGGGGAGTTGCTATCCACCGGGGAGGGGGATAGTTGCCTATTTCAAATACAACATGTGCATGCAGATTTCCGGTTCGGGGCCTGTGCGTCTTTCGTACAAACCCTGGCGCTACAATGGTCGTCCACCGGAGGATGCAACCAGACATTCAAGGAGTTCTGGCATGTCAAAGTTTAAGAAGATCGGCCTGGGGATAGTGGCACTGCTTGTCATCGTCGCAGCCGGTGGGTTCGCCTATGTGCGCCATCTTGCTACCCGGGGGATTCCTGATTACGACGGCAAACTGCAGCTCAGCGGCCTGACCGCGGAGGTAACGGTTTATCGCGATCAATATGCCGTGCCGCACATTTATGCCCGGAACGAACGGGATCTGTACATGGCGGTAGGTTATTGCATGGCCCAGGACCGCTTGTTTCAAATGGATCTCATCCGCCGGGTGACCATGGGCCGGCTGGCCGAAGTGGTTGGTGAAAAAGCCGTGAAGATCGACCACCTCATGCGAGCCCTGCGGATACCGGAAAAATCCCAACTGATGATTTCGAAAACAGACCCGGCCATCTTGAGCCAGGCAGCGGCTTTCTGTGAGGGGGTCAACCAGTTCGTGGCCCGGCACACAGACCGTCTGCCTGTTGAATTTGCCATTCTCGGCTACACACCGGAAAAGTGGGAACCCGTGCATGTGTTCAATGTCGCCAGCTACATGGCCTTCGACCTGTCGACCGGGTGGAAAACGGAAGTCATGTTCTACAAGGTGCTGGCCAAGATCGGCCGCGAGCGGCTGGATGCCATCCTGCCCGATATGCCGGCTTACCAAGAAGTCATTTATCCCAACTTCGGGTCCAACTTTGGGCAGCAAGCGGTTTCAATGGAGCGGCAGAGCACCCTGTTAGCCGCCGGGCAGCTGCTCGAGCAGATGGGGTTGACCACTTTCAGCGGCAGCAACAACTGGGTCGTCTCCGGGAAAAAGAGCGTTACCGGAAAACCCATCCTGGCCAACGATATGCACCTGGGGCTCAATGCGCCGGGGATCTGGTACCAGATGCACCAGGTGGCCGCCGATACCGGGCTGAATGTCACCGGGGTGGTAGTGCCCGGTCAGCCCTTTGTCATCGCTGGTCACACGCCCTATATTGCCTGGGGGTTCACCAATGTCATGGTCGACGACATGGATTTTTACCTGGAGAAAATAAATCCGGACAACCCGGACGAATACGAGTTTAATGGCCAGTGGCGGAAAATGACGGTTAAAACCGAAAAAATCAAGGTCAAAGGCGGCGAGACCGTCGAGAAAAAAATCCGTTTCACGCACCGCGGCCCCATCATTTCCGAGCTTAAAAAAGTCAAGGATGAAGCCCTGTCCATGCGCTGGACCGGAAACGAGTACAGCAACGAATCGCGGACCCTGTATTTACTGGCGCGGGCCCGTAACTGGGACGATTTCAAGAGTGCCGTCAGCACGTTCAGAGCCGTAAGCCAGAACATTGTCTATGCCGATGTCAACGGCAATATCGGCCTTTATTGCTCGGCGGCTGTCCCGATCCGCAAAAAAGGAGCCGGCCTGGCAGTCATGCCCGGCTGGACCGCTGAATACGACTGGCAGGGGCTCGTCCCCTTCGAAGACCTACCGCACAGCTACAACCCGGAAAGTGGTTTTCTCTCTTCGGCCAACAATAGAACGGCATCCGATGATTACCCTTATTATATCAGCAGCTGGTTTGCCCCGGATTATCGCTACCGGCGCATCAATGAGATGTTGACCGCCAAGGAGAAGTTTTCAATCGAAGACTTTATGCAGATGCATGCCGATTGGAAATCGAAGCTGGTAGAAGATATGCGCCCGGATATCATCAAGACCCTCCAGGGCGCAACCAACCTGAGTGCGGTCGAGAAACAGGCCGCCGGTTTGCTTGAAAACTGGGACGGCGCCATGCGTGCCGAGAGTGCCGCCGCAGCTGTCTTCGAACATTTCTATGTCGCTTTCCTGCACAGTGTTTTCCAGGATGAGCTGGGTGAAGAGCTTTTCAAAGAGTTTATCAATTCCGGTTACGTGACCAATTTTGCCGTCGAACGGATGTGGGCCGACCAGACGTCCGCCTGGTACGACGATGTGAACAGCGCTGACCGTCAGGAAAGTTTTAATGACATCGTGGTACGAAGTTTCCAGGACGCGGTTGCGCGTTTGCAAAAGGATCTGGGCGGACAACCGGAGAGTTGGCAGTGGGGCAAGATTCACCAGTTGACCCTGAAACATCCGCTGGGGAGTGTCAAGATTCTCGACAAGGTGTTCGGGTTTAATCGCGGGCCGTATGATATCGGGGGTAGTTCGCACACGGTCAGCCCCTACCAGTACAAGTATAAGAAACCGTTTCACCCTCACCACGGGGCGTCCCACCGGCATATCTATTCCCTGGCGGATTGGAACGAGTCGCTTTCCGTCATCCCCACGGGCAACTGCGGGGTGCCGGCCAGCAAATATTATTGCGACCAGACCGAGATGTACCTGGCCAATGAATATCACCCCGATTATGTGCGGCGGGATCTGGTAGAAAAGAGCGCTAAGCATGAATTGACACTCATGCCATAAGGTCACCCTGGTGCTGTGTCGTTCTTAAGAATGGTGATGGGTTGACAACTGTCCGTTAATTCCTTATTTTCCGGGTGTAGAGACGCCATTAGCAAGGGCGTTTCATATGTTCTTTTACATAGGATCTCTTACCCCATCCTATGAATCTCAGACCTTTAAATAGCTACAACTTTAAGGGTTTGCACGCCATTCATGGGGGCGAAACGGCTTCGACGGGGATACTGAAGCTCCGGCTGCATACCGAGCGTTTTCCTGTTCGCTCGTAAATCCAATGGGAATTTAAATATAATCGCAGACGATTATAACTACGCTGTAGCTGCATAGCTACCGTCCTCCCGGGTTTTCTCTCGCGGCCCCGGGAAGGGCGTCGACTAGCGGGATAGTTGGCGCGGATTGCCTGATGCTGCGCCGGCGAAACTCTTATCAGGATAAGCTTTCAGGGACCCGGTCCGGAGGGGACCTGCAGGACGAAAACCAAAATTCGGAATAAGTATGTAGACGCCTGTGCGGATGATTTTCGGACGCGGGTTCGACTCCCGCCGCCTCCACCACAACATATAGAATAAATACAATATGTTATGGTTTTGTGTCCGTCAATGCCGGGATACCATTGGCAGTTCATTCCTACCATAGAGTTTTAAACTTGAGTTAGCACATTAATCTTGTGAAAATTTGATAATATCACCATATCTTGTTAAGAATAACATATTTATTTTCTGGCATGATACCCTCACACCTTCTTGACACTATTATTATTTGCATTTAGCATGAATCAATAGATAATCCTGACCAGACTATCAGATTGACTATGATACTGAAATTTCAAACACATCGCCTCAATTGATATAGGTCACTATCTCCTACCAGGTTGGTCTCCCCCTGATTGCAAAACTAAGAGAATTGAGTACTCTCTAGCGCCTTACACCTGCGACCTTTTATTGCTTTAAACAAATATTATACTAATATTGAACCTACAAAAATATAATCCTTCAATCTTGTTTAAAATCTCCTCTGGTGAATGAAGTACAGTCTTATAAAGTAAGGAGGGGCAAAAATGAAAAAAAGTATGGCTGTTTTTTGGGGCATACTGTCTCTTTTATCATTTGGGTGTACTATACAACCTGTATTAGTTGAGAGTACTACTCCCATATCAATATCAGAAAGAATTCCCCTAAATGTGGCTCTATATGTTCCAGAAGCCTCCAGAAACCTTAATTATGTTAGAGATTTGCCAGGGTGCATTAATGTGGAGCCACCATTGCCAGCGGATTACGGCGGACTGTTTGTTAAGAATTTGGAAGCAACATTTTCTCAACTTTTTAATAAGGTATCTATAATTACGACCACCTCTGAAGGCGAAAACTATGATGCTGTTATTGCAGCCTCAATGACGGAACTTTTAGCAAAAGTACCGTGCTTGGCGTCGCCAGCAAGTTATGTCATCGCAAAAGGGACCTGTCGCGTTGATATAAATAATGGCGAAAATGTATGGCGTAGTAATCGAAATGAAACAAATCTAGAACAGAATTTCACATTCAATTCCCGTGATTTCGGGGCAGCCTTCAGCCTTGCAATTTCATCGTTATGTAATCAATGGGCAAATGATATGATTATGGATAATCAGGTGCTTGAATACGCGAAAAATCCGGGCCGGCAAGTAATACGGTTTTCGGGTCACCGTCTGGCAGACCAGCCTGATAGTAAAAAGTATACTGACGATTTAAAGAGCTCCATTCAAGATATAAACTTCGGCAGGTATTATGCTTTAGTCATTGGCAATAATAATTACGAAAAGCTCCCAAAGCTTAAGACTGCGGTGTCCGATGCGAAGCTTATATCTCGAGTGCTGCGGGATGTATACGATTTTGAGATTAAGTTGATTTTAGACGGAACTCGGCTTGAAATAGTCTCCTCTTTAGATCAATACCGTCGAAAGCTCACGGCTCAAGACAATTTTCTCATATACTACGCAGGACATGGCTATTTTGATGAGGAGGCGAAAAGAGGTTACTGGCTGCCTGTTAATGCTATTGAGGACACAACAGCTGACTGGATTTCGAATGTCGATGTTACTGACAAACTTCAAGCTATAAAAGCAAAGCATGTTCTAGTTGTTGCAGACAGCTGTTACTCAGGAACACTAACCCGTGGAATAAGCATTAAGAATAGGAGCCCCAATTATTTGCTTAGCATATCAAAAAAGCGGGCTAGAACAGTTATGACCTCTGGAGGCTTAGAGCCAGTTATCGATAGCGGTGGAGGTGACAACTCTGTATTTGCGAAAGCCTTCTATAATGAGCTTAAAAGAAATACCGGCATACTTGATGGCACTCAACTATTTAGCAATATCCGTCGCCCCGTTATGGTAAATGCCCCACAAACACCGCAGTACTCAGATATAAGATTTGCTGGACACGAAGGTGGGGATTTTATATTTGTACGTACCAATAAGCCTTAAAGCTCTCATTTGGGTAACCTACCATCTACACACAGTTTGAAATGCTTTTTGATATGCCAAGATTAACCCACGATTTTCTGCTTATGTATTCAAATGAGATCTCACTCAAAATGCAAAATTATAGATATAGAGAAAATAGAGCAGAACGCAGATTCGATTCCTGTTTCCTTCACCATTATAAATATACATAGAAACGAAAATTAATAAGCGTTTCTAAGGCGAACTAATGCACTGTGTTTACATTTGTTGGCGCATATCTTTGCATATTGCTAAGTATAGTATATTGGTTTTCTATCAAGCTGAACAAATACTTGCATATCTATCGTTCAATTTGCAATTGTCATTAAATTTACCAAGATTGCAGAATGCTGCAGTGTGGGCGTCTACCGGACCGGACTAATTCCTTAACCCTCACATCCCAGAAAACCAAGATCAATAAAATGTATCATAGGATATCAGTGAAAATGTACGCTCTGTTTTCTAGGTGTGCACAGGAAAGCCGATACCATTTGGTACTGAAATCATTCACTGGAGATGAAAAATGAAAAGATTCTTTTTAATTTTTTTAATTTTTCTGCTTTCAGGCTGTGCTTCGACCCCACCTCAAATGAAAAGTCAGGACATTTCAAAACCTACAATTGAAATTGAAAATCAATATAAATTTGATACGGCGCTTTTAATTACAAACGATCAGCGCTCCCAAACTTTCATCGGCAAACCGACAACCTATATTTCTTCCGCCTTCACGGCAAAGGTCGAATTAGGGCGAATTTTGCAAGAGGTCACATTAGAAGAGTATGGGAACTTATTCAGTGAGCTTCGTGTAATAAGCAGCTTAGAAGATGCTTCTCCGCTTACATTGATAATTAAGCCAAAGATAACGCATTATAGCTGGCAGGGCGGTGGGACTTCCCTTCAGAGCTCGGTCAGCGTTCAAGTAACCATTGTACTAAATTCTGTAGATTTCAAAGTTGCATCTTATAAAGAGCAGGTACGTGTAAAAAGCCAGGCTGCAGACGTTAGTGGCGATGTTAGTCTGGCAGCTCGTAAGGCGATATCGCAGGCGATAAGGAAAAATATAGAAGAAGTGCTTTCTGAACAATCCCTTGCAAAGCGTTTCGACAAACTTGAAAAAGAATCAGCTGAGGTATTCTCGAAAAACTACCAGGATTTAAAGGGTATTTATCGAGTCGTGGATATAGATACCGAGATAAGATTAAACCCTTACCGTTACTCGAGAATCGTAAAAAGATTTAAGCAAGGGAAGATTGTCGGAGTAATAGGTAAGTTGCCCAGCGGATGGCTTCACGTCACTGAAGATGGGATTCCAATCGGCTGGGCATATGAATCTGACCTTAGACTTGAAGATTCCATTGCCGAGTCAAGCACAAAGGTGCTTGCTGGTTATAGTCAAGTCCGATCTGAATCAATGCGGGGCCATCGTTATGGGCAGTTTTTCGCCTTAGTAATTGGCAATAGTAACTACAAATCGTTGCCGGCTCTTGAAACTGCAATTATTGACGCTGATACCGTAGCAGAAACACTTAGAACGCTTTATGGTTTCAAAATAACTTTATTAATAAACGCCTCGAGGGCAGATATAATAAATTCGCTTACTGATTTTCGAAGAAAGCTTACATCCAGTGACAATCTTTTAATATATTATGCTGGGCATGGTTGGCTCGACAAGGATGCAGAACGTGGGTACTGGTTACCCATTGATGCTGAGGAGGACAACCCCACAAATTGGCTCTCTAATGTCACAATTACCGATGCTTTGAAAGCGATGAGAGCAAATCATGTCATCGTGGTTGCTGACTCATGCTATTCTGGCACCCTGACACGAGGGATCAATTTAACTGTTCGTACGCCAGAATATATAAGTCGATTAATAACAAAGCGCTCACGCACTGTTTTAACCTCTGGGGGATTGGAGCCAGTATTAGATAGTGGTGGTGGGAAGCATTCTGTTTTCGCCAAAGCATTTCTCTCCGCAATAAAAGAGAATGACACAGCTATTGATGGAAACACATTGTTTGTTAAAATTAGAAGGTCAGTCATAGTTAATTCAGACCAGACACCTGAATATGGTGATATCCACAAAGCAGGACACGATGGTGGCGAATTCATCTTCATTCGTATAAAGAAACGACAGTAAACTGCACTTATTTGATCCATCTGGTTTGGTATTCTTTAAATGAGCACGAGACTCGGTTTTAAAGTTGAGGATTAACCAAAAAGTATGCATGCGTAATATTTGAAAGAGCTGCTAATTTTTAAAAGTTGATAAGAAATCGCGTGGATAGTTTAGATCTGGTACTGCGAATGTACTGCGGCCCCATCAATATCCTCAATGATTTCAAGGGGGACAGCGGGTTCGACTCCCGCCGCCTCCACCACAATAAATATCAATAAATCAGTAAGATATAAGTTGTAAAAGTCAAAGACCTCCCGGACAGTCAGCCCTCTCGGGTCAGTGATTATTAGGCGGCCTCCTTTGACAATTCTTCTCGACGTTTTTTACCAAGCTCAAATGTCTCGATTGGCCGCCGGCCCTGA
>Ga0209428_1000033_pt1 | contig 62410 bp, 54 predicted proteins | sample OlaalgELextract1_2_FD_187377 | JGI IMG/M metagenome (GOLD analysis project Ga0209428, IMG submission 187377) | Olavius algarvensis symbiont microbial communities from Tuscany, Italy - Type G ELBA extract 1 (SPAdes) (version 2) | ecosystem: Host-associated > Annelida > Digestive system >...
CCCTTGTTATGTTTATCGCTCCGATGCTGTTCAACGCAGCGTTTGAAAGTATTTTTAGGAAGGACTTTCAAAAGTTCGCCAAATCGGGTATTTGTATACATGTTGCAGTGTCCTGAAATTAAGTTGTTGCTTATGGTTTTATTCGTAAAACCCGGGCACTGCAACACTTTCAAATACACCAACTTAATTTATTCCGGACAGCAGTGCGCGCAAGCGGGGACCTTATAACACACCACCATTACAAGATTCCGATACGTCGGACCGCCGCTTACGCGGGAATGACTCGGTACCTTTACAAGATTCCCGCTTGCCGGGGGGGCGACTCGGTGGGAACACGCCGTTATCGCAGGGTTACAGGTCCTTGCATAGGCGCAGGGCGTCGTAAATTGCCGCGTGCATGTTGCGCGAAGCGACTGCGTCGCCGATGCGGAATAACTTGAATTTGCCGTCGGCGTTGCGCTCGATCCGCTGCGGTCGGCCTTCGATCAGCGCATCGTAGTCGACTTCGCCAAGATTGCTCGATAGTGGTTTGAGCGCAAAGTAAACTTCGTCCAGCGGCAATATGCCATGTTCGACCACGATCTGGTCTACCAGCCGTTCGCTTTGGAAATCACCATAGTCGCTACCCAGGGTGACGCGGATTTTAGCGCCGTCACGCCGGGCGTTCCGCGCCCGGCGGCAGAGCGTAAACGTCACGTCCAGCGGCAATAGATGGCGCATGTAGGGCGTCAGGTTGGTGCCGCCAAGATCCGGCGCGATTTGGCGTTCCGGCGTTACGTATTCGAGCTTGGCGCCGCTCGCGGCAATGATTTCGGCCGCCTGCAAGCCGGGATGATCGGCGCCGTCGTCATACAGTAGAACCTCGGCCGCGGGCGCGATATCTCCGGATATGATAGCGCGCGCCGAGACCGCCAGTTCGTTGCCGCTATCGAGCAGCTCGGTATCGGGGAGACCGCCGCTGGCGATGATGACGATAGCGGGGTTTTCGCCGAGGACGTCGTCGGCCTCGGCATAGGTATTGCAACGCAGCTCGACCCCGGCCTGGTCGCACTGTGCGACGCGCCAGTCGATGATGCCGATCATTTCGCGCCGTCGCTGTGAGCGCGTCAGCAACAACACCTGTCCGCCCGGCTTGGGCGTGGCTTCGAACAGGATAACCCGGTGGCCGCGTTCGGCGCAGACGCGGGCCGCTTCGAGACCCGCGGGTCCCGCACCGACGATAACGATCTTTTGCGGCTGCCCGCTTTGCCGGCTGATCTGATGCGGCATCGTCGCTTCGCGACCGCTGGCCGGGTTGTGGATGCACAGGGCTTCGCCGGACAAGTATATTCGGTCGAGGCAGTAGGTTGCGCCGACGCAGGGGCGAATGTCTTGTTCGCGTCCCTCGCTCAGCTTTTGCACGATCAGCGGGTCGGCGATATGCGCGCGCGTCATGCCCACCATGTCGAGTTTGCCGCTGGAAATCGCGTGGCGCGCACTGGCGACGTCGGCAATCCTGGCCGCGTGAAACACCGGGAACCGGGTCGCCGCACGCACTTCGCCGGCAAAGTCGAGATGCGGGGAAGAGGCCATGCCCTGTACCGGGATGACATCGGTTAGCGCGGCGTCGGTGTCGATGTGCCCGCGAATGACGTTGAGGAAATCGATTTGCCCGCCGGCGACCATGCGGCGGGCAATCTCGAGGCCGACTTCGCGCGTGATGCCGTTTTCCATTTGCTCGTCGACGACGAGGCGCAGGCCGACGATGAAATCGGCGGATACCCGGGCGCGGGTCGCGTCGAGGACCAGCCGGGTAAATCGTAAACGATTGTCGAGCGCGCCGCCCCAATCGTCGTCGCGGAAATTGGTTACCGGCGACCAGAACTGGTCGATCAAATGCCCGTAACATTCCAGTTCGATACCGTCGAGCCCGGCCGCCTGCATGTGCTCGGCCGCCAGCGCGTAATCGGCGACGACACGTTCGATGTCCCAGTCTTCGATGACCTTGGGGAAGGCGCGATGCGCCGGCTCGCGCACCCCGGAGGGTGACAGCGTCGGCAACCAGTCGGAGTGATTCCAGTGCGCCCGGCGCCCCAGGTGGGTTAGCTGAATCATGACTTTGCAGTCGTGTTGGTGGCAGCTGTCCGCGAGTTCGCGCATCCAGGGCACCACCTCTTCCTTATAAGCGAGAATGTTGCCGAAGGCCGGCGGGCTGTCTTTCGACACTAACGCCGAACCTGCGGTCATGGTCAGCGCCAGCCCGGCCTGCGCGCGCGCCGCGTGGTACAGGCGATAGCGCTGTTTGGGCATGCCGTCCTCGGTATAAGCGGGTTCGTGCGAAGACGTCATCAACCGGTTTTTGAGCGTCAAGTGCTTGAGCTGAAACGGTTGCAGCAGGGGGTCGTTGCCAGCCATCGGATTTTCCAGTTCGGATGTATTCACCGCCAATAGTAGCAGCTGCCTCGATCACGCGACAATGCCCGGCTGGCGCATATTTGCTGCAGCCGGAACGGCATGGTCACGGCCGGTTTCATGATACCCTGCGGCCATGAGCGACGACAAGATCTCCAGCAATCCGGCGATTGACGCGGCCTTACACCTCGACGGGGACCCGCAAAAACTCAGGGCCTATTACGACGACTGGGCGCGCAGCTACAACCTGGATATCGACAGCGCCGGCTATAGCGGCCCGGTGTGTGGCGCCAGACTGTTGCAGCGGTATCTGGCGGATACCGCTGCAGCACTGCTCGACGCCGGTTGCGGCACCGGTCTGGTCGGGATAGAACTGGCCACTCTCGGATATTGCTGTATCGATGGCTTCGATCTTTCCGAAGCGATGACCGAACAGGCGCGAGCTAGCGGGGTTTATCGGCGGTTGAACGGCGGCATCGATATGCTGCGTGCGACGGATTCGTTTGCCGTCGCTAGCTACGACGCGGTTATCTCGGTAGGCGTATTTACCCCGGGGCATGTACCTCCCGAGGCCTTGGAAGTATTGCTGCAGCTGGTGCGTCCCGGGGGATTATTGGTGATATCGACGCGCAGTCAGTACTACGATCAAACCGGTTTCCAACAGCTGATTGACGCGCTGATTACAAACCGGCGGCTCGAGCTGATCGAGCTGCTCAGGGATGCGCCCTACAATGAGGATGGCAGGGCTCACTATTGGGTGCTCGGCAAACCGATCCCGGAGGCTACCAACCTGGGGAAATAGGCGTTCGTGGGCCAATCTCTGATTGAATCCGGGCCCGGGTTTGCGTTTAATAGGTTGCGCCGAACTTTCGCCCGGATTAATTTTTAAGAGCATCTTATGTCGCCCAGGCAACTCAACGTCGTCAGCCATTGTGCCAGATCTCCCTGGTTTTCCCGCAGCTGGAACGAAAACGCGCTATATGGCGAATATGCAGGTCGACTTGCGCTGCTATCGATCGGCGGGGATACCGAGGCGGAGTACTGGGCGTTGCGCAAATCGGTCGGTTTATTCGACGTGCCGGAGCGACCGGTCGAAATTCGCGGACGGGACGCAGTTAAATTCATCAATTATTTGTTCACCCGTCCCTGTGACGCGTTAGATGCGGGCCGCGGCAGTTACGGCCTGTTGTGCCATCAGGGCGGCGGCCTGGTTTGCGACGGTATCCTGTTCAAACTGGACACGGATCGCTATTGGTACGTGCATGCCGATGCCGATGTTTACCTGTGGTTGGTGGCCCATGCCCATGATTTCGCAGTCGAGATCCACGATCCCCGGTCCTGGGTGCTGCAGGTGCAGGGGCCCGCTTCGATGGCGGTGTTGGCGCGCGCCTGTGACGGCGGCGCGCCGCCGGACTTTAAATATTTCGATGCTTTCCAGGGTCGCATGGGCGGACAGGAAGTGCTGGTCAGCCGTACCGGCTGGTCGGCCGAGCTGGGTTTCGAGGTTTACAACTTGGATCCCGAGGTTGACGGGCCCGCCCTGTGGGATCACCTGATCGACGCCGGTACCGAATTTGGTATGGTGGGTTGCAGCCAGTTGGCGATGAACATTCGCCGCATCGAGGGCGGAATTCTAAATTACGGTACGGATATGGGCTGGGACACGACGCCTTACGATATGGGGCTGGGCATGTTCGTTGACCTGGACAGCCATGACTTTATCGGCCGCGACGCGCTCACGGGGCGAGCCGGGAAACTCGATTCACGGGCTTTAAATGCGAACCCCGCTCGCTGCGCTATGGCGCCGCGATCAAGCTCGCCGGTAAATCGCTGGGCCGGGTGAGCGCCTACGAAATCTCGCCTTATCTGCAGTGCGGCGTCGGATTTGGGTTGTTCGATTCGGCCGCTGCCATGTCGGCCGCCGATCTCGTCATCGCCGATCGTAATGGCAGGGACTGTCCGATTGAACTGGTTGCGCCGCCGTTTTACGACGCCGCCAAAAATATCCCGCGCGGTTTACCGCCGCTCGACGGAATGCCCGACTAGCCTACACGTCATGCCGGGCAGGTTCGCGGAGATCTACAACGTCACGATCCGTAACGGCGAACCGGCGAATAATTTGATGCTGCCCCGACCGCTGCCGTCGCCGTCAAAGGCTTTAATGCTAGCGACACCGCGAGTTTTGGACCAAGTTTTTTAAGTAACTGGGGTTCGTTTCCTATTTCCATTATCATTGCGGCGAGTCGATGGGAAGTTATAAATATGGCTACTGGCATATCAGTACTAATTACCGGGGCCTCGGGCGGCATCGGCCGCGCGGCGGCATTTGAATGTGCCTCCCGCGGCGCCAGAATCGGGGTGCATTACAACGCTAACCTGGAACGCGCCGAGGCGACGCTGGCGGCCCTGCCGGGTGACGGACATCAATTGTTTCAGTGCGATATCGTCGATGCCGCCGCCGCGCAACAATTGATCGAACAGGCCGACCAGGCTTTCGACGGTCTGAATGTACTGGTCAACAACGCTGGAATTTCGCAGCGTCTTAAATTCGAGGATATCGATTACGACACCTGGCGCGAAACCTGGCGCCGCATCGTCGATACCAATCTTACCGCCGCCGCCAATCTGTGTTTCTGCGCGGGCAAAAAAATGATTGACCGCGGTGGTGGGCGTATCGTCAACCTGTCGTCACGCGGGGCGTTTCGCGGCGAACCGCTAATGCCCTGGTACGGCGCGTCCAAGGCCGGGATGAACGCCATGGGGCAATCGCTGGCGCAGGCGCTGGGTCCCAGGGGCGTGTTTGTCTATACCGTGGCGCCGGGTTTTGTCGAGACCGAAATGGCGGCCGCGGTGCTGGCCTCGGCGGAGGGAGAAAATATCAGAAACCAGAGCACCATCGGACGGGTCGCGCAACCCGAGGAATTGGGCAAAACCATCGCTTTCCTGGCGCTGGAAGCGCCCGAATTCATGACCGGTTGCATCGTCGATGTCAACGGCGCCTCCTACCTGCGTTCCTAATTCCTTCCCTTTTGGGCGGGGCGCATTACCTGGTTTCATCGGCCACCTCGGTATCGGTGTCGCCACGATTCTCGATAGTTATTAACCCTGGGTCCTGCCACTTTGACCGCATCCGGGGTGAGCAAAGCCTAGTTGTTTGTAATTATGGATACAGTCGCAGTCTGGCGCGGTTGAATAACCCGTAAATATAGGGGAACTCTGAATAAATCTGAGTTTCCCTAAATTATTGGTAGTCGCTGGGCGAACATGCCACACTGATTCGTTATGGATAGTTCGATCACAGTTCCATTCTGGCTGTTTCTGCTGCTGTCGATTACGGCCTTGTTGCTGGTTCTGGACCGTGTGCTGCTGCCCGGGTTCCGCTGGTACCTGCGACGCCGTGTCAATCGCGTCATCGAGGAGGTCAACACCCGTCTCGATATCGAAATCAGGCCGTTCCAGCTGACGCGCAAGCAGGCGCTGGTCGATCAGCTGGTTTTTGACGATAAGGTGGTGGCGGCGATGAAGGATTACGCCGTTGAAAACAATATGCCCAAGGAAGTCGTGCAGGCCAAAGTCTTCCGCTACGCCAACGAGATCGCACCTTCATTCAACGCCTATGTCTATTTCCGTTTTGGTTACTGGCTGGCCAAATCGCTGGGAAGGTTGTTATACCGGGTGCGCGTCGGTTTCCATGACGATGGCGAGTTATCGCGCATCGATCCCGATGCGAGCGTCGTATTCGTCATGAATCATCGCAGCAATATGGATTATGTTTTGGTGTCTTTTCTGGCCGCCGAAAAAACCGCGCTCTCCTATGCAGTTGGGGAATGGGCCCGGATCTGGCCGCTGCAAACGCTGATCAAGTCCATGGGGGCTTTTTTTGTGCGCCGCAATTCGCGTAACGCGCTCTATCGGCGGGTGCTCGAACGCTACGTCAATCTGGCCACGCGCGCCGGGGTATGCCAGGCGGTATTTCTCGAGGGCGGCCTGACCCGCGATGGACGGCTGCGCGCGCCGAAACAGGGATTTCTCGATTACATGCTGCGTGATTATCACCGCGAGCATGACCGCGATGTCGTCTTCGTCCCGGTCGGGATCAACTACGATCGCGTAGTCGAGGATTTGAGCCTGGTGCGCAGGCTCGATCCCGCGGCCGCCCGCCGGAGCACCTGGTTTGTGATCAAGACCAGTGTCAGGTTCGCGTTTAAAACTCTGCTGATGTCGCGCAAGAAACGCTGGCTGCGATTCGGCTACGCCAGCGTCAATTTCGGCCATCCGCTGTCGGTGCTTCAGTTTTGTCAGGACCGGGGTATCGATCTGTCCGCGCTCGACCAGGATGCCCGGTTCGAAAATATCAGACAGTTAAGTCAATAATTGATGGATGAAATTGCCGCGGTAGTGCCGGTGCTGCCGGTGGCGTTGATGAGCGAATGCCTGCTGGCGGGTAAACGGGACTGGCTGAGCGAGCTCGAACTAAAATCGCTGGCGGTCGAGCGCATCGCACAATTGCAGGCGCAGGGCGCGCCGATAAAAATTTCGACAAGCGCTGCGAAGGCGTGCTCGCGGCCGCGCTGACGATGCTGGAAGGCTGCGGATTTATCGATCGCAGGGACGGGTTGTATCGCGTCGGCGGGGAATCGGAGGATGTGCTGAAGTACTACGCCAATTCGATCAGCCAGTGGCAGACCTGAATGCGAGGTATATATACTGTCGCCGGCTTAATTAAGATTCGGCCCGATCGCGTTTAACCCATTTCCAGCCGCTAATCATCGGTTTGATCAGATTCTCGCCTTTCCACAGCAGGTAGAACAATATGGCCGCGACGTGCAGCCCCACCAAGACCATGATGACATCGGCGTTAAAGTGATGCCACCAGGTCAGCCGGCTTACCGTCGCTTCGGATACGTAACCGGCCAGCGGGCCATACTCGAAAAAATCGTCGGATTCGATAAAAAGCCCGGTTACGCCCTGCGCTGTAATGGATATCAGCATTGCAATTACCGATATCGAGCCAAGCGGATTGTGGCCGCGCGCTCCGCTCGGCTGCCGCCGGCCGATATTCTTAAGATATGCGATTAGCGCTGCCGGCGTCGGGACGATTGCGCGATAAGACACCGTTGCGGGACCGATGAATCCCCACAGGAAACGAAACAGCATCAGGCCGAGGATCAGGTAGCCGATGTAGAAATGCCACTGAATGGTATCGAAGGACATGAACTTGCCGAAGCTCCAGCCAATACTGACGGCGAGCACCAGGACCCAGTGCCACACGCGTGTCACCGGGTCCCATACTTTTTCTAGTTCAAATCCTTGCAACGAGATTTCGGCGGTTATTGTTTTTCGCGAAACTCATCATGACAGCCTTTGCAGGATTTACCAAGCGCGCCGATTTTGGATTTAAGCGCGCCGCGGCCGTCGCCGGCGGCCTGCGCCAGTTCGTTAACAGCCGCTTTGTATTTCTTGCCGTAGTTGCTGATCTCGGGATAAGTGGTCCAGATTTTCGGCAGCGCCGTGGTTTCACCCTTGTAATTATCGATGTGTGAACCCTGCGGCCAGGCGCGGCCGTTGTCGAGGTCGAGCATCAACTTCAGATTTCCGGCGAGAGTCGATGCCAACGCCGCGTCATACTCGATTTCTCCCTTGGCCATCGCAAACAACGGCCCGGCATTGAATGAGCGCAGTTGCATTTCACCCTGACGCGCCTTGATTGCTTTTTTCAGTGGATCCTTGGCCGCGAAACCCGGCCCGGCTATCGTCAAAGCCGCGACTACCAGTAACAGTTTCGATACGATTTTCATATTTGATCTCCTGTAATATCTCTTACTACATAAACGGCCGGCTATTTCGCTAACCGGATCAGATTTTACTAACCGTTATTATCGGTTTGTCATTGTATGCGCCGTTCCAGCCGCGCTCCGACCAGCCCGGCTGGATCGATAGAAGGTTAGTTTTTAACAGCTTCTAGCTCGATCTGCAGATCCAGCACTTCGCCGATCGCCGGAAGCCCGTAGTTGACGCCAAAATCGCTACGCTTGATCGATCCGCTGGCATCGAATCCGCAAACCTGTTTCTTGTTAAACGGGTGCTGGCCGCAATTGATCGAGTGAACTTTTAAGGTCACGGGCTTGCTCACCCCCAGAATGGTCAAATCACCGGTAACGGAAGCGAGATTGCCACCACTCCAGCCCGTCTTGGTGGACCTGAAAGTAATGGTCGGGTGTTCCACCGCGTTGAGAAAATCGGGCGAACTTAAATGCTGATCGCGTTTATCGTGACCCGTATCGATCGAGGCGGCATCGATTTCGATGGTGACCGAAGCCTTTTTGCTGCCGGGGTCGTAGTCGAGAGAACCCGATTGTCGGTCAAACTTGCCGCGCATGGTGGAGAATCCGAGGTGGTTGATCGCGAAGCTGACATAAGTATGCGATGGGTCGACCGTGTAACTGGCGGCCAGCAGTGTGTTAATGGGCAACAGTACCAGGCTTGCCGTTAGAATCAGTTTTTTCATTGGTGTCTCCTATGGTTAATACATTTCATATGGTATGACCTCGAGCGGGGCCGAATCGTTCTAATACCCCGACGAGTTTGTGCTGCCCGCCTGCCAGACCCAGAAAGTCGTGGTCAGGGCAATAATTAATCCGGGCATGCTGTTTAACAGCGCTCTAAAAAAACGCGTAGCGGGTTTTACCGGCACCAGACTGGTCGCGAGCGGTATCGCCGCCAAGGGTATCAGTGCATACCATGGCAGTCGCGCGAATATGACCCCTGCCAGACCGATTAAACTAGCCGCTAAAACATAGGGCAGGATCGAGAATGAAGTTTGAGTTTTGCCGGAGCCCGTCGCGTTGCCCGTTAATACCCAGGCCAACAACACCCCGCCGGTTGCAACAGCGAGGCTCAAAGCGAGTTGCCCCAGTAGTGCGGAAGCGGCGGCGCTGGCGCACAGGCCGACGCCAAGCAGCAGACCGAGGCCTGCGCCGTGAAACTTGGCGTCGTCGTCGGCAATCCGAGCGAAACTCCACAGCAGCCACACTATCAGTGCCACGCCCGCAGCCAGGAACAGGACGATATCGGTTATATCCATACGCATCACGACTCTGCCGAAAACCCACAGCAAAGCCAGGATTGACAGAACGGGTAGCGCGACTCGCTGCAGCTTTAGCCGCCGAATCAGGTAGGGTGCCAGACTCGCCAGGATTAGCGAAGCCAGTACCAGCAGGATGATTTTTCGAGTGCCGGTAAGCGGTATCAAGTTGAGACCGTTGATCAGCCCGGAGGCAATCAGGAATGCAGCGAACAGGGCGATCATCCAGGCCGGCGCGACCAGTTTCCGCAGTCCGCCGTAAACCAGCAAAGCGACAAAAAACGGAATAATTGCGCTTTGAAATTCGGGTCGGTCGAGCAGCTGTTCCATCAGGATTTGTCTGATTTCCAGGTTGTTAATCGGTAATCGCTTAGCGATGCCGGCGTTTGCTGCCGGTATCCGTAACCTCACCCGCGATCGGTTGCATCGAATCTGTTATGCTAACATGTAATATTTTTACATCAAATTAGTCATTTTTGCGTTATAGTGCTGCACAAATGCAGCATATCAACTGGGATAACTTACGCTACGTTTTGATGGTCGCGAACAAGGGTTCGGTTGCCGCAGCCGCGCGCGAACTCGAAGTGAACCGGACCACGGTGTTACGCCGCATCGATAAATTTCAGCAAAACCTCAATTGCCGTATCTTCGATCGGGGCCAGGCGGGTTACGTCTTGACCCCGGAAGCGGAAAAGATGATAACTGCCGCGCGCGAAGTGGAGAACACGCTGTTCAATATGCAGCGGCAGATCGCCGGTCACGAACTCAAACTCGAAGGCGAAATACGCGTGACCACGACCGATAGTTTCATGCTGTCGTTGTTGGGGCCGCACCTGGCGAGCTTTCGGAAAAAATATCCGCACATCGTGGTCGACCTGCTGGTCACCAACAATATTCTCGACCTCAACCGGCGCGACGCCGATGTCGCGATTCGACCCACCGGGCAGCCGGAGGCAAATCTGGTCGGTCGCCGGCTGTGCGACATTAAATTTGGCGTTTACGCGACCCCCGAGCTTATCGCGGATATGGGGCAAGCTATTTTTAAAGAGCGTTGGATAGGTTATGCCGACAGCTTGGCGGCCACTCCGATAGGCGCCTGGTCCGATGCAACGATCGAAGGCCCTAACATCGGTATGCGCTGTGATTCCTTCGTTGCCTTGCGGGTCGCCGCCGAGGCGGGGATCGGCCTCGCCTTGTTACCCTGTTTTCTGGGCGATCATTCGGCGCTGCTCGAGCGACTGGAAGTGCCCGTAGACGAATTGACCACGGGTTTGTGGATTTTGACCCATCCGGATCTGGCGCGCTCGGCCCGAGTGAATGCCTTTGTCGAGCACATTACCGAAGCGCTGGCTTCATCCTGATACGGGTAATGCCGATGCCACCGAGGATCGCGGCCAGGGCGACGAAATGGAGCCAGCTCACCGGTTCGGCAAGCAACCAGGCGCCACATAAAAAAGCGACCACCGGGATCAGATAATTGATGGTGGACAGGAAGGTGGGTCCGGCGCGATCGATAACCCAAAATAACACGATGGTCGCAATCCCGGTCGGTGCGATGCCCAACCAGATCACCGCGACCATCGAGTTCCGGCTGATATCGGTATTTTCGGGCGCCGTGATCAGCCACAGTGGGAACATGATTAGGCTTGCCATGATCAAAACGCCGCAGGCGCCGACCATCGGGCTGAAGCGCGGCAGGCGTTTTATCAAGATGGTATTGACCGCGTAGCAGGTGGCCGCGGTGAAAATCGCGAGCCCGCTCCAAAACTCGCGGCCGCCGCCTTCGAATACCGGTCCCAGCAACAGCACCACGCCGGTGATGCCGAGAGTAAAGCCGATCAGCTTGTAACGATTCAGGGTTTCGCCGTCGACATAATAATGCGCGAACACCATGGTCAAAAGCGGCATGATTGCCATGATCATGCCGGCGACGCCCGAGTCGATTGTTTGCTGCCCCCATGAAATCAGAAAAAACGGTAGCGCGTTACCGGCGATTGCCATCACCAGGAAACCGGCCCAGGAACGCCATGCCAGCGGCAGCGGTTCGCCGCGCGCATAGACAAACAGCGACAGCACCACCGCGCCTAGCGCCAGGCGGTAAAATACGACTGCAACCGGGTCGACCGTGTCAACCGCGATGGCGGTGGCCATAAACGACGTACCCCATAGCGCCACCAGCACTAGTAACAGCGTCCAGTTGAGCAGGGCGGTGCTGCGAATCAAGACTTAGTCTTGCAGCTGCGCCAGGTCCCGGTAAAGCTCGAGCGCTTCCGGGTTGGCGAGTGAGTGCAGGTTTTTAACCGGGCGGTTGTGCACCACTTCACGCACCGCGAGTTCGACGATCTTGCCCGATTTGGTGCGCGGGATATCGGCCACCTGCACGACTTTTGACGGCACGTGGCGGGGGGTGCATTTGTCGCGCACGGTTTGGCGGATCCGGGCCGTTAGCTCGTCATCCAGATCCCGCCCCGCTTGCAGCACGACAAACAGCACCACGCGCACGTCGTCCTGCCAGTCCTGCCCGACGACAATGCTTTCGACGACTTCTTCGAGCTGCTCGACGTGACGGTAGATTTCGGCGGTGCCGATACGCACGCCGCCCGGATTCAGGGTGGCGTCCGAACGGCCGTAGATGACGATGCCGTTGTGATCGGTCAGCATGACGTAATCGCCGTGATGCCAGACATTGTCGAAACGCGCGAAATAGGCCTCATGATATTTCTCACCGCCGGGATCGCCCCAGAAATATACCGGCTGGCAGGGGAAGGTTTCGGTGCAGACCAGCTCGCCTTTGCGGTTGCGCAGCGAGTTGCCGTCATCGTCGAAAACCGCAACCGCCAAACCGAGGCCGCGGCACTGGATTTCGCCGCAGTAAACCGGCAGCAGCGGACAGCTGATAACAAAACAGGAAACGATATCGGTGCCGCCCGATACCGATGCCAGGCAAAGATCCCGTTTGATGTTGTCGTATACGTAATCGAAGCTCTCGGGCGCGAGCACCGAGCCGGTGGATGCAAGCGCGCGCAACGGGGCCAGATCGAATTTCCCCTGCGGTTTGAGCCCGGCATTTTTCATCGCGTCGATGTACTTGGCCGAGGTGCCGAAAAACGTCAAACCAATATCTTCGGCGTAGCGCCACAAGACTTCGCCATCGGGATAAAATGGCGAACCGTCATACAATACCAGTGCCGCCTCGCTGGCGAGTGCGCTCACCAGCCAGTTCCACATCATCCACCCCAGGGTGGTGAAATAAAAAACGCGATCCCCCGGGTGTAGGTCGCAATGCAGCATATGCTCCTTCAGATGCTGGATCAGCGTGCCGCCGACCTTATGCGTTATGCATTTGGGCATGCCGGTGGTGCCGGAGGAGTACAAGACGTAGAGGGGGTCGTTAAATCGGCGCGGCACGAAGTCGATGTTGCCTACCGGGTTGGCGATGATATCGGCCCAATCGACGGCGCCGATATTGTTGCCGAAACCGGCCAGATCGATCTGCACCACCTGCTCGATGCTGTTTACTCGGCTACGAATTTGCATAATCTTGTCGCTGATTTCATGCGACTTGCCGTTATAAAAATAGCCGTCGACGGTAAATAGAAAACGCGGCTCGGTCTGGCCGAAGCGATCGACCACGCTAGCGGCGCCAAAATCCGGCGAGGTCGAAGTCCAGACCGCGCCGAGGCTGGTAGCGGCCAGCATCGCCACCACTGCTTCGGGTATGTTGGGGAGATAGGCGGCGACACGATCGCCCGGGTTTAATCCCATCGACTTGAGCCAGGCGGCGAGGCTGGCTACCTGCTGGTAGAGTTCCTCGTAGGTCAGCCGGTAGTCGACCTGGTCCTCGGCGCGAAAGTAAATCGCGATTTCGCTGTTCCTCTTACGCAGCAGGTTCTCGGCGAAGTTGAGGCTCGCGTCGGGAAACCATTGCGCCTTTTCGATTTCATCGCCATCGATCAGGATACGTTCACCGCGCTCGCCGACGATGCCGCAGAAATCCCAGATCTCGGACCAGAAATTTTCCTTGTCGTCGATCGACCATTGGTAGAGCGCATCGTAGTCCGTAATCGACAGGTCATAACGTCGATTTACCTGCGCGATGAAAGCGCTCATATTGGCCGCATCGATGCTGGCCTGACTCGGCGTCCATAGGGGGATATCGTTATTCATATGCTCCAAACTTCATTCCCAATTCTGTGGCGGACATCCCCGCAAAAGCCTGCGCGGCTTTAGGCCCTGTGGGTCCCGGCGGGCTCTGACGTATCGGGATCTCGCAAAGACGGCACATTATAAGATTCCGCCCCATAATGTCATCCCCGCGCAAGCGCCAGGCGATTTACCGGACGCCCGTCAAGGCTGCCTGCGGCGGCCCAAAGTCACTTGCCTTTCCACACGGGGTCGCGCTTTTCGGCGAAAGCCTTGAAACCTTCCAGGTTATCCTCGCTGCCGTAGAGTCTATCGACCGTCTCGAACTGGCGCTTGGTGACCCAGTTCATCGCTTCCTGGAACCGCATCGATTCGGCCTCGCGTGCAACTTCCTTGATCGATGCGAATACCAGCGGCGGCCCGGCGGCCAATTCGCGCGCCACGGCCCAGACACGTTCCATCAACTGATCTTCCGGCAATACTTCGTTAACCAGACCCCAGCGCTGCGCTTCCGCGGTATCCATCCAGCGCCCCAGGTATAACATTTCCATCGCGATGTGATAGGGAATACGCTTGGGTAGCTTGATCGTGGCCGCATCGGCCAGGGTGCCGGCCGTAATTTCCGGCAGGGCAAAGGTCGAATGGTCCGCGGCATAGATTAAATCCGCCGATAGCATTAGCTCGAAACCGCCGCCAACGGCCATGCCGCTAACCGCCGCGATCACCGGTTTGTTCAAGCCGCGCAACTCCTGCAATCCGGCGAAGCCGCCGACCCCGTAGTCGCCATCGACCGCGTCGCCATCGGCGGCGGCTTTGAGATCCCAACCGGCGCTAAAAAATCGGTCGCCCGCGGTTCTGACGATTGCCACCCGCAGATCGGGATCGTCGCGAAACGCCTTAAAGGTTTCACCCATCAGGCGGCTGGTTTGTAAATCGATGGCGTTTGCCTTGGGCCGGTCCAGAGTAACCTCGAGAATGGCGCCTTCGGTGAGTGTGGTAATGACATCTGACATTTATTCCTGCTCCTCTAAAACGATAAGTGCATCGGCGGCGAAAACGCCTGCTCCTTCTGCGCCGACTAATAAGGGATTGATATCAAGCTCGATCATTGAGCTCGCCTGCGATATCGCATATGCCTGGATCGCCAAAATGGCGCTGACCGCGGCCCCGGTATCGGCTCTTGGCCGACCGCGATAACCCGCCAGCAAAGGTGCAGATTTCAGGCCGGCCAGCGCTGCTTCGATCTCGGCACGGGTGGCGGGTATCAACAGTGTTTTACTGTCTTTTAGCAATTCGACCAGGATGCCGCCGCTACCGATCGTAAGCACCAGTCCAAATTGCGGGTCACGCGTGACGCCGACTATGAGTTCGGCCTGCGACGCTTGCATGGTCTCCAGATAGAGTCGATCGCTCAGTTGGAGTAATTCCGTAGCCGCCAACGTGACCTGTTGAGCCGAGTTCAGATTCAGGCATACCGCATTGTGCTCGGTTTTGTGGGCAATGCCCAACGCCTTTAACACCAGCGGATAGCCGAGTTTGGCGGCGAGTTGCTGCGCGGTTTCGACCGAATCGATGCACCCGCCTTCCGGAATTGGTACTCCGGCCTGTTGCATCACCTGCTTGGCGGCGGCTTCATCGAGGATAACCCGCTGCCCGCCGGGTCTGGGCAACGCTATTACCGGCGCGGGCGGCTCCCGCTTCCAGGCAATACCGATATCGGCCGCGATTTCGGTCGCCTGCAGGGCTTCGTCGATACCGTAAAAACTGACGATGCCGCGCTCGCTGTAATTGTCGGTGTAATCTTCGGGGATGTTTTCGGCCATGCCGACGACGAAGGCGCCTCGCGCCTGGCTGGCGCTAAGCGCGGCTTCGAAGGCGTCGACCGCGATGTGCCATTCCCAATCGTCGCAACGCACCGGATGAGGAAAATCGAGAATCAGGTAGTTCATATCGAATCCAATCGCGGTCATCGCGGTATAGGTGGCCTGCATGACTTCGCGGTTACCCCAACTGTAAGTGTGGTAGTCGAGTGGGTTGGCGACATTTACCAGCGGTCCCAGCACTTGTTGCAGCGATTTTTTCTGGGTTGTTTCGAGCTCTGGAAAGTAGACCCGGCGTTTTTCTGCGGCGTCGGCGATGATGCTGGCTTCGCCGCCCGAGCAGCTCATCGACGATATCCGGTAGCCGTCCAGCGGACCGTAATGGTGCAACAGTTTCAGAGTTTCCAGGAATGCGGGAATCGAATCGACCTGGCCGAATCCGTTACGTTCGAGAAATGCGCTGCTGATCGCATGCGAACCGGCCAGTGACGCCGTGTGTGAAAGGGCCGCGATCTGCGCCTGTTCGCTCTTGCCGACCTTATACATCAAAACCGGCTTGTTCAGCTGGCGCGCCTTGGTTGCAAGCCGTTCGAAGGCCGTTACCGAATCGAAACCTTCGATATAAATGCCGAGGGTGGTGACGCGCGGATCGTCCAGCAGGTTGAGCGCAAGTTCGGAAATCCCGACCAGCGCCTGGTTACCGACGGTAAAGACATAGGCCAGCGGCAGCCCCCGCTTTTGCATCGTAAAGTTAATCGCGATATTGGACGATTGCGCGATGATGGCGACCCCGGTGCCGCCGTTGTCGAGGCGCTTGCCGCCCTGCTGATCCGGCCACAGCAAAGCGCCGTCGGCATAGTTGATAAAACCGTAACAATTCGGCCCCAGCAGCGGCATCTGGCCCGCGGCTGCGGTTAACTCGGCCTGCAGGTCCGCGCCGGTTGCGTCGGCTTCGACGAAGCCCGCGGCAAAACAAACCCCGCCACCGCAATCGCGAGCACGCAGTTGCTTGACTACGTCAATGGTGAGATTACGATTGACGCCGATAAAAGCCGCATCCGGGCTGCCGGGCAAGTCCGCGATCGAGCGATAGGCCGGCAATCCATGCACTTCGCTTTTATTCGGATGCACCGGCCAGATTTCACCTGCGAAGCCCATCAGTTGGCATTGCTCGACGACGCGGCTGGCCTGTAATCCGCCGATGGCGGCAATCGATTTTGGGCGCAGGAGTCGCTCTAAACGCATCGCCGTGTTAACCGCCGAGCGGACGTAGCAGTTCGCGCGAGATGATGTGGCGCTGGATCTCCGAGGTGCCGTCCCAGATGCGTTCGACTCGGGCATCGCGCCAGAAGCGTTCCAGCGGCAGTTCGTCCATCAAGCCCATGCCGCCGAAAATCTGGATCGCCTCGTCGGTCACGCGCGCCAGCATTTCGGTGGCGTAAACCTTGGCGCTGGCGATTTCGCGGTTGGCGTCGAGACCTTCGTCTAGACGCCAGGCGGCAGCCAGCGTCAGCCAGTCGGCGGCGTCGATTTCGGTAATCATGTCGGCCAGCTTGAACGACACGCCCTGGAACTTGCCGATTTGCTGACCGAACTGTTTGCGCTCGACGGTATAGGGCAGGGCGTATTCGAAGGCGCGACGCGCGCGGCCGACGCTGGTTGCGGCAACCGTCAGCCGGGTGGCGTAAAGCCATTCGTTCATGACATCGAAACCGCCGTGCAGCTCGCCCAGGATTTGCGCTGCGGGAACACGGCAGTTATCGAAATTGAGAATACAATTCTGGTAACCGCGGTGACTGACCGAGTTGTAACCCTTCCTGATTTCAAATCCGGGTTCGCCTCGGTCCACCAGGAAACAGGTAATTTTTTTCTTACTACCGCGCGGCGTTTCCTGTTCGCCGGTGGCGACGAAGACAATGACGAAATCGGCAATGTTGGCATGACTGATGAAATGTTTGCTACCGTTGATGACCCAGTCGCTGCCGTCCTGCCTGGCGTTGCACTGCATACCGCGCACGTCGGAACCGGCGCCGGGTTCGGTCATTGCCAGGGCGTCGAATTTCTCGCCGCTAACCGCCGGGAGCAGGTAGCGTTCGCGTTGTTCCGCATTGCAGGCCTGCAAGATGCCCGACGGGCGCCCGAAGAATACCGCTAACCCGTTGGAGGCGCGACCGAGCTCGCGTTCGAGCAGGGTGAAGTCGAGGTGGCCGAGGCCGCCGCCGCCGAATTCCTCGGAAATGTTGGCGGCGAAATAACCCGCTTCGATGCACTTGTCGCGTATCTCGTGGCCGAGTTCCAGCGGCACTTCGCCGCTGCGCTCGACTTCCGCCTCGTGGGGGTAGATTTCATTTTCGACAAAGGCTCTGACCGTATCGACGATCATTTCCTGTTCAAAACTGAGTCCGAAATGCATGGATATTCTCCTTAAGCTAGAGAGCGGACTCGGAGTAAAAACTTGCAAAGCAAGTTTTTACTCCGAGTCCATCCTTTTTCTAAACCGCGTCAACCTGTTTTGCTACGCATCGTTCGCGGCTTCGAACAATTGTCGTTCGTAGCGCGCCAGGGTTTTGCCCGCGCCCCAATTGTTGCCCTTGAGCGCCTGTAGAATAGCGATCAAATTGCTGTCGCGCACACGCTCCAGATCGCGCGGGGTCAGGTCGCCGGCCTGCTGTTCGCACTGCTCGCCGACCTCGTCGACAAACTCATCGGACAGTTCGGGTACGTCCATGAGCTTGGTCCAGGGCCACTTCAGGCAGGGGCCGAACATCGCCAGCATCGCCCGCATGCCGCCTTCGCCGCCGGCCAGGTGGAATGTCTGCATGGTACCCATCTGCGCCCAGCGCAGGCCCGGGCCGTAAGCGATGGCAGCGTCGATTTCCTCGGCGGTCGCGACCTTGTCGTGCAGTAGCCACAGCGCTTCGCGCCACAGCGCCTCCTGCAGGCGATCCGACAAAAAGCCTTCGATTTCGACGCGGCAGTGCAGCGGGTGCATGCCGATCCCGGTGAAGAACCGTTTTCCCCATTCGATGTATTTCGCGTCGGTTTTTTCACCGGCGACCAATTCGACCAGCGGCAGCAGATAAACCGGGTTGAACGGATGCGCGACCATCAGGCGCTCGGGATGTTTCATTTCGGTCTGCAGCTCAGTCGGCATAATGCCGGAAGTCGATGATGTGATGATTGCGTCGGCGGCCGCGGCGGTTTCGATCTCGGCGTAAACGGCGCGCTTGACGTCGGGTCTTTCGGGCACCGATTCGATAATCAGATCCGCGCCGCCGGCCGCCGCGGCTGCGGTTTGGTGCCAGCTGACGCTGCCCCGCTTGGTGCTGCGGATTTTGCTCAGCGCGGCGAATGCCTGCTCGGCGTTCGCCAGCACGGCCTCCAGTTTCGCCTGCGCATCGGGCGCCGGATCGTAAACCCGCACGTCGATGCCGTTTTCGAGCAGACGCGCGCTCCAGCCGCCGCCGATTACCCCGCCGCCGATGATGGCTGCTGTTTTGACTTCAAGCATGCCATTCTCCGTTATTTAGGCAACCGGTGCGCGTTTCTGCAGTTGTAGTTTGTCGCGCACCTGCGCCGGCGTCATCAGCGTGGCGCCCATATTGGTGACGATGGTCGCGGCTTTTTCCACCAGCTGCGCATTGGTTGCAAGTACGCCTTTTTCCAGCCACAGGTTGTCTTCCAGTCCGACCCGAACGTTGCCTCCGGCGAGTACCGCCGCCGCGGCGTAAGGCATTTCGTTGCGGCCGATCGAAAACGCCGAAAAAGTCCAGTTTTCCGGGGTGTTGTTGACCATCGCCATGAAGGTGTTCAAGTCGTCCGGCGCGCCCCAGGGAATGCCCATGCACATCTGTATCATGACCGGGTCCTGAATGATGCCTTCTGCAACCAGCTGCTTGGCAAACCACAGGTGGCCGGTTTCGAATACCTCGATTTCCGGACGCACGCCCAGGTCGGTCATCATCTGTCCCATCGCGCGTAACATGCCGGGTGTGTTGGTCATGACGTAATCGGCCTCGGCGAAATTCATCGTGCCGCAGTCGAGCGTGCAAATTTCCGGCAGGCATTCGGCCACGTGGGCAACCCGCTCGCTGGCGCCGGCCATGTCGGTGCCGGCCTCGTTCAGCGGCAGCGGGTGTTCGACATCGCCGAACACCATGTCGCCGCCCATGCCGGCGGTCAGGTTGATCACGACGTCGGTGTCCGAATCGCGGATGCGGTCGACCACTTCCCGGAACAGGTCGGTGCGGCGTCCCGCGGCGCCGGTTTCGGGATCGCGCACATGGCAGTGCACCACCGCGGCGCCGGCCTTGGCGGCGTCGATGGCGCTCGCCGCGATTTGCTCGGGCGAACGCGGTACATGCGGGGAGCGATCCTGGGTGCCGCCGGAGCCGGTGACCGCGCAGGTAATGAATGGATTCAGGTTGGCTGTTAAGGGCATGGTGCACCTCCGAAGGTTGAAGGCCGAATCATGTCACGGTTTTTTTGAGCCTGATTGCACTTTAACGCAAATTATTTAACAATTTACGCAATGAGCATTTTCACGCCCAGTTCCGATAAATTGCGGGTCACGTTGCTGGTTATGCCCGATTCATCGATGATGTCCTTAGCCTCGGCACTCGACACGATGCGCGCTGCCAACCGTATCTCCGGACGCGAATTGTTCGAGTGGAACATCGCCACCCTGAACGGCAAGCCCGCTCGTCTGACCTGCGATTTGATCATCGAGCCCGATATCGAATTCGATGATCGGAGCAGCGGTGATATTTTGATCGTGATCGCGAGCTTCAATCAGCAGTATCATGCCGGCCCCTCGCATCTCAAACTGATCAAGCGCGTGGCGCGCAGTTTTACCGCGGTGGGCGGCATCGAGGCCGGTAGCTGGATTCTGGCGCGCAGCGGTTTGCTCACGGGCAGAGCGGCTACGACTCACTGGGAAGACTTGGAGGAGTTCGCCACCCATTTCCCGGAGGTCGACTTGAAATCCGATCGTTTTGTCATCGACGGCAAGCTGTTTACCACCGGCGGGGCTTCACCGACCTTCGACTTTATGCTTTACCTGATTCGCAAGCGCTACGGCTACCCATTGGCGATCGAAGTGTCGAGCGTATTCATTTATGACGGGGTGCGCGGCGCCACGGATACTCAGCCGCTGGTTTCGCTGGGCATGCTGGAAAACAACGAACCGCGGGTCGCCGCGGCGATTCATATCATGGAGCGGCAAATCGACGAACCGGTTGCAATCAAGGCGATTGCCGCCCGGGTAAACATTTCGGTGCGCATGTTGGAATATCTGTTTCGCCAGAGGCTGGATATGTCGCCGGCGGCTTATTATCGGCGTCTCAGGTTGCAAACCGCCCGCCGTATGCTGGTCGATACCCGCCTGAAGTTACAGGAGATTGCGGTTCGCACCGGTTTCAACTCGCAGTCGTCATTTTCGCGCCGCTTCAAAAAATACTACCAGCAATCTCCTGGCGAATGCCGTAAACAATCACAGGCCGCGGTTTGACGGGTTTTGGCGCAATTAGATAATCGGCAGTCGCGCACAATTCTCACTCGGGTTAAGTCTGTGATAGTATCCGTCGATTCTGTAGGGTTATGCTGGCTTTGACGGCCTAAGTTTTGCAGCATGATTAATTGAGGGCGGGGAACCGGCTTCAGGACAGACCGGTTGACGTCGGCCTACGCCGAAGTCGAAATCAAACATTTCGGTATTCGAGCGATTGAATCGTAGCGCCTGGAGCCTTGCTAACGCTTGATTCCAGGGGAAATGTCGATAGAATATTCGGCCGTCGAAGCGGGGCCGGAGCGCTTTTTCGAGATCTGCCCGGACCCTGATCTCAGTGGTAACCCGGCGCTCAAAGAATGGCGACAAAGGGATCGCACAAAGCCGTTTGTGGCAGCGGCAGCGATGCTTGCTGCCCGCGCGCTTCGGAAGTGAGATACCGGGACGTCGGGATTCTAGATCGCACGACTTCTGTGATTACGGCAGGCATTGGCGGTGGTCGCCGGCGCCGGGCCTGTTGGAGACCGGATTAAATTACGGATTGTATGAAATAGGTGCCGAGCTGAAGGTCGAAATACTCGGAGAATAGTTCAAAGCTGCGGTGATCGAGGAACTCCTCTGATCCCTAAAAAGAGACGTTACGAGCATAATGAAAATACTGGTATGTGTTAAACGCGTACTTGACCCGCAGGTCAAGGCTCGTGTTAAAGCGGGTGGTTCTGGTGTCGACCTGACGAACGTTAAGATGACGATGAATCCTTTTTGTGAAAACGCGTTGGAAGAAGCGCTGCGCATGCGTGAAGCCGGCGTTGGCGAAGAAATTATCGTGGCGTCGGTTGGCGGTGGCAAGACCGAAGAGACGCTGCGCCATGGTCTCGCCATGGGCGCCGATCGTGCGATCCAGGTGGTGACCGAGGATAATTTGGAGCCGCTGGCGATTGCCAAGGTATTGAAAGCCGTTGCCGATCGGGAAGGCGTTGGCCTGGTGCTCACCGGCAAACAGGCAATCGATAACGATTCCAACCAGACCGCACAAATGATGTCGGCGTTGCTTGGTTGGTCGCTGGCGACCTTTTGCTCGGATATCACAATCGAAGGCGACAAGGCAACCGTGGTGCGTGAGGTGGATGCCGGCCTTGAAACCATCGAGGTTAAAATGCCTGCGGTCATGAGTGCAGACCTGCGTCTCAACGAGCCGCGTTACGTCAAGCTGCCCGATGTCATGAAGGCGAAGCGCAAACCGATGGACAAAATCGATCTCGAAAGCCTGGGCATCGACACGGCCAAACGCCTGACGACCTTACAGGTCGAAGAGCCCGAAGGCCGTGCCGCCGGGGTTATCGTCAACAGCGTCGGCGAGTTGGTAGAAAAGCTGCGCAATGAAGCAAAGGTAATTTAGTTATGAGTAACCTGGTAATCGTCGAACACGACAATAACGAAGTTGCCGCGGCCACTTTGCACGCGGTAACCGCGGCGCAACAAATCGGCGGCGACGTCGATTTGCTGGTAGCCGGTGAAAATTGCGCCGGCGTCGCCGAAGCCGCGGCGAAGATAATGGGTGTCTCCACGGTCAAGCTTGCCGACGATGCAAAGTTCGGTCATCACCTCGCGGAAAACCTGTCTTCGCTGATCTGCGAAGTGGCGAGCGGCTATAGTCATGTGCTGGCATCGGCAACTACTTTCGGTAAAAATGTCATGCCGCGCGCGGCCGCATTGCTCGATGTCGCACAAATTTCGGACATCGTCGAAGTCAAGTCGGAGGACACTTTCGTGCGCCCGATCTATGCCGGTAATGCGTTGGCCACGGTGCAGTCCGCCGATTCGATCAAGGTCATCACGGTGCGCACTATCAAATTCGAAGCGGCTGCCGCCGAAGGCGGCTCGGCCGGCGTCGAAGCGATTAGCGGCGGCAGCGACACCGGGCTATCGAGCTGGGTCTCGCAAGCGGTTTCCAATACCGATCAGGTTGACCTGACTTCGGCCAAGGTCGTCGTTTCCGGCGGTCGCGGGATGCAGTCCGGCGACAATTTCGCCATGCTGCATTCGGTTGCGGACAAGCTCGGTGCAGCGGTCGGCGCGTCTCGCGCTGCGGTCGACTCCGGTTTCGTGCCGAACGAGTTACAGGTCGGTCAAACCGGCAAGGTCATCGCACCCGACCTATACATCGCGGTCGGTATCTCCGGCGCGATCCAGCATTTGGCCGGGATGAAGGAAAGCAAAGTCATCGTCGCGATCAACAATGACAGCGAAGCACCGATATTCCAGGTGGCCGACTACGGCCTGGTGGCTGATCTGTTCGAAGCCGTGCCTGAGCTTGATGCTGCACTGTAAGTAGCTTTGCGGTCATACCCGCGCAAGCGGGTATCTTGAGGCAATATTAGAAATCCGCCGGATTATTCCTGGCAGATTTTTTGTACTCCGTACCGGGATTGGAGACGATGTCGCGCAGCCGTCCGCAGCGGCGATCTCCTAGGGAAGCTCTGCATAAGTCATCCTGACTTAGCAGAGCACGATAAACACAAAATGCGATTTTGTGTTTATCTTCATTTTTCAATCACTTACGTGATTAAAAAATGGCGGTACATCCTTGTGCCGCAGGAAACCCTGCATTTTGCAGAGGTTCCCTAGATTTGGCGGAGCAGCTTGTGCGGATACTACCGGTGCCGCGATACCAAGTAGAACCTGTACCGCATCGCTTAAGTAGTCTACGATTTCGCCCTTGTTTTTGTCGTGCAAAAGAAAGCCGGGTCGCCCCGGCCTCTCAAGCTGAAAGCGAACCCGGGTTCGCTCAGGCAAACCACCAACGTTCGGCGTTCTTCATACCGTCCAACTCCCAGTTGTTGCCAAGCTGTTCAGGATAGGCGAGCTTGTCGTTCAACGCCATCACGTCGCTGAGAAATAGCGGCAATACCACACCTCCCTCATTGTTTACAATGCGCTGCATTTCGATATAGATGTCGCGCCGTTTTTCCGTATTCAGTTCCGCACGGCCCTGGACCAACAATTTATTGAAGCGCTCGTGTTTCCAGATAGTGTCATTCCAGGGGGCATCCGCGGCGTAAATCTGGGAAAAAATCCAGTTTTCCGTCGGTCGGCCGCTCCAGTAGCAGGCACACCAGGGCTTTTTCAACCACACGTCGGACCAGTAGCCGTCATTTGGTTGGCGTATCACATCGATATTGATGCCGGCGGGTTTGGCCGATTCGCGCATCAGCTGCCCGGCATCCACCGCGCCCGCGAACGCGGTATCCGCGGCGTGGAACTCTACCGACAGGCTGTCCATTCCGGCCTGTTTCAAGTGCCACTTCGCCTTGTCGGGATCGTATTCCCGCTGCGGCAACTCTGCGGTAGACGCACGATACAGATTGGCCGGGCCGATCGGATTGTCGTTGCCGAGTTCACCATAGCCAAACGCGATCTTGTCCAGCCAGTCTTGCCGCTGGATGATTAACTTGAGTGCCATACGTACGTGATTACTGTCAAACGGCGCCGTATCCGTGCGCATCGGCAGGGTAACCTGCTTGTTGCCCGTGGTGGCAATTACATTCACTCCCGGCAGCTTGCCGAGTCGGCCGGCGGTTTTCAACTCCACTTTCTGGATGCAATCCACCACGTCTGTACGCAGGGCGGTGGTGCGCGCCGATGGATCTTCGAGCCCCAGCGACTCGATTTCGTCGAAATGCGCTTTGCCTTCTTTCCAGTAGTTGGGATTGCGCTTGGTTAAAGAGCGAATACCGGGATCGTGGTCCACCAGGGAGTAGCCGCCAGTACCGATGCCGGATTGCCAGTCGATGCTGCCGTCTCCATTGGAGGGGCAGATCAGGATGTGATAGTCGCTGAGGATGAACGGAAAGTCGGCATCGCCGCCCTTGAGGTTTACCACCACCGTATTCGGTCCATCCGCCTTGACATTGTCGACGCCGGTGAGGATGCCGGCGGCACCCGAACTCGATTTTTCGCCGTAATGATGTTTCAGTGTATCCACCACGTCCTGTGAAGTCAGCGTCTTGCCATTATGGAATTCCACGCCCTTGCGAATTTTGAAAATCCACTGGGTGGCATCGGCGTTGGCTTCCCAGCTTTCGGCCAGTTCTCCTGCCAGCTCGCCATTGGCCGCGACCTCGGTCAGGTTGTTGCGCAACTGGCCGAACTGCAAGTTGATCATATAGGAGTCCAGGATCTTGCCCGGGTCCATCACGTCGCTGGTCGCGCCGCCGGTTAGTCCCTGTCTGAGTCTGCCGCCGCGCTTGGGCGCGGCGCGGGCCGCTTCGCTGTACAGGGCGGGCGCCATTGCACCCACGCCCATAGCCATGGTCGTGGACAGGAATTTGCGGCGGCTCAGGCGGTTTTCCGCAACCAGTCGTTGCAGAAATTTTATTTCGTCGGCTTGCTTCATGTGTCTCCTCCAGTTAAGGGTTTATTAAATCTCGTAATTCTTTGTTGTTATCGAGATCGTGCCCGTCAAAGGCAAGGTGACTTGCCTAGCTCCTCGATTATAACCCTTAATAGTTTGCAGATTGCAAGGCCGGACCTTTCGATTTCCGGGTAAGGGCGCCGCAGTAGCTCACAAAGACAGGCACCGAGAAACTTCAGGACTGAATATGAATCGGGGGGGTTTAATCCTGTACTTTCCGGGCAAAAAAGGAGGCACCTGGGAGTATCGTCGGCTCCGGCAGACCGACTAGCTTGTGATTGGCTCGAGATACAATTCGATACGGCGATTTCGAGCACGGCCGTCAACTGTCGTGTTCGGAACTAAAGGCGAGGTTTCGCCAAAGCCGATGATGCGGCATCCGCTCGGTAGGGGCCACAGTCTATCTCATTTCGAGGAGTAATCAGGCGGAAAGTAAATATATTTGTCATATTTCGTATATCACATAATACTATACATAACATAGTACTATGTGATAATATTACCACATGAATGAAGTCGAACAAAAATGGCTTGCTCAGCTGCGTAAAGGCTTTCTCGAAATGTGCGTGCTGGTGGTATTGCGGGAGCAGGGTTCGTCCTACGGGTTTGCTCTGATACAACAGTTTCAGGCGTCAGGCATGGAGGTGAACGAAGGAACCCTCTACCCGATGCTCAACCGCATGCATAAAAACGGTTGGCTAGAGTCGAACTGGGAAACCCCTACCGATAGCGGTCATCCGCGTCGATTTTACAGTTTGAGCAAGCTTGGGTCGAGGTTGCTGCCGGCGATGATCGATACCTTCCGACAACAGCAAGCTGCGCTGGCTTACCTGCTGGAGAAATCATGAACAACGAAAAGTATATTGCAGCCTTAAAGCAAGCGCTGGCGGGCATGGATCGAGCGTCGCGCGAGGAAATCCTGCGCGAGATAAGAAGCCATCTCGAAGATGCGCGGGATACGGAATCGCTGGAAGCTCGATTCGGTCCGGTAGCAGAGCTGGCCAAGCAGTATCTTGACGGAGAACCATTGTCGCAGGGTTTGTCCGCCAGACTCCTGAACCTCGGCAAAGCCGCATTGCTTGGCCTCGGTGGCGTGGCGCTTGCGCTCGTGCTGCTCGTGACCGGACTGATCTTGTTTTTTTCCGGTGACCGATTCGATTACGCCGATGAAACGGCGTTGGCCGCAGAGATCGACGCGGTTGAATGGATGTCGCGCGAATGGCAGGGCTCGATAGCTTTGGAAATCGAGCAAGCCCACACTGTGTTGTACTGGCACGACGTTCCGGAGCTGCACTGGCGTTGCAAGGGGCGCGATATACTGGATCCGATACCTGGCAGCCTGCTCAAGATTCGCCACGGTTATTGCCTGCTCTTGCTACCGCGGCATAGCGCAACTATGAAGGTATCGCAAAGCGACGTAGTGCTGATCCGCCCGCGCGCCTCGGTGGAAGCGAGCCTCGACCAGGCAAGCCTACGAATTGCTCCGGATGGCGACCGCAATCGTTATGATTTCAAATCGATTAACAGCGAGTCCGACCATTTCCCGTCGAATCCCGACGCCATGACGGTAGTTAGCGTCGAAGCCCGCGAATCGACAATCCAGGTTTATTGAAACCGCTCGGATTTAGCGAACCCGATTTCTAGGATCGGGTTCATCGGCGATCAAGCTGACGGATTGTTTTGACCTCCCCGATATTTATCCTGTCGACCGGGCTGCGGCGTGGCGGCGAAGGGGAAGATTCGTCTACCCGAGTTTGCGGGTCGTCGACTTCTGCAGCCGGCAGACCGGCTACCTTGCGATCGGCTCGAGATATAATTCAATGCGGCGATTTCGGGCGCGGCCGTCAGCTGTCGTGTTCGGGACCAAAGGCGAGTTTTCGCCAAAGCCGACGACGGCGATACGCCTGGTTGCAACCCCTGCTTTTAGGAGTTGGTCGGTGACGGACAGGGCGCGTCGCACCGAAAGCCATTGATTGTACTTCGCTTCGCCGGTGTCATCGGTGTGACCGTGAATCGTTATCTGGGTTTGCGCATATTCGGTCAGAACCTGTGCGGTCAATGCCAGATTCCGAATTGCTCCGGGTTTGAGCCGGGTGCTGTTTGGGTCGAAGCTGTCTCCACCCGGCAGCGTCAGGACAATGAGATCGCCCTCGTGCCTGATATCGATGTCCGTCGCCCGCAGCTGTTGGATGAATTGTGCATTTTGAACATCCATGTAATAGCCGACTTCGGTCAGCGCGAGCGGCTTGGCGCCGCTTCGTATCAAGGCTTGCATATGTAGGTTTTTGGCCTGGGCAAAATCGACGGCTTCGAGTACTGCGACCTGCGGTTTTTTCGGTATCGAGGGTTTTGCCGATTTCGGCGTCTCCGCTGTCTGCGCAGGTGCAGCAGGAATGGTAGCGGCGGTATCGGGCGCTTGCGATGTTGTCGCGGGTTCGGTCGCCCGCGTTGTCGATGTATCTAATTCGAGGGTTTCGCAACCGCCTAGAGAAATCAGGCTCGCCGCCAGAATAAGAAATCGTGCGATCGGGCTCAGCATGCATACCGCCACAGGGTCATCGGTGTCATTGACGATTCTAGCGCGGAAATTAATATCGGGAAGCAACTTTTTTTGCTGGCCGTTGCCGGATTGCTTGCACCTTCGAATCGATTTGCGCTTCGAAGTAATGGCGGAATTCGCTGGCCGGCAAAGGTTGACTGAACAGAAACCCCTGGCCCAGTTCCACGCCCTGTTCGCGCAGCCAGCGCATCTGTGGGACGGTTCTTATACCCTCCGCCACGGTTTCCAGTCTGAGCGATTTCGAGAGGTCGATGACATGGCCGATGACATGGCTGGTGACTGCATCCCTGCCTATCGCATCGACGAAGGATTTGTCGATTTTGAGGGTGTCGATTTCGAAAGATTCGAGGTACGACAGGCTGGAATAACCGGTGCCGAAGTCGTCGATCGCGACTTGATGGCCCCGCTTGCGGAAATCGCTGATGATATTTCGCGAGCTGTCGCTGTCGACGATGGCGCGTTCGGTGATTTCCAGCTTGATTTTTTCCGGGCCGACACCTGCCGCCTCGCAAGATTCGGCGAGTTCGGGGCCGAAGGTTTCGCTGGTCAGGTCTTCCGGCGCGAGGTTTATATTGATGGCGATATTCGACTTTCTTAGTAATTGGCCTAGATCGCGCAGCGTCGCCTTCAGCACCACCTGCGTAATCTGCGGCACCAGGCCCGCCTCTTCGGCGATCGGAAGAAATACGTCGGGATTGACGATTTCGCCGTCTTCGCGGGTCCATCTTGCGAGAGCCTCGGCACCGACGCAGCGCCCGGATGACAGCTTCACGATCGGTTGATAATGAACCTGTACCTGGCCTGTTTCCAGGGCTTCCTTGAGCTCGGTAGACAGGCTCAAGCGGTGGCGCGAGTAACGCAACACGAAATATACCCAGACGATGAGAATCGTCAGTCCGACACCGGTCGCGATTCCCAGCATCGGTGCGTAGCGGTCCCAAAACAAGCCGATCGGTTCGATCGCGACCACGTCGATGGGAAATATGGTGCCGAGTGAAAACCGGGATACGACCCGATCGTTTTGATGATCGACCGTCAAGCCGATGGGGAGGGTGTCCGGAGCGGGCAATTCCGTGTTCCAGGGGGTGGATGCCAGTGGCAAATTTTCCACCCAGAGCCCGGCTTGCCATTCCTGTACCGTGCTGGTTTCGAGCAGCATGCGCGGGTCGACGGCGATATCGTGTTTGCCGTAGCGCATCAAGAACAACCGGACACCGCCGACTTCGGTTTGTGGGCTCGGCCACCAGGCGATAACGCCGGAATCGTAGACTCGGTCGGCCTGCGACGGCTTGAGTTCGATCGCCTGGATAAAACCCACGCCGCAGATTCGTTTGGCGGCCCGCCAGTAGCCGATGGCCCGGATATAGGGTCTGGCGATGGCCGCCTCCTGCATCGCCTTTACGTGGTCCGGCGAGCACGCGGGTTTCGGGTACCGGTTGAACTGATCGAGCATATCGCGGGCGTCGTCGATGACTTGTTCGGTTCGTTGTCCCAGCGTCTCCGCCAGGTCGGCGACCCGGGCTTCCTCGATGCGGACCGATTCCACCCACAGGAACCAGGTCACCAGGGCAAACAGCAGCGCGGCAGCGATAAATGCCGCTAGCGAGAACCCGACTAAATATTTTTGTCGCCAAAACATGATTAGAGATCAGTTAACTCAGCTGTATGGGCAGAATAGAGTTGCACGAAATAATAGCAAAGGCGCAACGGCGGAGATGTGATGCACTGCGTGTTTTCCTCCGATGGTTTTGGTAAGAAACGGTTGCTAAAAGAAACTTTTAATATCGCGAAAATTTCAATTCGCCTGTGCCCACGTATTAGTCGAATTCGAAAAATTTTCCTCGGTATCTAAGCTGTCGCCGCTTATTAGTATAGCCAATCAAATCGGTTCGTGGAGATGGGCGTTCCAGAGTATCGTCGTTGCGTTTCGCCTAAAGGAAAAGCGCCGCATTCGCGGCGAAACGAATCCCGGGATCGCCGGGTTAATAAATAAGGGTTGGCGCGATCAGGCAATAATCCTCCCGTCACTATTCCCTAGATCGAAGGTTCAGGATCGCGGCAGTTTGTTTTCCGGATCGTAGAGCGGCTTGTACCCGACCGCCGCTACCGTCATCGAAAACCGTTCGCCGAGGTATTCCGTGATCAGCTCACGGCCTTCCTGGCAGTATTCGGGCGGCAGGTAGGCGAGCCCGATGTTCTTGCCGATGCTCGGGCCGAAGGCGATGCTGCTCAGATACGAACGGCGGCCCTTGGAGTCGACCGGTACCTCGCCTGTCCCCGGATCCATCAGCGGGCACTGGCCGACCGGGTAACGCGCAATGCTGTTGGAATCCACATTGTCGGCCATGACCAGGGTACAAAGGTAGGCGGCCTGCTGTTCGAGTTCGCGCTGTTCGAGATAGGCCGCCTTTCCGTGGAAGTCCGCTTGCTTGACGACCGGGCGCGCCAGCCCGGCCTCGTACAGGTTGTATTCCGTTAGCAGGTCGGCGTTTTGCAAGCGCAGGCTCTTTTCCATGCGGCGGCTGTTGGCGTAGGTTTCGATCCCGACCGGCGTTGCGCCCTGGGAGTAGACCAGGTCCCACAGCGACATGCCGTAGCTGAAATCCACGTGCAGCTCCCAGCCTTGTTCGCCGACATAGGAGATGCGGAATGCTTCGACCGGAATGCCTTGCAGCGTGAGTCGCCGGGTGGCGGCAAACGGGAAGTTTTCGTCTTCCCAGGCTTGCGGGTCGTCGGCGATTGCCTGAATGGCCTGGCGTGCGTTCGGTCCCCAGACGCCGAGGCAGGCCACTTGATCCGAGCGATCGTCGATGTAAACCCGCCAGCCGTTATCTTCGGCCAGACGCTTGAGCCATATATAGTCGCGGTGGCCGGCGTCGGCGCCGTCGATCATGCGGAAGCGGTTCTCGGCATGGCGAATCACCGTGAGATCGGCGCGTACGCCGCCGCGCCGGTCGAGGAAATGCGTATAAACACCCTTACCGATGGGAGTGTCGCCGCCGACCTTGGCAACACAGGCGTATTCCATCAGGGTTTCCGCGTCTGGGCCCAAGACATCGTAGACGGCGAAGTGCGACAGGTTGATCATGCCGACGTTGTCCGACATCGCCAGCTGCTCGGCGTTGGAGACGCGCCAGAAATGGCGCTTGTCCCATTCATGTTCGCGTTGCGGCACGCGCTCGCCGTATTTTTCCAACAAGTGTTCGTTGGAGGCGTAACCATGTGCGCGCTCCCAGCCTGCCAATTCCATGAAGTAACCGCCCAGTTCCTGCTCGCGCGCCCAGAAGGGGCTACGGCGCAGGTTGCGGCCCTTGGAGTAGGGTTCGCGGTTGTGCACCGCCGGATTGTAAATCTTGAACGCGGATTCGTAACAGCGATCGTAAATATAGGACGGGGTTTTCTGAATCGGGTAGTGACGCGCCGTGTCGATGCCGAAGAAATCCATGTCGGCGACGCCGTCGGTCATCCAGTCGACGAGCACCTTGGCGATGCCGGGTGCGTCCTTGACCCAGACCGCGACCGCGTACCAGAGTCCGCGGGTATTGGAGGATTCGCCGATCGACGGTCCGCCGTCGGAAGTCACCTGCAGCAGCCCGTTGAAAGAGTGTTTTTCGTTGTAGCCGACTTCGCCGAGAATCGGAGTCAATTCCATGGCGCGCTCCAGCGGCTCCATGATCTGTTCGAGTTCGAGATCGCGCTGCGACGGCGACCAGTGGGTCTCGCCTTTTTCGGGCAGGTCGCGCGGGTGCAGTAAGCGGGGTTCCTTTTCCTCGTAGTAACCCCACTCGATCTGGCCGCCTTCCGGCGTCTTCGGATCGCCGGTGTCGCGCATATAAGCCGAGTTGCCCTGGTCGCGCAACAGCGGGTAGCCGATGTCCTTGCCGGTGCCTTCAAATTCGTTGTAGGGAGCGAAGAAGGAAAGCGGGTGATCGACCGGCATCACCGGCAGATCTTCGCCGGCCATTGCGGCGATGCTGCGACCCCAGAGTCCGGCGCAGACGATGACATGCTCGGCGGCAATGTAACCGCGACTGGTTTCGACGCCGACGATGCGGCCTTCCCGAATATCGAGGCCGGTTGCAGTGGTGTTGGCGAAAGATAAAGCCTTGCCGGTTTTGACCGCGTTATCGACCAGAATTCCGGCCACGGTTTGCGAGCGGGGTTTCACCAGACCGGCGTCGGGGTCCCACATCGCACCCTGGATCATGTCCTCTTCGAGCAGCGGGAAAAGTTGCTTGGCTTCGGCCGCGCTGATCATCTTGACCCGGGTGCCGAAAGCTTTGCCGGAGGCGACCTTGCGCTTGAGTTCCAGCATGCGATCGTCATCGCCTACGCGCGCCACCTCGAGTCCGCCGACGCGGTCGTAGTGCCCCATCTTGTCATAGAATTCGATACTGTAATGCGTGGTATAGCAGGTGAATTTACTGTGATCGGTGGCGTAGCAGAAATCGGAGGCGTGCGAGGTCGAGCCGATGTCGGTCGGAACCGAGGTCTTGTCGATGCCGACGATGTCTTCCCAGCCGCGTTCGATTAGGTGATGCATCACCGAGGCGCCGACAATACCGCCGAGACCGATGATGACGACATTGGATTTATCCGGAAATTGGCCCATGATTATTCTCCCGCAAGCGGCCGACCGGCGCCGTTGCCGCTAAAAAAGTACTCATATCCGAGTTTCATGTTTCACGCTTAAACCGGGCGCTAGGGCTGACCCGTCTGCAAACATCGATAACTTCCCGTTTACGCGATGCGGCGCGGCGGCGGGACGACAAGCCGTCCCAGTTTGCATAAAACCGAACCCGTGTGGAACGATCCTGCTTAATCAAGTCGCAGGATTTTGGCAGTATAAACATCCGGTTTTGACTTCTTCAACAACTTTGAGATCAGGACGTCGCGGCCCTGTCCAACCATGTCGCATCTGAAATCCGATCGCATCTCGTCGACCAGACAGGACAGTCCCTGTTGCCGGCTACCTACGGTATGGGCTATCCGGGAGGACGCGACGAATCCTCTCGACGGCCGGGGCGAGATCGCTTTTGGGGTCCGCGTCGGGGCGACACTAGAACACTCAGCCTTCAGTATTTATACCGAACTCGAGCAACGCCAGAATGTCGGAGTTTCCTTGCTCGCGCGCCAGACTCGAGGCCGACAGGCCTTTGCCGTCACTAATCTGTCTATTCGCGCCCCGGTCGAGCAAGAATTTCACCGTTGCGGCTTTCTGGTTGGCAATCGCAAACGCGAGTGGCGTCATCCAATCCGTATCGCAGGGCTTGGATTTATTGGGTCTGATATCCCCAAATGGAATTTCCAGCAGTTGCGGATCTTCGGCTAACAGCTGTTCCAGTTGCGGCAGGTTTTCGCGCGCGGCGGCGGTAAAGATATCCATGGCGCAATTATCGAGAAATTCAGCGGCGGCGGTTTGATTGTTTTGCAAGGCCCAGGCCAGCGGCGCGCCGAAAAAGAAATGATCCCGCTGGGTCGTATCCGCGCCGGCATCGATTAGCAGCTGCATCATATCGATGCGTCCCATCCAGGCGGCCTGATGCAAGGCGCTGCGGTAAGTAACATGGTTGATGTCGAAGCCGAGGTCAAGCATCAACCGCAGCGCATCGGGTTGCGCCGCCGCCACGGCGTGCTCGAGGATATCCGGCGAGGCTTGCAGCACGGCTTCGATCAAGCCCGGGTTTTCAGCCAGCAGTTCAACTGCCAGCGCGCGATCCGGTTTGAGGCAGGCGATGCGGAATCTGTCGGCTACCGCCAGCTCGATTTCCTTGGCGCCGTGGGCCAGCAGGAAATCGGCAAATTTTTCGTTGCCGGCCAGCAAGGCCAGTTGATATGGGCTACGGTCGTCCTGGGTTTGGTTGACATCGACCCCGTGCGCAACCAGCAGCTCGAGCTTTTCGAAGTTATCGGTTTGAACGGCGTGGCATAACTGGTAGTGCAAGGTTTCCTGGGGATGCGGGACCAGCTTGTCGTTTTCCCTGAGCAACCAATTGTTTTTATCGCTGGCGGTGAGGCCGTACTCCAGTAGCATTTTAAGACAACTATTGTCCCCGCTTAACATGCGGTTGTAGGCGGCCTGGCTGTCGTTCGGGTCCGCGCCGGCGCCAAGCAACAGCCGGGCGAAGCGGTCGCAGTCGGGGTGTTCGGGCAGTTTGTCCGCCCCCCCTTCGCCGTGCCCGAAAACGCCGGTAAGCGCGGTAAACCGGTATTGCCCATCCCATAGATAAAAAGGGTTGGGGTCGGCGCCCTGCTCCAGTAACAGGCGGCCGACGTCTAGTGTCGAAACGCCGGGCAGCCTGGAATAGGCGGCATACATCAACGGTTCCCATTGAAAAAAACCGCCTTTTCGATTGATCAGGTCAGGGTTGACTTCAAGCCATTGTTCGACCAGTTCGACCTCTCCGCTGGCGACCGCGGTATAGATATTTTCATTTCTGATTTGAGGGTGATCCTGCAACAGCTTAGCAGCCTCCAGAAATCGCTCGGGATCCGCACCCTCGGTCTCGCTATAGACCAGCATCGCCAATCTGAGAAATTCGTTTGCCAATTGATCGTTCGAAGGTTGATCGAGCGCTGCCCCAGTATCGAGATGCTGGCGCATTTTGCGCCAGCTTGAATAACCGTAATCCCTGGCGATGACGAGCTGCGCATCCTGAAGTCCAATCGACGATGGCTCGTCGAAGTAAAACCGGACCCGGGATAGCGTAGCCGCATCGTTTTCTTTGGCGGCTTTTAGTAATGATTTGGCCTGCTTCTTGAGATTCTCGAGACTGGCCTTGGGTGGGAGTTTTCGAATAGACACGATGGCCTCCTTTCATACAGGTCCGGTATCCGCGCCCTCAGACAGAAAAGAGGTGGTCAATAATAGTATGCTACATGGTTCAGGTGGGCTTTGCCCTTCCCGCAGATCGGGTGCTTCCTGCAAGCCCCCGCAGGTTAGCATAGCCGTACCCGGTTCTCCAGCTCGCCGCGGCTGCCTCAAACCAGGGCCGGACATACCCGGGGAAACGGTTCCCTATCGGCGGGCGCAGATTGTAAAGGAAACTCCGATTTAATCAGAGTTTCCGTGGCACGGTGATGTGCCACCATTTTTCCCGATCCGGCTTATCCCTTAACGCCGCCGGGCCAATGGCGGGTGGCGATGGCGTCGCCCAGGTCGGCGTCGATGAGCCGCTGTCTAACCCTTAGCAAGTGTTCGATCAGCGCCGGCTCGGCGGCTTCGTAGGCGCTCGCGTCCGGCACTCTCTTGACGACCACGCCCAGCAGTTCGGTGATCGCGTTGCCGATCGAATTCTGGCTGATGGTGACAAACCAGTTGCCGTCCTGGTTGCGATAAATCAACTGTTTGAACGCAGGTTGCCAGCGAATCAGGTTGGCGTACCTGGCATCCTCGATACAGCGATCGCGAACGATTTTGGCGGTTGCCAGGAATTTATTGTTGAGCAGTAACTTGTCGGTAATCTGCTCGGGGAAGTAGGCATTGTCCGGGATTTTGGCGTTTCGAGTGGATACCTGGCTGAAAAAACTGCGATAAAAATCGATGAAGCCTTTCAGGATAATGTCGTATTCCCGCCAAAAGCGCGGACTGTCGATTGACCCGAGGCCGCCGGTTATCTCCCAGCAAGGCAAGCCCTGGGGATAACCGGTCAGCGCCAGCTGCGACGCCTCGCCTTCGATCGGTTTGAGGAGTTCGAGATCCAGGGTATCGAAGAATTCACGATAAACGTCATGCATGGCGCTTTCGAACAGGCTATGTTGCCCGCCGTCGGTCAAGTTGGGGCAATCGGGATCGGCCAGTTCCGCGCTCGCAAGCTGCTGCTGGTCAAATACGATGAAATGGTTGTGCAGCATGCGGATGCTCGGCACGCCGGGGGAAGTCAACGGCCAGGTGGCGTCGAGGCTGGCTTCGCCGCACATGAGTAAGTGTCGTTGCGGGTCGGGAAAGGCTTCCTGCATATAGCCGATTAATACCTGGTTCATCCGGTTCCAGACATTGATGACCCCGGGCGGAACTTGATTTCGGCGCACCGGCCGGCCCAACGGATCGAGCACCAGACGCGAGGTGTTGTAAATGATCGATGCGTCGAAAACATTCGAATGGCCCAGCGCCTTGCGATAAAAAAGCAGGTTTTCAGGGTTTTGCAGCAGGCCGTTGTTGTGCACCAGATCGTTTAAGTTTTCCGTGCTATTGAAAAACTCGTTGGCTTTCATGCCTGCCGGGATGTCCAGTGGGATCGGCCGGTAAGGCACGCTGATTTCGCGGGGGCCCGTGGTCACGTTTGCGGTATCACTTCCTGATTTTTGTCAGCTTAACCCAGGTTGCGGCCGAATCATCTTCAAAAATTTTTAGCGTGTTATCGATTTAATGAATCGGCCGATCGATGCGGCAACCTCAACATGGCCTGGCGTTGTGGTTAAACTGTCTAATTTACCACCCGCGGGGGTAACTCCGGGTAAGTCATCGGCCGATATTTTAACCGCCTGTTATCGATTTATCCGAAGCGCTGATCCAGGTAATCGATAATGTCGTTCGAGCCATACATCCATTGCTGCGAACCATCGGCTTTCACCAGACGCAGGCAGGGCACTTGATATTTGCCCCCCTGGTTGATCAATTCGCTATGCCATTGCGGATCGTTGCGCGCGTCCCGGGTTTCGATGTTGAGGCCCAGGCGGCGAATACTGCGGCGGGTTTTGACGCAGTAGGGACATTGCTTGAATTGGTAGAGTTTCATGCTTGCGGTAATTGCGTCGAGTTCGGCGCGCTTCTCCGGTGGGTGGACCGGTGAACTCGGGCGCGTAATTCGGTCGAAGAAAATGACGAGCTGGCCCAGCGGCCAGCGAATCAGGCGGAAAAGGTACTTCATAACTCGGTGTTTCCTGTTTAAGGGTTGCACGGCGCCAGGCAGGCGATTGCCGCAGTTGATGGCGCGATTTGTGTCTGCTGACGCGAAGAGTACCTGTTTTATCGAGAATGTGAAGAATATGAGAATTAAAGTTTGCAGCTTGGGGGCGCCGCCCCGTTAAACGCGGTCAGATGCATGACCCGGCGGTCATCCCGCGAGAGACGGCCGGTGGCCGAATGCCACAACGAGCGATTATCCCAGATCACCAGATCGCCGGGTTGCCAGGCGTGCACATAAACCAGTTCCGGGGCGATCGCCGGACGCATCCATGCCTCCAGTTTCAGCCTCGATTCGATGACGCCGAGGAAATGATTACCTGCTTCCGAGCTTTGCTCGAGCGCGTGCATACACCTCGGCTGCGGCATCAGGGCAGGGCTGCCGGTAACGGGACATGTCCAGATCAGCGGGTATACCTGGGCTAGCGGGTCACGCAGCGCCGTTCCCGGCGTATCCTCGCCCTGCCGGTAGCGTTGTTCCGCCACCGGGTCGCTCAGACGCAAATCGTTGGCGCTATTGGCCAGCGCATAACTTTTCTCGAATGGGTGGACGGCATAGTGGACCCGGGTTTGTGCACAGGTTTTTCGAATCTCGGGCGGCAGTTTGTCGTAACCCAGGCGCCCGCTGGCAAATGCCGTGGAACCGGCTTCGCACCATAAGCTGTCCCCGGTCCCGTCGTCGTAGGACAGCCAGTGGCCGCTGCCGGCTGGCGCCTCGATACAGCGCATCTGCGTGTAATAGCAGGGCGCGTCCCGATAAAAGCTACCGTCGATATGCCATTGCAGCGCCCCGCCGCCGAGCACCTGGGAGCCGCGATCTTCGCCGTAGGCACTCCGTTCCCCGCCGAGGGTGACCTTGAGTCCGTAGTGGTTAATCTTTCCCTTGCCGAGTACTAGTACACCCGGTTCTTCGGGGATCTGGTAGGTGCCGGCCTGATTACCCTGCGCGACCTTGTAAACCTCCCAGGGATTGTTGATCTGGTCGCGCCAAACGCTGGCAGCTTTGCTGTCTATCGATCGATAAAACGCGACTTCCTGTTGCGGGGTGATATGCAGCTGCTCGGGGAACACCAGCAGTTGATGCCGATGCAGCGCGTCACGCAATGCGTTTATATCGGCATCGCCGTGCGCCGCGCAGTCGAAATTCGCCACCGTGGCGCCAAACGGAGCATTGTCGATTGCCGTGATTAACATGGCTTGCAATAGTAACGTTTTTTGGCCGGCCTGCGCAGCCGGCTCGATACCAACCCCGCAATTTATATTGTCGCCGGGTTAATATTGTACGGTGGCCGTCACTCGCTCACGCAATTGCGACCCTTGCCCTTGGCGCGATAAAGCGCCTGATCTGCCTTTTTGAGCACTTCCCAGGGGGATATGCCGTTGCCGCCCGAATCGGCAAAGCCGATGGAGACGGTGACGCTAACCGACTTATTATTGCTCGGCAGCGCTCGATTACCGCGATCGCTTCTGCCTACCCGTCGAATTATGAAAGGATTGCTCGCGATCGCTTCGCGCAAGGTCTCGAGGTGGCGTACGGAATCCTGCGAATTCTTGCCGTTGAAAACGATCGAAAACTCTTCTCCACCGTAACGGTAGGGCAGGCCCCCACCGGATATTTTGCACATTTTTGCCGCGATCATGCGCAGTACGGCGTCGCCGGCGTCGTGTCCGAAGCTATCGTTAAAGCGTTTGAAATGATCGACATCCAGCATCGCGACGGTAAAGTTGCTGCCTAGTTTCTGGAATTTTTCCCGTAGCGCGCGTCTGCCCGGCAACCCGGTCAACTCGTCGATATATGCCATGCGCCAGGTTTCCTGCATGATCGCGTAAAGGCACATCAGCAGGGCCGCGCTGCTGAATACGTTCAAGCTGCGATGCTGATCGCCGAAATGCAATTGGACGATCAACATGAATAGCACGCCGAATCCTGCGCAGACGTGCGGCGACGGATTGAGAATGCATAGCGTCAGCAGCACATACAGGGTCGCGAATGAAACGAATAACACGGTTTGCGATTGTTGAGTCCAGTCAAAATATTGAGCCGGCGCCCAGTCGCTCAGAAACAATTGCATGGCCCAGGCGGGCGATGTCGTCGCCAGTACGATTGAAAAGGTGCCCGCCAGCACCAGCATCGCATAGGCGGGGATCACCTTGACGTTAAAAATCCCCCGATCGGGTAACAGGGTTAACAGCAACAATAGCAGCGGTGAGAAAGTTGAAAGCAGGCCGTAGGCAAGCGCGCTGTCCGCCCAGCCGAAGCGCAAAATCACATTCGTGGCGACTACCAGAAGGACATAAAAAAACGCCGAGCTGCGGCTGAATCGAATACTGAGTCCGGCGACGATAAGCGCCAGCATGTGGGTTAAATAGGTGACTCCGATAACGGCGGAGGGTGGCAACAGGCTGTACTTCTGAAAACCGTAAATAGAAGCAATGGTCAGAATCATTACGGGCAAAAAGCTCTTAATGACTCTCATGCAGCGAGTTTCCGGTTTTCAACTTCCGCTTTTGGCGTGTTCACATTTTCCCCCCGCACTGATTGTAGTCGCTAATATCGGCAATATTGGTAAAACTGGACGGCCGCGAGCCAATCGGCTAAGGCATCGCGATCCGATTTTCACCCGGGCTCGTTTGGCGACTCGGGTTTGTTATGACAGGTTGCGTCGGTCTGCTCTCGGGTAAGCGGCGGCCGGCCCGATAATCGAGCTATTCGATGCGATATAACCCGGATTGCGCTTAGTCGAATTTGAGCAGTTTCAGTAGTCGCTTGCCCAGCGAAGGGGAGACAGTGGATACCCCCGGTTCGCTGCCGAAACGTTCACGCACCAGTTCCTCGCGTATTTGTTGACGCCGTTGTTCCTGGCGGTTTTGACCGACGGCGCAACTGACAACCTGGGTAATGTCGGTAATTTGGGTATTACCGGTTGTATCGTTAGGATCGGCCCTTTCCTGACCGGGAATCGTTATTTTATCGTTCATTCAATCAAACCAATTAACAGTCCGTCTTCAATAAGCAACCGCTATCGAGGGCCGGTGGTTAAGTGTTGTGTTACTTAATATATAATCGCCGCGCGGCGGTTAGGTTGACTGCTTCGGATAAAAGCGGCCAGTCGGTCGATAAACGGTTGTTTAACGGGCTGTCTTCAACCGACAAAGCGCTGGCGCCGCCGGGGCGCTCCGAATTGCAGCTGGTTCGAGCGCAGGGGAGTATAAACACCCCGCCCGCTGGAATGTGGTAGTATTTTCCGGCTTTCCGCGCATTTGCGGGTGAATATAAAATAAAACAGCCATTCGATATAACCATCTTAAGGAGGCAGCTGTGAACAAAATCAGACCTATTCTCTTGAGTATTATCGCCGCGGTGACGCTGGGCATGGGTTCGTCCCAGGCGGCCACGCCGGATAACACTTTCGTAATGGCCAAGGATATCGCCGACATCATCACCATGGACCCGGCGGAAGTGTTCGAGCTCACGACCGGCGAAATAATCGCCAATATCTACGATCGCGTCATGATGTTCGAACCGGAAGACCTGCAAACCCTGGTCGGCGGCGTGGCCGAGAGCTGGGAAGTCAGCAACGCCGGCAAAACCATCACTTTCAAGATTCGCTCCGGGCTCAAGTTCCACTCGGGCAACCCGGTGCGCGCCGAGGACGTGGTCTGGTCGTTGCGGCGCGTGGTCAAGTTGAACAAGACCCCGGCCTTTATCATCACCCAGTTCGGTTGGACCGCGGATAATGTCGACGGCTTGATCAAGACGCTCGATGGACGCCGCTTCAGCGTCACCATTACCGAAGACTTTTCTCCCGTCCTGGTGCTTAATGCGTTGTCCGCAGGCATCGCTTCGGTGGTCGACAAGAAATTGGTGATGAGCCATGCAAAGGACGGCGATCTGGGTTACGACTGGCTCAAGTCGAACAGCGCCGGTTCCGGCGCTTTCAGTCTCAAAACCTGGAAGGCGAACGAAATCGTTACGCTGGACGCCCATGCCGGTTATCGCCATGGTGCGCCGGGCATGAAGCGGGTCATCCTGCGGCACGTCGCCGAACCTTCGTCGCAGCGGCTATTACTCGAAAAAGCCGACATCGATATGGCGCGCAATCTGACCCCGGATCAAGTCAAGGGCATCATGGGCAATAGCGATATCGTTACCGACGGTTACCCGAAGGGCACCATTGTTTACATGGCCGCCAATGCCGGCCACCCGGTACTGGGCAAACCCGAAGTCGTGCAGGCCTTGCGCCATCTGGTCGACTATGAAGCCATGGCCGAATCATTCCTGGCGGGACAGTTTGTCGTGCATCAGGCGTTCTGGCCGGCGGGTCTCTGGGGTGCGCTCGAAACGACGCCTTACCAACAGGATGTCGCCAAGGCTAAGTCGCTGCTCAAAGCGGCGGGCCATGCCGATGGCTTCGAAATTACGATTCATACCCTGACAAATTCGCCGTTCCCGGAAATCGCGCAAGCGGTGCAGGCGGACCTGGCCAAGGGCGGAATCAAGGCTAATATCGTAACTCTGGAAGGCAAAACGCTGTGGCCCAAGTACCGCGCCCGCGAACATGACATCATGCTCGCGCGTTGGTCGCCGGACTACGTCGATCCGCATTCCAACGCCGACGCCTTTGCGCACAACCCGGATAATCGCCTGGAAGCAAAACTGACCGGCATATTGGCATGGCGTAACGCCTGGGCCGACGATTCCAGCAACATGCTCGCGGTCAAAGCGCGCAACGAACTCGATCTTGGCAAGCGTAAAAAGCAATACCTGGAATTGCAGGCGATGCTACAGAAAAAAGGCCCATTCGTGATCATGTTTCAACAGAATGAACAGGTCGCGCGGCGTAACAACCTGCAAGGCTTCGTTTCCGGTTCGAACTTCGACCTGGTGTTTTATCGTAACGTAGTCAAGCAGTAGCGCAGGCGGCGGGATGCAATAGGCCTTAAGCCCCATATCGTTGTTCGCCGAATCCGAAGAGGTGAGATATGCGGGCTAGCAGTGGCCGGACGGCGGGCGGGTCGGGTCTGAGACCGCCGTCGGCGGTAGTCAAGATTGCCGGAGTTCTATTCAGTCTGGCGCTGACCTTCCTCGGCCTGACCGCGATCACCTTTGTGATCAGCCGGGTTATGCCGGTCGATCCGGTGCTCGCGATCGTCGGCGACCGAGCTTCGAACGAAGTTTATCAGCAGGTCTATCTGCAGCTCGGGCTGGATCAGCCGGTTTATGTCCAGTACCTGAAATACCTGGGGCAGTTGGCGCAGGGCGATCTCGGTTCGTCCATCATGACGACGCGGCCGGTGCTCGAAGATATCCGGCGTTTTTTCCCGGCAACCCTGGAACTCGCAACCGTCGCCACGCTGCTCGGCATATTCGTCGGCGTGCCGATGGGGGTGTTCGCCGCAGTCCATCAGGGCCGCTGGCCGGATCACATCGTGCGCGTGGTCGCGCTGCTCGGCTATTCGGCCCCGATCTTCTGGCTTGGTCTAGTGGCTTTGCTGATCTTCTACGCCAAGCTCGGCTGGGTTGCCGGCCCGGGCCGGCTCGACGTTTTCTACGACGGTATTATCGATCCGGTCACCGGTATCCTGACCATCGACGCCGCGTTGGCGCGCGATTGGGATATTTTTCGCAACGCCCTATCGCACCTCATTTTGCCGGGCGCGATTCTGGGCACCTTCGCGCTCGCCTATATCGCGCGCATGACGCGCAGTTTCATGCTCGATCAGCTGAGCCAGGAATATATCCTGACTGCGCGCGTCAAGGGTATCCCCGAATCACGGATTATATGGGGGCACGCGTTTCGCAATGTGCTGGTGCAGCTGATCACCATCATCGGGCTGACCTATGCCTCGTTGCTGGAAGGCTCGGTGCTGACCGAGACGGTATTCTCCTGGCCCGGTATCGGTCAGTACATAACCAGTTCGTTGTTCAACAACGATATGAACGCGGTGCTCGGCGGCACTATCGTCGTCGGCGCCTGTTTCGTCGGCATCAACATGCTGTCCGATTTGCTCTATCGGCTGGTCGATCCCAGGATTCGCTGATGACCCTGGCGGTTAACTTGCGCGGCTGGTTGCTGGCCGATATTCCGCGCTCGAAATCGCAGGCGCGCTGCCAGCGGTTTTATATCGGCTGGCTCGAATTCCAGCGCAATCCGGTGGCGATGATCGGGCTGGTGATTATCCTCGGCCTCATCGCCGCCGCCGCACTGGCGCCCTGGATTACGTCGTCGAACGGGCTCGAACCCGACCTGGTCAATCGCTTGCAGGCCCCTAGTGCCGAACACTGGTTCGGCACCGATCAACTCGGCAGGGATATTTTCGACCGCATCATCTGGGGTTCGCGCATCACCCTGTATATTGTCGGTTTGGTGACGATCATCGTCGTACCGATTGGCCTCGTGATCGGCGTTATCGCAGGTTACCTGGGCGGCCTGGTGGATAGCGTGCTGATGCGCCTGACGGATATTTTTCTCGCCTTTCCGCGCCTGATTCTGGCGATGGCCTTCGTCGCCGTGCTCGGACCCGGGCTCGAGAATGCGGTGTTGGCGATTGCCTTGACGACCTGGTCGCCGTTCGCGCGCATCGCCCGCGCCGAGGCGCTCACCATCCGCAACAGCGAGTTTATCCTCGCGGCGCAGGTGCAGGGCGTCAGCACCGTCGGCATATTAACGCGTCACGTTACTCCGCTATGCGCTTCTTCGGTCATCGTGCGCCTGACGCTGGATATGGCTGGTATCATACTGACCGCCGCCGGCTTGGGCTTTCTCGGCCTCGGCGCGCAGCCGCCCACGCCTGAATGGGGCGCGATGATATCGCTCGGCCGGCAATATCTGATCGATCAGTGGTGGGTGCCGACCGTGCCGGGAATCGCCATTCTCGTCGTCAGCCTCGGTTTCAACCTGCTGGGCGATGGATTGCGCGATGTCTTCGACCCTAAGAGCGGTGGTTAGCGATGCCGCAAGCGCCATTGCTCAGGGTTGAAGATTTGCAGGTGAGTTACAACACGCCCACGGGACTCGTGCAAGCGGTTAGCGGCGTCAGCTTCGAACTGGGGCGCGAAAAACTCGGCATCGTCGGCGAGTCCGGTTCCGGCAAGTCGCAAACCGGGCGCGCGATTCTCGGTTTGACGGCGCCGGGCGGGCGGGTTCGCGCCCGGCGTCTGGAATTCGACGATGTCGATCTGCTGCGGGCCGATGCCCGCAGCATGCGTCGCATCCGCGGCGGCTGTATATCGATGATCATGCAGGATCCCAAGTATTCGCTGAACCCGGTGATGACGATTGGCGCCCAGATCGAAGAAGCCTTTCTGGTGCATCGCAAGACTTCGACGTCGGAAGCGCGCCGGCGTACCCTCGATATGTTGAGCGCGGTAAAAATCCGTGCGCCGGAACGGGTTTATAAAGCCTATCCCCACGAAGTCTCCGGCGGTATGGGGCAGCGCGTTATGATCGCGATGATGATGATTCCCGAGCCCGACATCATCATCGCCGACGAGCCGACATCGGCGCTTGACGTCACCGTGCAGCTACAGGTGCTGGCGGTGCTCGACGACATGCTGAGCGAGCACCGCATGGGATTGATTTTCATCAGCCACGATCTCAACCTGGTGGCGTCCTTCTGCGACCGGATCCTGGTGATGTATGGTGGCAAGGTGGTGGAAGAATGCGCGGCGGCCGAGCTCGAGCAGGCGCGCCATCCCTATACCCGCGGGTTGCTTAATTGTCTGCCCAGCCTCGATGGCGAGCAGGGCGAATTGCCGGTTTTACGGCGCGATCCGGCCTGGCTGACGGCCGCGGAGGGAGCGCAGTGATCGATATTCGCGCCCTGGATGTAGTCTTCGGTCATGGCAGCAAGCTGCATCATGCGGTTTGCGATTTTTCGATGCGCATCGAGCGCGGCCAGTCTTACGGCCTGGTCGGCGAGTCCGGTTCGGGTAAGACCACCGTATTGAGGGCGTTGGCGGGACTGCTCGATCGCATCGCCCGGGTCAGCGGCGAAATGACCGTCGCGCGGGAATCGCTATCGGGGTCCCGGCGCTCGCGCGAGTTTCGCCGGCGCGTCCAGATGGTGTTCCAGGATCCTTACGGTTCGCTGCATCCGCGGCATACGGTCGATACCATTTTAAGCGAGCCGGCCCGGGTTCACCGGCTCGACCGGATCGAGGATCGGGTAGTCCAGGCGCTGGAGGAAGTCGGTCTCGACGCTTCGTTTCGTTTCCGCTATCCGCACCAGATATCCGGCGGCCAGCGCCAGCGGATCTCGGTTGCGCGCGCGCTGATTACCGAACCTGAAATCGTCTTGCTGGACGAACCGACCTCGGCGCTGGATGTTTCGGTGCAGGCCGAAGTGCTTAATTTGCTGATGCGGCTAAAGCGTGATCACGGTTTAACCTACGTGCTGGTCAGTCATAACCTGGCGGTGGTCGCGCATATGTGCGAAGCCCTGTCGGTGATGCAAAACGGTAGCGTGGTGGAGACCATGGATGTGCAGCAGCTACGTAACCACGCCCCGAGTATGCCCTATACCCGGCAATTGCTGACGGCGAGTCTCGGTTACAACCGGGCGGCGATCGATGCCTTCGAAGAGTTTAGCTAGCCCGCTTTGAGGCGGTTGAAATGCAACTAAATTATGCCCCAGCCGCCAGGTTATCGACCCCATAAATGACTTTGGACTAGTAGGGGAATCAGCTATTATCGATTTTTTCAGGACTACCCTAAGATCGGAAATGAATACCAAAACCAGAAAAACAACCGGGGCGAATGCAGGCACAACTAATAGCGATGCAGTCGAAACCGACAATGTCGACAAGATCCGCGATATTTTATTCGGTAACCAGATGCGCGAAGTTTCGCAGCGTTTTGCCAACCTCGAGAAGAACCTGGCCAAGGACCTGGCGGCGATGCGAAGCGAGAATGCTTTGCAAATCGATTCGTTAAAAACCTTCATCGAAAGCGAAATCGAAATTCTCGGGTCGAAGCTTAGTGGCGAGGAACAAACCCGGGTCGAAAACGTCGATGAACTCGATGATAAGTTGAAGCAACAGGTCAAGCAAATCGATAAAAAAATCGGCGATGTCGTCAACTCACTGGATAAGAATTCTCGCGATATCAACCAAAAGATATTGAAGCAAAGCCAGGATTCCAGCAGCGAGCTCAGTAGTCAGATTGGGGAAGCGCGGTCGCGAATGGATGGCCATCGCCAGGAGTTGTCCTCCGCCAAGGTCGATAAACTGGTGCTTTCCGAAATGCTCAATGCGCTGGCGCTACAGGTCAACCCGGACGATTCGAAATAGTGTCAGTCTGGAATTTTTGACGGTTCGAGCATGAACGACAAGGGTCACGAAGATGGCGACAGGCTCGAAGAGTTGCAGCGTCTCCTGGTCGGCGTCGAGCGCGAACAAATCGAGCAGCTGCACGATAAGCTGGAAGTCCCGGAAAATTTTTCCAGCCAGGTAGGCGAGGTATTGCCGCAGGCGATGCTCAAAAGCACGGCGCGCGGTTCCGAACTGTCGCAGGTGATGGTTCCTGTCGTGGAAGATATCTTGCGGCTTTCGATCAAAAAGGATATCGACAAGTTTGCCGATGCCCTGTTTCCGGTAATCGGCCCGGCGATTCGTAAATCGATACGCGAAACCTTCCGCCAGATGATGCAGTCGCTGAATCAGACGCTCGAGCATAGCCTGTCCTGGCAAGGCGTTAAGTGGCGGCTGGAGTCGGCTCGTACCGGAGTACCCTTTGCGCAGATTGCGTTGTTACATGGCCTGATCTACCGGGTTGAACAAGTCTTCCTGATTCACCGCGACAGCGGATTGCTGTTATGTCACCTCGGTCAGGATGACGTTCCGAATCAAGATCCGGATCTGGTCTCGTCGATGCTGAGTGCAATTAACGACTTCGTGGGTGATTCTTTTGAGGTCGAGGCGGAGCGTAATCTCAATAGTATCGAGGTAGGCGATATTTCGATCTGGCTCGAGGTGGGGCCGGATACGGTACTTGCGGTTGCAATCCGGGGCGAGGCGCCGAATCATTTGCGCACCTCCTTACAGCAGACTCTCGAGCAGCTGCAGCATGAACTCAGTGACGCGCTGGAGAATTTCAAGGGCGATACCAGCCAATTCGAAGAGCGTCAGGAAATTCTGGAAGATTGCTTGCAGGCGCAGTACCAGGGCAAACCCAAAGAGGAGTCGCCCAAGCAAGGGAAATCACCGAAGCTAATCATTATCGTCCTGTCATTGATCGTGTTATCGGCACTGGGTTACTGGCTGGGCAGCGAGCTGTATCGAACGCATCGGCACGATGCCTACCTGGCTAGTCTCGATAATGAACCGGGTTATGTCGTTACCGATAGTTACTATGATGACGGGGTTTTGATAGTACAAGGGTTGCGCGATCCGTCGTCGCGCCGAATCGAGTCATTGTTGCCGGGTTCGTCGCTGCAGGCCGCCGAGGTGAACCACCGTTTCAAACCCTACCAGTCGCTGGACGCTCCATTCGTGGAACGGCGCGCGCGAAAAATACTCAGCCCGCCGGCCGGCGTGACGCTCGCGTTTAGCGATAATATGATTCGGGTGAGCGGCATTGCCGATCTCGAATGGCGCCAGCATCTGCAGTCGCGGGTGGCATTGATTGCGGGCATCGATTCCTATGACGACACGGCTCTGAAAACCCGTTTTACCGAGTCGCTGCTGGCGCCGCCGCCCGGTGTTTCGATGCAACTCGAGGCGGGGGTACTATATGTCGAAGGCGCCGCCAATAACGACTGGATTCTGTCGCTGGCGGCAGCCGCCGAGCAATACGCCGAAATCGAAACGATCGACACCCGCGCGCTGGTGAACCTAACCGAAGTCTCCTTGGTTGAACAAATCACCCAGCTTGAACAGCAGGCGGTATTTTTCGAGGCGGCTACTTCCTACGATTTCGATAGCATCGACGTACCTAAAATCACGGCGCTATGCAGTAATATTATCGAGTTGGCCAACCAGCTGTCCAGGTCGGTACTAATCGTAGTGCGGGGGCATTCGGATTCGGTGGGTAGTTTCGAGGACAACCAGTTTCTCAGCCGCGAACGCGCCGATTTTGTCGCACAGGCAATTTTCAACACCGGAATCAGTCCCCGCTATGTTGCGGTCAAGGGTATCGAGTCGGCCGTAGAAACGGAAAACAGTGAAGCCGAAAGGCGATATAATCGTCGCGTGGGATTCGAAGTAATTGTCGAATAATGGAGCCAATGGGATGAGCAAATTCAAGGTTTGCATGCTGGGCGCCTTTGCGGTGGGTAAAACCTCGCTGGTGCAACGTTATGTGCATAGCCTGTTCAGCGACCGCTATCAGACTACGCTCGGCGTCAGAATCGACAAAAAAAGCCTGCGCTTAGCCGAGCGCCCAATCGAGGTCATCCTGTGGGATCTGGCCGGGGAAGACGATTTTATCAACGTGCGCGGTTCCTACCTGCGGGGTTCGGCCGGGGGTGTGTTGGTGGCCGACGGAACCCGCGCCGAGACGCTGGACATCGTCTTTAAACTCAAAGACAAGCTCTTTCACGAAGTGGGAGAGGTCCCGGTTATACTGATCGTCAACAAATCCGACCTGCGCGACAATTGGACTATCGAAGCGCAAAGGATCGAGGCGCTGCGAGATGAAGGTTGGCAGGTTGTCGAGACCAGCGCCAAGGATAGCAGTAACGTCGATCAAGCGTTTGAATCCCTGGCCGAGCAAATGCTCGTAAGCCTGTCATGAGTGCCTACCCGGAGACCGTAGTCGACAAGATCCTAGAGGTCACCCTGCGCTCAAATAAATTCGCCTATTTCGCGATCGATGAAAACGGCCGGCTGTTCCGTCAGGGTGGTGAAATTGCGGCCACCGGCTTTCCGCAGTGGAAACCGGGGCAATCGATACTCGACGATGCCCTGTTTCTCAGCGGTTATGTGCCGATGTCCCGCGATTACGAGTGTATCGAATCCTACCAGGCGGGCGATGACTCCATTTTCGATGTGCATCTATTCAAAGATCAGGAGCAGATATGGATACTGCTGATCGATAAAACTAGCGACATGGAATGGGAATCAGCCGCCCGTCAACAGGCGAACGAACTCCGCCTGTTAAAGCAGCAGGCGGCGCAAGCGGGCAGCGTCGGCGATCAGGATTCGGATCCGCACACCCACTTCGATTTTTTCGAAAGTCGTCTCAACATGATGGCCTTAAGCGCCAATGACGACGGCTCCTTCGCACGCCTGGAACCGGTTTCCGAGCGCTTCAAGCGGTTGTACCCCGAATCGACTGAGTCGGCCCGGGCGCTGTATCCGCAACAGAAATTCCCTTTTGTGGAAAATTTTCTCATCGACGCCGCCGAAGTCTGGCAGGCAGGCGATGACAAGCGGCGAGTTCGCTCGGGCCCCTGGGTGGAAACCGACGGCAATACCGAAGTGGCGCTGGAGGCGATTGCGCTCAACTGGAAGGGCAGCAAATTGCTGTTTCTCGAAATCCTGGACGAGAGTTACCGGCTCAACCAGAGCTTCCTGCAAATTGGCCGCGAGGGTGTGTTACTCAACCGGGTACTCGAAGACGAAGTCAGGAAACAGACCCGGGAAATCAGGGCGCGTGAGGAAGAAATCGCGCTCCGCCTGGTGTGCGCGGCCGACAGCCGGGACGATGGCGAGACCGGGTCCCATATCCGACGCCTCGGGCTCTACAGTGAATTGATCGCGCAGCAGTTGGGCTGGAGTAACGCCGACGCCGAAGAAATACGAATTGCCGCGCCGATGCACGATATCGGTAAAATCGGCATTCCGGACCATATTCTGAAAAAACCCGGTCAATTAACCGAAAGCGAATTCGAGATCATGAAGCTGCACCCGGAAATCGGCGGCAGAATCCTGTCGAACTCGGAAACGCCACTGGTGCAAATGGCGCGCGATATTTGCCTCGGTCATCACGAGAAATGGGACGGCAGCGGTTACCCGCATGGTCTCGCGGGTGAAAATATACCGATCAGTGCGCGCATCGTCGCCATCGTCGACGTTTTTGACGCCTTGATACACAAACGGGTTTACAAGAATGAAATGCCGGTGGATGAGGCGATTGCATTAATGCTCGAGGGGAGCGGTTCGCATTTCGATCCGGATTTGCTGGACCTGTTCCTGAGCCTCAAGGAAAAATTGACCGAAATCGCCTTCGACTACAGCAACCCGATCGGCGACGACCTGACGCGGGCCGCCAGTATTATCGACGATATACACCTGTTGCGGCCCGGGGATTAACCGGTCTCACCTCGGCCTTGCTGTCGCGGCGATGACGCAAATTACGAATTTGGAGGTGATTTAGCGTATTATATTGCAACTTGACCCGGCATTTACGCCGGTGTCGGTAAATCACGGCAAACGGAGGGAAAGTCAAATGAAGCTAGCCGAGTTGTTGCGTGGTAAAAACCAGCAAATCATCAAGATCAAAGCCAGCCGAAATATCGCCGAGGCGGCGATAGCATTGACCGAAAATAAAATTGGCGCCTTGCTGGTCGAAGATGACGATGGAGAAATCGTGGGTATATTATCCGAACGCGATATCGTTGGCGGCATGGGTCCGCACGGCGCCGATTTGCACGATGTCGCGGTGGGAGAGCTGATGACAGACGACGTGATTCATTGTTCGCCGCAGGATACCGTGCACGAAGCCATGGCCATGATGACCGATCGGCGCATCCGGCATCTGCCGGTTTTCGAAGGTGACACATTGATCGGGTTTATCAGTATCGGCGATCTGGTCAAATGCCGCATCCTGGAGGTCCAGTCGGAGGCCGAGGCGATGCGCGCCTATATCGCCTCTTGATAAAACTGACTCAGAGTAAAAAAACCGGCTTGCGCCGGTTTTTTTACTCTGAGTCCATCCTCCCGTCCCGCGGCATTGCCGCGGGACGGGATTGGCTATTTCGCCGCGTCGAGTGCCTGCTCGATATCGGCGATTATATCCTTGACGTTTTCGATACCGACCGACAACCGCACCAGATCTGCCGAAACGCCTGAAGCGGCCAGTTCTTCCGGCGCCAACTGGCGATGTGTGGTCGAGGCCGGATGGCAGGCGAGCGACTTGGCGTCGCCGATATTCACCAAGCGTGTGATCAGCTGCAGCGCATCGATAAATTTGGTGCCGGCTTCGATTCCGCCCTTGATGCCAAACGACAGGACGCCCGAGGCCTTGCCACCCATATACTTGTCGCACAAGGCCTTGTGCGGGCTGCTGTCGAGACCCGCATAGCGTACCCATTCTACGCCCGAATGACCTTCCAGGTGATGGGCCACGGTTAAGGTGTTTTCACAAATCCGATCCATGCGTAACGGCAAGGTCTCGAGTCCCTGGAGTGCGAGGAAGGTATTCATCGGCGCCAGCGCCGCGCCCATGTTGCGCAGCGGCACGACCCGCGCGCGCAGAATATAGGGTGGTAAACCGGTTTCGGTGAATACCACGCCATGGTAAGACACATCGGGTTCGTTGAGGCGGTTGAAGCGCTCCCTGTTGGCGACCCAGTCGAAATTGTTGGAGTCGACGATCATGCCGCCGATGATGGTGCCATGGCCGCCGATATATTTGGTCAGCGAGTGCACCACGATATCAGCGCCGTGTTCGATCGGACGGCACAGATAAGGCGATGGCACGGTATTGTCGACGATCACCGGAACCCCGTGCGCATGCGCGATCTCGCAAACTTTGGCGATGTCGATCACGTTACCCGCCGGGTTGCCGAGTGATTCGCAGTACACCGCCTTGGTTTTAGCGTCGATCAACGCCGCCATTTCGTCGAGTTTTTCCGGGTCGGCAAAACGCGCCTCAATGCCCATTTGCGGGAAGGTGTGCGCAAACAGGTTGTAGGTGCCGCCGTAGAGGGTCGACATGCTGATGAAATTATCCCCGGCCTCGGTGATGGTCTGGATCGCGTAAGTGGTCGCTGCCTGGCCGGAGGCCAGCGCCAGGCCGGCGACACCGCCTTCCATGGCCGCCACCCGTTGCTCGAGCACGTCGTTGGTCGGATTCATGATGCGCGTATAGATATTGCCGAGTACGGCCAGGTTGAACAGGTCGGCGCCGTGTTGGGTGTCGTCAAATGCGTACGCGGTGGTCTGGTAAATCGGAACTGCGACCGCATTGGTTGTGGGATCGGGACTGTAACCCGCGTGGACTGCCTTGGTTTCGATTTCCATTATTATCTCCTATGGTTTTTATTGCTTGTGTCGTAGTGCCGGTCATTAAAACGCATGCGCAATACATCTGCAACTGGCGGTGAATTTCAGTTACATGCGAACGGCTATTACCGCGGTACCGGCCGCGAGCCGGGCTGCGCGGAGGAACATCAGCCTGCATATTGCATGAACCGACGATAGTCGCCACTCCGCACCAGGTCACCGGGTTAATTACATCGCGACGATCCTCAACGCCATGGCCCCGGCGGTGTCATTGCCGCTAATTATCTAGGGATTTTTCACGCTTGAAAGCAGGACCGGCAGCCTATTCGAATTGCGGCGATTCGGGAACCTTGCGGGCCTGTATTGAATGCGGCATCGATTTAGCTTGTTCCGACGCTTGCCGCTATTGCCGCGCTTTTCGCTTTGCCCGCCGTTTACTGGCTTGATATGCTACGCGCCTTGAAAAATCGGCGCTGCCATGAGCAAATATTCGATATTTTCGCTGCTTCGCAATGCGATCAGCTATCACGAAAACTGGGCCGCCGCCTGGCGCAGCCCGGAGCCGAAGCAGGAGTACGATGCCTTGATCATCGGCGGTGGCGGCCACGGGCTTGCAACCGCCTATTACCTGGCCCGCGAACACGGGATGAGCAATATCGCTGTGCTCGAGAAGGGCTGGATCGGCGGCGGCAATACCGGGCGCAATACCACCATCGTGCGCTCCAACTACCTGTGGGACGAATCAGCCCACCTATACGAAAAATCGATGCAGTTGTGGGAAGGTCTGAGCCAGGATTTGAATTACAATGTCATGTTCAGCCAGCGCGGCGTATATAACCTCGGACACAACTTGCAGGACATGCGCGACATCCAGCGCCGCGTCAACGCCAACCGCTTGAACGGCATCGACGGCAAGGTCGTCACGCCGCAAGAAATCAAGGCCGCGATCCCGGAAATCAATATCGACCAGGGTTGTCGTTACCCGATCCTCGGGGCGTCGTTCCAGCCGCGCGGCGGCGTGGCGCGCCACGACGCGGTGGCCTGGGGTTTTGCCCGCGGCGCCGACCAACTGGGCGTCGACATCATTCAGAATTGCGAAGTTACCGCGATCCGCCAGGAAAACGGCGCCGTCACCGGGGTCGAGACCACGCGCGGGCGCATCAATGCGAAGAAGGTCGGAGTCGTCGTTGCCGGGCATTGCTCGGTGCTTGCCGAAATGGCCGGATTCCGCATGCCGATAGAAAGCCATCCGCTGCAGGCGCTGGTGTCGGAACCGATCAAGCCGATCATCAATACCGTTATCATGTCGAATGCGGTGCACGGTTATATCAGCCAATCGGACAAGGGCGATCTGGTGATCGGGGCCGGTATCGACAGCTACAACGGCTACGGTCAACGCGGTAGTTTTCCGACCATCGAACACACGGTTGCCGCCATTTGTGAAATGTTCCCTATCTTCCGGCGGGTGCGCATGAACCGACAATGGGGCGGCATCGTCGATACCGCGCCCGATGCCTGCCCGATCATCGGCAATACCCCGGTCCAGGGGCTTTATTTCAACTGCGGTTGGGGTACCGGCGGCTTCAAGGCCACCCCGGGTTCGGGCTGGGTGTTTGCGCACAATGTCGCCACCGGCGAACCGCACGAACTCAACCGCCCATTTGCGCTGGATCGTTTCGTCAGCGGATTCTTGATCGACGAACACGGCGCGGCCGGCGTAGCGCATTAGGAGGCCAGGCAGATGTTTTTGATTGAATGTCCCTGGTGCGGTGCGCGGGACGAGACCGAATTTTCCTGTGTCGGCGAGGCGCATATCGCGCGTCCGCTGGAACCCGAAAAACTCAGCGACGAGCAATGGGCCGATTATCTATTCATGCGCAAGAATCCCAAGGGCGCACATCGCGAGCAATGGTTGCACGCGGCCGGCTGTCGGCGCTATTTCAACGCCGAGCGCGATACCGTGACTTATAAAATTTCCGCAACCTATAAAATTGGCGAAGCGCCGCCGAGTGGGGCTGATCCATGAGCCAGCGCTTTCGCACCGAGCAGGGCGGCCGCGTCGATCGCGCCCGGGAAATCCAGTTTACTTTCAACGGCAAGCCCTACACCGGCCTGGCCGGTGACAGCCTGTGTTCGGCATTGCTCGCCAACGGCGTTCACCTGGTCGGCCGCAGCTGGAAATATCATCGACCGCGCGGCGTTATGAGTGCGGGATCGGAAGAACCGAATGCAATTTTCCAACTGGAAAAGGGCAACCGCACCATCCCCAATGCACGCGGTACCCAGGTCGAGTTATACGATAATCTCGATGCCAGCAGCGTCAATTGCTGGCCCAGTGTCGATTTCGATTTTCTAGCGGTCAACAGCCAGTTCAGCCGCCTGATGCCGGCCGGTTTCTACTACAAGACCTTTATGTGGCCGCAATCGATGTGGATGAAGTACGAACACTTTATCCGCAAGGCTTCAGGTCTCGGCGAATCCCCGCGTGAAAACGACCCCGATCGCTACCTGCAGGGTCACGCGCATTGCGATGCGCTGATCGTCGGCGGCGGCGTCGCCGGATTGAGCGCGGCGCTGGCCGCCGGCCGCGCCGGCGCGCGCGTGATCATCGCCGATGAGCAAGCCGAGTTCGGCGGCTTATCGCTCGCCGGCAAGGCGCAGATCGACGCGCTCGATGCGAGCGGGTGGATCGATAACGCGGTGGCCGAGCTGCAGGGCATGGCCGAAGTCACGCTACTGCCGCGCAGCACCGTGTTCGGTTATCACGATTACAATTTTCTGACGATCAACCAGCGCTTGAGCGATCATTTAGCGCTGAGCGAACGCCCCGCCGCCCGTGAAAAACTGTGGCAGGTCAGGGCGCGCCAGGTGGTGCTCGCGACCGGCGCCGCGGAACGCCCGCTAATCTTCGCCAATAACGATCGCCCCGGAATTATGCTGGCCTCGGCGGTTTCGACCTATACCAATCGCTATGCGGTAAAACCCGGCAGCCGCGCGGTTATATTTACCAATAACGATAGCGCTTACCAAACCGCGCTCGATTTGAACGCGGCCGAGGTCGAAGTGGTCGCGCTGGTCGATGCGCGCGCCAGCTCGGCCAGCGAGATTGCCGATACCGTGCGCAGCGCAGGCATCCGGGTGATTAACGGCAGCGTCGTGGTCGACACCGCGGGCCGCAAACGCCTGCGCTCGGTGCGGGTCATGAGCCTGTCCGCCGATGGCGCTACGGTCAGCGGCAGCGCCAAAACCTTAAGCTGTGATTTGCTGGCGCTCGCCGGCGGCTGGAGCCCGGTGGTGCACTTGAACGCGCAATCCGGGGCACGGCCGGTTTGGGACGAGGCGGCCGCGATGTTCCTGCCGGGAAAACCGACCCAGGCGCAGGTTTCGGCCGGGGCGGCCAACGGTACCCTCGATTTGGCGGGCTGCCTGCAGGAAGGCACGGCGGCCGGCAATGCCGCCGCCGGCGCCTGCGGATTCGAGTCGGCCATGGCCACGCCCGCGGCGGTCGAGGTTGCCGCCGAACCGATACAGCCGCTGTGGCTTTTACCGTCACCCTTTCCCGCGGGGCGCGGGCCCAAGGCTTTCGTCGATATGCAAAACGACGTCGGCGCCGCCGATATCGCGCTCGCGGTGCGCGAAGGCTTTCAATCGGTCGAGCACGTGAAACGTTACACTGCAATGGGATTCGGCACCGACCAAGGCAAGCTCGGTAATATCAACGGTATGGCTATTCTCGCCGGCGCCCTGGGGCAGAGCATCGCCGCGACCGGCACCACTACCTACCGCCCCAATTACACGCCAGTCAGCTTTGGTGCGTTTGCCGGGCCGAACCTGGGCGCGCGTTTGTTCGATCCGGTACGCAAGACCGCTATGCACGGATGGCACGAGGAAAATGGCGCCCTGTTCGAAGATGTCGGTCAATGGAAACGGCCCTGGTATTACCCCAAGGCTGGTGAGGATATGCATGCGGCGGTCAAGCGCGAGTGTCTCGCGGTGCGCGCCGGCGTCGGCATTCTCGACGCCTCGACGCTGGGCAAAATCGAAATCAAAGGCAAGGATGCGGCCCGCTTTCTCGAAATGATTTACACCAATAACTGGATGAATCTCGAAGTCGGCAAGGGGCGTTACGGTTTCATGCTGGGTGAAGATGGCATGGTAATGGACGATGGCGTAACCATCCGCCTGGCCGATGATCATTTTTACATGCATACCACTACCGGTGGGGCCGCCGCCGTGCTGGCATGGATGGAACGCTGGCTGCAAACCGAGTGGCCCGAAATGGAAGTTTTTCTGACCTCGGTGACCGATCATTGGGCCACTGCCGCCGTGGTCGGCCCGAAGAGCCGCGATGTGGTCGCCGCGGTGTGTGCGGGGATCGATTTTTCCGCCGCCGCCTTTCCGTTTATGGCTTCGAAAACCGGCAGCATCGGCGATGTTGAATGCCGTGTGAATCGCATCAGCTTTTCCGGTGAACTGGCCTATGAAGTCAACATTCCGGCCAATCATGGCCGCTTCATGTGGGAAAAACTGATGCAAGCCGGCGCAGCGTTCGACATTACCCCTTACGGCACCGAAACCATGCACGTGCTGCGCGCCGAAAAGGGTTATGTCATCGCCGGTCAGGATACCGATGGTTCGATTACGGTCGACGACCTCGGCCTCGGCTGGGCCTTGTCCAAAACCAAAAACGACTTTATCGGCAAGCGCTCGCTGAGCCGGCCGGACACGATTCGAAAAGACCGCAAGCAGCTGGTCGGGTTGCTCACCGATGACCCGAATACGATCATCCCCGAGGGGGCGCAGCTGGTGAACGACCCCGCAGCGCCACTGCCGATGCCGATGGTCGGGCACGTCAGTTCGAGTTATTTCAGCGCCTGTTGCGGCCACTCGATCGCGCTGGCGCTGGTTAAGGCCGGGCGTGAGCGCATGGGCGAGACCGTTTATGCGCCGCTCGCCAATGGCCGCGTAATCAAGGCGACCATCAGCGACCCGGTGTTTTACGATAAAGCAGGAGCCAAGGCGAATGTCTGACTCAAAAATTCGTCGTTACGCACGCTCTGCTCGCTGCCTGTCGCGTAAAATCCCTGCACTTCCGAGGTACGCCTGATGTCTGATTTGTTTCAACAGGAAAGTCCTCTGGTTCAGATCGAGTTCGGCGAAGCGAAGGGTGGTGGCCCGCGCATCGAGGAATTGCCGTTTTTGGGATTTATCAATCTGCGCGGGCGTTCCGATAATACCGGGTTTAGCGCCGGGGTATTAAAAGTATTGGGCGTCGAGGCGCCGACCATGGCGAATACCGTCATCGAGGCGGGTGAAAATCGCATTTACTGGCTCGGCCCGGATGAATGGCTGGTCGTCACTCCGGCGGGGCGGCAAGATCAGGTTAAAAAGGATTTGCTGGCAGCCCTCAATGGCGTGTTCTGCTCGGTGGTCGACAATTCGAGCGGCCTCACCACGGTTCGAGTCAGCGGCGACAACGCGGCCGCGACGATCGCGTCCGATTGTCCGCTGGATCTGCATGCGCGCGAATTCAAGCCGGGCCAATGCGCACAAACTCGGTTGGCAAAGGCCGGCACGATTATTTCACCACTGGCGGATGGCAGCGGATTCGAATTGATCATACGGCGCAGCTTTGCCGACTACCTACTGCACTGGTTGCAGCAAGCCGTGCACGCCTTCGAATAATATTTACTCAGAGTAAAATTTACCCTTACTCAGAGTAAAATTCACTCCACGGGACGCCACGATTGCTTTCAACCTATTTTTACTCAGAGTAAAATTTATTTGGAGTAACTTTATTTTGGTTATCGAATAGTTTTTACTTGAAACTAATCGGGTTTTCGCCAAGTATGTGTGTCCATCATGTATTACGGTGAAAAATTAAATAGCATTAGCCATCTGGTCGGCGCCGTGTTCGCCCTCGTCGGCCTCGGTGCGTTGTTGACCGTCGGTATTCAGACCCGCGATCCGTGGATCATCAGCAGTTTCAGCATATTTGGTTGCACCCTGGTGATGCTTTACACCATGTCGACGCTATACCACAGTTTCCATCCGCCGCGCTTGAAAGAAATCTTCAAGCTACTCGATCACGTGGCGATATATCTGCTGATTGCCGGCACCTATTCGCCCTATATGCTGGTCAGTTTGCGTGACGGCAACGGTTTTTTGATTCTCGGTATTATTTGGGTGCTGGCACTCGCCGGCATTCTGAGCGAGATATTTTTATCCGGACGCGCGGTCAAATTCGGTCAATTGGTGATTTACCTGGGTATGGGCTGGGCCTGCTCTTTCGATTTTGCCAGCCTCAAGCAAGCGCTGCCGGAGTTGGGCCTGTGGTGGCTGACCGCGGGTGGTATTGCCTACACCGCCGGGGTCGTGTTTTATATTCTCGATAAAATGAAGCGGCTCGACCATGCCCATGGCATCTGGCACTTCTTCGTGCTGGCCGGCTCGGCCTGCCATTTCATCTCGGTGCTGGGTTTCGTCAGGTAGCCCGGGCTAGGCGGCGGCGAGTACCGCGGTTGTGGCAGCGGTTCGTTTTTACGCGCCGGATTTGCGCGCCAGCAGGATGCCGCTGGACCATTCCCAGTACTCCACCGTCAACTCCGTGCGGGACTTCATATTCTCGATGAAAACCGGCACCTTCGGCGCATGATCCGCAGGCCAGTCGTCTTGCGGCAGCAGGTCGTCAACGACGTAAATGCCGCCGTCGGCCAGTAGCGACAGCGCATCGTCCAGCTCGCTGTATTTTCCCGGCAAGGCATCGGCAAAGATCAGATCGAAGGCCAATTTTGGCGCTTGCTGCATGAATTCGACCGCTTCCGCTTCGACGAAGTTAATGCGTGCATCATAGCCCAGATCGATTTTTGCCACCTGCTGCACCACCGGGTCGATTTCCACCGTCACCAGCTGTCCGTTCGCGTCGAGACCATCCAGTAGCCAGCAGGTCGCGATTCCGGTGCCGGTGCCCAGTTCGAGGACTCTGGCGGCTGGTTTCGACGCCGCCAGCGCACGCAACAGGGCACCGGTTTGCGGAATCGACGGCATGTTGAACCCCAGCGTTTCGGTGGCCGCCTGTATCGCCGCCAGTTGCGCCGGCGGATCCATATCGAGGCGGTTGCGATCAGGGAACATGGACTTGGACATGGTAGGACCTCTGCGGCAGGAACGTGATCTCGGCCTGTGGAAAAGTGAATATTAACGCTTTTGAAAAGTCTGCGCGCTGCATTATCGGCAATGCTTCATTTGGCGCCCGAACCGATCAGGGCGGGCATCGGAACCTGATAGCCGCCCGCGGCGGATTTGTACGGCTCGATGCCGGCGGCAATCGCCGTTAACACTCGCCGGCGAACGGGTTCGCTCTGGGCCAGTAGCAGTCCGCGGGTCCGCACCGTGCCTTGCAGCATGCAGTCGACAAATCTGGCCGGGGCATCCAGATCCCAGGTCTGGCTCAAGGGATCGACTTCGATATCCGTGAGCCCGCTGAACTCGAGTGCTGCGGCAAGTTTCCCGTCGGCGCTGAATTGAAAAAAATCCGGGCCGTGAGGTAAAGCGGTAGCGGGCTCGGCGTGGGTGTTAATCGCATCGAATACCAGGCCGTAACCGTTATCGGGCGCCGGCGCCTGCCAGACGCTCAGCGCCAGGCGAGCGCCGGGTTTCAATACACGTTTCATTTCCGCCAAGGCTATGGCTGGATCGGGAACGTGGATAATACCGTAACCGCAGATGACTGCGTCGAATCGATTTTCGTCAAACGGCAGCGCCTGGACATCGCCTTCATGAAATTCGATAGCGGGATAGTTGCGGCGCGCGATGTCTAGGCTCCGTGCTGAAAAATCAAGCCCCACGGCACAGGCGCCGCGTTCGGCCGCAGCCGCGGCGATCAAGCCGGACCCGGTGCAGACGTCGAGTAAATTCAAGTCCGTTGTCACGCGGGCGGCATCGAGTAGCGGCGTTACCGACTGTCGGGTGAGGGGTAGAAAATACTGTTCGTAGCCGTCGCAAACTTCCTCCCAGCCATCATGTTCGAAACTGAAGAAGTCATCCGGTTCATTCGATACTTGTATGGTCATGATTTAGCTAGCCCCTGATTGCTGGAATCGTCTCGAGCGGTTCCGCTATGGCGGCAAGTTCCTTTTAGGCGCGGGATCCTGTGCATGCACCAGGCCAGCGATTGACTGTGGCTTAGCCATCGAGGTGGGTTTCGAAACCCGTCAGTCCCGCGAGCGCGAACAGCGACCTGATTTCGGCGAGCGCCTCGTCGGTATAGGGTATCGGAGCTTGCTTGCCCCAGATTGGGGTCGGCCAGGCGGGATCGTTTTCGTAACGTACGATGTGGTGCAGATGTAACTGCGGGACTTGATTGCCCAAGGCGGCGATATTGAGTTTCTCACCCTCGAACTCGCGCATTAAAAACTCGGACAGCAGGCAGGACTCGTCCAACAATTGCTGGCGATCATCGGATGTCAGCTGGTAGATTTCCCGAATGTCGATCCGATCGGGCACCAGAATATACCAGGGGAAGTTACGATCATTCATCACCATTAGATGGCATAACTGAAATCGACCGAGATGGATGCAATCGTCAGCCAGTTGTGAGTCTATTTCCGCCATTTTTACCCCGCTAGCCGTATTGGATTTATTTGTTAACGACCCAGTATACGATTTGTTGGCGCTTTGGTGAAACCAGTCCTGCCCCGATTTTCGCGGCCGCTACAATCGAAACCCCTGGCCCTGCCGGGTTGGGCCAGTTCCGGCGGATAGCGCCGACCGGATTTTCTCCCGCTGTCGAGTGCGAACCGCGCATGTTTATCCGTCGCGGGTGATAGCGGAGGTGATCGACGATGGCCTCACCGGGCTTCGGGCCAAACGCCGGAGCCGGTTGACAATAACCAGGCATGTCGCGGTTCCGGCGATAGGGCTGTCATCCGGGCGGGTCGACCCGTATCCCTTTTCCGAGTAACCACTCACGGTTGTACAGGCTGGAGCGATACTTGCTGCCGTCGTCGCAGAGCATGGTGACGATGGTATGTCCCGGCCCAAGCCGCCGGGCGACCTCGACCGCACCGCAGACATTGATGCCGGTGCTCGAGCCGAAGCACCAGCCTTCCTCGCGCAGTAGTCGATTAACCATGTCGACCATGGATTGATCCGATATCTGCAATGCCCAATCGATGTCGGTGCCGGCGAGGTTGTCGGTGATGCGCGCATTGCCGATGCCCTCGGCGATCGAAGTGCCTTCGCTCAGGATTGTTGCGCCGCTGGTCACGAAGTTGTAAAGCGCGCTGCCGGCGCAATCTAGCAGCACAATTTTAATCTGTGCCTTTTGCCGGCGGAGATACTGTGAAACCCCGGAGATGGTGCCGCCGGTGCCGACCGAGCAGACGAAGGCATCCACCGCGCCTTCGGTTTGCCGCCAGATTTCGGGACCCGTCGATTCGAAATGGGCCAGCCGGTTGGCGCTATTATCGAACTGGTTGACCCAGACCGCGTCGTCGCGTGTTTGTGCATAACGATCGGCCTGTTTCTGGTAATTCATGTCGTTGGCATAGGGTACGGTGGGCACGACGCGGACTTCGGCGCCGAGCGTTTGCAGGATTTCGACTTTTTCGCGTGACTGATTGTCGGGCATATAGATGACACATTTGTAACCGCGCGCGTTGCAGATATGGGCGAGACCGATACCGGTGTTGCCGGCGGTGCCCTCGACGATGGTGCCGCTGGGTTTCAGCGATTTATCCTTTTCGGCTGCGCGCGTCATCCACCAGGCGGCGCGGTCTTTGATCGAGCCGCCCGGATTCATGAACTCGGCTTTACCGAGGATATTGCATGCGGTGGCCGCCGACGCGGCCTGTAATCGGATCAACGGTGTATTGCCGATGGTTTCGATAAAGCCGTTGCGCAAGTCCATCCGATGCCTTGTCCCCCGTTTAGGCGTTGCCAGCAGGTCGATTCTATATCGACGGCGGACAAAATTTTACCGAATCCCCAAATTTTTCGACCAATTCGGTGTGCGCAGGCGGGGTTCGCGTCGACCAGCCGCCACTGGTTGGTCATTAATGCCCGAAACCACCGGCTATGCCGGTGTGAATAACCAGGGCATTGCCGAGTAAGCATTAAATCGGAACAAAAGAGTGGCGCCGGGACTTTAAAAAGACTCAAACTTTCGAGTCGGAACAACTCGCAACCTATAGAGTCATCCGCGCGCAAGCGCACTGCTGTCCGGAATAAATTAAGTTGGTGTATTTGAAAGTGTTGCAGTGCCCGGGTTTTACGAATAAAACCATAAGCGACAACTTAATTTCAGGACACTGCAACATGTATACAAATACCCGATTTGGCGAACTTTTGAAAGTCCTTCCTAAAAATACTTTCAAACGCTGCGTTGAACAGCATCGGAGCGATAAACATAACAAGGG
>Ga0209428_1000048_pt1 | contig 51263 bp, 49 predicted proteins | sample OlaalgELextract1_2_FD_187377 | JGI IMG/M metagenome (GOLD analysis project Ga0209428, IMG submission 187377) | Olavius algarvensis symbiont microbial communities from Tuscany, Italy - Type G ELBA extract 1 (SPAdes) (version 2) | ecosystem: Host-associated > Annelida > Digestive system >...
GATTATCTCCGCAATGCCCTGCAGGCGATTGCAGAGAATCCGAAAGACGTCGACGCGCTACTGCCCTGGAACATTGACCTGCCAAAATCGGCCACCGATTAACAGGTGCGGTTCGCCAGACGCTTACAATTCTTGTTGGTACATTTGTTGGTATAAGTTTCAGAAGATCGATTCCTGCCTTCGGAATCGAACTATAAACCTACGGATTTTTGCGGGTTTCAGTTGTGCATTGTTATGCTTTGTTGTGCAAACTAGAGCAACGGACGCCCCGTAAGTTGTTGTAAAATAAAGAAATATAAATCACTGATCTTTCTGTGGGTCCCGGCGGGAATCTTGCGATGGCGGCGAGTCATGAGGTCCCGATACGTCGGACCGCCGCTTACGCGGGGATGACTTTATAACCCGACGTTTTGAGGTGGCTGGCGCTGCGGCTATAATATCGCCTCCTGCTCGGTTCGAGACCTCATGAACAAAGACCTTTCCCTGTTGCACCGCTACCCGTTCGAAAAACTGGCCGAACTATTACAGAACCTGCAGCCGCCGCAACACCTCGATGCGATCGCTTTATCGATCGGTGAACCGCGGCATCCGGCGCCACAGTTCGTTATTGAAAACCTGATCGCCCACTTGCACCAGTTATCTAACTACCCGAGCACCAAAGGTAAACAGGAATTGCGTACCGCAATCGCATCCTGGCTTGCCCGGCGTTTTGCCATCGATCCGGCGCTGGTGGACCCGGAAATCAATTTGTTACCGGTTAGCGGTACGCGCGAAGCGCTGTTCGCTATCGCCCAGGCGGTCATCGATCGCCGCTGCGATCGCCCATTGGTGATGATGCCCAATCCGTTTTACCAGATCTACGAGGGTGCGGCGCTGCTGGCGGGCGCCATACCGCGTTACCTCGATTGCCTGCCGGAAAACGGGTTTCTACCCGATCTGGATCGGGTTAGCGCCGACGAATGGTCACGCTGCCAGCTGATCTATATCTGCACCCCCGCCAACCCGACCGGCGCCGTGATGCCGCCGGAGTACCTGCGGCGCCTGATCGAGCTCGCTCAACGCTTCGATTTCGTGATCGCAAGCGACGAGTGTTATTCGGAAATTTACCTCGACGAAAACGCCCCGCCGCCAGGATTGCTCGGCGTAGCCGCCGCCATGGGCAATGATCGTTTCGATCGCTGCCTCGTATTCCACAGCCTGTCGAAACGCTCCAACCTGCCGGGACTGCGTTCCGGGTTCGTCGCCGGAGATGCCCGTATTCTGGAAAAATTCCTGCTTTATCGTACCTATCAAGGCTGCGCGCTGCCGTCCGCAACCCAGACCGCAAGCACCGCAGCCTGGCTCGACGAATCCCATGTGGTTCAAAACCGGACCCGTTACCGGCAAAAATTTGAGCAGGTTTTAAACCTGCTTTCTGATACACTCGCGCCGCAGAAACCGCAGGCGGGATTCTACCTGTGGGCCGATACGCCCCTGCCCGATACCGATTTTGCGCGGCGTCTATACGCCGGGCAAAATGTCACGGTACTGCCGGGACGTTTCCTATCGCGCGCGCATAACGGCAGCGATCCCGGCGAAAACCGAGTGCGTATGGCGCTGGTGGCGCCGCTCGATGAATGCGTCGATGCGGCACGACGTATTAACAGGCTAGTTTCAGATCTTTAGGAGATAACTCATGACAGACCTTCAGCAAATTATCGAACAGGCGTTCGAAAATCGCGCTGAAATCAATCCGGCAAACGTCGAGGCGGAAGTCAAAGACGCAGTGCTCGAGGCAATTCAAATGCTCGATTCGGGCCAGCAGCGCGTGGCGCAACCGATAGACGATGGATGGCAAGTCAACGAATGGTTAAAAAAGGCGGTGCTGTTGTCGTTTCGCATACGCGGTAACGAAATCATGCCCGGCGGTTTTACCCAGTACTACGACAAGATCGATTCCAAATTCGACGGCATGTCGAGTGAGCAGCATGCGGCCAGCGGGGTGCGCGTGGTGCCACCGGCGGTGGCGCGCAAGGGCGCTTATATCGCCTCGGGCGTGGTGATGATGCCTTGTTACATCAATATCGGCGCCTATGTCGATAGCGGCACTATGGTCGATACCTGGGCCACGGTCGGCTCCTGCGCGCAAATCGGCAAGAACGTGCATTTATCCGGCGGCGTGGGTATCGGCGGCGTGCTGGAACCGCTGCAGGCCGCGCCGACGATCATCGAGGACAATTGCTTTATCGGCGCGCGCTCCGAAGTCGTCGAAGGTGTTATCGTCGAGAAAAACTCGGTTATCTCGATGGGAGTTTACATCGGGCAAAGCACCAAGATTTACAACCGCGAAACCGGCGAAGTAAGCTACGGCCGGATTCCCGCCGGCTCGGTTGTGGTATCGGGTAACCTGCCCGCCGCCGATGGCAGCCACAGCCTTTACTGTGCGGTAATCGTCAAACAGGTCGACGAAAAAACGCGCGCCAAGGTCGGTATTAACGAGCTGGTACGCAATATCTGAATGTCATGAGTCCGATCCCGCCAAAACTTTACGGCATCGCTAATTGCGATACGATCAAAAAGGCCAAAAAATGGCTCGATAGCCGCGACATCGCGTACGAATTTCACGATTATCGTAAACAGGGACTCGATATGGCGCTGCTGCAATCCCTGGAATCGGCACTCGGCTGGGAAGTCATGGTAAATCGCCGCGGCACCACTTGGCGCGCCCTGCCCGACGCGCTCAAGGACGGTATCGACCGCGACTCGGCCTTGCAGATCATGCTGGATAGTCCGGCAATCATCAAACGACCGATACTCGCTATTGAAAATCGATTATTAATCGGTTTCAACGATCAGCAATACCAGGAAATTTTCAACTAAATCATGAGCAGTGCAACGCTAAAATTGGCCTCCGACCTGATTGCACGGGCTTCGGTTACTCCCGATGACGCCGGCTGTCAGGCCATGCTAATCGAGCGGCTCGAAGCGATCGGTTTTATCTGCGAAACCATGAGGTTCGACGACGTCACCAACCTGTGGGCGCGCCGCGGCCAGGATGGACCGTTACTGGCCTTCGCCGGCCATACCGATGTGGTGCCAACCGGCCCGCTGGACAAGTGGCTTAGCGATCCCTTCGTGCCGGAAATTCGTGACGGCGTGCTCTACGGGCGCGGCGCGGCGGACATGAAATCCAGCATCGCCGCAATGGTCACCGCCTGCGAAAGATTTGTCGCGCAGCATGCCGATCATATCGGCTCGATCGCCTTGCTGATTACCAGCGACGAGGAAGGCATTGCGGTCAACGGCACCGTCAAGGTGATCGAAGCGCTGGAAGCGCGCGGCGAAAAAATCGACTGGGCACTGATCGGCGAGCCGTCGAGTCACGAACGGATCGGCGACGTCTGCAAAAACGGTCGGCGCGGCTCGATCGGCGCCCGGCTGGTAATACACGGTGTACAGGGCCATGTGGCCTATCCGCACAAGGTCGACAATCCGATCCATCGCGCGATGCCCGCACTGCACGATCTGGCGCGTCACGAATGGGACCGGGGGAATCGATTTTTCCCGCCGACCAGTCTGCAAATCTCCAACATCAGCTCGGGTACCGGCGCGCACAATGTCGTCCCGGGGCATGCCGAAGTTTGGTTCAACCTGCGTTACTCGACCGAGATCGACGCCAAAAAAATCATCGAAACCACCAAAGTGATTCTCGACAAGCATGAATTGGAATATGACATCGACTGGTCGATTTCAGGCTACCCGTTTTTGACGCCCGCAGGCGAACTGGTACAGGCGGCGCAACAGGCAATCGAGCAGCACACCGGGCAGAGGACCGACCTGCAGACTACCGGCGGCACCTCGGACGGTCGTTTCATCGCGCCCACCGGCGCGCAAGTGCTCGAACTGGGTCCGGTAAACGATTCGATCCACAAGGTCAACGAGCATGTCGCCGTCGACGAACTCGACACCCTGTCCGAGATTTACCAGAGTATTCTTAAAAACTTGCTCACCTGATGCCCGCTAACGGCCGCTTTGCACCCTCCCCCTCGGGTCCCCTGCATTTCGGATCGTTGGTGGCGGCGCTGGCCAGCTATTGCCAGGCAAAATTTCGCCAGGGCCGTTGGCTAGTGCGTATCGAGGATGTCGACACGCCGCGGGTGGTCGAGTCCGCGGGCGACCAAATTTTACGCGACCTCGAAGCCTTCGGATTCGACTGGGACGGTCCGGTTCTGTATCAAAGCGATCAATTCGAACACTATCGCTACTATCTGGAAAAGCTATTGGCCCAGGGTGACGCTTACGCCTGTGAATGCAGCCGCCGCAGCCTGCGCCGACAAGGGGTTTCCAGCGGCCCCCTGGGTCAAATCTATCCCGGTAACTGCCGCCGTAAAAAACTTGACCCCAATGGCCACTCGATTCGCCTCGACACCGCCACCGCCGCGACCATCGAATTCCACGATCAAGTCTACGGCCGCTGCGAGTTGAACCTGCCCGCGGCGGTCGGTGATTTCGTGCTAAAACGGGCCGACAATATCTACGCTTACCATCTCGCGGTAGTGGTCGACGATCAACTGCAGGGTATCGACGAAGTGGTGCGCGGCGCCGACTTGCTGGAAAACACTTGCCTGCATATCTGGCTGCAGCAAAAACTGGGCTTCGCCACCCCCCGCTACCTGCATATTCCGCTGGTCGACAATGCACAGGGAGTCAAACTCAGCAAACAAACCGGCGCCAGTCCGATCGACCACCGCAATGCATCCCGACAATTGGTGGCCGCATTGAGTCACCTCGGCCAATCCCCCGAGGTCGGCTTGCACCAGGGCAACCCCGATGAGATTCTGCGCTGGGCGATAGCTAACTGGGATCAAACCTCGATACCGGTGCTGCGGCCTTCGAGCGCGGAGAACTTCGAGGACTAATCCGTTTTCAGGTAATCCACGATCGCCGAAATAACGGTTTCATCCTTAAGAATTCGATTGTGCCCGAGCCCGTGGGTCGCGTGCACTTCGCATCCCGGCCAATAATCGATCATTTCGCGGAACTGGGCCTCGCTGACCTCGGGGTCCTCGTGGTCATAAACCAGCATACCCTTAAGCCCGCCGCTTGCGAGCAGCCTTGCCGGCGTCAGTAATTCCCAGGGATTAACGCCGTCCATCAGGGCTATCATGCGCGCCCCGATCTTGTCGTAAAAACGTTGCGCTAGCTGCGGCCGCATATTCAACAGGTCACGAAAGGTTTCGAACATTTTCTGCACTTCCAGATGCGGCGCCACCAGCACCGTGCGCCGGGGCGATAACCCTTGTTGCACCGCATAAGCGGCGGCCATCGCTCCCAGCGAATGCGCGATCACGCAATCGATCGCACCCAGCTGCTGCTGTAGCGCAATCAGGGTGGCGCTAAAACGCGGCATGTCGGACTGTTTTCCCGGATTGCTGCCATGTTCGGGGGCGTCGAAACATACCGCGGTAAAACCGGCCGCCGCCAAAGGTTCGATAAAATTTCGGAACTGAGTGCCGCTGCCGCTCCAGCCATGCATCATCACGACCAGCGGCCCCTCGCCCCAACAATAAACCGGCAGTGTCACATCCGCTGCGGTCACTTCAATGCGCCGGTCGGCCCGCTGCCAGAATTCAGCTACCCAGGGTTTTGGTTTCGATTTGAAAACGGTAAACCAGAAGCGGGCAAGTACATCGGACGCCCATTCATTGTGAATCAGCGACAACAGGTTCAAACCCATGCCGGATAACTGAAAGCTCAAGGGTATAACCCGTTGACGTCTCTCCGCCGAGCTTAGGATTCGCGGCCTTCGCGGAGATTCCTGTTCGTTGTCCATCGGCGCCAACTATCCTGTTGCAATGTCGTTGTTAGCCAGCGAATGAGCAGGCTGACTGGCGGATGGCGTCACCATTGGCAAAATCAAAACAGGAAAAAAAGCGTCAATTGCCGATCGTAGGTATCGATATCCCGATTGCCCGACTGGCTCAAATCCTCAAATTCCACCGATGAACTATCCACGCTGATTTCGAACCCGAAGTTGAGTCCTTGCCGGCGGCCGAATTCAACCCCGATAGCCGTCAGTACGCCGGCCTCGGTACTCTCCACGTAGTCGCCGCTGGCATAATGTGCGACCGGGCCGACCCTGATATACGGGCTGGTATCCGAGTTACGCACAAACATGTAGCCGATAGTAGCCGAAAACGGGACTTCGGTATGGCTGATATCGCCCGAGATGACAAACGCCGGGCCAATCCCGAAATTGAATATCAGGCCGCTATCGGCTTCATAGCGGGAAACAAAACCGACCCCGATCGGAATCGAAAAGGATTCGACGCTAGACGAGGATTCGGCCTCGAAATTATCCTCGTATAAATCGACAACATCGGAAATGCCGCTAACGTAACTGGCGCCGACCCCATAGTCCCATTCACCGGCGTTGACGTTAGCACCGCACAGTAAAGCCAAAGTCATATAAACAATCCTGAACAGCTTCATGGTCAAGGCTCTCCTCCTGAAATATCCGCCTGCTGTTAGCTGCGTCTGATGCCTCAGAATATCAAGGTTTAAACATTAACCCAACAACGACCCGGCGCCGATATTATCGCCGGCTCTTCGCCCAGGCCGCCAGCCGGGGGGCAAGCGGCATAGACCGTCGTCGGCTTGGTGGGCGACCCGGATTCGAATCTGTATGGGATTTTGTTGTTCACGGTCGATTAAGCGCTAAACTATCCGCTTCGGGAGCCGAAAAAAACCAGAGGATAATCATGCTCAAGAGTGCCGACGAACTGATTAGAGAAGCCCAGCAGCATATCGAATGCGTGGACGTGCAAACCGCCAAAAAGATCTATGACGAGAGCCCGGATGCCGTGATCGTCGATGTACGTGAAAAACACAAGGCGGAGGTCTCGAAACTGACCGATTCGATCAACATTTCTCGCGGGATTCTGGAATACGACGTGCATAAGGAATGCCCCGATGCCAACACCGTGATTATCACCCACTGCGGCGGTGGCGGGCGCGCGTCGCTGGCGGCCCACTCGCTCAAGCAGCTCGGCTACCACCGGGTTTATGCGATAACCGCGCCGTTCGATGAAATCAAAAAGGTATTCGGCTGACGCCAACCGAGCCGCAGCATGGATATATTTCGACCCATGGAAAAGCATGCGTCACGGTGGCTCGCGAGTATGCTATTGCTGCTGATCTGCGCCTGGGATTCGGGAACCGCGGTAGCCGAGATCGCAGGCGTCTCCTTAACCGAAGCCAGCCCGGAATCGCAACAATTAGACGGCCGAAAACTAAACGCGGCGCTCGCTAAGATCGAGGCCGGTGACTATGGCAATATCGATGCCCTGTTAGTGCTGCGCAACAATCATCTGGTGCTGGAAAAGTATTTTTCCCCCGAATACCATGGACGAGAATACCTGCGTCCTATTTTATCGAGCACTAAAAGCATAAGCTCGGCTTTAATCGGCATTGCCGTTGGGCAGGGCAAGATCACGGGCGTAGCGGCGAATTTACTCGACTATTTTGCCGAATATCCGGATCTCAAAAATCCGGATGCGCGCAAGCAGGAAATTACCTTGGAGAACGTTCTGACGATGTCCGCGGGTTTCCAATGGAACGAGCTTGAAATCGGCTATGCCGACCCGCGCAACGACTTTAACAAGATGCTGCAAAGCCGCGACTGGGTCAAATACGTACTCGATGCGCCCATGAGCCACGCCCCCGCAGAGCAAATGGTATACAGCAGCGGCGCTACCCTGCTGCTATCCAGCATCCTGCAAAAATCCACCGGCCGGAGCGCGGAAGATTTTGCCGTCGAGCACCTGTTCGGACCGCTGGGTATCGAGAACTATACCTGGTCGCTGGCGCGCGGCGGTATTACCAATACCTATACGGGATTGGCCATGCGCCGGCGCGACCTGGCAAAAATCGGCATTCTATTTCTGAACCAGGGCCGTTGGCTCGAGCGCCAGCTGGTACCGCAAAAGTGGGTACTACAGTCGACCCGCAAACATATAGCGGCCGGTCCGGATACCGACGGTCGCTGGTATGGCTATGGATATCAGTGGTGGAGATTTCACGATCGAGATCCCACGGTCAAAGACCTGGAAATCAACGATATCTACTTTAGCTGGGGTTACGGCGGGCAATTTATTTTTGTCGTCCCGCACCTGCAGATGGTCGTGGTCGCCACCGGCAATCTATACGGCGCCGACCACCGGCGGACTTTCGATCTGTTACATGACCATATCTTTCCGGCAGTGCTGCAATAAGGACGCTGGACGAGGCCGCGACTTACGACCGGCGCCAACGCGCTACGGATTACTTGATCTGATCGATGGTCAGCGAAATTTCGGCGGGCGGATTGTGGCTATCGACCGACTCGATTTCGGTGTAGAAATCGCCCGCCTGCGCTACCGGATTGCCGCTGGTCGATAGGCGCGCGCCGACGACGAGTAGGTTGTAAGACGACAGTTTCATCGCCGGCATCATCGCGTCGGCATCGCTCAGGGTCAGGGCAAGCGGTAAATCGGCCAGCGTAACCCGCTTCACCGCCAAAGGTATCGGCGGTCCCTGCATCGCCTTGGCATAGACGAAAACGGCATCGCCGGGTTTTGCCCTGGTCTTCAATTGCGGGCTGATATCGATTAGCAGATTCAAGCGATCGCCGCCAACGGCCGCTGCGGCGGCAGTCACCAATTCGGGATCGCGTTCCTCAAGCGTACTCAGCAAACCTTCGATTTCTCGCGTCGAAGTCGGATTATCGGCAATCAATGGTAGCAACTGCGTCCAGTAACGATGCGCCGCCTTATAATCCTGGCGTTGCTCCGCCGCCATACCCGCAAGCCACAATCCGTTAGGAAACCGCGGCGCCAGTTGCAAGCCGCGCTGCACCAGCGCTTCCGGTTCGCCTGCCAGGCTACCGTTCTTCTGCATCGCCAGGGCATCGGCGAGCGCGAACAGGATGCCGGGTTCGTCCGCCAACAGGTCGTTACTGCGTTGAAAAGCGGTCACCGCCGCGTCAAACTGTTGTTTAGCCATTAGCGTGCGCCCCAGCATAAACCAGCCCTCGACATCCTCGGGATTATTTTTCAGACGGTCTTTGATGACCGCCTCCATTTCCTCGAGGGACATCTGCGGCGCGCTCGCCGTTTGCTGCGCAGGCGCGGCCAGCACCAGCTCTGGATTCTGGATTACCCGGTACTCGCCAAACATCAGGTATAGCGGGATGCTGGCAGCCGGGACCGCAAGCATGACCACCAGCGCCATCCACTTACCACGGGGTTTCTGATCCGACTGCCGATCAGGATTCAAATCCAGCGCGAGTGCCGTCTGCAATTCCAGATAAGCGCTGTCGTAGCTCGCCTGGTCGATCTCACCCTGCGCCAACTGCGCCTCGAGTTGTTGTTTTTTCTCACGCGCGATTTGAATATTTTGTTGCTGGCGCCGATCGCCCGGCGAGACCCGGGCGGCGCGCAGCAGCGGTAACAGCAGAATAACGAGCGCGAGCGCAAGCAAGACGAAAACAAATACCCAGAAACTCATTGCTCAGACCCTGCTTTTTTTTCAGACTCGGCGCCCTGCTCATCCGATTCGTCCGCTTCAAGTAATTTTTTGGCGTCGGCCAGCGCGCCGGCGTCGACTCCGACCGGTTTGGCCGCCGCGCGCAAACGCCGTACCACAATGACGAGAACTACCACCAGCAGCAGGAAGGGTCCCAACCACAGTAGGTAGGTGCTGGATTTGAACTGCGGGCGGTAAAGCACGAAATCGCCATAGCGGGCCACCATGAAATCGACCACTTCTTGCCGCGACTTACCCTGTTGCAGCATTTCATAGGTTTCGCGCCTCAAATCCTGTGCCAGATCGGCATCCGATCCCGCCAGGTTTTGATTCTGGCAAACCAGGCAGCGAAGTTCGTCGACGAGCTGGTTATAGTCGGCTTCCATTGCGGGCGAATCGAATTCGTAGGCTTCGATCGCCGCTCGCACCGGAGCGAGCAGACAGCCGAACAGGAGCAGCAACAGCAAAATTCTCAACCCAGCAACTCCTCGAGTATCGGCATGATTTTCTGCTCCAGCGACTCATGTGTAACCGGACCTATATGTTTATATTTGATCATTCCGTCGGCGTCGATAACGAAGGTTTCCGGCACTCCGTAAACCCCCCAGTCGATGCCGACGCGGCCGTCGATGTCGATCACGCTGGTCGCGTAGGGATTGCCAAACTGCTCCAGCCAGCGCGTCGCATCGTCCGATTTATCCTTGTAATTCAGCCCGACCACGGTCACCAGATTTCGTCCGGCCAACTTGGTAATCACCTCGTGTTCGGCGCGACAGGAGACGCACCATGAGGCCCATACATTGAGGACCCAGATCCGGCCGTTCATATCGGCGGTCGACAACCGTCGCGCGGGGTCTTCCAACATAGGTAGCGAAAACACCGGCGCCGGTTTATCGATTAGCGGCGACGGCACTACCTTGGGATCGAGGCTCAATCCGTAACCCAGCAGGCCGACCATCAGGATAAAGACCGCAAGCGGTAAGGCGGATCGAATCATGCGGCGCGCTCTGCGGCCCCGGCTGCGGGACTACTGCTGCGCACCAGCCGCCGGTAGCGGCGATCGCTGGCGGCGAACAGGCCACCGAGCGACATGATGATCGCCCCCAGCCAGATCCAGCGGATAAAGGGTTTATAGTAAATCCGCACTGCCCAGGCGCCCTCCTGATCGAGCGGTTCACCGAGCGCGATGAACAGGTCACGCGTCAAACCGGCGTCGATCGCCGCCTCGGTCATGGGCATGGTTTGCACGCGATAAATTCTTTTTTCGGGAAACAGGTCGACCTCGTAGTTACCGTGCTCGGAGCGCACGCTGAACCCGCCTCGGGTGGCGACGTAGTTGTCGACGTTGAAATCGCGCACGCCATGAAAAGTGAATTCGTAACCGCCGACCGAGTAGGTATCGCCGGGCGCCATGCGCAAATCCTTTTCCTTGGTATAAATGCTGGTAAGTGTCACGCCGACGATGAAAACCGCGATACCGATATGGCCGAGCAGCATGCCGTAAAACCCGGCCGGCGTCGCGCGCAGCGCCGCGGCAAGCGAGCGGTTACGGAATCTTTCGTAGATTGCCAAGCCCGCAGTAATAGCGATCCACAGCGCCATCGCCAGCCCGGCATAAGCGGCCCACTGCCAGTTGGGCTGCAGCAGCGCAAATCCCGCCCCAACTAGCAGCGCCAGCAACGCCGGCAGCCAGAGTTTCGAACCTAAGCGTTGCAGACTATCGCCTTTCCAACGAATCATCATGCCGATTCCGATCAACACACCGAGCGGAGCGGTCAGCAGGATAAACATCAGGTTGAAATAAGGCGGACCCACCGAAATCTTGCCGCCCATCGCGTCTATCGCAATCGGGTATAAGGTTCCCAACAAGATCGCGGCGGTAACCACCGCCAGAAAGATATTGTTCAACAGCAAGGCACCGTCGCGCGACAGTATACTGGTCTGCGCGGGGCTCTTTAGCATTGGCGCACGCCAGGCGTACAGCGTCAGCGAGCCACCGACTACCAGCACCAGGAAACCGAGGATGAATACGCCTCGTTCCGGATCGCTGGCGAAGGCATGCACCGAGGTCAGCACGCCGGAGCGCACCAGGAAGGTCCCGAGCAAGCTCAATGAAAACGCAAAAATCGCCAGTAACGCGGTCCAGGCCTTGAAGGTGCCGCGTTTCTCGGTGATCGCGAGCGAATGCATCAACGCAGTGCCGACCAGCCACGGCATGAAAGACGCGTTTTCCACCGGGTCCCAGAACCACCAACCGCCCCAGCCCAGTTCGTAATAAGCCCACCAGCTGCCGAGCGCGATTCCCAGGGTTAGAAATAACCAGGCGATATTGGTCCAGGGCCGCGACCAGCGGGCCCAGGCCGTATCCACCTGACCGGAGATCAGGGCCGCGATCGAAAACGCGAAGGCGACCGCGAAGCCGACATAACCGAGATACAGCATTGGCGGGTGGATCGCGAGTCCGATATCCTGCAATAAAGGATTGAGATCGCGCCCCTCCACCGCCGCCGGCAGCAAGCGTTCGAACGGATTCGAAGTAATGATGATAAACAGTAAAAAACCGCAACTGACCATGCCGAGCACCGCCAGCACGCGCGCGCGCATCGCGCGCGGAACATTAGGCGTGAACACCGCAACCGCTCCGGTCCACAGCGCCAGCACCAGCGACCACAATAACAGCGAGCCTTCGTGCGAGCCCCAGACCCCCGAGATTCGGTAAATCAACGGCAGCTCGCTATTCGAATTTTGCGCCACGTACTGCACCGAGAAATCATGGCTCAGAAAAGCCCAGGTCAGACAGGCATAGGCGATGCCGACAAACAGCAGCTGCGCCAACGCTGCCGGCACCGCCAAGGCGATCCAGCGCTGCACCCCGAGGCTCGCGCCGGCTAGCGGCACCAATGCCTGAATGACGGCAATACTGAGTCCGATAATCAGCGCGAAATGTCCGATTTCGGGTATCACTGCTCTGCCTCGTCTTTTTTATGCATGCCGGCCAGTTCCGGCGGCATATAGTTTTCATCGTGTTTCGCCAGGACTTCCTGAGCGACGAATTCACCGTCGCCATTCAGCTTGCCGTTGGCGATGATGCCCTGACCTTCACGGAACAGATCCGGCAGGATACCGGCGTATTTTACCGTGACCTGCCGTTCGTTGTCGGTCAGATCGAATTGCACGGTGAGACCATCGCCCGGACGGCTGACGCTGCCGTTGACGACCATGCCGCCCATACGAAATAGCTTGTTGCCGGGAGCCTTGCCTGCCCGCACTTCGGTGGGAGTAAAAAAGAACATGATGTTTTCGTCCAGCGATTTTAGCGCCAGCCCGACGCCGACGGCGACGCCGGCAACCATCAGTGAAATCAAAAATAGTCTCTTCTTGCGTGCAGGAGTCATTGTCTCTCAGCCTTCCGGCGCCGTTTCAATTGGCGCAGTTCTTTCTCATGTTGTTTGCGCGGCAAATACCAGTTCAACCATAGCACAAGCGCGCACAGCGCATAGCTCGGCCAGACGAACGCGGCATAACCACCCATTTGGAAAAATTCCGCCATCTAAAGTTCCTCAACCCATTTACTATTTCGTTCGCGCAGCAATAGTTCAACCCGGCATTTGTGGAACAACGCCAGTACATAGTAAATCTGGAACGCCAGCGCCATGATCAGGATTGGAACGTACATGCTCGGAGGCATCGAAGGCTTGTCGAACTTGGTCAGTGAAGCGCCCTGGTGCAGCGAGTGCCACCATTCCACCGAATAATGAATAATGGGGATATTTACGACCCCGACCAGCGCCAGGATCGCGACCGCGCGCGCGGCGATGCGTTTATCCTCGATCGCGTTATGCAGACCGATGACACCGAGGTAGAGAAACAGCAGGATAAGCTCGGAAGTCAGGCGCGCATCCCAGACCCAGTAGGTGCCCCACATCGGCTTGCCCCAGAGCGACCCGGTAACCAGCGCCAGAAAGGTAAAGCTGGCGCCAATCGGCGCACTGCTGATTAACACCACTTCTGCCAGTTTCATACGCCAGACGATTATTACAATGCCGCAAAAGGCCATCACGACATAGATGAAAAGTGACATCCAGGCCGTCGGCACATGGACGAAAATGATGCGGTAGCTTTCGCCTTGTTGATAATCCGGCGGCGCCAGCCACAGGCCGCCGTACAGGCCGGCGAGCAGCAGGGCCAGAAATATCCAGGTCAACCAGGGGATCCATTTACCTGCGATGCGGTAAAAATGCGGTGGCGAACCCAATTTGTGAAACCACAGAAACATAATCGTCCGTTTAGCTTGCAGACATTCTCAAAGCTGCCGCTGTCGCCCACGGCGATAACGAGACCGACAGCAGTAAAAAGGCCAGCAGCATGTAAATTTGTGCTGAAACCTCGAATCCCATGGCGGCATTTTCGATCGCACTGGCGGCGAAAATCAGCACCGGCACGTACAGGGGCAATACCAAAAGCGACAGGATTATACCACCTTTTCGTAAACCGACAGTTAACGCAACGCCGATTGCACCGATCAAACTCAGGATTGGCGTGCCGATTAAAATCGTCAGTAACAGCACCGGTTGCGCCTCACCCGGCATGCCCAGCATTTCCGCCAGTAACGGCGCCACTATCAGCAACGGCAAACCGGTCACCAGCCAGTGGGCGCTGACTTTGGCTAGTACGAGTATAGCCACCGGATGCGCACTCAGCAGAATTTGTTCGAGCGAGCCGTCGTCAAAATCCGAGCGGAATATGCTGTCCAGCGACAGCATCGCCGCCAGCAGCGCGGCCACCCAGATAATGCCGGGCGCGATGCGCGCCAGCAATTCCGGCAGGGCGCCGAGCGCGAGTGGAAACATGGTGATCACTAACACAAAAAACAAGAGCGGCATCGCATATTCGGCGCGATTGCGCAGCGCCAGCAGTAAATCCCGCCGCAGCAGGAAGACAAAGGCCTGGCCCAGCGACAGGCGACTGCTCATGCCGGCTGTCCCAGGTTCAAGCGCTGCACCGGCATCGTCGGCAGTGAAATATCGTGGTGCGACGTGACTACGATCACGCCCGCGCCCTGCAAGTGCTGCTCGAACAATATCGCGAACATTTCCATACTGGCCTTGTCCAGCGAGGTAAAGGGTTCGTCCAGGATCCACAGCAGCGAATCGGTAGCCAGCAGCCGCGCCAGCGCCAGGCGCCGTTTCTGCCCGGCCGACAGGCTGCCGACTTCGGATTCACCGTAGGCAAACAGATTTACCTGCTCCAGCACGTCATCGAGATCCCGCTCTGACGGAACCCCCATCGCCCTGGCCAGGCGCAGATTTTCGAGGCAGGACAATTCGTGTTTGATACCGTCGTGATGGCCGACATAATTGACCTGTTCATAATAGTCTCCGGCGAGACGGTCGATGGGTTGGCCACGCCACAATATGTCGCCGCCATCCGCGAGGCGAAGCCCGGTCAGAATGCGCAACAGGCTGGTTTTACCGCAGCCGTTAGGGCCTTCGACGACCAGCATTTCGCCCGCTTCGAGTGCAAATTCGAGATGCTCGAACAGTTGACGATCGTTGCGGTTGCATCCGAGATCCCGGATTTCGAGTAAGGTCGATGTGGACATGCATAGCTTGGGAATTGACGTGCCCGAAGATTAGCCTTGGCCCCGGCCGCGATCAACACATTTTTTTGATATAGATCAGGCCGACTAATACTAACGAGAGTAGGGTAATATTATTAACCCGGAGATAATTATGCCGCATTCAGCCATCGCGTGTCTGTTCACAGCAAGGCATCAGAACGCCGCTGTAGTTATTCTGCAGCAAGTTCTGATAACGCCGTCTGTGGGCAGACACGCGATGGCCTATCTTTTATAATATCAATTAGTTAGGGAGCCCAAGAAAGCGCCAGCTCCGCGTTGCAACTCTTGCCAATGGAACAACCATTGGCGGCGAGTCGCGCCTTGATCTGACGCTTTCTTGGGCCCCTGAATACGACATATATTATCGCCGGGTTAATAGGGTAGACGAAACGGAGAAAGACATTATGACTACCAAAGAACAATTAATCGATCAGCACATTCGCGAATACGAGTCGCGCTTGAAACATATCGATGAACTTTACCAGCGCGCGCACGATGCGACCGAGCATCTTGATGCCGAACACGATAGCCGCTCGGAGTTGAGTGATTTGGCGAAACAGCGCCTGCAACTGCAGCAGCATGCGGATGAAATCAAAACCATGTCTGTCGATAAATGGCGCGAAGATACAGTACAGAGTGCGGGACCCATGGCGATCTGGGATATTCTCGCGCAAAAACTGGAAGATTTCCTCGAGCGGCACGAATAGGAATCCTCGGGGACAGATCTGCAGATCTGTCCCCTTCGAAGCGAGCAAAGCATCTCAGCTCCACTCAATCTACAAGCGCAGGTTAGCCCCGCAAATAAGAATTATCAGGATCGAACAGCGGTTCCGAGTAGAGCCGTGCCGGCACCATCTCGCCGAGGATTTCGATTTCGACCGCGCGGCCTTCGGTCGCCATTTCGGTCGGCAAAAAGCCGAAGGCAATACTCTTTTCGGCATAATGCGAGTAACCGCCCGAAGTCACGTAACCCACGACAACGCCTGCATGCCAGATCGGCTCCCAGGCGACGGCATCGGCGTCTGTGGCGTCGACTGTGAAGCTGCACAGTTTGCGGCTCACCCCCTGCTCTCGCTCGACCAGTGCCGCGGCCTTGCCGATGAATTCGGCGTCTTTATCGTAAGCGACGAAGCGATCCAGCCCGGTTTCGAGCGGCGTGTAGTCGGGTTTGAATTCACGCATCCAGGAGCCGAATGATTTGTCCAGGCGCAGGCTCATCATCGCGCGCATGCCAAAAGGCCGCAAGCCGAGATCTTTTCCGGCATCGGTTAGCAGGTCGTAGAGTGCCAGCTGATGATGCCAGGGCACGTAGATTTCGTAACCGCGGTCACCGGTGTAACTGACGCGCTGCACAATCGCCCGGCATTGGCCGATATCGATTTCTCGCACCGCTAGAAACGGCAACGCGGCGGTCGACACGTCCGCGCGCGTGACACGGCCAAGTAATTCCTGCGCCTTCGGGCCCGCGATCTGAAACCCGATGCGCTGTTTCGAAACATTGCGCAAGCTCACCCCCGAGCCCGGTAAATGACCTTCGAACCAGCGCATGTGGTACGCCTGGGCGCCAAAGGATGCAGTCACCTGAAATAGATTCGGCGCGAGCTGTGCAACGGTAAAATCTCCGATAATGCGACCCTTCGGACTCAACATCGGGTTCAAGCTCAGCCGACCCGGCGGCGGAATTCTGCCGGCCATGATCCGATCCAGATACGCGTGCGCGCCTTTACCTGAAATTTCATACTTGCCGAAATTGTGCACTTCGTTGAGACCGACCCTGGTGCGCACCGCCTGTACCTCCGCCGCCACCGTAGCGAAGGCGTTCGATCGCCGAAAACTCGGGGTTTCATAGGGTTTTTCACCGGCGGGCGCAAAATAATTGACATGTTCCATGCCGTACATATCGCCGAAGACCGCGTTTTGCGACTTCCAGAGGCCGTATACCGGGGTCGTATCGAGCGGGCGTGCCGCCGGCAACTCTTCGTTGGGATAGGATACGCTGAAGCGCCGCTGGTAATTTTCGCGCACTTTGAGACGCGTGTATGACGGCGTGCAATAGTCGCCAAAACGCGCCACATCCATTGCAAATACGTCGCGTGAGGGTTCGCCGTCGATCATCCACTCGGCCAGCGTGAGGCCGACGCCCCCGCCCTGGCTGAAACCGGCCATCACCGCGCAGGCGGACCAGTAATTGCGTAACCCGGGAACCGGCCCGACCAGCGGGTTGCCGTCGGGGGCAAAGGTGAAGGGGCCGTTGATAACGGTCTTGATGCCGGCATCGGCAAGTACCGGGAAACGCCGAAAGGCAAATTCCATCGAGTCGCCAATGCGATCGAGGTTCTCATCCAGCAGTTCATGCCCGAAATCCCAGCGCGTGCCGTCGACCGCCCAGGGAACGCAGTTCTGTTCGTAAAACCCGATCACCAGGCCCTTGCCTTCCTGGCGCAGGTAACTCTCGCCCTCGGGGTCCATGACGTGCGGCAACTCGCTATCCTGCGCGTAAACCTCGGCAAGGTCCGAGGTCGCGAAATACTGATGTTCCATCGGGTGCAGCGGCAGATAAATTCCGGCCATGGCGCCGATCTCTCGCGCCCACAACCCGGCGGCATTGACCAGTTGCCCGGCGATGATCGTGCCCTGCTCGGTGACCACATCCCAGCCGCCGTCGGGCCGCGGATTGGTCTCCAGCACCGGATTGCGCAGCAGGATTTCAGCCCCCTGCAGCTGCGCCGCCTTGGCATAGGCGTGGGTGGTACCCGAGGGATCGAGATGTCCGTCCAGCGGATCGTATAACCCACCCAGCACACCGTCGGTATTGGTGATCGGGCTTAGTTTGCGAATTTCTTCGGGTGTGATCAACTCGGTGTCGAGCCCCATGTGGCGGTGCATTGCGCGCGCCGATTTGAGGAAATCGAGCCGCTCCGGAGACTCCGCCAGCGTGATACCGCCGACGTGATGCAGGCTGCAGGACTGGCCGGTGATCTCCTCGAGTTCGCGGTACAGGCGAATCGTATAACCCTGCAGCGCCGCCATATTGGTATCGGCATTGAGCGTGTGGAACCCGCCGGCGGCATGCCAGGTCGAGCCCGAGGTCAATTCCGAGCGTTCGATCAAGACCACGTCCTGCAGGCCGAGTTTGGTCAGATGATAGATAACGCTACAGCCGACTACCCCGCCGCCGATGACGACTACCTGCGCATGTGATTTCATAGCTACGAGTCCTCTTAACCTGTATCTGTCGTTCCCGCTCGGGCTTAGCTGGAGGAAGCGTCAAAGGCGCTTAGCCCAGTACCGAAAAACTGCTGTCCTGATTGACCTCCCGCAGGCGCGAGTAAAAGCCGCTGGAAAAGGTATGGTCGATATTTTTCAGATGAAAATCGATCGGGCTGTCATCCTGATCGTTACCGTTTTGTGTTGTCTCGATGATATTCGCCATCAATTCACCCGCTATCGGCGCATTTTTAAACTGGTTTCCGCTAGTGCCGATCGCGAGGTAAAAACCGGACAGGTCCGAGCGGTCGTAAATCGGGATCCAGTCATCGGTCACATCGTAAAGATCCACCACGCCGCGCATCTGGTTGGGTACGCCCAGACTCGGCACCCGCTGGCAAACCCGCAGCACCTGCACCTTCCATTGCTCGCTAAAATCGCGGTTATAGTCATCCGGATCGACCCACTCATGCGGATCGCAAGGTGGATCCTCGCTGCCGATCAATAGTGCGTCGCCCTGTTCGGGGCGAGTATAGAGTCCGATATCGCTATCCGAGGTAACGCAGGCGGTATCGCGGCGATAACCCGCCGGTAACGGCACATGCGCCACTTCCTGGCGCAGGGCGCGGGTTTTAATCCGCATCGATTTTTCGACGCCGGCCATTTGATTGACTTTGGAGGAATGGGGTCCGGCGGCGTTCAGCACCACCGGGGCCTCGACGGTGTCGCCGTTTTCCAGTTTAACTCCGCCGACACGTCCATTGGCGCATTTGATTTCGACGACGCGGGCGTTGTACCTGAATTCGCCTCCGCTGCGTTCGGCGGCGCGCATGATGTTATGCGTCGCCAGTTGCGGATCGGAAATGTATCCCGCGGCATGAAACAGCACGGCGCCGGTCAGGGATTTTGCGTTGGCCACGCCGAACTCGGGATCGTCGGGCCGCTTGACCGGATAAAACGACTCGGTGTTCCAGACTGGCAACTTCGCGCAAATCTGCTCGGGCGAGAATTCGCTATAAGGCGACTCGAGTTGATCCATCAGCGCCATGGCCGGGCGCAGGTAATCGTTGGCCCCGGTTTTCATCACCAGCGCACCGACATTGTGATATTCGATCAGGCCGCGCTCGTCGATATCCTCACCGCCCAGGTAATCGGCCCAGTTTTTCCAGTAGAAATGCGACTCGTAAGCCATAGCGGAGCCGTCGAGTGTGGAGTAGTAGGGGCGGATGATGGCGCAGGAACCTGAAGTCGAGCCGTAACCCGCGGCCGGCAGGGTATCGAGATTGAGCACTTTCCAGCCTTTGCGCCCAGCGCCAGCGAGGTTGCGCAGCCGATAATACCGGCGCCGATTATGATTGCATCGTAGCTGTTAGTCATTTGAAATTCCCGTGTTCAGGTTAGTTACTCTGTGCCAGCAGTTGCCGCAGGTAATCCTGGATTTCATGCGGATGCACCGTCGCAATGCGAATCAGATCGTCGAAGCGCGCGGTCAGCTTGCGAATGTGGTTGATACTGTTGACGATGACATACAGGTGTCCCAGAAACAGCGTCGCGCGCAACGGACCGAATATGGTGAACGACGCGGAGTAACTCTGTTTAGCGTCGAACAGATACCAGCGAAATCCCGGATACAGCTCGTCGTTGAGTTCGATCATGCGTTCGAGCTGGCGCCGCCGATCGGCCCGTTCAAGTCCCTGCCAGATCCCCTGCCCGGCGGCAAAGCTCTCGAGATGCTGCAACGGCATGCAGGTTTCGAGTTCACTGCCGGGATGGCGCTGTTGCAGCAGCAACAGCTGGTTGTCGCGCACCGATTGATCGATCTTGCCCGCGCCGTAGCGATTGAATTCGTACTCGGCCACCGCCTCGGTCTTGAGCAGATCGGGCAAGGTCGTCGGCACGTAACGAATCTTGTAACCGCAGGCTTCGCGATGCCATTCCAGGTTTTTTTCTAAAATACTGGTCGAGTAGGCGTCGACCTGCAAGGCCTCCGGCAAGATGTTGGCGCCCATCGAACCTTCCTGAGTCAGCCCTAGTAACCAGTCGATGCTGACCTGGTACACTTCGGCGATCGACGCCACGGTATCGGCGCGCGGCAGGCGGATATTATCGGCCGTGAGTAACTGCGACAGGGTCGAGCGATCGACCTTGATCGAGGCCGCGAACGCCGAGCGATTCAAGCCGCTCTCGTTGATGACTTGCTGCAGGCGATCCTGAAACAGACTGACCCGTTCCTGCAACTTCATCGCGCGAGCTCCAGTTCGCGGCGACGCTCGGCCACATACTGTTGCAACGATTCCTGCTTAGAGACTGGCATCTCGGGCGGCTGATAGTCGGCGATTTTTTGTCGGTAAATCCTGTTGGCGCGTTGCAACGCGGTCAGTTCGCCGTTCTCGCTCCAGGTCTCGAAATTGCTCCAATCGGATACCAGCGGTTCGTAAAAGGCGCTAGTGTAGTTGTCTAGCGTGTGTGCGGTGCCGAAAAAATGCCCGCCGTGACCGGCTTCCCTGATCGCATCCAGCGCCAGTGTGGATTCGTCCACCTTCAGCGGCGTCAGCGTCTCGCGCATCATTTGCAGCATATCGACATCGATAACGAATTTTTCGAACGACGCACACAGCCCGCCCTCGAGCCAGCCGGCGGCATGTTTGACAATCTGCGCATGCCCCATGACCGCACCCCAAAGCGACATTTGCGATTCCCAGGCGGCCTGGGCGTCGACGCAATTCGAGGCGTTGGTATTGGAAGAACGAAACGGCAAGCCATAGCGGCGCGCGAGCTGACCGCTGGCCCAGGCGGCGCGGGTGTACTCGGGCGTGCCGAAGGCCGGCGCACCGCTGCGCATGTCCGCGTTCGAGGTGAATCCGCCGTAAACCATCGGCGCGCCCGGATTGACGATTTGCGACAGGGCGATAACCCCGAGCGCCTCGGCATTTTGCTGTGCCAGCGCGCCCGCCAGGGTGATCGGGCACATCGCACCGGACAGCGTAAACGGGGTGACGATGACCGGTTGTCCGTAACGCGCCATTTCCATCAAACCGTCAAGCATCGACCCGTCGACCCGCAGCGGCGAATTGGTGTTAACCACGCTGTTAACGCTGGGTTCCGATTTAAGCGTTTCCAGATCGACGCCGCGCGCGAGCGCGGTCATCCGTATGCCGTCCATGACGCGGCCGCCGCCGAGGCAGTAAAGCGAAAACGCCCTGTCCGTCAGCGTGAACGCCGCCAGGGTGGTATCGAGATGACGCGTATCGGGCGGGATATCGATTGGTTCGACCGGGTAACCGCTCAAAAAATCGATCACATCGAAACTCTGCGTCAGCCGCAGAAAATTACAATAGTCCTCGAAGTTGCCGCTGCGCCTGCCGCCGTCTAGATCGGAGCTGTTGGGCGCGCTGGCGACGGTGGTGAAATTGATCGCATTGCGACCTATCAGGCGGTTGCGTTCCGGGTTGGGCGCATGCAGCGTAAATTCTGCGGGAACGCTCGAAATTCTGGCCATGACCTGGTTGCGATCGAGATAAACCCGCTGCCGATCCCAGTCAACGCGCGCCCCATCCTGCTGATACAGCGCGAGCGCCTCTTCATTCAAAATCTCCAACCCGATGTCTTCGAGGATGCGCATCGAGGCATCATGAATCAAATCCAGCGACTCGGAGTCCAGCGCGTCCATCGGCTGGTAAGGATTGAACAGCTGTTGTGCCCGCGGCGACACCTGCGAAGCCACCGAATCAGTGCGTTTGCGGACTCTTCTTCTGACCATTTAAAGACTCCTCGAAGGGGAGTATCGATACTATTTGACGTATCTAAAAATGTCTATCTATGTCACATGAGTTCTTTCAAAACAAGTTTGTTGATTTAAATCAACATTTCGAATATCAAAAGCAACTGGTTTTTATCGGGGCACGGGGCTAACTTACGTCGCCATGAATGCCAGCCGATTCATTGCCTGCGGCATGTATGCGCCGAATGACGATATTAAAAATGCATGGCAGGCGCTGTTTGATCAGTTTTACGCTTTGGTCGGCCCGATTAGCGGCTTGCAGCAGCGCCTGGTTTTCGGCACCGATGAATCTCTGTTGCGCGACCCGGGCCTGTTAATCGGCCATACCTGCGGATACCCTTTGATGACAGGCCTGCAGGATGCGGTCATGCCCTTTTGCGCGCCCTGCTTCGAGGTGCCGGGTGCGATCGGCAAACTCTATTCGAGCCTCTTCATCGTGCCCGCGGATTCCAGCCTCGAATCGCTGCAACAATGCTGCGGCGGAATCGTCGCGATCAATGACGCCAACTCCAACAGCGGCATGAACGTATTGCGCTACGCGCTGGCAAAACTTAAGGCCGGTCCGGGGTATTTTTCCGATGTTTTGATGACGGGCGGACACTTGGCCAGTCTCGAGGCGGTAGCGGCGAACCGGGCTCAACTGGCTGCTATCGATTGCGTTAGTTACCAGTTACTCACCGCGCGAAATCCGGGACTCGACCATGCGATACGCGTTATCGGTTTCAGCGAACCGACTTGCGGCCTGCCCCTGGTCGTGGCGCGCGCGCAATACTCGCGACAACAATGCAACAGCTATCTCGAGGCACTCAATCAGGCGCTGCGGCAGACCGCCGATGAAGTCAAGCAGACGCTTTACCTCGATCGTTTCGAAAGCGCCGAACTGGACGATTATCGATCGATCCTCGCGCTCGAAAACTATGCCGTCGAAGCCGGTTACGCGACGCTGAATTAGGCGTTGCCGAGCTGCCTGCGCTGCTCTAAACTCGGTCCACAATAACGGCTAGTCACTCACTTTACAGAACGGCAATTCGATGTGGAAAGACCTTGGCAGCTCCTGGGCGATATTGCTCGGCATCGGCTTCATGATGCTCGCCAACGGCTTGCAGGGGACCTTGCTCGGGGTGCGCGCGGGCATCGAGGGTTTTTCCACCTTCAACACCGGTATCATGATGTCGGGTTATTTCATCGGCATGTTTGTCGGCTCGATGATCGCTCCCTGGCTGGTCAATCGCGTCGGCCACATCCGCGTGTTTTCGGCGCTGGCTTCGCTGGCATCGATCTCGATTCTGTTTCACGGCGTCTACATCGACCCCTGGCTGTGGATGGCGATGCGGGTGTTAACCGGAATCAGCTTCGCCGGGTTTTACGTCGTCACCGAAAGTTGGCTGAACGATCGCGCCAGCAATGAAACCCGCGGCAAGATATTGTCTATATACATGGTTATCGTTACCGGCAGCATGGGCGTCGGCCAGTTTCTGTTGAACCTCGCCCAACCCGATGCCATCGATTTGTTTATTCTGATCTCGGTCATCATTTCATTTGGCTTGATTCCGATTCTGCTTACCGTAAAACCCGCGCCTAATTTCAGCACTTCGTCAAAAATATCGGTCGCCGAGTTGTACCGGGCTTCGCCTTTGGCCACCATCGGCAACTGCCTGACCGGTATGGCGCATGGCACCATCTTTGGTCTGGGTGCGATCTACGCCAGCCAGGTCCTGGTGGACTTGAAATCGGTTTCCCTGTTCATGGCCTGTTTTCTGATCGGCAGCCTGATTGCCCAATGGCCGGTGGGTCATATCTCGGACCTGGTCGGACGACGCGTGGTAATGGCGGGGCTATCGGTAATCTCGATAGTCTGCTGCGTGCTGGCGGTAGCTCTTGCCAAAGGCAGCCTGATTTTCTATCTGGTTATAACGCTACTCGGCGGAGCCGCGATGCCGATGTATTCGATTTGTATCGCCTATGCCAACGACCGCCTGGAACCGCATCAAATCGTCGGCGCCAGCGGCAGCCTGGTGATGATGTCGGGATTCGGCGCCATGACCGGACCCATTCTGATCGCATTCTTCATGGAATTATTCGGCATGGAATACTACTTCTGGGGAATAGCGACCGTATTCGGCATGATATTCTTTTTCACGCTGATCAGAATCGGATCGCGCGCGGCAGTGGCGATCAAGGATCAGCCGATGTTGATCGTGGGACCGATAGGCACGCCGATCGCGGAATTTATCGCGCCGGATTCCATCGAGTACGCCGAAGCCGTCGCCAAGCACGAAGTCGAACAACTCGACCTGCGTGAAGATATAACCGAGCGTCAACTGTGAGGCTAGCCGGGTCGATATAATCGGTATCGGACAATACGGCGCCAGTTGGCTAAAACCAGATCGAGGTAAAAAACCGCGTAACCGTGGCATCAAAACTGTAGGCCGATTCCTCTCCCGTGGGCGCGTTATCGGTCAGATCGCGGAAATCATCGTAATCGAAGTTGATCCAGTCGACCTGCAGGCTAACGCCGCCGCGCTCGATCGCGCTCCAGGCGCGGCCGAACTCCCAACTCGCGCCGAGCCCGATGGTGCTGCTGGTAAACGTGCTCAGCTCTTTGTCGCGCGCACGGAATTCCGTTGCCTCAGAACTCGGAAACAAATCGCTGTAAAAGCTGGCGCTGGATTGATCGTGAAATCGATAACTGGCTTCGAATATCCATTGGTCGCCGTATGGCATCTTGTAACCGACTTCATAAGTGACGGCTTCGATATCCCAGGTGTCGTCAAAAACCCGCACACCGCCGTGAATCGCGGATCGCTGCGGCAGGAAATAGTTGGCCCGTAACGCAATTGCGGTACTGGTGCGGGTACGCGGATAGTTTTCCCCCTCGAAAGAAAATCCGGTACCGGAGATATAACGGACCTGGCGATAGGGATTGTTGAGATAACCTTCGTCGCTAATCGTTTCGTAGGTCGCCGCCAGCACCAGGTTCTTAGTCAAAATCTGGGATATCCCCAGACGGTAACTACGAACTTCGGACTCCCTTTCGAAGACAGGGTCATCGGATCTTGTTATCGTATTATTACCGAGCGCAAATGACATACTGATCGTAGTCAAGTCGCCGAACATATCCTGGGAAATGCCAAGGCCCAGGGTATTGGCGTCAAAATCATTTTCTGTGCTCACCGTATAACCAAGACTCACGGTCGTCTTCTGGCGCAGATAATCCAGACTGATGCCATTCTCTTCGCGCTGTTCGGTGTATTCACTGGCGCTGACCACGACGTCGATCGATGCGCTGGTAACATTGTCGACATAGTGGTTCAGACCAAGCGATACGCTGTCTCCGAGATTCTTGCGCACTAGCAGCGAGGGCCCGTCGATTTCTGCGCCGCCGCCATCGTAGCGATGGTACAACAGATCCGCGCGCTCCTCAGGCAATACCGCCGCGGCGGCAAGTTCCGAGAGCGACAACAAAGCGAGGCATAGCGCAGCGCGAATGCCGGCCGCAAGCCTGTGCGAACCGGGCGCGGGCCGCGAAAGGTAATTTCGGGGAAAGGCCAACAACGCGAATACCGGCTAGTTGCAGCCGCAACCACCACCCGTTGCTATGCCGGCACCGCGCGCGCCTTCACGCGAATCATATACGTGGTGAAGATAACTCGACGATATCGGATCGCGATTGAAATTCATCACGGGAGCCGCCAGATTGGCGCGCTCGTAGGGTTTGACCCAGGGCTCGATGGCGCATCCGGCGAGCAGCACGGGTCCGATTAGTAGCGGGATCAACAATAATTGCCGCACGTCGTTACTCCCGCACCAGCTTTTTAACCATTTTACGGTATTTTTTCTCATCCCCCGGTTTATAGCCCTTGTGAAGGAATCGCATATTTCCATCTCGGTCCACCACTACCGTGGTAGGCATCGCGATCACTTTATACAGTTTGCTGACTCGATTCTTGCTGTCCAGCAGCACCGGAAAATCGACCGGAAAGTCGTTCAGGAAACCGCGCGCATTATCGGCCTGTTCCTCGACGTTTACCCCCAGCACGGTAAAACCCAGGGGTTGATATTTTTTGTGCAAGGCATTCAACAACGGCATCTCTTCGCGGCAGGGGCCGCACCAGGACGCCCAGAAATTGATCAAAACGACATTACCGGCCATTTCACTAAGCTTCATATTCTTCCCGCCGAGTGATTTCAGAGTAAAATTTGACGCCGGTCCAGCACCCGCGGCCGCGCCGGCCGGGCCGACAATCCCAAAGGACAGCGAACCCAACAGGATCAGGCACAATCCGATTTTCGATATTTTGCTCTTCATAATCTTTCTCCTAAAAAAACAGGTTCAACGACGCGGTGAGCTCCAGATTATTGGTGGATTCATCTTCGCCAAAAACATCCTGTTCGAAAATTAAATCCCGCATTTCGATATCCAGACTAAAGCCGTCTGCAAACAAAGTACGGTATCCGACGCCATAACCGATAGTAAATCGATCGTCGCCCGCAAAGGTCGTGGTGCCAACGCCGGCGGATAAATAAAACACTGTATTAAATGTAGTCGAATCGGTGACAAATGCCTCCCCCGGAAACAGGTTGAACCCGAGGCTGATGAGGTAATACTCGAGTTCGCGTTCCTCATCGGACAATAGCGGTGCACCGCCGCTCAATCTTTCGAAACTGGTTTCCCCGACCTCGCTGATGCCGTAGGAAGCCTGCACAAAGAAATCTTCCGACACGTGATAGCCGAGTTTGACCCCGATGACGACGTTGGTATCGAAGTCTTCGACCGCCAGATAACCGCCATAGATCGCAATTTCGAAATCATCCGAATCGATTAGCGACTCGTCGAATTCGCTGCGCTCGATTTGGGGTTGGATCAAATTAGTCTGTTCTTCCTCATCGCTTTGCGCCAGGACCCCGGTCCAGGACAAGCCAGCGGCTAGAAACCCAAACGCTAGAAAAATACTGCGAAACCGAATTTCCATTCGTTTACATCCTCGTTGTCGTTGCGGGTGCTATTGGCCGAAAAAATAATATATTCGTTGAACTCGAGCCGAAACAAAAAACTGCGGCTGATATAGCGCTGAACGCCGATCCCGAATTGTGCAAATTCGTTGCTGTCGTCACGGGTCGAAATCAAGGTTGCGCTCGGGCTGACCTTTATTCTACCCAATCCCAGCGTCATGTACGGCGAATACTTCAAATCGGGCAAGGGCTGCATCACCGCGTTCGCTTTCAGAAAAGTAGCGCTCGATCTGCGGCCAACCGACTGACCGAAATGCAGCTCGGCGGCGAGATTTTCGCTGAACGAATAGGCGGTGAACAGGGTAAACACCGGCGCCGATTCGAACTCGCCTCCGGTCACCCCGAGCACCCAGTTACGGCGCGCGAAATCCTGCTGATCGAGTTCGGCGATGTTAAACTTTTCACCCGACGGCAATAAAGTCTGGCGCATCTGACTGCGACTGGCCCAACCGGTTTTACCGTCGCCGGTTACGATCTTAAACCAGTCGGTCTTACGCCGCAAAACGCGCACCTCGGCGCCCCGGTCGATCACGTAAAATATCGGGTAACCGGCGCCGGGGCCGGTATGGAGTTCGATAAATGGATCGGCGATGGTAACGCGCAAGGACTCGGCGTCTATTGCGGCCGTTTCCACCGCCGACGATGGTTCCTCTTGCTCCGTCTGGGCAAACGCCGAATCACAGGTAGCAGCTAGCAAAAGATACAGGCTGGGCAAAAGACTCCCCTTGAATCGTCTCAAGATTTTATTCCCGTATGAAATCAGCCACTAATTTAGTTTTGTGGCGCCGCCGGGTCAAATGGATCGTTGAAATTTTGTGCGCCCAGATCGATCCACTCGCTAATCAATTTCAATTCGGCGGCGCTCAACATAACCGTGTGATCGACACTGCCCAGCGGTAATGCACGCCCGGCGTCGAGCTCGGTGCCGGTCATCTTTTCGATAAAAAAGCTGCTGCGGGCGCCGGCCGTCGTCATTATCCGCGCGATTGCCGAGGCGGGATCGGGAATCGTGCCGCCATTGCCGTCGGGCACCGTAAAGAGTTCGAGTTGATTAGCGCCCGCATTAAAGAATTGACCCTGCCTGGCGTTGAACAATTGGTCAAAGGAACGGAAACGGTCATTCGGGTCCTGATTGGGATCGGGAGTCAAATCGAGTTGCCCATAGGGTAAGCGGGTACCGCCGAGGCTGGTATGGCAACTAACGCAGGTTTCGTCGCCGACGCCATCCAGGTTCACGGTATCCATTACGAGTGGCGTGTTAGTCGGGTCGCCCGCGGTCGGATTGAGCGGCGCCAGCGGCGTGAAGTCATCGACCGCATTGACGTCGCGGTCGAGCTGGAAGATAGCATGGATATGCGGTGGATAATTGATCGTCACGCGGCAATTATAGGCCCAGGGCGCGCAAAAGGTATTGGTCGGCGGCGTCATCGAGGCATTCAGATCGGCGTAGCGATAGGCGTAACTCGCGTCCGCCGCGCGCACTGCGGGATCAGTCCAGTAATCGTCGTAAATCAAGTCGGCGCTAAGCGTCGGTTGATTGGCGACGGCGAGGCTGTCGAAACGCACCTCGGCCATGGTTTGTCCGAACGCGCCCGTATACGGATTCGGCGGCGCCGAGCCCGGGACCAGGGTGTTGACGAAACTTAAACCGGCGGGCAGGCCGCTATTGATCGATGGCGCCTCGCCGTCGCTGCGCGCATGAATCTCGGGTGGGTTGCCGCCATTATTGAGGTCGTGACAGCCGACGCAGGTCAGCGTGTCTCCCGGCTGCACGTGGAACCAGTTCTCATGGCTCGGACCAATGCGCCGGCCTTCGCCGTCGAGCACCTCGACCGCCAACGGGACAAATGCCGGCACCTTGACCTTGACCGAACCGTCGGGTTCGACCGGCGCATAGCCCACGATCTGACGCATACCGCGGCTGCGCTGCGGCCCGAAGGCATTGCCATCGAGGTCAGGCGGATTGACCAGCGTCGGATCGTCCGGGTCGGGAATGCCGACCGACTTGACGAAACGCACGAAGCGCGCCGGGCGCTCGGCCGCGAGCGCATTTAGCGGATCGGCAAAATCCTGTACCGAATTAATACCGGGGGCCGGGGTACATTGGTTGAAGTAACAGCCGTTGAAGCCGCCGTCGCCCATATCGTAAACGCTCTCGATATTGACCACGCCAACCAATTCACTCTGCCAGCCGTTATCGAGCTGACCGAGCAGCTCGCGGTCGAAAATAACCTGCGGCCGGGTTCGATTCTCCACTGCGATCGCTTCGGTGATGACCCTGCCGGCTTCCGCCAGCACCAGCGGTTTCTCGGTATCGACGTCCATATCGTAAAGCCAGATCGAATAGGCCGGCGACCTTTCGACGGCGTTCGGATCCGACAGGTAGGGATCGATGCAGGGCCGGATCACATTGTTCAGTTCCAGCTGGCAGGTCGACTTGCTGACCAGTACCCGGTTCGAGCCGTCCCATAGCGGAAATGCGGTCGCATAGCGGCCGTTGACCGAAATCGAGCCGTCATTGGCTACGCCAGAGATCGTGGCGGCGCGTTGCGCCGGCCCGGGTAAACCGGGCAACGACCAGAGCGGCTTACTGATATCCGCATAACTATCGACACTAACGACCACGATATCGCCGCCGTCGAAAGTATCGTCAAACGGCTTCGTGATTACCATCAAATCGCCGTTTTCCATTTCCCGGAAATTGGTGAACTGGACCGCGGCGCCGCCGGTGCCGGTATTATGGCTGCGCGACCCGTAAAGAATCTGAGTGTCGCTGCCGTCGGGATTAGCGCTATAAAGGTTGATCTCATCGTTGCCGCCGGCATTGTCCCAGCGGCTGAAAACGACGCGCCCGTTCTGGTAATTGGTCAATACCTGCGGATAAAGATCGTGACTCTGGTTGAAGGAAATCTGGTGAATATCGCTGCCGTCGGCATTCATCACATGCAGCACCAGCGCCTGCACACCCTCGTCTTCGTCGAGTGCCGAGTATCTCGGACGGCCTTCGTTGACCAGCATTTCGCGCGCTTGCCGCTGGCGGTTCGAGGTAAATACAATCCGCCCATCGGGCAAGTAAGCAGGATAGAGATCATCACCCTCTTCGGCGGTCAGCGCAGATGATATGACCATTCGGAGCTGACTGGTTTCCAAATCGTATTCGTAGATATTCCAGCTGGGGAAAGGTGCGTTATTCGGATTCGGGTCGAACAACCGCAGTGAAAATATGAGCTTGGTGCCGTCGTGGCTGGCGTTCAAGCCTTTGACATCGCCGATACCGGCGGTAACCGAGCGGGTGATATTGGTTTCATCGCTGCCGCTGCGTAGATAAACGTCGCCGCCGGAGCTGAACAGTTCCGGCTCGCGCACGTCCGCTTGCACCTCGTCTCCCTGATCGTCGACCGGGATCGGACGCTTGATATAGGCAATCGGTATTTCAACAATTCCCGGGTCGATGCCGGCACCGTCCTCTCCCGGCTGACAGGCTCCGAGGGCTAACAGGATCGGGCACAATATCAACCAACCCCAACCGCTGAACCGGGTTTGCGAGCTGGTTGCCACCGGCTCCAGGGGTCGAGTTTGTATCGCTGCTGTCGGTTTCATTATTCCTTCTTAAAGCGCGTTTCCATTGCAGAGTATCTTCGAATTTGAGCCACGATCTTCCGAATTCTGACCAAACGCCGTTTTTTGCTTACCAACGGTATACGGAAGTGCAGGTCACTCTCGTAAACTTAATATCAGGGTTTTGCTATGGATTAAGCAGACGATCGTTGGGATTAGAGCTTATGCAGTAATAACCGATTGGTCAGGGATTTTTTGAGTTTTGTGAATTATTCCCGACAGCAATATCCCTGGGAGCCGACTTGCTGTGCTAGAAATAGTCGCTAACGAATTAACAAAACTGATGCCCCGGGAAATAACGCTTCAGTCAGGAGATAAGTGGAGTTGGCTATGGAAATGAAAAACAAGATATCGCTGCCTCTGGTCATCGTGGCGGCGCTGACGAGTTAGCCAATCTGGGCCGATGCCCAGGACAGGGCGCAGGCCAAAAGAATCCACGATCGCCTCACCGGCGTCACCGCCACCAATGCGACTATCGACGCAATGGAAGCATTGCTGATCAGTGATCCAAGCGGCAAGTTAGCGGCCGAGTATGCGATCGACACCGCACAAAACCCCGATGCCGATGCTTTTTACAACGTCACGCTGAAGAATTTCGCCGCACCCTGGACCAACGAAGAACAAACCGTGTTCACCCCGCTCAACGATTACTCGGCTACCGTGATTGGCTTGATACGCGACGGCGGCGACTTCAGGCAGATACTGCACGGCGATATTATCTATCGCGGCGATCCGGGTCTTGGCATCGCTGCCTACTCCAATAGCGACAACAATCATTATGAACAACTGGAAGCGCTCGGACCCACGGTCGGTAACCTCGCCGATCCGGATATTCTCGAAGGCAGCATAACTCAGCCGGGCATAACCCAGAGTTCGGTCACCGGCCTGCCTAGCACTGCTACCGCGGGTGTGATGACCAGCCGCGCGGGCGCGATGGCGTTTTTCTCCGATGGCACTAACCGCGCCATGTTCCGCTTCACGCTGATGAATCATCTGTGCACCGATCTCGAACCGCTCAAGGACGTATCGCGTACCCCCGATCGGGTGCGGCGCGACGTCTCGCGCAGCCCCGGCGGCGACAGCCGCATCTTCCTGAACGGTTGTGTCGGCTGCCACGCCGGCATGGACGGCATGGCGGGCGCCTTTGCCTATTACGAGTGGCAATACACGGGTGACAAGGCTACCGGTCAGATCGAATATAGACTCGCCCCTGTTCCGCCGGCGACTAATCGCGTTACCGAAAAGCACAATATCAATCCCAATAACTTCGAATACGGCTACATCACTACCGACGACAGCTGGATCAACTACTGGCGCAACGGCCCGAACTCCAAACTCGGCCTGCGGCCCGCCGACGACGGTCCGCTCGCCTCGGGCTGGGGACCGCTGTTAAATCCGGACGCCAAGGGCAATGAAACCGGTAGCGGGGCAAAATCGCTTGGCGTCGAACTGGCCAACAGCAGCGCCTTCGCGCAGTGTCAGGTAGATAAAGCCTTCGAGTCGATCTGTCTGCGCGATCCGGACGTTTTCGCTGCCGACCGCAGCGCGCGCGACGGCATTGTTAGCAACTTTGTCGGCAGCGGCTATGACATGCGCGAAGTTTTTACCGACGTCGCCGCGCATTGCAAAGGGAGTTGAACATGTTGAAAAAATATCCTGTTCTGAAGTTAATTTCGCTACTCGCGCTCGGCGTGCTGACAGCGGCCTGCGATAGCGGCAGCGTCGGCAATACGTCTAATCCGAATCTGGGTGCCAATAGCGGCAATCGGTTCGTTTACAGCGGCCCCCCCGCGCGCAATATCGATGTCAGTAATTTCCAATACTATCTGTGGCGCAATGTGACCGACTCCACCCGTTGCGGCGGCTGCCATAATTCGGACGCCAGCTCGCCGATCACGCCTTTGTTTTTCGATACCTCGAATGTCAACGTGGCCTATGACGAGTCAATTTCGAGAGTAGACCTGGGAAATCCGCAGAACTCCGCCTTCGTCGACAGGCTCGAAAGAACGCATTTTTGCTGGGAAAATAATTCCGCTATCTGCGCCACGCTGCTGGCCGGCTGGATCGACGACTGGAAAAATGCCGCCAGCGGCGGCGTTGCGGCGCGCCAGATCAATCTGACCGCCCCGGCCAATATCCGGGATCCGGGCGACGCCAAGTCGTTTCCCGACTCCGCGACTACGGTCGGCACTAACGGCACTAGTTTCGCCGACACCGTACACCCGCTGCTGGTAGGCACCAATCCGGTAATCGCCGACGCTAACTGCCAGAACTGCCACGAGGAAATCGCCACGCCGTTGCCGCAGGCGCCATTTTTTGCCAGCAGCGATGTCAATGCCGCCTTCGAGGCCGCCAAGGCGAAAATGGACATAGACACCCCGGCCAATTCGCGTTTTGCCACGCGCTTGTTCGAGCAGCATAACTGCTGGAACAGCTGTGGTCCCGACGAAGCCTTGATGGTGGCGCGGATTACCGCGTTCGCCGACGGTATCGCACCGACGCCGATCGACCCGGCCCTGGTTACCAGTAAAGCCTTGACGCTCGGCGAGGGTATTGTCGCCTCGGGCGGCAACCGCCATGAAACCGATCAATTCGCCGTCTGGGAATTCAAGTCCGGCAGCGGCCTGACCGCATACGATACCAGCGGCGTCGGCGCCTCGATCAACCTGTCGCTGCTTGGTAGCGTCAACTGGGTGGGCGGCTACGGCCTCGAATTTACCGGTGGCCGGGCACAGGCCGATACCGTTAACAGCGACAAAATTTATACCTATCTGCAGGATACCCGCGAATATGCCATCGAGGCCTGGGTGATCCCGTCTAACGTGACCCAGGAAGACGCAAATATCGTCAGCTATTCCGGCGGCGATACCGCGCGTAATTTCACGCTCGGTCAGGATATGTATAACTACGAAGCTTTCAACCGCGTCGATTCGGCGACGCCAGCGCCCAACGGCGATCCCTTTTTATCCACCGGACAGGATAACGAAGAACTGGCCCAGGCCAGCCTGCAACACGTCGTGGTCAATTACGATCCGTTCAACGGCCGCAGTATTTACGTCAACGGTCAACTGGTCAACAACCTGATCGACCCGGTCGCCAGCCCGACCACGATTAGCGGCGTCTGGGACGATACCTTTGCCTTTATTCTCGGCAACGAAATCTCGGGTAACCGCCCGTGGACGGGGCAGATCAAGATGGTCGCATTGCACAGCCACCCGCTGACCCCGGCGCAGATCCAGCAGAACTTCGACGTGGGCGTCGGTCAAAAGTTTTTCCTGCTATTTTACGTCGGACATCACCTCGGCGAAGTCGGTAATCCCGAGAGCTTTATCATGTTCGAGGTGGCGCAGTTCGACAGTTTCAGTTATTTGTTCAACAAACCCACTTTCATCAACCTCAATTCCGGCTGGACCCCGAGCGCAAACATCGATATTAAGGGCTTGCGCATCGGCATCAACGGCAAAGAAGCGCTCGCCGGTCAGGCCTACGCCAATATGGACACCGCCGTCACCGCCGCTGGCTATAATCCGTCGACCGGGCAGGAACTGTCTTCGCTGGGAACCATTATATCCCTCGAAAAAGGTCCCGCCAGCGATGAGTTTTTCCTGACTTTCGAGGATTTCAACGGCGAACTCAAGTCTTTTAGCGACGTCGTACCGTCGGTAGCGGACGACCCGGCCGATCCGGCCAGTCCGGTCGATTCCGATATCGGCATGCGCACCTTCGAAGAAATCAATTCGACTATTGCCCGCATTACCGGCGTGCCGGTAACCAATACGGCGGTCGATACCGTATACGACGACTACTTTCAGCAGTTGCCGACCGTCGAGGCGATCGACGCTTTTCTGCCCTCGCATCAGATGGCGATCGCGCAAATCGCGCTGACCTCCTGTAGCGAACTGGTGGAAGACAACGGTTCGATAACCCGAGCGGCATTCTTCCCCGGGTTCAACTTCGGCACCAGTTCGCAGACCGCCTTCGATGATCAGCTCGAACGCGATGCCATCATCGAACCCCTGCTAACGCGGGCGATGAATGTCGACCAGGCTGCTCCCGCCAACAACCTGGTGTCGCAGCCGGTGGAACAGGATGTGGCGGATTTACTGAGTTCTCCGCTTACGCAGGATCTCGATCCCGCGCTGAGCGGTGATTCCTACGACAGCTTGATCAGCGAAATGCTCAGCTGTACCCCGATAGCGCCGGCAACCACCTGTACGCCGATCGATTCGGTCGCGCGTACCGCTCAAATCGTCAAAGCCGTCTGCGCCGTTGCCACCGGCGGTGCGGTGATGCTAGTACAATAGGATTCGATTATCATGGCTAGATTCAAAAAGAACCAATACATCCCACCCGAGGCGCCGCTGCTGTATGAAGACCACGGGCGTCCCGTTTCCCGCCGGCAGTTTATCCGCCAGGGATTGATGAGCGGCTCGGCCACCCTGCTTTCGGGCGGGGCTTTCAGCCTGTTCGCGAATCCGAATCAGGCACGCGCGGCGGTGGCGCCCGATCTCGACGCCCTGGCAGCCGATATCGGCTGCGTACTGGGGCGGAGTCGGCGCCGGGCAAAGCGTACCCTTTATCAGTTTCGACCTGGCCGGAGGCGCCAATTTTGCCGGCTCCAATGTGCTGGTCGGCCAGGGTGACGGTCAGATGGACCTGCTATCGACGGCGGGTTACAGCAAACTTGGGTTACCGGGCGATATGCTGCCCGGACAGGACAGCACCGGCGTCACCCTGTTGAATACCAGCGCCAATAACGATTTTACCAACAACGATCTCAACCTGGTGTTTCATGCGGACAGCCCGATGCTGTTCGGCATTCTCGAGAAAGCCAGCGGCGCAATCGGCAATGTCGACGGTTGCGTCATCCCGGCCCGCTCGGACAACGACACCGGCAACAATCCTCACAATCCGCTCTACCCGCTGGCGATGACCGGCGCGCGCGGCAGCGTGGTCGACCTGATCGGTTCGCGCAGCAGCGTCTCGGGCGGCAACTCGATGGCGCCGGCGAGTTATATCGACCCCGAATTCCGACCCACCAAGGTCGACCGACCGAGCGATGTTACCGGGCTCGTGGATGTCGGCGACTTAACTACGATTTTGGGGCCGGACGACGTCACCGCGGTGATGGAATCCATTACCCGGATAACCCACAAGAAACTCCAGCTGGGCACTATCGACACCGGCCTGAGCAACGACGACGTGGTCAAAGACCTGGTGCGCTGCGGTTATCTCAAGGCCTCCGACATCGCCGACCGCTTTGCCGGCGTCGAAGTCGATCCGACGCTCGATACCAACATAGCCGGACCGATCTTTTCGGCAACCGAACTGGCCAACGACCGTGAGTTCCGCAAAACCGCCTCGGTCATGAAAATGGTCATGAACGGTTACGCCGCCGGCGGCTGTATCACCATGGGCGGTTACGATTACCATACCGGCGACCGCCGCGCCGGAGAAAACCGCGATCTGCGCGCCGGCCGCTGCATCGGCGCCTGTCTCGAGTATGCGCGCCTGCTGGCGTCGCCGCTGATGATTTATGTCTTCAGCGACGGTTCGGTGTTCAGTAACGGCAACAACGACGACACCGCGACCAGCGGAGCCGGGGAAAACCTGGTGCTCGGCGGCGGCGGTAAGGGCCAATGGACCGGCGACAATTCGTCGACCGCCTGTTCGTTCTTCCTGCTGTTCGACCCGACCGCCGCACCTACTCTGGTAGGCACGCGCCAGATCGGACGCATGAATGCCGGTGCCTCGGTCGTCACCTCGGCGACGCCCGCGGCGAATAACGTCAATCTACTGGTCAATATGATCATGCTCAATTATATGGCTGCCAACGGCCAGGTATCGCCCGGAAATACCACCGCCTTCACCAATATTTTTCCGAATCACGGCCTCGGCAATCAAACCAATCTGGATAGTTTTATCGCTTTCGGCAGTATTACCTAAGTATCAGCCCTAAACCGATGTTTATTACTCGGGGCGGTATCGGTTACGGCGCACAAAAAGCCGTCATCGGCGGCGTCTGTACCCTGCTGTTATCGCTGCTGTGCCTGCCGCCCGCATCCGCCGCCTGGCATCAGCAGCAGCGCGATATCATGGGAACGCGTATCAGCGTGGACCTGTGGCACGAGGATTCAGCTCTAGCGGCACGATGCAGCGCGCAGGTGTTTACCGAAATGCGCCGCATCGATGCGCTGATGAGCTCATACCGCGACGCCAGCGAACTGAGTTACATTAATAACAACGCCGCCGTTACCCCGGTCGCTATCAGCGGAGAAATGCATCGAGTCATCGAACAGGCGCTGCATTTCTCCGAAATTTCCGCGGGCGCTTTCGATATAACCTATGCCAGTATCGGCTATGCCTACGACTACCGCAGACAGCAGCAACCCAGCGACGCGGCGGTGGCGTCGAAACTGCCGGCGATCGACTATCGTCATATCGAACTCGGGTCCAACCGGATCCGCTTCCAACATCCCGACGTGCGCATCGATCTGGGTGGTATCGCCAAGGGATATGCGGTGGATCGCGCCGCCGGTATCGTCCGCAACTGCGGCATTTCGCAGGCAATGATCAGCGCCGGCGGCGATAGCCGGATTATCGGCGACCGCCGTGGCCGGCCCTGGATGATCGGCATTCAGCATCCGCGCAATCCCGCAGGTCTTGCGCTGCGGGTACCGCTGAGCGAGACCGCGGTATCGACTTCCGGCGACTACGAGCGATTTTATATCGACAATGGCGAGCGCGTGCACCACATCATCGATCCGGCGACCGGACGCTCGGCGAAAAGCAGCTGGAGTGCAACGGTTACCGGCTCCGATGCACTGACAACTGACGTTTTATCTACTACTCTTTTTATACTAGGCGCGGTGAAAGGTCTCGCGCTGATCGAAACCCTGGATGGCATCGAGGCAATCATCATCGATAGCGCCGGAAAAATTCATTATTCATCGGGATTTGTACCGCCCGAAACCGAGGGATAGTATTCCTTAAAGTAGTGACCTATGAAAACTATTAGCTTGACCATCTTGCTCCTGTTTAGCCTCGGCGCTCCGCTGGCGGCACAGGAAAATAAAGACGAACCGATAGAAGGCGAATTGATTGAAGGGGAACTGACTTTTACGCAGCAAGACACACCCGCCGGGAACGATGAGGAATCACTCGACGATGGCTCACCCGAAGAAGGTTCGCTCGATGCCGACATCGAGGCATTGAAAAAAGAAGTCCTTTCGCTCAACCGCGATTTGTTCATTTTAGAAGAGGATCTCTTATTTCCTTCGAACACCCAGTTCAGCATTTTCCTGTCGATGGATGCCGGCGCCCTGTTCAGTCTCGATTCGGTACAACTCAAGGTCGACAATGAAAACATCGCCAATCATTTATATACCGAGCGCGAGCTAGCTGCCCTGAAACGCGGCGGAGTCCAGCGCTTGTATATCGGCAACCTGCCGGCGGGAGAACACGAAATCATCGCGATATTCACCGGCATAGGGCCCAAGGGCCGGGATTATCGTCGCGGTGAATCGATAGTGATCGAAAAAACCACGGAACCACAGTTTGTAGAATTCACGATTGCCGATGATAGCGGTAAAGAACAGCCTCAGTTTGATGTGCGCGTCTGGGAGTAAAGTTCCCCGGTACCGCGCCATCCCCAGCCTGCGATACGTTTACCGTTTCGTAGTGGCGCTGCTGTGCTGCTGCGCCTGCGCGCCGTTGCATGCCGCCCAGCTGGGTGAGCACCGGGTCGAAGACCTGGATTACGGTCGCGCGCTTTACCGCTTCTTCCAGGGTGATCAGCTGGCACGCATAACCGATAACCTGCCCGGGTTCATCGAATCGGAACGAAAATACTTACTGACCAATCTTTACCTCGGCAATCGCCAGTACGACGAAGCGGCCGATCTCAGTAATCGAATCGATCCCAAGTCGATCTGGAAAATTTACGCGGGCTATAACCTCGCGGTAGCAAGAATCGAAGATGGCGATTACGCGTTGGGTAAACACCTGCTCGATCAGATCGGGCAAATGGAGTCGAAAACGCCCGAGACGATTGCCTTGCGAGATCGCGCCAACCTGTCGCTGGGCCTGAAACAATTGCGTTTGCAATACCATGAAGCGGCGCTCGAGAGCCTGGAGCGCGTCCGCCTGAAGGGTCCGCTAAGCCATCAGGCGCTGCTGGCCACGGGTTGGGCAAGATATCGCCTCGACCAGTTCGACCAGGCATTGATTCCCTGGCGCCTGTTACTGCAGCGTAATGCGGTCGACGCAGCCACCCAAGAAGCCATTCTGGCGATCCCCTCGAGTTATATCGAAGCCGGACAGGACCAGCTGGCCTTGCGTCACTATGAAATCGCCGCGCGCCAGTTCGATGCCCAGTTGCTGCTGCTGGATAATGCGATTGCCGCGGTTAAAACCTACGACTTGATCGCGGCGCTGCGCGAAAACGCACTACTGTTCGATCGCAGCAGCCTGCAGCGGCTTCCGCCCAGTTCGAACGTCACCCCGCAATTGCACATCCTGCTGGCATCAACCGCCTTCCAGCGCGAAATCAAACGCTACCAGGAATTACTGGATATCCGTGGCTCGCTGAGCTACTGGGGTAACAGTTTTCCGGCACTGGAATTAATGCTGGCGGAACGGCGTCAGGGGTTTCAGCGACGCCTGCCCAAGATGCAGCAATCGACTAGTTTCGACCGGCTCGAACAGCTCAAGCGGCAACGCGACCTGTTCGCCCGACAATTGGCCGAAATCGAAGCGCTCGAGGATCACGCGGCATTCGCGACGCCCGCCGAACAGGAACACCTCGAAAGACTAGAGCGCGTCTCCCGGTCGATCGACAAGGTCGGCGGCGAGCGCAATACCAACTACCAGCAGGACATGTTGCGCCTGTTATCGGGGCTGCTCCGGTATCAGCTGACCACCGACTATCCACAGCGGCGCTGGCAAGCGAAGAAACAATTGGTACATCTCGACCGGGCCCTGGCCGAGTCCGAATACCGAGTCGATTCGCTGCGCCGAATAGCCGAACGTACCGAACTCGACTTCGACGCTTTCCAACAGCGGATCGATGGGCGATCGGACCGCATTCGTAACTTGCGCGTCAAGGTGGACGAACTGCTCGAATCGCAGCAACAGCACATCAACGGTCTGGCGATAGCGGCGCTGCGGCAACAGCAACAGCATATTGTGCAACTGCGCCTGAACGCGCGTTTCGAACTGGCTAAGCTTTACGACAAGCTGGCGGCAGAGCAATGATCGCCGCCGCCTGGAAAAGAAGACTGTCTGGCTTGGCGCTCGCCGCGGCACTGGCCGCTTGTAGCTCCAACGGCGTCGAAATCGGACCGACGATTGCAGATCTGGAAGAATTGCCGCCTTTGCTCGAGACTGCCGAACTTGAGCCGCAGGCAAGCTTCAAGATTGACCGCCAGCAAGTTATCGACAGTTTTCGCGCTCTGGTGGAAATCACCGCCGAAGGCGGCGGCACCGGTGACGAACTGCGGCGCCTGGCCGATCTCGAACTCGAGTCCAGTCTCGATCACCGTATTTCGGACGACGCGGCGACCCAGCAACGCGGGATCGAGGAAGCCCTGCACGCCATCGGCATTTACGAAGCCTATCTGGAGAAATATCCCGAACGCGATAACAATGACATGATTCTGTATCAACTGTCGCGTGCCTACGCACTCGAAGCGGAAACGGAAAAGTCGGTCGCCGCCCTCGATCGCATAGCGCGCGAATTCCCGAATTCGAAATACAGCGACGAGGTTCAGTTCCGCCGCGGTGAAAATTTATTCGTCGCGCGCGACTACGCGGCGGCTGAAGCGGCTTATGCCGCGGTCGTCAACGATCACCCCGATTCGCTGTTTTTCAAGAAGGCGCTTTACAAATACGGTTGGACCCAGTTCAAGCAGAGTCGTTATCTCGAATCCCTGGCAAGTTATACCCGGCTGTTGGACGTCAACCTGGACGAGAAAAACGTGCAGGAAATCGATTTCAACCCCGAACTTTCGCGCGCGGATCAGGAGTTACTCGAAGACGTGGTGCGCGTGGTCGCGCTCAGTTTTTCTTATCAGGACGAAAAATACTACATCTCGAGCTACTTCGACACGACCGGCAAACGCGACTACGAACCCCTGCTCTATCTCAGGCTGGGTGAACTCTACCTCGGTAAGAATCGCATCATCGACGGTTCGGACATGTTCCTCGCTTATACCAAGGAATACCCCTTCTCGCCGCACACGCCTTATTTTCACCAGCGTGCTATCGAAACCTTTCAGCAGGCCGGATACTCGGATCTGGTGCTAAAGGAAAAAATCGCCTTTGTTAACCGCTACGACGTGAACGGTGAATACTGGTCGGTTCAGGACGAGGCGACGCAGCAAAAAATGACCAAGACGCTGGTATTGCATTTGACCGAGCTGGCAACGCACTTTCACGCACTTGCCCGGAAAAGCAAACAAGGCGGTGACTACGAGGTCGCCGCAGACTGGTACCGGCGTTTCCTCAAGTCTTTTCCCGACGATCCCGGGGCAGCGCGCATGAATTTTTTGCTGGCCGAGAGCCTGTACGATTCGCGCCAGTTTCCGCGAGCCATCGACGAGTATCAGAAAACCGCCTACAACTACCCACCCCACAAGGATAGCGCCGAGGCGGGCTATGCCGCGCTGATCGCTTTCGATGCGCTATTCAAGACAACCAATGCGAGTGATATTCCCGCATTGCGTCGCCAACGCATCATATCGGCGGTACGCTTTACCACCACCTATCCGGATGATCCGCGCCTCGCCGTGGTCGAACTGCAGTCGGCACAGCAGTTTTTCGAATGGAAGGATTATCCGCAGGCGATCGCCTCGGCGCAACGCTTGATCGACAACAAAAATGTTAAGCCGGCGACCAAAAAAAATGCTTGGACAATCCTTTCCGATGCCCAGTTCTCGACCGCGGATTACGCCGCGGCGGAAAAATCCTACCTGATATTGCTCGGCTTCATGCCGCAACAGGATACGGCAAGAAAACCGGTGCGGGAACAGGTTGCCGCCAGCATCTATAAACAGGGCGAAATCGCCCGCGACAGCGGCAATCATTTGCTGGCGGCGCAAAATTTCGCCCGGCTGGGCCAGGTTATACCGGAGTCGCCGAAACGGGTCGTCGCCGACTATGACGCGGCAACGGCCTATATTCAGTTGGAAGACTGGCCGACCTCGATCGGACTGCTGGAAAATTTTCGTAAACGCTACCCCAAAAACAGGAAGCTGCGGGACGGCGTCACCGAGAAGCTGGCGCTGGCCTATAGTAAAAACGGTAACCAGGCACTGGCCGCGCGGGAAATTCTGACCTTATCGAAATTGCCCGGTACGCCCGAGCGCAAAAGGGATTTGATGTGGCGCGCCGCCGAGCTGTATCAAGAGGCGGGCCAGCCCGAGCGCGCGATCGGGATTTACAAGAACTACGTCAAGGCCTACCCCTATCCGCTGGAGCGCTCGATGGAGTTGCGCCACAAAATTGCCGAGTCCTATCGCGCCAAGCGCGACACCAGAAATTTGCAGGTCTGGCTCAAGGAAATCATACGCGCCGACGCCCAGGCAAAATCGAAACGTAACGCGCGTAGCAAGTACCTCGCCGCCAACGCAAGCCTCGAACTGATCGCGCCGTTGCAACGCTCGTATAAAAAAGCGAAGCTCACCGTGCCGCTCAAGACCAGCCTGCGCAAAAAGAAGAAGCTGATGCAGCAGTCGATCGACGCCTATAAAAAAGCGATGCAATATCAGGTGCAGGAAGTCACCACCGAGGCAACTTTCCAAATCGCGGAAATTTATCATGATTTCGCCAAGTCGCTGATGCAGTCGCAGCGGCCCAAGGGCCTGGATGAAGACCAGCTAGAAGAATACGAATTGCTACTCGAAGAGCAGGCCTACCCCTTCGAGGAGAAGGCGATCGATATTCATCTTACCAATTTCAAACGTATCCCCGGGGGAACCTACGACGAGCCGACGAAAAAGAGTCTGCAGGTTCTGGGTGAATTAATGCCGTTCCGCTTTGCCAGGATAGAAAGCACCGATGCTTATGTCGACATTCAATAAAAAGTGGCTCGCCCTGCTGCTGGCGACCCTGCTTGCGGCCTGTCAGAGCGGCCCGGAGCAGGCCTCCGGGCCCTTGCCGGAAGCCGAGTCGGCGCCGTTGCTTGCACCAGCGGCAACGCCGGGACCCGAGGATATCAATCAGCAAGTCTACGCGGGAGCGATCGTTTCGCTAAAAAAAGGCAACACCGAAACTGCGTTAAAACTATTGCAACAGGTTAGCGGCGACGCGCCCGACAAACCCCGTGTTTTTACCAATCTCGGGCTGGCTTATTTCAAATTGCAACGGCTGGAACTTGCCGCACAGGCGTTTCAGGAAGCGGTCCGGCGGGACGACGACGATGCCGTCGCACACAACCATCTCGGGATTCTGCAGCGCCGGCGCGGCGAGTTCGAAGCGGCGCGCGAAAGCTATCAGCGTGCCATAGACATCGACTCGAACTATGCGCCGGCTTATCTGAACCTGGGCATTTTATTCGATATATATTTCCAGGATCTGGCCAAGGCGCTACAGCACTACCACAAGTACCAGGCATTGATCAGTGACGAGAATTCTCAAGTGGCTGGTTGGATCACCGACATCGAACGCCGTCTTAAAAGCGGCGGTTCAAGTTCCCAGGGATAAAAATGAGAAAACTTTCGCTAGCCTTTTTTCTAATTTTTGCTATTTCAGGTACTGCACAGCTAAATGCGCAGGAAAGGCTGGAATTGGAGGGCACCGAAATTACCGGGAACAAGGAATTACCGAAGGTTCTTTACATTGTTCCATGGAAATCAATCGAGCGATTCGATATAAAATCGCCGCCGATAACAAGCATTATGGACCAGAAGCTCAGCCCTTTAGATCGAGCTTCGTTTAAACGCAAAATTCACTATCACGATGCCATTTTTTCACAGGCGGAGCTGGATTAATCCAGCATTAAGATAATACAGCGGAGATTCTCGCGATGAACGAAATGTTAACTACAGTTATCAGGTTTTTCCAGGACGGTGGCCCCTTCATGTACCCGATATTGGCGGTGTTGGCAATCGGCCTGGCGATTACGCTGGAGCGCTGGCTTCATCTCAGCTACGCCAAGGCCAAGAATCGCAAGATGATCGCCAAGCTAATGCCGTTGGTAGCCAAGGGCGAAGTGGCCAGCGCCAGTAAACTGGCGCAGGATTCCAGCGCCACGGTGAGCCGCATACTGCTGCAGGGGATGGAGCAGTACAAATCCGCGCGCCGTCGAGACGATTTCGAAGCGGCTATGGATGAGAGCATCATGGAAGCCATACCGCGCCTCGAAAAACGTACCCACTACCTCGCAATGTTTGCCAATATCGCCACCCTCCTCGGCCTGTTGGGAACCATCATCGGCCTGATCAAGGCATTTACCGCGGTCGCACAGGTCGATCCTTCGATGAAGGCGGAGATTCTTTCGACCAGTATTTCGGTGGCGATGAATACCACGGCCTTCGGACTCATCGTAGCGATCCCGCTGCTGTTTTTCTACACGGTACTGCAAACCAAGACGACCGAAATCGTCGACAGCCTGGAAATGACGGTGGTCAAATTCGTCAACCATCTGTCGCGCGTCAAAAACAACGGCCAGTAATCCGAGCGCCTCATGTCAAAACGGGTACACCGCCGCAAACATCCCGCCGTGGAGCTGAACATCACCGCGTTCATGAACTTGATGGTGGTGCTGGTGCCGTTTCTGCTGATGACCGCCGTTTTTAGTCATATCACTATTCTCGACCTGAATCTGCCGCCACCGAGCGCAAACAAGGATGTCAAAAAACCGAAAAAACCGCCCTACGAGTTACGCGTGACGATCCGCAAAAACATGATGGTGCTGTCTGACAATCGGCTCGGCACGATCAAGCGCATCCCGGCCAAGAAAAGCAAGGAACATAATTTCGCCCTACTGAAGGAAACGCTGAAGCAAGTAAAGGCGCGTCTTCCCAAGCATACCAATATTACGATTCTGGCCGAGCAAAAGACCCGCTACGAAGATTTGATTGCAGCGATGGACAGTTCGCGCTCCTACCGCGCACAGGTCGACGGGCAGTGGGTGTTCGCGGAACTGTTTCCGGACATTTCCATCGGCGATGCCGCACGCTAATTTCAGGATATCGATTCGATGAAAGTTTCCAGACGCGCCCGCCGTATGCAAGAACACCATCTCCGTGGATCACGGCGCGGCGCCGCGCTGAACATGGTGTCGCTGATGGATATCTTTACCATCCTGGTATTTTTCCTGCTGGTGAACGCCACCAGTACCGAAGTTCTGCCCTCACCGAAGAATATAACCCTGCCGGAAGCGACGGCGGAGAAACTGCCCGTGCGTAACCTCGTCATTGCGGTAGACGACAGGGTTATCCGCCTGCAGGGCAAGGCCATAGTATCCGTGAAGGATGCGCTCAAGGGCGATAAAAGCTCGATCAGACCTTTGTTCAACGCGCTCCGGCGCGCCGCGGTTACGGTTAAGGACATTACCGATAAAAAAGGCGTCACTATCATGGGTGACCAGGAAATTCCTTATCATTTACTCAAGAAAATAATGCTGACCTGCGCGGGTGCGAACTACACCAATATTTCTTTTGCAGTGAATCAGAAGGCGGCGGAAGGCTGATGGCGAAGGCGGCGATTCCCGAACCAAATCTACCCTGGGTCGAACACGATGAAGACCGGGGCTTCCGCAGGACGGTATACGTTATCCTGCTGCTATTCATGGGCGCCGGCGTGACCATGAATTTGATCAAGTTGCCGGAAATTACACAACAAAATTTGGTCGATGTATCCCCACGCCTGGCGAAACTGATCCTGGAAAAGCAAAAAGTCAAACCACCAACGCCGAAACAGGAAAAGCCCAAGGAAAAAAAGAAGGCGGAGAAGAAGAAGGAAAAAAAGAAAGAGAAACCGAAAAAGAAAGCCAAGAAAAAAGAGCCGAAAAAGCCGGACGCGCGCGAAGTCGCCAAACAAAGCGGTCTGATCGCGCTTAGCGACGAACTCGAGGATCTGCGCGAAAGCTTCGATCTCGACGATACCCTCGAATTACCTCAGCAAACCGCGGGTAAAAAAGCGATCAAGGTGGCGACGGCGAGTGACTTGCTGACATCGAGCGCGGGCCAGACAAGCGGCGGTATCAAAACCGATACGCTCAATCGAAACATCAAAACCAGTGAGTTGGCGCAGCGTCGGACCACCCGGGTGGAGAGCAAAATCGAATCCGATGAAAAACTTGCCAAGGCCAGTACGAACAGAAAACAATCCGGCTCGGGCGGTACAAACAAACGCAACGCCGATGAAATCGAGCGGGTTTTCCAAAAAAACAAAGGTAGTATTTTCAATCTCTACAACCGCGCCCTGCGTAAGAATCCATCACTGGCCGGCCAAGTCGTGGTGGAACTGACCATTTCCCCGACGGGTCAGGTTAGCGCGGTAAAAATTCTCTCCAGCGAACTCGGCGATAAAAAACTCGAACGTAAGCTGGTATTGAGGATCAAGAAATTCAAGTTCGCCAAGGCTAACGTCGCCGAAATCACCGTGACCTACCCGATCGACTTCCTGCCCTCCTGACAGGCATCCGATGCAAACGCTATCACTTGAAACCAGCCGCCTGAGAATACGACAGCTGGAGGTCGACGATGCCGGCTTTATTTACCGACTGGTCAACGATCCCCAGTGGCTGCGTTTCATTGGCGACAAAGGCGTTTCGAATCTCGACGATGCCCGCGACTATATCGAAACCGGCCCGCTGGAAATGTATCGCAAAAACGGTTTCGGCCTCAATCTTGTGGCGTTAAAAGACAGTAACGAAGCCATCGGGATATGCGGGATTTTGCAGCGCGAGACCTTGGCGGAGGCCGATCTCGGGTTCGCCTTCATGCCGGACTACAGAGGCCGGGGTTTTGCCTTCGAAGCGTCACAGGCGGTGCTCGAACATGGACTCGAGAACCTCGGGTTAGAGCGCGTGGCGGCCATCTTATCCCCGCAAAATACGGCCTCGGAAAAACTGCTGCGCAAACTCGGGTTCAACTTCGAACGCAACTTCCAGGCGCAAGTGGATACCGAGATCCTCGATCTGTATATTATCGATCTCAAAAAACGGTAAAATTGGCCGATGGCCGTTGTCAAGTTCAGTGTAGCGGTCCTACTGCTGATCATCTGCCCTGCCCTGCCGGCAGAGGATCGACCCGACTACGAGTTGCGCGATATGGACGGAAAACTGCACCGCGCATCCGATCACCGCGGTCAGTGGCTGGTGATTAATTTCTGGGCGACCTGGTGTGCACCCTGCATCGCGGAAATGCCCGAATTGGAAAAATTTTTCCAGGAAAACCAGCCCAAAGCCCAGGTTTGGGGCGTAAGCTTCGAGGACAGCGACAAAAAGCTGATCCTCGATTTTGTCGAAAAACTCGGCGTCACTTACCCCATCCTCGGATATGGCCAGGATCCGCTCACCGGTTTCGGCGAGGTCCGCGTGTTACCCACGACCTTTATCGTCGACCCGGAAGGTTTATTTTTCCGCCGCTTCGAGGGGCCGATAAACGCCCGCGACATCGTCGAGGCTATCGAGTAGCAGCGACTGCGTAAAAAGGGGACGCATCTATTTTCACATCGCACAAATGTCGAATCGAAATCCCGCTATACCCGGGGACAGATTTGTAATCTGTCCCCCATCGAAGCCACCGTAAGGATGAACGACATGCCAAGGAAGTCAGGAATACTGGTACCCTACCGCCCGCACCAAATAGTGCAAGGAAAGCATTACCAAAAATGACGGGGTATTAGATGCATCCCCTTTTACCTTGCGGGAAGCGACAATCAAGCTACCAGAATAACCGGGCAGCTCAGCGTTTTCAGAATCCGTGCCAGGAACTTGGCGTTTTCATGACGTGAAATTATCGCGCAATCAAATCCGGAACCCAAACGCACAAGTTGATCGAACAGATAATCTCGGCTCAGCTCATCGAGCGATAAATCGCAATCCGTTTTCAATCCGAGTTGCGCAATCTCGGTAGCCAACTTACCGCCGGGTTTTTCATCGACCAGCGTCAGGGCCACTTTTTCATGACTGAAACGATCCAGCACCACTTCGAGCGCTCGTTTCTGATGGCGCGATCGGTTGGCAATCAACAGGATTCTGCGGGGCGCCCGCTGAGGTCTGGAACCTAAGCGATGAGATACCGGTTGGCCCAGAATCACATAGGTCACATCGCTGCCCTGCGGCAAACCCATATCCCGCGCTCGACCACGAACATAGTCGAAACTCCAGGCTATCTGTAATTCCGCCGCTTCCTGTTTCAGGGCAGCTTCGAACCGGCGTGCTACAGAACGCATAGAGCGCTGCATCTGGTCGACACTGGTGGGGCGTTCGCGCGCCGTGGTCAGGCTGATTTCGCGCGTAATCGGCAAATCCGTTACCTGTAACAAATCTTCGTCCTCGATAAACAATCCGCGCAGCTCGGCATCTAGCGATGCCGCCATTTGCACTGCGAGGCTCACTGTATTTTTCGAATAACTGCCAACATCGACCGTCAGCATGATGCTATGCTGCTGATTCTCGGGACCTTTCGTCATTCCCCATCCCCGGCCGGCGAGGCACCCGCTTTCGCATTCAGCGTGAATTTTCGATGCATGTCTTGTAGTTTGAAGATGCGCCGCTGGACTCGATAGTTGAAACTATTGTCCGGGAATTGCCCGTCTTCGCCCGGACCGCCCGCAGGCATCCCTGACAATAACTGCATGACCTCGGTTACCTGCCGTACCGGATAAATATGGAACTTGCCCTGGCTCACAGCCGCACGTACATTCTCATGCAGCATCAAATGTACCTGGTTGGCGGCGGGAATGATTACCCCTTGCTCTCCAGACAGTCCGCGGCTTGCGCAAACCTCGAAAAAGCCCTCGATCTTTTCGTTTACGCCTCCGATCGCCTGTATTTCTCCGAGCTGATTGAGTGACCCGGTTACCGCCAGCGACTGCCTCAGCGGGATCTCGCCGAGCGCGGAGAGCAGCACGCATAATTCGGCGGCCGAAGCGCTATCCCCGTCCACCATGCCGTAGGATTGTTCGAAAGCAAGACTTGCCGCCAACGGCAAGGGTTGATCGGCGGCATAGTGATTGGCCAGAAAAGACGACAGGATCATCACTCCTTTTGAATGAATCTCGCCCCCCATTTTAGCCTCGCGCTCAATGTCCACCACACCGCTGCTCCCGAACCTCGCAGTGGCGGTTATGCGTGCCGCCTGGCCGAAACGAAATCCCCCAGTCTGCAAAACCGAAAGTGCATTGACTTGCGCTACCCGACTGCCGTCGGTATCGATCATTTTAATGCCGCGCAGCACTTGCTCCTGCATCAATTCGCGGTAGCGGTCCTGCCGATATTCCTGTCGCGTAATCGCCTGCTCGATGTCATTCAGGCCGATGGTTTTACGCCGCTCCTTACCGGCCCAGTAGTTCGCCTCGCTCAGCAGGTCGCGCACGTCGCCAAGATGCAGCGACAACTTTTCGGCATCGTCGGCGGTGCGTGAAGCCTGCTCGATAATCCGGCCGACGGCAGCCTTATCCAGCGGTCGAAGCTCGCTATTGTGTTGCAACGCGGCAATCATACGCGCATAGCTCTGGATATTCTCCGCGTCGCGCGTCGCGGTGCGCGCGAAGTCGGCGGATACCTTAAACAGCTGGCCGAATTCCTGGTCCAGCGCCTGTAACAGATAATAAAGTCGCGGTTCTCCGGTTAGGATAACCTTGACATCGAAGGGTATCGACTCGGGTTCCAGCGATACCGTGTTGGCCAGGCTAAGCATTTGCTCCAGCGATTGAATCTTAATTTCGCGCGACATCAGCGCGCGCTTGAGTCCTTCCCAGGCAAATCCATGGGTCAGCAGCTTATGCGCATCCAGAATCAGGTAACCGCCGTTTGCACGATGCAGTGCTCCCGGTTTGATCAGCGTGAAGTCGGTGATCAGCGTGCCCATTTGCGACACGTACTCAACCCGGCCGATCAGATTTTGGTAAGTCGGATTGTCTTCGGCAACGATGGGCGCTCCCGCCGTGTCGGTATTATCGACGATGACATTGATGCTATAAGCGTGAAATTGCGCGACGCGGCTGGCAATATTATCGGTTTCGCCGGTCTGCTCCGAAGGCAGAAAGGCGTCGACATCCTTGATCGCATTTAGCTGCACCGCCTGCAGATACTCCATAACCCCGGGCTGATCGCGATAACTATTTTCAATCCAGGCAATCAATTGCTCGACCGTGTGCTGAGTTATTTCCTGGTTCAAGGCCTTGATTCGCTGATGGTGTTCGCGCTGCACTAGCGGCAGGTCGCGAATAATTTCCTGCAACCGCAGTTGCAGTTCGGCAATCAGCTTTTCGATGCGCAGTTTTTCAGCCTTGGAAAGCTTGGCGAATTCTTGCGGATCCAGAGGTCGTCCATCGACCATGGGTCCCATAGTGTAGCCGCCAGGGGTTCGTAAAATGACGATGCCCTGTTGCTCCGCTTCCTGATCCAGACTACGAAAAGCCTGATCCTGGCGGTTTTGCAGCTCTTCTTCGATTTCCTGGCGGCGAATCCGATATTCTTCGCTCTGAAACGAAGATGGCAGCGAAGTCAACAAATCTTCAACCAGCATTTCCATATCCCGGCGCAATTTCTTCCCCATGCCCGCGGGCAGTTTGAGCAGGCTTGGTTTTTGCGGATTGGTAAAATTGTTTACGTAGCACCAGTCCGATTGAGAATCGATTGCCTGTGCGTGCCGGGAAAGTATCTGACGCACCAGTTCCTGCTTGCCGATTCCGGGATCCCCGATCACGAACAGGTTAAATCCCGGTTGTTCGATATCGACGCCGAATTCGATGGCTTGCAGCGCTCGATCCTGGCCCAGCGGCTGATCGAGCGGCTCGAGTTCGGCCGTGGTCACGAAATCAAATTGCTTGAGATCGCAACTCTGGTAAAGCGATTGAGCGTCTAACGCTTTGATTTCCCTGCCACCCATATAAGTATTTTCTCTCAATGTCTACCTACCGATACCGATCCAAATCAATTGAGCCGTTAAATCCAGGAGGTTTTAGATAGTTCGAAGCACCCTACACTCAGAAGACTAAAGCCACAACTGCGTCACAAGATTCCCGCCGGGACCCACAGGGCCTAAAGCCGCGCAGGCTTGCGCGGGAGTGGCGTTATAAAGTCATCCCCGCTTACGCGCACTGCTGTCCGGAATAAATTAAGTTGGTGTATTTGAAAGTGTTGCAGTGCCCGGGTTTTACGAATAAAACCATAAGCGACAACTTAATTTCAGGACACTGCAACATGTATACAAATACCCGATTTGGCGAACTTTTGAAAGTCCTTCCTAAAAATACTTTCAAACGCTGCGTTGAACAGCATCGGAGCGATAAACATAACAAGGG